>Ga0134100_1000494_pt1 | contig 46624 bp, 38 predicted proteins | sample 11_taG_2_FD_94444 | JGI IMG/M metagenome (GOLD analysis project Ga0134100, IMG submission 94444) | Switchgrass degrading microbial communities from high solid loading bioreactors in New Hampshire, USA - 11_42_5_180_A3 metaG | ecosystem: Engineered > Bioreactor > Semi-continuous > Anaerobic >...
AAACTACTTCTACCGGCGCATCATGGAGGCGATCGGCTACTTCCAGCAGGGGCCGCTGCAGGGTGTCGACCCGTTCGAGTACCAGAAGCGGCAGGGGCTTGAGACGACCCGTGCGGAGATCGGGCGGCTAGCTGCCGATCTCGCCGGGTGGGTGGCGGCAGGCGCGTGGGACCGCGACGCGTTCACCCGCCTGCTGGGGATCTCGCTGTGGGGCAACCAGGCGGATCTCAGCCTGTGGCCCGCCGATGCTGAAGCTGAAGCGAGCGAGGCCGGGGCGGGTAGCCGCGAGGACATGATCATCGTGGACGACAGCGAGGCCGTTGCCGAACATATCGAGGCCCGCCGGGGGCAGGCGGCCCGCATCGACGTGCTCGGCGACAACGCGGGCTTTGAGCTGGTGACGGACCTTGCGCTTGTCGACTACATCCTAAGCGTCGGGGCGGCGAGCGCTGTGCACCTGCACCTCAAGGCACACCCGACCTTCGTGTCGGACGCGATGATCAAGGACGTGCACGAGACGGTTGAGTTCCTGCTGCTGGAGGGCGACGACGCAGTCCGCGCCTTCGGCGAGCGCCTGCGCGGGCATCTGGCCGACGGGCGGCTTGTGCTCCACGAGGACTTCTTCTGGAACTCGCCGCTGGCGCTGTGGGCGCTGCCCCGTCTGCTTCAGGACGAGGTCAATCCCTCGCACCTGGTGATCAGCAAGGGCGACGCCAACTACCGGCGTATTCTGGGTGACCGTCACTGGCCGTTCACCACCCCCTTTGAGGACGTGGCGAGCTACTTCCTGCCGCCGCTGCTGGCGCTGCGCACCTGTAAGTCCGAAGTCGTTGTTGGGTTGCGCACCGGGCAGGCGGCCAACCTCACGCAGAAAGACCCCGACTGGCTGATCAACGGCGAGTGGGGGCTGATCCAGTTCAAGCCGAGGACGGGCCGGCTGGAGTAAGGCCCGCATTCCGCCGGCAGCATGCCACCGCCAGCCGAATCAGGAGCCAGGCAACGTGAAAATAGCTCTCGCCAGCACGTGGAACCCACGCGGCGAACTGCCGCGCATCGAGCGGCTGAGCCCGCAGCTCAACGCCCTGTATGCCTGCCTCGTCGTGGTCGTCCCGCCCGATACCGACACGGCGCTCGTCGCGCGGCTTGCAGGGGTAACCGGCGTCGAGGCGGTGGTTGCCGACGACTGGACGCTGGCGCGGCATCACGCCGTGCGGCACGCGCTGCGTGAGGATGTCGGCGCGGTTCACGCCTGCGACCTCGACCGGCTGCTGCACTGGCTGGAGGTCGCCCCCGCCGAGCTAAACGACGTTCTGGCGCAGGCCGGGCAGGATGCCTGCCTCGTGCTGGGCCGCACCGAGCAGGCATGGGCCACACATCCCCGCTGCATGATCGAGACGGAGGTGATTTTCAACCGCGTGTTCTCGCACCTGCTCGGATCGGATGCGCTGATCGACTTCGGCGCGGGCTCGAAGCTGTTCAGCCGTGCCGCCGCCGAGTTTGTGCTGCGCCACACACCGGAGTCATGGGGCTGGGCCATCGACGCGGCCTGGCCGCTGATGCTGCACCGGGCGGGCTGGCCGGTCGCCTACCGCGCCGTGGATGGGCTCGCCTGGGAGACGCCCGATCAGTTCCTGCCCACGGTCGCTGGGGAGGACGTCCGCCGCGAGCTTGCCGCTGCCTGGGATGCCGATGCCGGACGCTGGGATCAGCGGGTGTGGGTGGCGCGGGAGATCACCCGCGTGGGCTTGGAGGCGGCACGCGCCTGGCCGGTGGGTGGGGCTTAAAATACGCCCGTTTCCTGTAGGGGCAGGTCGTGATGCGCGATGCTCCGCATCGATCGCATCAATGGACCTGTCCCTACCAACGATTGCGATACGCCCGCCTATCGCACCACCAGCACCGGCAGGTCGATCTGCTCCAGAAGGTCGTCCAGCCGGTGGCCCTGCAGCAGCGCGATGTCAGCCGGGAGCGCGATGAGGTCGGCCCCTTCGGCCCGGGCGACGTGCCTCAGCTTGTCGATGGTCGGCTCGATGAGCCAGCGGCACTGAGCCTCGCGCCCGTGCCGCCGCAGGTGGCGGAAGCCGGTAACCTGCGTGGTGAGTGCCAGTCTGGAACTGCTCGCGGCACAGGCCAGCGTCAGGTAGCCGTTGCGCGCGCCGACGATCTCTCCCGCCACATCGAGCGTGTGCTCGGCGCGCTCGGAGCCGTCGTACAGCACCAGCGCGTGCGGCTCGCGCGGCAGCCGCCGGTGCAGGATGAGCACCGGGCGCGTGGTTTCGAGCAGGATGGTGCGGGCCGTCGAGCCGACCCGCCGCTGGCCGATCTGGCTGCCGCGCCCCAGCACGATCAGGTCGGCGTCGGCCATGGCCCGGAGCAACTCGTTGGCGACCGCGCCGCGCCGCACCCGGAAGCTCCATGTGACCTCGCTGCGGATGGCGACCTGCTCGATGGCGCGGCGGGCGTGGCGCGACTGCCGCCGCAACTCCCGCTGAAGCGCCTCCGGGCTGATCTGGCGGACGGTGGCCGAGTACGTGCGGATCTCCTGCGCGAAGGGCAGGCTGGCGAGTTGCAGCAGCGCCTGATCCTCAACAAACAGGCCCACCAGTTCGGCGCCCAGGCTGGCGGCGAGCGGCGCTGCGGCGTGTAGTGCCTGCAGGCTCTGCGGCGAGCCATCCACTGCGACAAGGATCCGCTCGATGTTGATGTCACTCATCTGCACTATCCATCGTGAGGTCGCGGCGCCCGTTGAGCGAGCCGCTGAACCGCAGGCGGCGCTCGGCAAGCTCCTTAAGCCGGGCCTGCACCCGCCCGTTGACTGTATCCGGCGGGTAGTTGCCCTCCTCGTCCGGCTCGCCCGCCGGCATGCCGGTCAGCAGTTCGAGCGCCTGGTCAATCGTGCTGATGGCGTAGACGTGGAACTGGCCGTTCTCCACCGCCTCAACCACGTCCTGCCGCAGCATCAGATGCTTGACGTTCGAGCGCGGGATGATCACACCCTGCTCGCCGGTCAGCCCGCGCGCGCGGCACAGGTCGAAGAAGCCCTCGATCTTCTCGTTGACGCCGCCGATGGTCTGCACATAGCCGTGCTGGTTGATGGAGCCGGTCACAGCCAGCGACTGCTTGAGCGGCACCTGTCCCAGCGCCGAGAGCAGCGCGCATGTCTCTGCGACGCTGGCGCTGTCCCCCTCGACGCCGCCGTAGGACTGCTCAAATACCAGGTTGGCGGAGAACGAGAGCGGGTCGTACACGCCGTAGCGCTCCCCGACGAAGCCCTGCATGATGAGCATGCCCTTGGAGTGGATCGGCCCGGCCAGCGCGACCTCGCGCTCGATGTCCAGCACGTCGCCCGTGCCCAGGCGCGCCCGCGCGGTGATGCGCGTCGGGCGGCCAAACGTAAAGTCGCCGATCTGCAGCACCGTCAGCCCGTTGATCTGCCCGATGGCCTCGCCTGTCGTCTCGATGAGCACGATATCGCGCAGGATCGACTCCTGCGAGCGCTCGCGGATGCGGTCCAGCCGGTAGATCTGCTCGTCGATGGCGCGCTGCACGTCCTCCTCGCGCACGATGTCATGCCCCGCCTCCCCGGCCCAGTAGTTGGCCTCGCTGAGCAGGTCGGCGATCTCCCTCACCCGCGTGGAAAGCCGCTCCGCGTCGCCGACCCGGCGGCTGCTGTGCTCGATCACGCGGGCCACGGCCTGCCGGTCAAACGGGCGAAGTTTGTTCTCGCGCACAAAGTGCGCGATGAGCCGGGCGTAGGCCTGCTGGCTCTCCTCGTCGCGCGTCATGACCTCGTTGAAATCGGCGACCACGCGGAACAGTTCGGCAAAGTCCGGGTCGACCTGCTGGAGCATATAGTAGAGTTCGCGGTCGCCGATCAGCGCAACCTTGACGTTCAGCGGGATCGGCTCCGGCTCCAGCGTGACGGTGCTGATCACCCCGCTAACTTCACGCGGCGACTCGATGCGGATCTCCCCGGAACGCAGCGCCCGCTTGAGCCCTTCCCAGGCGAAGGGCTGGGTGAGCAGCGTCCGCGCTTCGAGGATCAGGTAGCCGCCGTTGGCGCGGTGCAGCGCGCCGGGCTTGATCAGCCTGAAGTCGGTGGTGAGCGCGCCCAGATGCGCCACGTACTCGATCCGCCCGATGACGTTCTGATAGGTCGGGTTATCTTCAAAGATGACCGGCGCACCTTCGAGATCAGCGTTGTTGACAATAACGTTGACCTGATAGCGCTCCTTGAAGGACTCGCGGCGTTGCGTGCGGACACCCTGAAAGACCTGGGGCAGTTCGTCGACGTCCTGCTGCTCGTCCGCGCGAAACTGGTCAATGTTGTCGATGACGTCCTTCTGGACGGCATTCAGGTAGCTGACCACTTCTTCCAGCTCGCCGTACTTCTCGCGCAGCTCATCAAACAGCCCGCCGATGGCCAGCCCGGCCATCTCCTCGTTGAGCTGTCTGGTCCGCTCGCGAAGCTCGCGCTGCAGGCGCGGCTGCTCAAGGAGGATGTTCTGCAGCTTCTTCTGCATCTCCTGGATGCTGTCCTCAAGCTGCTTGCGCTCCTCGTCGGACATCTCCTCAAGCTGCTCCGGCGAGATGACTTCGCCCTCCCGGGTGGGGGCAAAGGCGAGCCCGGCGGGGGTGCGCATCAGCATGAGGTTGCGCCCGCGCGCCTCCTCACGGATGGCCTCCAGCGCCTGCTCCTGCCGGTTGTTGATCTCCTCCTGAATTTCCTGCCGCCGCTGGCGATACTCCTCACTCTCGAACGTGCCCGAGAGGGCCGTGCGCAACTCTTCGAGCAGGGTCTGCATGTCCTGCTGAAGCTGAACGCCCATCCCCGCAGGCAGGCTCAGCGCCTGAGGCTTGTGCGCCTCCTCGAAGCCGTACACGTAGCACCAGTCGTTGGGGACGGGCCGCTCGCGGGCGGCCTCGCGGAAGAACTGGTTGAGGAGCGTGCGCTTGCCGGTGCCCGCCGACCCCATCGCGTAGATGTTGTAGCCCTCCTGCTCCATGCCGACGCCGAACCGGATGGCGCTTAGGGCGCGCGGCTGCCCGAGGATCTCGGTCGTCTCGGTCACGTCGTCGGTCGTCTCGAAGTCGAACTGCTTCCAGTCGGTGTGCCGGTACAGATCCTGCACGCCCAGCCGCAGCGCTTGCTCAGTTGCCTTTTCCACTGCCTTTACCCTCTGCGTGTGGCGTCATGATAAGTGCTCCCTGCCATGCTTATAAAAGAAACGGGTGCCTGCACCACGCACCGGAGCAGGCACCACCTCGTTTGCTCGTCGAAATCTGTGTCACTGCCGTGTCGCGTGTGATCCCCGGTGCGCCAGGCTACTCGACCAGATCCACGGCGGTGTAGGCGTCCGCGTTGGGGATTTCTTCAGGCCAGCCCTTGCCGCGCCACTGCACTTCGTGCGTCTGCATGGACTGCGGGCCGTGCCGGTTGAGAGCTTCCTTGGCCTTCGTCACGTCGTCGTCCGTTACGGTGACGCTGACGAGCGACCCATCCTCTGCGCCCTTGCGAGCCGCCAGCCCGATGTACCCGCGCTCGAAACCCTGCAGCAGCAGGCTCTGGCACGCGTTGCGTCCTGTCTCCAGCGTGTTGAACGTTGCAACAACAACCTTACTTCTGTCTGCCATATGTCTCCTCCACTACCAGAAAAATCAACAACTCCGGACGTACCGTTAAAGCGTGATTGTGGCAGCGCCCGATGGACACGGGAGGAAGGGGATGGGGAAAGGTCGTGGTTGGTGAGGGTGTATCGCGGCTCGACCGGGAGCCTGCCACCTTTATTATGCTAAAGTTGATTCGGCAGAGTCAAGGCGAGTGGGGAGGTGGGTTTTGGGAAAGAACCCCCACCCAACCTCGCAGCGAGCGCGTCGCTGCTCGGTTGACCTCCCCCTTGCAAGGGGGAGGTGGGCGGCCCTACGGGCCGTACGGAGGGGGTTCGGTACGAAGCCGCCGCGGTGAGGTCGGGGTGAGGGTACGCATCTGGAATTCCCCCCGACCTTTTCGATATCCTTAGTCCACACACTGATATTTGTTCCTGGGCCGGAAACGAACTGAAAAGCTGAGGCGATCTTGAGTCTACACGATTTCCACGGACCAAACGCCGGGTACGTGCTGGAGCTGTACGAGCGCTTTCGCCAGGACCCGTCATCCGTTGACGAGCAGACACGGGCGATCTTCCAAAGCTGGGCGCCGTCCGAGGCGGCGCTGGCGCTGGACGGCGCTGAGACGGTCACCGCGCCTGCGATCCGCACGATTGTCGGCGCGGCGAACCTCGCACAGGCGATCCGCGAGTACGGCCATCTCGCGGCGCAGCTTGACCCGCTGGGCAGCGAACCGCCCGGCGACCCCGCTCTGGATCCCGCGTATCACGGCATCACACTGACAGAACTGGAGTCGCTGCCTGCCAGCCTGGTCGGCGGGCCGGTCGCCGAGCGCGCTGCAAACGCCCGCGAGGCGATCGAGGCGCTGTACGCCGTCTACTGCGGCACCATCGGCTATGACTACGCCCACCTGCGCGACGCCGAAGAACGCGCCTGGCTGCGCGAGGCAGCCGAATCGCGTCGCTTCGCCCCGACGCCGGAGACGTTCGACCCGGAGGGGATGCTCGCCCGGCTGACGGAGGTCGAGGTGTTCGAGCAGTTCCTGCATGGGCTGTTCCCCGGCAAGTATCGCTTCTCGATCGAAGGGCTGGACGTTATGATCCCCATGCTCGACGAGCTTCTATGCGAGGCCGCCGGGCAGGGCATCGAGTCCTTCCTGATCGGTATGGCGCATCGCGGGCGGCTCAACGTGCTGGCGCACATCCTGCAGAAGCCGGTCGAGCAGATCTTCGCGGAGTTTAAAGACCCGCTGCGGCCCAACCGCTTCGAGGCGGAACTGGGCTGGACGGGCGACGTGAAGTATCACAAGGGCGCGCAGCACACCTTCGCCGGTGAGCGGAAGCAGCCGGTCGTCAAGCTGCCGCCGAACCCCAGCCATCTGGAAGCCATCAACCCCGTGCTGGAGGGCATGGCCCGTGCGGCAGGCACCCGTGCCGACCAGCCCGGCACGCCCACCTTCAACCCGGAACTGACGCTCCCGGTGCTGATTCACGGGGATGCCGCCTTTGCCGGGCAGGGCATCGTTGCGGAGACGCTTAACCTGTCGCGGCTCCCCGGCTACTGGACGGGCGGCACGATCCACATCATCAGCAACAACCAGCTTGGCTTCACGACGCCGCCCGAAGCCGGGCGCAGCACGCTCTACGCGAGCGACCTTGCCAAGGGCTTCAAGGTGCCCATCGTCCACGTCAACGCGGACGACCCTGAAGCGGCGGTCGAGGTGACGCGGCTGGCGGCGGCTTACCGCGCGCGCTTCCACAAAGACTTCCTGATCGACCTGATCGGCTATCGCCGCTACGGGCACAACGAGGGCGACGAGCCGGCCTTCACCCAGCCCGTGATGTACGAGAAGATCCGCCGCCACCCGACCGTACGCGCGATCTGGGCGCAGAAGCTTGTCGAGCGGGGCGTAATCGATGAGGGTAGACCGGCGGAACTGGTCTCCGAGGCGCGCGCCCGGCTTCAGGCGGCCTATGACGCGCTGCAGCCGGAGGAAGACCTCGCCGAAGACATCGCCGAGACGCCGCCGGCGGGCGCGGCGCGCCGTGTGGATACCTCCGTGCCGCTTGAGACGCTCCAGGCGCTCAACGAAGCGCTGCTGACCCTGCCCGACGGCTTCCGCCTGAACAGCAAGCTGCAGCGGTTCCGCGCGCGGCGGCTCGAAGCGCTGCAGGACCCGGACGCGCGCGTTGTAGACTGGGCGACGGCTGAGGAACTGGCCCTCGCGACCATTCTCGCAGAGGGCATCCCCATCCGCATGACCGGGCAGGACGTCGAGCGGGGGACGTTCAGCCAGCGCCATGCCGTGTTCCACGATGCGGAGACTGGCGAGACGTTCACGCCGCTGGCGGCGCTGCCACAGGCGCGGGCGTCCTTCGAGATCCACAATAGCCCGCTCTCCGAGCAGGCGGCGCTCGGCTTCGAGTACGGCTACAACATCGAGGAGCCGGAGCGGCTTGTGCTGTGGGAGGCGCAGTACGGCGACTTCATCAACAACGCGCAGACCATCGTGGACGAGTTCATCGTGTCGGCGCGGGCCAAGTGGGGGCAGACGCCCTCGCTGGTGCTGCTGCTGCCGCACGGCTTTGAGGGCGCCGGGCCGGACCATTCCAGCGGGCGGCTGGAGCGCTTCCTCCAGCTTGCAGCGGAAACCAACATCCGCGTCGCTAATGCCACGACCGCGCGGCAGTACTTCCACCTGCTGCGGCGACAGGCGAAACTGCTCCGCACCGACCCGCTCCCGCTGATCGTTATGACGCCCAAGAGCCTCTTGCGTCATCCGCGCGTGGCGTCGTCGCTGCGGGAACTGGCAGAAGGTCGCTGGCAGCCGGTGATCGACGATGCGCGTGTGGCGGAGGTGCGTGGCGAGGTGCGGCGGCTCGCGCTGACGAGTGGCAAGTTCTTCGTGGACCTCGCCACGAGCGAGCAGGCGGAGAACTGCCGGGGGGTGGCGCTCGTGCGCGTCGAGCAGCTTTACCCCTTCCCGGCAGAGGAGATCGCCGACGTGCTGGGCCGCTACCCGAACCTCGAAGAAGTGGTCTGGGCGCAGGAGGAACCGGAGAACATGGGCGCGTGGGAATTTGTGCGGGCGCGCCTGTATGAGCTAATCGACGGGCGCTGGCCGCTGCGCTACATCGGGCGGACGCGTAACGCCAGCCCCGCCGAAGGTTCGGCCAGCCAGCACGCCGCGAACCAGGCTGCGCTCGTCGAAGCCGTGTTTGCGGGTTTATCAGCACAGGGTTGACCGGGGAGAGAAGAGAAAAGCCATGGCAATAGAGATTGTCGTGCCCGACCTGGGCGAATCCGTGACCGAGGCGACCGTCGCGCGCTGGCTGAAGGGCGTGGGCGAGCGGGTCGAGGCGGGCGAGCCGGTCGTTGAGTTGGAGACGGATAAAGTTAACCTGGAGGTTGGCGCGGAGCGGGCGGGCGTGCTGGCGAGCATCGCCGTGCAGGAGGGCCAAGACGTGCGGGTGGGCGACGTGCTCGGCACGGTGGACGAGAGCGCCGACGCCACTGACGCTGCCCCTCCGCCCCAGCCTGCGCCGGAGGCTGCCGAGCCTCAGCCCGCCCCTGAAGCCGAGCCCCAACCCACTCCTGAAGCCGAACCGGCGGAACGGCAGCCCGAGCCGCCCGGCGATGGCCGCCCGAAGGCGACGCCAGTCGCACAGCGTCTTGCCGCGCAGCATGACGTGGACCTGTCGCAGGTTGAGGCGACAGGCGGAAGGGTGACGAAGGACGACGTGCAGCGCTTCATCGAGCAGCGGGGCGAGCAGCAGCGCCCACCCGCGCCTGTTAAGGAAGCGCCCGCCGCGCCTGCACCGCCACCTCCGGCCCCGGCTCTCCGCGAGCCCGACCGGCGTGAGACGCGCGAGCGCATGACCCGGCGGCGGCGCACCATCGCCCGGCGGCTTGTTGAGGCGCAGCAGACCGCCGCCATGCTGACCACCTTCAACGAGGTGGATATGAGCGCGGTGATGGCGTTGCGGAGCCGCCACAAGGAGGGCTTCAAGGAGCGGCACGGCGTCTCGCTGGGGATCGCCTCGTTCTTTGTGAAGGCCGCCGTTGGGGCGCTGAAGCAGTTCCCCCGGCTCAACGCCGAGATCGACGGCGATGAGATCGTGTACAAGCACTACTATGATATCGGCGTGGCGATTGGCGACCCTGAAGGGCTGGTCGTGCCGGTAATCCGCGATGCGGACAAGCTGACCTTTGCCGAGATCGAGCAGGCCATCCGCCGCTTTGTGCAGCAGTCGCAGGAGGGCACGCTCTCGCTGGCCGATCTACAGGGTGGTACGTTCACGATCACCAATGGCGGGGTGTTTGGATCGCTGCTCAGCACGCCGATCCTCAACCCGCCGCAGGTCGGCATCCTCGGCCTGCACAAGATCGAGGATCGCCCGATTGCGCTGAACGGCGAGGTGGTCATCCGCCCGATGATGTACGTCGCGCTGAGCTACGACCATCGCATCGTCGATGGGCGCGAGGCGGTGCAGTTCCTGGTGAAGATCAAGGAGTTGATTGAGGATCCGGAGGCGCTGCTGCTGGAGGGGTAGGGGCGGCAGGATGGAGAACAAATCCGCCGCGGCTGAACGCGCGGCTCCGGGTAGAACCCCCTCCATGCAAGCCTCCGGCTTGCCCCTCCCTCTTGCAAGGGGGAGGAAAGCGCGCGCAGCGCGCAGGTGGGGAGTACCTTGGTTTTCGGGTTAACCCCGTCGCGGCTGAACGTCGCGGCTCCCTGTGTGATGGTTCGTAGGGGCGGGTCGTGATGCGCGGTGCTCCGCATCGACCGCATTAATGGACCCACCCCTACCATATTTCTCGGCGGGCAGCCCGCAACACATAACACCCCCTCCCTGCGATGCGGGTGAGGGTTTTCTACCAGTACCGCCGTGCGGAGTTCAGCACCAGGCCGATCACCGCAAGCGCGGCGCTGACGACCATGCCGAAGAAGAACGGCGACCCGCTACGCGGCGCGGGTATGGTGGGCTGCACGGGGTACTGCACGGCACCGACCGGCTGCATCCCTCCGCCCGCGCCCGCAGGCAGCGCGCCGGTGCTGGCCCTCTGCTCCTGCGCCAGTCGGCGGCCCCACGTCTCGCCGCTGCGGGCCTCCTCCAGGTCGACCGGCGTGGCGCGCTTCTCTGCCCCCGAGCCGTAGCGCTGCGCGTATACCGCCGTAAACTCCGCGCCGATGAGGACGATCTGGGCGGAGTAGTACACCCACAGCAGGATCAGCACCAGCGACCCGGCTGCGCCAAAGACCGAGGCGGTGCTGCTGCGCGCCAGATAGAAGCCGATAAGCTGCTTGCCGATCACAAACAGCAGCGCCGTGACGATCGCCCCGATCCACACGTCTTTCCATCTGGGCCGGGCATCCGGCACGAACTTGAACATGAGCGCAAACAGGCCGGTGATGAGCACCAGCGAGAGCCCGAAGTTAAGTACGCTGATCAGGAGGTTCATGCCGGGGGCGAGGTCGACGACGAACTCGCTGAGCGCCGAGACAGCCGCACTGACGACCAGCGACACCAGCAGCAGGAAGGCGATGCTGAGCACCATCCCGAAGGACAGCAGCCGGGAGAGGAGCATGCCCATAATGCCCCCGCGCGTCTGCTCCTCGGGCACGTCCCAGACCTGGTTCAGCGCTGCCTGTAGCTGTGTGAATGCGCCGGTCGCACCAAGAATCAGCGTCACGACACCGATAATCGTTGCCACGATGCCGCGGCCCGGGCTGCTGGCGTTCTGGATCATCGTTTGCACCATGCCCGCCGCGTCCTCGCCGACAAGCCCAGCGATCTCGTCGAGAAGCTGGCCGCGTGCCGCTTCCTCACCCCAGACAAAGCCCGCAATGGCAATGGCGATGATCAGCATCGGCGCTAATGAAAAGACGGTGTAATACGCGAGCGCCGCTGCCAGCCGGGAGATTTTGTCTTCGCTGTACTGCTTGATCGTTTCCTTAAAGAGCGGGAATAGGTCTTTGAGCTTAAATTTCATTGACTCCCCTCCAACCACTCATCCCCTGCATCTGTTTCATTAGCCCTGCAGCAGCGACTGCCCTCCATCGATCCAGATCGGCGTGCCGGTGATGTGGCTGGAGGCGTCCGACGCCAGGAACAGCACAAGCTCGGCGACCTGCTCGGAGGTGCCCGGCTGCCCGTCCGTCAGCGGGATCTTGCCCTCCGGATACTCGACCGGCTCCCGCGCGTGCTCGATGTTTTCCGTCTCGGTGCTTTCCTCAATCTCCGTCTCGATCGCGCCGGGGCAGATCACGTTGACGCGTATCCGGTCCTTCGCCAGTTCCAGCGCGGTCATCTTGGCGAAGGCCACCTGTGCCGCCTTGGAGCAGGCGTAAGCTGTCGCGCCGCTGTTGCTGAACATGCGTGTGCCGTTCACCGAGGAGGTAATGATCACCGAGCCGCCCTGCCGTCTGAGCAGGGGAAGCGCATAGCGCACCGTGAGGAACGTGCCCTTGAGGTTTACGTCGAGCGTCTTGTCCCAGTCGTCGGGGGTGAGGTCGTCGAGCGGGGCCCACTTGCCGTTGATTCCCGCGTTGGCAAACACGATATCCAGCCTGCCCCACGTCTCGTCAATCTGCTGAATGGCCTGCTGCATGTCGTCCGGCTGGGAGACGTCTGCTTCGAGGACGAGCGCCGCGCCGCCGTCTGCCTCGATCTCGTCCGCGGCTGACTCCAGTTCGTCGTGCGTGCGGCTGAGCAGGCCGACCTTCGCCCCGTGCTTGGCGAGCAGCACCGCCGCCGCCCTGCCGATCCCTGACCCCGCGCCGGTCACCAGCGCGACTCTGCCTTCCAGGTGCATATGCTTATCCTCTACCCTGTGGTCCCCTCCGCCCGCGCCGAGTCGGCGAGCAGCGTCCATTGTTACAGTAGCATTGGTCGCCTAAAAAAGTCCCAAAGCGTGAATAAACAAATCCTAAATGGGTGATGGGGCGGGATTTGTCAGGGACCGCCGCGAATGAACTTCGCGACTCCCTGTGTGATGGTTTGTAGGGGCGGGTCTAATGATGCGGTCGATGCGGAGCATCGCGCGCATCACACCCGCCCCTACCATGATTTTCGGTAGACCGGACCACAGCGCGTAACACCCCCTCCCTGCGATACTGGGAGGGGGTTGGGGGTGGGGCTTACCCTTGGCATTTTTAAGACGCGGGCTGATAGGATAGAAGGTAGCCGGTGTCTACCGGCCTTTGGCCTGCAGTGTGGGTGCAGGAAGGAGACGCGCGAGGTGATGCCCGATTTGCAGCCTGCTGGAGGCGTCCTCCGGCTGGCTGCCGGGTAGAGAGCAGGGACATAATGGTTGATAGTGACGACTTCTACCCCGACGACGACCCGATAGACGAGCGGGAGGCAGCAGCGCGCCGCATCGACCGCATCCGGCGCGGCGATACCGGGCCGGGCCGCCCGGTGCGTCGCACGCCCGACCCTCCCGACTATGACACCGAGCTTCCGCCGTCGCGCGTGGTGTATACCGAGGAGATTGCGGAACCGGGGCCCGAGTTCGGTGGGCTGTGGGTTGCCGCGCTGCTGATCGGCGGGCTGCTGGTTGTCAGCCTGATCATCGTCGGCCTGGTGCTGGTGTTTGGCGGTTCGCCGTTTGGTGGGGCGGTCGCCCCGCCCGCGCCAACGCCCGCCCCGCCGACCGAGACGGTCGCGCCCACCATCACCCTCACCCCTGAGCCGACGCTCTCGCCAACGCCCGCCGCAACCGCGACGGTGGAAGTGCCCTTCCTGCCGCTGCCGCCGCTGACCTGCGCCTACGACTCGAACCTCGATTGCCTTGTGTACTGCAACGACCCGGCCAACATCGCGGAGTGCGAGGCAGCGGAGGACTTCGTTACCGAGCAGGGCGCAGACTTTAACTACTGGATTAGCTGCGTGTCGGAGGGTATCTCCAGCCCGCAGGCCTGTATGGAAGAAGCGTGGCTGGCTCTCCAGCCGTAAGCACGCCGGGCCGAGAAGGAGGCGCACATGCCGTGGAAAGCATCCGGGGCGACCGATCTGCCCCTCGCTGACTCCGATCGCGAGTGGGATGGTGACGCTGCGACAGAGTCAATGTTCGAGTGGGCAAGGAAGGGCGACGAGTTTAAGCCGCACAGGGTGCGGCTCGGGCATTTTGCGTATAACACGGATGATACCGAGCGCGAGTCGAGCTATAAGCTCCCGTTCGCGCATGTCATCAACGGCGAGCTAAAAGCCGTGCCGCGCGGCATCCACGCCGTTGCCGCAGTGCTTGAAGGTGCGCGCGGCGGCGTGGATCTGCCCGACGACGTGATTCGGGACATCCGCAAGAGAGTTGAAGCGTATTACGAGCGCATGGGCGAGGACGTGCCCTGGTAAGCCGCCTCAGTCGAGCTTGAGCGGCTCCCAGAAGCCATCTGCCCAGCGCACAATCGCGATGGCGTTGCCGTTGCGGCGTGCCGGGCGGAGCTTGTCGGCCATCACTAGGCCGCTCGTCACCATCTGCCCGTCCACGCTCTGCACGCCGCGCACGCCTGCCTCAAGCAGCGCCGAGACCGGCTGCAGGCCGCTAAGCTCGCGGGAGCGCCCGACGATCACGTAGCGACCGTCGTTGCCGCTGGCGGCCAGGCCAACCGCCGCCAGCGCGCCGATGACGCCATCCCGGGTGCCGCCGAGCCCCATCAGCCGGATGCCTGTTGCCTGCGCCAGTTCCCACGCCTCGCTCTGCTGGATAAGCTCACGCTTGGCCCGCCAGCCAAACTCGACCACCGCGGGCGGAACGTCATCGACGACGCACAGGCCGGGGTCGCTGCCCTCGATGAAGTTTGCCATCATCACCTCACGGACGCGCCCGGCGATCTCGTCGATGCTGACATCTTCCGGCGCCTCGACGTGAATTGTGGCGGAGCTGTTCTTGGAGGTGCAGGGCACGCGGGGGTCTTTCAGCAGTTGGTGCCGGGTTACACCGACCACATGCACCATGCTGGCAAGCTCTCCGGCGATGATGCGGGCCAGGTGGCCCGTACCGCGTGTGTTCAGGATGTCGGTGTCGTCAAGCCCAATGTAGATCATGTTGATATCTCTCAGGAAGTCAGGTACAATTGGTTATGGGCATATGCTCAAAACGAGGTGCTAACGTTTCGTTCACCGAGAGCGAGTTTGAAGGAGAAACTGATGGCCAAGATCTTTGTTCGGGAGCGCCGCCACGTTGGTGAAGGTGCGGGGCGTCCACGGTTTACGGTTGTTGCCGTACACGGTACCGATCTTCGCATGACCAAGACTCGCGTACGCCGGGACGAACTCGAAAAGCTCGCCGGTGAGGTCGGTGCGGAGATAGTATATCTTCCCCGTGGCGAGTTTGACGAAAACTGGGAAGGCGGCGAGCGGCGGCGCGGCTCCGGCGGTAGGCGCCGGCGGCGCGGCGGCTCGGGTGACGCCGGGTAAGCTGCCCGATGCCCCGTCCACGTAAGCGGCGTCGCGTCCGATACCGGCCCCGCGCGACGGTCTACAAGCCCGCCGGGGTCTCGCTGGAGAAGCTGCGGCGCGTCGAGCTTCTAACCGAGGAGCTTGAGGCGCTGCGCCTGGCGGACCTGGAAGGGCTCACGCAGGAGGATGCTGCCGCGCGGATGGGCATCTCGCGCTCGACGTTTCAGCGCGTGCTGGCCCGCGCGCGGCGGCAGGTTGCGCTGGCGCTCGTGCAGGGCCAGGCGCTTGAGATCGTAGGCGGGACGTTTGTTCTCGAAGACCCGGAACACGGGTGAAGGCGATCTGCCGACGCCACGCACCTTCAGCAGAAGGGCGTTGCGTGGGGATGAAATAAAATCGCCGCGACGTTCAGTCGCGGCTTCCTATCGAGAATCTGTAGGGGGCGGGTCTATTGATGCGGTCGATGCAGAGCATCGCGCATTACGACCCGCCCTACCGCTTTAATTGGCGAGCGGGCCTGTGAAAACACGCCGCGAATAAACTTCGCGGCTGCCTGTGTGATGGCCCTACTCCTCCCGTCTGCGGCGATAGATGCGCGTCCCGACATTCTCACCAGCGACGGCCCGGGTAAGGTTGCCCTTCTCGCGCCCGTTGACGATCAGCACCTCTTCCACGCTGCGGGCGTTGGAGAGCGTCTCCAGCATCGCCCGCTCCACGGCCAGATCGTCCAGATCGCGGGCGATCAGCTCGTTCACCTCGATCTCCTCGATGAACTCGGCGGTGGGATCCTTCTTCGGGTCGGCGGTGAACAGCCCCTTCTCGTCCTTCACGAGGATGCAACGCGAGGCGCCCATCACTTCTGCCGTCAGCAGCGTGCCCACGTCGGTGCGGTTGGGTGGGATGCGCCCCACCGCCGGCGGCTTCTCCCACAGGCTGTAAGGCGGCATGGCGTGCATCACCGGGATGGCCCCCAGCGACATGTACGCCGACAGCTTGACGAGGTCGTCATTGCCGATCTTCAGCCCGCCATAGGGCGCCAGCAGCGTCGCGATCATCAGCGCGTTTTGCTCGCTGATGCTGGACCCGAGCTTCGCCAGGATGCCAGTCGGCATGCCGAGATCAATCGCGATGGCATACGCGTGGCGGCTGCGGGTGCCGCCGCCTGTCATGATCAACAGCGGGTACTCGCGGCGCAGGGCGACGATCTCGTCGAGCAGCGGCAGGACGACCTCGCGCCCCCGGTCGATGATGCTTTGCCCGCCCAGCTTGATCACCGTCAGGTCAGGCATCGGGCGGAAGATGTGGCCGACCTCCGTTTGCTCCAGCAGGGAACGGTCCATGAGGGATTCGGCCATGAGAGGTGTCTCGATGTGCAGTCGCCCTGATTCGTCGCGTTTCAGACCCATGTAGTACAACTCCTTCTGACTGTCATAACATCACAACCCATTGTACCCCGCGAGTATGATAAACGGCACAGGCGTCCCTTAGTAGAATTCCCAACGCGCGCCGCGCGTTTTTGTGTTATTGTAGTACTCGAATACCATACCAGCGTTTGGCCCCGCCCACCGCCCACCCGGCAGTGGGCTGTATCCTCACAGACCAGAGGCCCGATGAGTCAACTCGCCACACCCTTTCACATCCTGCTTATCGAAGCCGACCCCACCGATGCCCGGTTTTTCTCCAACCTGCTGACGCAGGTGAAAGGCTTCCGCTTTGAAGTAGATGTTGCGGACAGCCTCACCGCTGCCAGCGCTTGCCTTGCGCAGAACGGGGTTGACGGCGTGCTGCTCGACCCGTGCCTGCCGGGTACTGCCCCGAAGCAGGCTATCAGTGCGGTGCTTGAGCAGGCTGTTGATGTACCCGTCGTCGTGCTCGTCAACCCGGAGATGCACGAACTGGGCGTGTGGGCGATAGTGGAAGGCGCGCGCGACTACCTCATCAAGGGTGAGGACGATGCGCAGATAGTTGCCCGCTCGTTGCGCTACGCTATCCAGCGGCAGTGCGCGGAGCGCGCGCTGGAGGCCAGTGCTACTCGCTATCGCAAGCTCGTCGAGATGTCACCCGATGCGGTGATGCTCACCGGGGCGGACATGCGTATCCTCTTTGCCAACCAGCGGGCGATCGACATGTACGGCTTTGACAATCTCTCCCGGATGATCGGCGTGCCGGTGGTGGAGCTCTTCGCGCTGGAGGATCCGACGTGCGTGCTGGATCAGATCATGGCAAACCTGCGCGATGGACGGCTCGAAAACGCCGAATTCATGTTCCGGCGGCGGGATGGCGAGAGCTTCCCCGGTGAGTTGAGTATCAGCGTGCTGAAAGGCAGCGACGGTGAGCTGCAAGGGACTATTAGCATCGTGCGTGATGTAACCGAGCGCAAACGTGCTGAAGCAGCCGAACGCCAGCAGCGGGTGTTCGCCGAGGCGCTGTACAACGCTGCAGCGGCGCTCAATTCAACCCTCGACCTTGACCAGGTGCTTGACCGCATCCTGGAGAACATCGAGCGGGTAGTGCCGCATGACGGCGCGAACATCATGCTGCTTGAAGATGGCGTGGTGCGTGTCAAGCGCTGCCGGGGTTACGATAGTGCGAACGGCTTTGCGGATTGCCTGCTTGCCCTGGAGGGCCAGCTCAGCGACTTCTACTACCTGCAGGAGATGGCCCGGACGCGCCGCCCGGCGGTTGTCTTTGATGTGGCAAAAAGCCCCCACTGGGCCGCCCGCCAGCCAACGCAGTGGATGCGCTCATACGTCGGCGCGCCGATCACCCGTGAAGGCGAGTTGATAGGCTTTATCAATGCTGACAGCGCGGAGCCGGGCGCATTTACGCCGGAGCACGGGGAGCGCCTGCGGGTGTTCGCCGAACAGATCGCCCTAGCGATCCACAATGCACAGCTTTACGCCTCGGAAAAGGCGCGGCGTGAGGTGGCGGAGAAACTGTACCGCGCCTCGGCGGCGCTTGGCACGTCGCTGGAGCGTGAGGAGGTGTTCTCGCTGATCCTGGAGCAGCTTGGCGAGGTGCTCCGGTACGATGTAGCGGCTATCGAGCAGGAGCAGGACGGCGCGCTGGTGGTGCAGGCGGTGCGAGGCATACCGGAGGTCGCGGGCAAGGCCGGGATTGCATGGGGCCCGCTCGAACTGCTCCCGCATGGGTGTATCAGCAGGGAGCCGACGGTGTTTGCCGTGCCCGATGCCGGGCAGAGCTACCCGTTCTATGCCCAGCGCTTTCGCGACCTCACCGGTCTGTCGGTCGGCTCGTGGCTGGGGGTGCCGCTGATTTCCCGCGACCAGACAATCGGCCTGCTCGCCATAGCCCGGCTTGCTGTAGACCCCTTCACGCCGGAGGAGATCGAACTGGCGACGGCCTTCAGCAGCCACGCGGCGAGTGCGCTTCAGAACGCCCGCCTCTACGCCGAGCTTGAGAACTACAGCTCCATCCTGGCGCAGGCCATCCGCGAGGCGACCAGCGAGTTGCGGCAGACGCTGGAGCAGCGCGAGGTCATCCTGCACAACAGCCCCGACTCGGTCCTGCTCCTGGAGGCGGATGGCTCCATCGAGCTGGTGAACCGCACCTTCCAGCAGGTCTTTGAGATGAAGCTGGAGGACGTGTACGGCATGCAGCCGACCCGGCTGATCGACGAGGCGAGCGCCGCGAGCTTCCAGCAGGCGCTGCAAGCGGTAATCGCGGAGCAGACCCCGCGCCGCATCGAGGCGATTGCGCGGACTCGCTCGGGGCGGCGTTTCGACGCAGACATTGCGCTCGCGCCGGTGGTGGAGAACCAGACGCTGCACGGCATTGTGTGCAGCCTGCGTGATATGAGCGCCCTGAAGGATATCGAACGCATGAAGGATGCGCTCGTCTCGACTGCCGCGCATGAACTGCGCACGCCGCTCACGACGATCCAGGGCTTCAGCGAACTTCTGCTCTCCCGCGAGCTAAGCCCGGAGCGGCAGGCGCGCTATCTGCGCTTCATCAACGAGCAGTCTCTCCAGCTTGCCAGTATCATCGATAACTTGCTCGACCTCTCCCGGCTCGAAGCGGGCTACGGGTTCCAGATAGCGCCCGAGCCGGTGGACATCGGCAAGCTGGTCGTCGAGGCGGCGCTGCCGTTCGTGGAGACATCGCCCCTGCACACCTTCGACATGGTCGATCTCAGCCACCTGCCGCCTGTGTTTGCCGACCCTGCCCGGCTGTCGCAGGTGGTGAGGAACCTCGTATGCAACGCTGTAAAGTATTCTCCGGAAGGCGGTGTGGTGCGCATCCGGGGCTGGGTTTCGGATGACCTGGTCCACATCAGCGTAGAGGATGAGGGCATCGGCATCCCACGCGAAAAACAGCCCTTCCTGTTCGAGAAGTTCTACCGCGTCGACACGTCCGACAGCGCGGTCGGCGGGACCGGGCTGGGACTGTCGATCTGCAAGCTCATTGTCGAGCAGCATGGCGGGCGCATCGGCGTGAAGAGCGAGCCGGGCAAGGGCAGCACGTTCACATTTTGCATACCGTTGACGCAGCAGGACGCGATATCCGCCAGCTAGCCGGGCCTATTCCGCATCATACACGGGCAGCGTGAAGCTGAGCCGTGCGCCTTGCCCTTCGGGCGGCCTGCCGACCCAGATCCGCCCGCCCTGCGCCTCGACGATCCCCTTGCAGATGGTCAGCCCCAGCCCCGCGCCGGAGACGCTGTGACCGGCGCTGCTCCCTGCCTGGTAGAACGGTTCGAAGATCCGCCGCCGCTCTGCCGGGGGGATGCCCGGCCCTTCGTCGCTCACGTCCACCCGAACCGTTCGCCTGCCGTTGTGGGCGGCGATGGTGATCCGTGTCTGCTCCGGCGAGTACTTGACGCTGTTGCTGACGAGGTTGACGATCACCTGCGCAAGCCGCTCCGGGTCGGCGGTGACATCCGGCAGCCTGGGCGGGATGTTCGTTACAAGTCTGTGGTGGGCAGTCAGCACGTGGAGCCGTGGCGCGGCGAGTTCGAGCGCATGGCGCAGGCTGGTGCGCTGTGGCTGGACGCGCAGCGTGCCCGTCTCAAGCCCGGCGTGGTCAAGAAGCTGATCGGCCAGTCTCTTCAGCCGGTCTGCCTCGCGGCTGATGGTTTCAATAAAGTCACGCTGTGTGGCTGCGTCCCAGGTGACGTCGGTCGCGAGCAGCGAGCTGGCGTAGCCCTGGATGGACGTGAGGGGCATCCGCAGCTCGTGTGAGATGGTGGCGAGCAAGCGCAGTTGGCGCTGTTTGGCCTTCTCGGCTTCGCGCCGGGCCTGGGCCTCGCGCTTGAGCAGCCGCATCATGTAGATCGCCGCTGCCATCTGGTGCACCAGCCCGCCGATGTGGGAGAGCGTTTCGGCGCGGAAGGCGGGCGGCGGGACGTAGATCAAGAGCATCCCGTAGCAGGTGTTATGCGCTACCAGCGGAAAGAGCAGCAGGCTGCCCTTGCCTACCGTCGGCAGACCGGTCGCCATCACCGGCTCGTTGCGCTTGAGCAGGCCCGACAGCCCGTAGTCGGCCAGCACAAAGCGAGTGCCGGGCTTCGCCGCGCCGGTGCCATCGCGATGCCAGCCCGCGAGGACGGTCGCGGCGGCGGGCGGAAGCTGTTCCCAGGGCTGGCCGAATGTGTAGACTGCCGCGCAGGTCGCGCGCTCCAGCAAGGAGAATTGCAGCAATTCCCGGAGCGCCGCCTCCGGCGTCCGCGCTGAGCCAATTGCGCGGCTGACCTCGTACATTTCTCGCGCTATCTGCAGAGTCAGCATCAGCCTGCATCCCCACTTCGGTACTTGGTGGCCCTTTGAATAGCTATCAGTTTCACATTCGCGGCACGCCGGGAGTCAGCGCGGGGATCGTCAAGCGCTGCCCCGGTGCGCGACCGTGGTCTGGAAAGCTGGCTGCTCAGTTTGTGTGCTGTAGCTGTGACGGATCGGTTTCTCCGCTCCTGCCCGGATGGGTCTAGGTGTTCCCTGCAGGCTATCGCGCAGGCGGCCCGAGTGTGTCACGGCCCGCGCTGTCCAGTGAATGAAGAACCGGAGAGTGGTCAGGCTTGTTTTCTGAGGCAGAGCACGCGCAGTTGCTTGCTGTAACGAGAGAACCTGGCTGGCAGCCGGGGCGTGAATAGGCGACGGCGTCAATTATGGGCAACAGTGAGGGTGCAGGTAAAACGAAGCGTGCTCAGCACATGCAATTTTGCTGGGTATGGTTTTGGTATTGTCGGGCATATCGGAGATGAATACATCCGGTGCCTGGGGGAGTAATTGTAGCTAGACCTGATGGTGGAGAGTGCCTCCACCGGATGGCCTGGCCAGGTGGCGAGCCGGTTTCCTGCTGGCCGCGCTCACCCTCGCGCCGAACGCAGTGCGGGCAGCACCTTCTCCCCGAGCAGGCGGATGCCCTCCCCGGCGCTCAGCCCGTGCGGCGTGCCGAACTCGACACGGCGCGCACCCGCCTCAAAGATGGCCTCACAGTGCTCGATCAGGTCGGCGGGCGTGCCCGCAAACGCGAAGCGGTCCAGCAGGTCGTCGGAGATCAGGCGGGCGGCGCGGTCAGGCTCCCCCGCGTTGACGTGCTGGCGTATCCGTTCGACAAGGTCGTGTGGCACCTCGACGGTGGGGTCCAGCCGTGCCACGACGGGCAGGTACAGCGCGACCTCGCGCCGAGCCAGCGCGCGCGCCGCCTCGCGGTCCTCGTCCACGACCGTCACCGCGCCGAGCACCACGCCGACGGTTCCGACGGGCCGCCCGGCGCGCGCCTCCCCCGCGCCGATGTAGCCCTGCATCACCGGGACCATGTCGGGGTTGGCTGAGCCGCCGACTTTGACCTCATCCGCCAGTTCCCCCGCAAGCGCGGCGAGCCTCGGCCCCCACGTGCCGATCAGGACAGGCACAGGCTGCTCAGGCAGCGGGTAGGGTGCGCGGACGTGCCCGGCGAGCCGGTAGACCTGCCCCTCATAGCCGCCCGGCGCGCCCGTGTGCAGCGCCCGCACGATCTCGATCGTCTCGCGGATGGCCCGGATCGGGTCGTCCGGTTCACGGATGCCGTGCTCGGCGAGCCACGCACCGCGCACAAGCCCCAGATACGCGCCGCCCGGCGTGGCCAGCGCCAGCAGCGCGGCACTCGCGGCGATGTCCACGGGCGACATGCGGCTCGGCGAAACGCCCGCCGGGCCGAGCCGGGCGCGCCGCACGTGCGGGGCCATCAGCAGCAGCGGCCCGAAGCTGGGGTGGAAGGGCAGGTCGCCGTACACCGTCAGCGCGTCGAAGCCGTAGCCGTCCACAAGCTGCGCCAGTTCGACGTACTGAGCGGGCGTTTTATCGGTCTGGAGGGCAATGCTGAGTTCGCGGCGGATCATGTCAGGTCGTCGCTATTGAGCGTGCGGCGGACGATGCGCTCGATGCGCATGATCACCCGCTCGTCGGGGTCGGGGCAGGCCACGAGCGAGTCGCGCTCCATCCAGTCGTTCGGGTCGCCGGGGCGCTGTTTGGCCGGGATGAGCGGCAGCACGGCGCTCAGGGCGTAGATGCAGAAGTGCTTGCCCTCGGGAATGCGCAGGCGGCTGCTCTCGGTGACCTCGAAGTAATCGCCGACCTCCAGCCCGCACACAGGCCGCCCCTCGATGGCGACAACCGTCACGCGGATGTCATACAGATCAAAGTCGCGGGTCATGGCTGCTCTCTCAATCGGCTGGTTGATGGGGGTAATTGTAACCCCCACACGGGCGAATCGCGAAGGGGCTGTGCTGTTATTGCCGGGGAGCCGCGACGTTTAGTCGCGGCGGTTCTCAAGCCCATCCCCAAGCCGCGAAGTTTATTCGCGGCTTTGTTTTGTCCTCCCTCACCCCCTAGCCCCCTCTCCCAGGCCCCGGTAGGGCCGTCCGGGAGAGGGGCAGATCGATGGCATCCGCAGGATGCCGAGGTCGGGGTGAGGGCCTATAATACAGGCAGAGAGCATCACACACCGGCGCGTTCCGCCCAGAACCCCCGATACGCGCCGCATGGCGAGCACAGTGGAGAGATGACATGGCTATCAAAGAGAAACGGGTGATCCACCCGCCGACGGGCACTGAGCTTCACTGCAAGGGATGGCTGCAGGAAGCGGCCTACCGCATGATCCAGCACAACCTCGACCCTGCCGTAGCGGGCGACCCCGACAACCTGATCGTTTACGGCGGGCGCGGTAAGGCGGCGCGGAACTGGGCTGCCTTTGACGCGATCCTCGCTGCGCTGCGGGAGCTTGAGAACGACGAAACGCTGCTCATACAGTCCGGCAAGCCGGTGGGCGTGCTGCGTACTCACGCCGACGCCCCCCGTGTGATCATCGCCAACTCGAACATCGTGCCCGCCTGGGCCACGCAGGAGAACTTCGACAAGTGGGAGCGCGAAGGCCTGATCATGTACGGGCAGATGACCGCGGGTTCGTGGATCTACATCGGCACGCAGGGCATCCTGCAGGGCACGTATGAGACGCTCGCCGCCGCTGCACGCAAGCACTTCGGCGAGAACGCCTCGCTAAAGGGCAAATTCGTGCTGACCGGCGGGCTTGGCGAGATGGGCGGCGCGCAGCCGCTTGCCATCACCATGAACGAGGGCGTCGGGCTGTGCGTCGAGGTGGATCCCTGGCGGGCGCAGCGCCGCCTCGATACCCGCTACCTCGACGTTGTGGTTGACGACCTCGACACGGCGCTGCGCATGGTGGACGACTACAAGGCGCGCGGCGAGGCGATCTCCATCGGCCTGATCGGCAACGCGGGCGACGTGTTCCCGGAGCTGGTGCGTCGCAACATCATCCCCGATGTTGTGACCGACCAGACGTGCGCGCACGACCCGCTGATGTACGTGCCCAACCGCATGACACTGGAGGAGGCCGTCGCGCTGCGCGAGCGTGACCCGCAGACCTACCAGCGCGAGTCGATGCGCACGATGGCCGAACACTGCGCCGCGATGGTCGAGATGCACAGGCGAGGCGCGGTCGTGTTCGACTACGGCAACAACCTCCGCCAGCGCGCCTACGACGCCGGGGTCAAGGATGCCTTTGCCTACCCCGGCTTCGTCCCAGCGTACATCCGCCCGCTGTTCTGCGAGGGGCAGGGGCCGTTCCGCTGGGTGGCGCTCTCCGGCGACCCGGAGGATATCTATGCGACCGACCGCCGCATCATGGAGCTTTTCCCGGAGAAGGAGCACCTGATCCGCTGGCTGAAGATGGCGCAGGAGCGGGTCGAGTTTCAGGGCTTGCCGTCGCGCATCTGCTGGCTGGGCTACGGCGAGCGGGCGAAGGCCGGGCTGGCCTTCAACGAGATGGTCGCGAAGGGCGAGGTCAAGGCCCCGATTGTGATCGGGCGTGACCACCTCGACGCGGGCTCGGTCGCTTCCCCCAACCGTGAGACGGAGGGCATGAAGGACGGCTCAGACGCGATCTCTGACTGGCCGCTCTTGAACTTCGCGCTCAACGCGGTATGCGGCGCAACGTGGGTGTCGTTCCATCACGGCGGGGGCGTGGGGATCGGCTACAGCCAGCACGCCGGGCAGGTCATCGTGGCCGACGGCACGCCGGAAGCCGCCGCGCGGCTGGCCCGCGTGCTCACCGCCGACCCATGGATGGGCGTCATCCGCCATGCCGATGCGGGCTACGAGGAGGCGATCGAGTTTGCAAAGGCCAACGGCATCAAGATCCCGATGCTGGGGGAGTGAGAGAAAGCGACGCCGCGTAGGTACAGTTATTTAAAAATCCGCCGCGACTGAACGTCGCGGCTCCGTTTCCGCAGGCGATTCACCCCCTCTCCGTGTCACGGAGAGGGGGCCGGGGGGTGAGGCCGGATAAAAAGCTCCCCCTCTCCCAGGCACGCTTGCGTGCCGACCGGGAGAGGGGGCGGGGGGTGAGGGAACTATTTCCCCGCCCGGTTTTCCTGATACCAGTTGCAGATCGACGGGAGCGGGCACTGCTCGCATCTCGGGCGGCCCCATATGCAGACCTGCTGGCCGTGCTTCAGCAGGGCGACGTGGAAGTTGAAGAGCACGTGCGGGTCGGGCGGGAGCAGCGCCAGCAGATCGGCGTGGGCGGCAGTTGCACCCGTCTTCTTGCCGATCAGCCCGACGCGCCCGCTCACCCGGTGGACGTGCGTATCGACGGGCAGCACCGGCTTGGCGAAGCAGAACAGCAGCACCAGCGAGGCCGTCTTGATGCCCACGCCCGGCAGCGCCATCAGCCACGCCAGCCCTTCCTCGGCGGGCAGGTCGGCGAGGAAGTCGATGGACGGCTCGCCACGCTCTCGGATGATGATGTCGAGCGCTTCCTGAATGCGCGGGGCCTTCACCTCGGGGAAGGTGGCCGGTTCGATAGCCTGTATCAGTTCATCGACCGGCGCGTCACGGATGGCCTCCCACGAGCCGAAGCGCTCGCGCATGTTCTGGTAGGCGATGGCCTCGTTGCGCTGTGTGGTCCGGTGGGAGAGCATGGTCGAGATGAGTTCGTGCATCGGCTCGCGCCGGGGCACAAGCGGCTGCTCGCCGTAGACCGCGAGCAGCCGCCGGTAGGTTTCCATTGCCTTCTCTTTCAGCGCCGGGGTGGGCTTTGCGGGCACGGTCGTCACGTCCTCTCTCTGATGCCGGTGTCTATGCGGAGTATAGCCGTGTGCCAGGCGGGTGCGCCGCCTCAGATCTCATCGAACGGCACAAGGTTGTGGCGCAGGGCGTACAGCGCAGCCTGCACGCGGCTCTCCAGCCCGAGCTTGTGCAGGATGTTGCTGACGTGCGTTTTGACCGTCTTTAACGTGATAGTTAAGGTGTCGGCAATGTCCTGGTTGCTTAGCCCTCGCGCCACGAGTTCGAGGACTTCACGCTCGCGCTCGGTCAGGATGGCCGGGGACGGCTCTTCCCGGTCGGAGGCGCCGGGGTGGTGCGTCTGAGCCAGATGCCGGGCGGCTTCCGGGTGCAGGTAGACCTCCCCGCGCGCCGCCGCGCGGATCGCCCGCGCCAGTTCGCCGGGCTTGATGTCCTTCATCAGGTAGCCGGACGCGCCGTGTTCGATGGCGGCCAGCACCTTCTCGTCGTCCACGAAGCTCGTCAGCACCAGAACCTCGATGTCGGCGTGATCCGCCTTGATGCGCCGCAGCGCCTCCAGCCCGTCCATCTCCGGCATGGCGAGGTCCATCAGCACGACGTCAGGGCGGGTTTCCTCGACCATCGTCACGGCTTGCAGACCGTTCTCCGCCTGCCCGACCACCTCGATGCCCTCCTGTGCGGAGAGGAAGTACAGCAGACCCTGCCGTACCATCTGGTGATCGTCAACGAGCAGGACGCGGATCGCGGGTTGATCAGCCATGAGCGACCTCCTCTGGCGTTTTAAGCAGTGGGATGCGGGCGGTGATGCTCGTGCCCGCGCCGGGCGTGGAGCGGACGAGCAGCGCGCCACCCATCATCTCGGCGCGCTCCCGCATACTGGTTAGACCGAGCGAACGGGACTCGCTGAACGCCACCGCCTGCGAGTCGAAGCCATGCCCGTTGTCGCGCACGGTCAGCTCGACCACGTTTTCACCGACGACAAGCTCGATCTCCGCCCGCGTCGCGCCGGAGTGCCGCCCAACGTTGCTGAGCGCCTCCTGCGCAATGCGGTTGAGGTTGCGCTGCACGTTGAGCGGCAGCCGCCGGAGGTTACCGCTGATGGTCAGTTCGACATCAATGTCTGTCGAGCGGCGCAGGCTCTGGGCGTGCTGGCGCAGCGCCCCCTGCAGGCCTTTCTCATCGAGGTCCACCGGACGCAGCTCGTCGATGAGCGTGCGCATCTCGTTTTGCACGGTGCGGGTCTGGTGGAGCACCAGGTCGAGCACCTCTTCCTGCTCTTTGGTGAGGTTATCGCCAAGCTGGGCTTTCAGGCCCTCGACGGCGAGGCTGAGCGTGAACAACGACTGCGTGACGGAGTCGTGAAGCTCGCTTGCCAGACGGCGGCGCTCCTCTATCGTGGACAGCATGCGTGTCTGGCTCTGGAACTGCGCGTTCTCGATCAGGATGGCAAGCATCCGGACCAGCGCCTCAAGCAGCGTGATCGTCTCCTCTGTAATGACAACCGGCTTGTGGCGCATCAGCGTCAGCACGCCGAGCGCGCGCCCCCGGCTCACGATGGGCCTGAGGCCTATCATGCGGATGCCCAGCTTCCGGAAGCACTCTCGCTGCTCCTCCGAGATCAGATCGCCTGCCTCCTCCACGTCGGGCACGCGGAGGTTCTGCTGCGTTTCGGCGACATGCCGCAGCGTCTTCTGGTCGATGCATCGGGGCAGCAGGTCGAGCAGGTCGGGTTCGTCCAGCCCAACGGTTGCGTAGGCGCTGAACGTTATCTCGTTCTCGTCGTCGATGAGCGACACCGTCAGGATGTCCGACCCCAGTGCGCGCCGGGCGATGCTCAGCGCCTGGCCGAGCCGGTCTGACAGGTCGCGCTGCTGGTTGGTCAGCTCCGCAATATCGTTGATGATGTTGAACTCAAGCTCCCGCCGTGCCAGCGCCGCCTGAAGTTCGGCACGCTGCTGCTCAAGCTCGTCCCGCATCGTCTGCACGGCATCCGTCATCTCGTTGAATGACACGATCAGGTCGGCCATCTCGTCGTCGTGCTCCGTGACCGGCACGCGGTAGGCGAGGTTGCCTCCCATGATGGATCGCGCAGCGGCGGATAGCTGCTGGATCGGGAGCGCCAGCCGGCGCAGCGTAATCAGCCCACCGGCGAGCACGACGATCAGAAAGCCCAACCCGGAGAGCAGCGACTGGAGCAGGATATTCTCGATGGTCTGCCGGAACTCATCCGCGAGCCGCGTCGGCACCCCGGAGACATCCGACACGGGCAGCACGACGGCAGCGTGCCAGGGTACGTTCTGCAGCGGGGCGGAGACGAAGTACACCGGCCCATCCGGCAGGTTAAGCGTCGTGACGAACGCCTCGCCAGACCGCAGCTTCTTGTCGATGTCCGCCGCTTCAAGCTCGGCCCGTACCTCCGGCAGCACGGCGTCGTACAGCGTCCGGTTGAGCATCGCGCCGCCGCTGGGCTGCTCGCCAAGCAGGACCGCTTCGGCGCGCTCCGGCATGGCGACCAGATCGCCATCCGTCGTCATCAGGAAGACGAAACCGTGCTCCCGGATGTCCGTCTCCAGCACCTCCTGCACGATCACGTCAAGCGCAAAGTCGACGCCCGCCATGCCCTGGAACGTGCCGTCTACCCAGATCGGCGCAGCGACGCTGATCACCGGCTCGATGTCCATGTAGGGCTGGCTCCATACGACGGCGCGTGTCTCGCGGTAGTAGGGGCGAGCGGTGAGGTCGGGTCCAAACTGTATGGCCAGAGCGCCGTCCTCCCACAGGTAGTTCGGGTAGAGCCACAGCATCTGATCTTCGGTGGTGATGAAGGCGGAGCGCACGTACGGGTTGGCGTCAACAGCGGCCTGCATGATGCTCTCCGCTGTGCTGAGCGCGGCCTGCCGCTCCGCAATCTCGCCGGTGAGCGGCGGCGCGAGCGGCGAGACGAGCAGGCCGACCGGCGCGTCGGCTGCGTTGGCGCGCCAGCCCTCCGGCGTGCTGATCTCCTCGACCACGAGCGCCGGGTCGGCAAGATCGGCGTACTGGTCTGGCGCCTGGAGCGCCTGCTCGGCATAGCTGGCAAGCAGGCTGGCGGCCCGTGCCTCGGCAGCAAAGACCTGGCTGTAGCGGGACGCCGTCAACTCTGCGAGTTGCAGCAATTGCTCCTCGGCCTGCTGCTCAAGCTCTACAGCGGCGCTCGCGGTGGCCTGCTGGCTGGCATTAAATTGGTATATCGCCGGGATGATGGTGAAGACCAGGATGGGGACGAGCCCCAGGATGACGAAGAGCAGGAACAGCCGGCGGGTGAGCCTCCCTTGAAGCATTGGCGGGATCTTCATGAGCCCGACGCTCTGCCCTTTCTAGCTTCACCGAGGGGCGCGCCGGAGCGCACCCCGGGCCGGGTCTCGTGCGGCTGTGATGGTTTTTTAACATTTAGCTTGCTGACTATAACAAATTTTAGCAAGCGTCACGTACCCTTCCATACCCGTTCGGGTCTGCAACGGATAAAGCAAAGCCAGGCCCGCGCGGCAGGCCTGGCTCCTGACTAGTCTGTCTGGCCTTGTCCGGCCTGCTAGATCGAGAAGTCCTCCCCCATCCAGGTGTTTTCGACGGGGAGGTGGGGTATCGGCTCAAGGCGCGAGCCGTTCTCCACCAGCTCCTCAAGCGCCTCGACGCGGCGCATCAGCGCGATGACAGTCTGGCCGATGGTGTCAGGCAACTTGTCGTGCTCCAGGTCGGGCCGCTCGGGGAGCGGGCGGCTGCGCTTGACAACCTGCCCCGGCACACCGACCACGACCGAGTTGGCGGGGACGTTCTTGACGACAACGGCGTTCGCGCCGATGCGGCTATCCTCGCCGATGACGATGTCACCGAGGATCTTCGCGCCCGCGCCGACGACCACACGGTCGCGCAGCGTCGGGTGGCGCTTGCGCCCGCGCTCGAAGCGGGTGCCGCCGAGCGTCACCCCGTGGTACAGCGAGCAGTCCTCGCCGATCACGGTGGTCTCGCCGATGACGATGCCCATGCCGTGGTCGATGAAGAAGCCCGGCCCGATCTTTGCGCCGGGGTGGATCTCAACGCCGGTCAGGAAGCGGGCGATCTGCGAGATGGCCCGCCCCAGCAGCTTGAGGTTGTGCTCCCACAGCCAGTGCGCGATCCGGTAGGCCCAGATCGCGTGCAGGCCGGGGTACAGCAGTATGACCTCCAGCGCGTTGCGGGCCGCCGGGTCGCGTTCCAGGAATACTTTTATGTCTCGTTTGATGGTATCGAACATCCCACTCTAACCTGTTGTCCTGATGCCTGCGCTCATATGGACGTGGTGTCGCGGACATCGGCAAAGAGTTGCGTGCTCAGGTAGCGCTCGCCCGAGGAGGGGATGATCACAACGATCAGCTTACCCTCGTTCTCCGGACGCCGGGCGACCTGAAGCGCTGCCCACGTCGCCGCGCCAGACGAGATACCGACGAGCAGGCCCTCCTCGGCGGCCATGCGTCGCGCTGTTTTGAAGGCGTCCTCCGCCTCAACCGTGATGATCTCGTCGTAAATCTTCGTGTTGAGCACCTCCGGAACGAAGCCCGCGCCGATGCCCTGGATGGGATGCGGGCCCTTCTCCTTGCCGGAGAGAACCGCCGACGCTGCCGGTTCGACGGCGATCATCTTCACCGAGGGCTTGCGCTCCTTCAGCACCTCGCCAACGCCGGTGATCGTGCCGCCCGTGCCAATACCCGCCACGACGATGTCCACCTGGCCGTCGGTGTCCTCCCAGATCTCCTCGGCGGTCGTCTCGCGGTGGATCTGCGGGTTGGCCGGGTTGCTGAACTGCTGCGGCATGAAGTAGCGGCTGTCAGACTCGACCAGCTCGCGGGCCTTCTTGATAGCCCCGGCCATGCCCTCGCTGCCGGGCGTGAGGATCAGTTCCGCGCCGTAAGCGCGCAGCAGCGTCCGCCGCTCCTGGCTCATGGTATCGGGCATGGTCAGCACGCACTTGTAGCCGCGCGCCGCGCACACAAACGCCAGCGCGATGCCGGTGTTGCCGCTCGTCGGCTCAACGATGATGGTATCCTTGTTAATCAAACCGGCACGCTCGGCGGCGTCGATCATCGCCACGCCGATGCGATCCTTCACGCTGCCTGCCGGGTTGTAGTACTCCAGCTTCGCTACGACTTCGGCGACGCAGTCCTCCGTCAGCCGGTTCAAACGCACAAGCGGGGTGTGGCCAACCAGTTCGGTGATGTTCTTCGCGATCTTCACTTCGGGTTCTCCCTTATTAATCCTGGTATCTCTGGTATCTCGTGCTGCGCGACCTGGGCAGACAACAAAACAGCCAGCAAACAAAAAAGGTAGCAGTCTTTCGTCCCGGCGGGTAAGGCTCTTGCCCGTCGAGACACCCTCTACTGGCGGGGTCGCTGCCGACCTTTCGTCTGCTGGCTGTTGAAGCCGCTATGCCTGCTCAGCCGCTATCCGGTTTGAGTTGGTGACGAGTCGGTGGCTAGTGACCCCGACTCAAACACATGCAGGTGTTCGGCATGGTATTTCTCCACTGGTAGCGTGCAGCCTGCGGGCCGCAGCATCGGGTATCAACAATTAATCAGGGATAAGTTTAACCAACCGGCTGGCAAATATCCATAGAAGATTTACAAGATTTTTGGGCAAAAGTGAGCGTTTTTCTCCCCGAATCCTGCTCCTCCCGCTGCCCGCTGGAGCAGGCGATTGGCAGCCTATTGTGTGAAAGCTGGATTTAATTCTGCTAACATCATTCAACAACGATGCAGTTGAGCCAGCAGACCGGGTTCTTGCTGTGCCGGGCCGCCCAAACGATCGATAAGTGAGTGGACGTGTTGAATAAGGACCGGGCCTATGGATCAGAAGTCCGATCCAGTTGTGACCTCGGCAGCGAACAGGTGGCCCCCGTGGGTACACAGGTTATGGCGCGGCTTGAAGCGCGCGCTTCCATTCGCCCTTGTCGCCGTCTCAGCCTTTACCGGTGTCTTCCTGTACAATCGCCTCTTTCCACCCCCAACTCCCCCCGACCCCAGTGAAATCAACGCGCAGATCGCCGAAGTGATGGCCTCTGCAACACCACCCCCACCGTACTCGGCGGAGGTGTACCGGACGATCCTGCCGTCGCTCGTGCTGATCGAGAGCGAGCGGGCGGTGGCGGATGAGGGGGCGGACGGGCGCGGCATCGGCAGTGGCGTGATCGTCAACGACCAGGCCGACATCCTGACGGCATATCATGTCGTCGCGGATGCATCGCACATCGAGGTTGTGTTTGCCGACGGCACGCGGGCCACGGCGGAGGTCGTCGCCGAGCAGCCGGAGATCGACATCGCGGTGCTGCATCCCAGCCGCCCGCCGGAGATCATCGTGCCTGCTGTGCTGGGTAGCCCCCGCGCGATGCGCATCGGCGATGAGGCGTACGTGGTCGGCAACCCGCTCGGGCTGACAGCGTCCATGAGCGCCGGGGTGATCTCCGGCTTTGACCGCTCCACCCGCGTGCAGACCGGCCAGCGGCTTGACGGGCTTATCCAGTTTGACACGGCGGTCAATCCCGGCAGTTCCGGCGGGCCGCTGCTCAACCGGCAGGGGCAGGTCGTCGGCATTGTGACCGGGCTGGCCAACCCCGCCGAGCAGAACTTCTTTGTCGGGATCGGCTTTGCCGTGCCGATCGAAACGGCGGTTTCCGCCGCCGGTGGGCCGGACTACTGAGCCGACGAACATGTCCAAGGCGCGGGCAGAATGGAAGGGATGATGAACCAGCCTCAGAACACAAACAATCACAAGCCGATGGAGAAAGTCCTGTACGAGGTCAAGAAGGTGATCGTCGGGCAGGACGTGCTGCTGGAGCGGCTGATCGTCGCGCTGCTGGCACGCGGGCACATCCTCGTCGAGGGCGTGCCGGGCCTCGCCAAGACGATGGCGATCAAGACGCTTGCCGCCGCCATCGGCGGGCAGTTCCAGCGGATCCAGTTCACGCCGGACCTCGTGCCCGCCGACCTGATCGGCACGCGCATCTACAACCAGAAAACCGCCGAGTTCAACACGTCGCTCGGGCCGGTGTTTACCAACCTGCTGCTCGCGGACGAGATCAACCGCGCCCCGGCCAAAGTGCAGAGCGCGCTGCTGGAGGTCATGCAGGAGCGGCAGGTCACAATTGGCCGCGAGACGCACAAAGTCCCTGACCCGTTCCTGGTGATGGCCACGCAGAACCCCATCGAGTCGGAGGGCACGTACCCGCTGCCCGAGGCCCAGGTAGACCGCTTCATGCTCAAGGTGCTGGTGGGCTACCCCAGCCCGACCGAGGAGTTCGTCATCGTCGAGCGCATGACCGGGGCGCTGCCAGCCGTTCGCCGCATCATCGATACCGACGACCTGCTCATGCTCCAGCGCATGGTCGACCGTGTTTATGTCGACCCGGCGCTGATGGAGTACGCAGTCAGGCTCGTCACCGCGACGCGCAACCCGGCGCTCGTCGGCGAGCGCGACCTGCAGGCGTTTATCCAGTACGGGGCGAGCCCGCGCGCCTCCATCAACCTGATCCTCGCCGCCCGCGCGCTGGCATTTGTTCGCGGGCGCACCTACGCGCTGCCGCAGGACGTGCGCGACCTCGCGCCCGACGTTATGCGGCATCGGTTGGTCCTCTCCTACGAAGCGCTGGCGGAAAACATCACGCCCGACGACCTGCTGGCCCGCATTCTCCAGGCGGTGCCAGTGCCGGAGGTGCCGTTGCATGAGCGCCAGCGTGTCCGCTGACCGCGCCCCGGTCCCCGAACAGATCCTGCGGCGGCTGGAGTGGCACGTCATCCGGCGGCTGGACGGGCTGATGCAGGGCGACTACCGCACGCTGTTTTACGGCGAAGGGCTGGACTTCGTCGACCTGCGCGAGTACCAGCTTCAGGACGACGTGCGCCACATCGATTGGAACGTGTCCGCCCGCATGGACAGCCCCTATGTGCGCCAGTACGCCGAAGATCGGGAGATCACGGCGTGGTTCCTGCTGGACCTCAGCCCGTCGATGGGCTTCGGCCCGGTGGACCGCCCGAAAGAGAGCGTGCTGGTCGACCTCGTCGTGACACTGGCGCGGCTGCTCGTGCAGGGCGGCAACCGCGTCGGCGCGATGCTCTACCGCAACAACCGCATCGAGCGCACCATCCCGCCGCGCGGCGGGCGCAACCAGGTGCTGCGTCTCACGCACGAGATGCTCCGCGAGGCGATGCGACCAGCCCGCACAACGACCGACCTGAGCGTGCTGCTCAGCGCGGGGGCCAACACGTTCAAGCGGCGCTCGCACGTCATCCTGATTTCGGACTTCATCAGCGAGCCGGGCTGGGAGCGGGCGCTCGCGCTGCTCAACCGCCGCCACGAGCTGCTTGCCATCCGCCTGTGGGACCCACGCGAGGTCGAACTGCCCGACGCCGGGGTGATCGTCGTGGAGGATTACGAGACGGGCGAGCAGCTACGGGTGGACACGAGCAGTCCGGCCTTTCGCCGCCGCTTCTTCGAGGCCGCCGCGCGGCGCGAAGCGGCGCTCCGGGCGCAGGTAGCGCGGGCGGGCGTGGACCTCTATGACGTATCGACGGAGGAGGACCTCGTACCTGCCATCGTTCGCATGGCATTGCTGCGCAAGAAGAGGCGCTGGCGGTAGCGCCGCGCCGTTTCGAGTGATGGGTGGGATATGTCGTTTATCTGGCCGCATATGCTGCTGACCGTCGTGCTGATCCCGCTGCTGGCCGGGGGCTACCTCGGGCTGCGCTGGCAGCGCGCCGACGCGGCAGCCGCCGACCTCGGGCCGCTCGGCCTGGTGCAGGACGCGACGGGACGACCGCCCGGCAGGCAGCGCCACCTGCCTGCGCTGCTGTATCTGTGCGGGCTGCTGCTGCTCTTCCTGGGGCTGGCACGGCCTGAGATGTTCGTCGAGCTGCCGCGCATCGAGGGCACGGTGATTCTGGCGTTCGATGTGTCGAACAGCATGCTCGCCGATGACCTGAAGCCGACGCGCATCGAGGCGGCCAAGGCTGCCGCCCGCAGCTTCATCGAGAACCAGCCCAGCACGATCCAGATCGGCGTGGTGGCGTTCAGCGATGGCGGGCTGATCGTGCATCCGCCGACGAACGATCAGGCGGCGTTGCTGGATGCCATCGACCGGCTCAGCCCGCAGGGGGGCACGTCGCTGGGGCACGGGATCTTCAGTTCGTTGAGCGCTATTGCAGGCGAGGCCATCCCCATCGACCCGGCGGCGCTGCAGGAAGGGACGAGCCTCTCGGACCTCGGCATCGGCCCTTACCCGTCCGCCGTGGTGCTGCTGCTCACCGACGGCGAGAACACGTCCTCCCCCGACCCGCTGCTCGTGGCGCAGCTTGCCGCCGAAGCGGGCGTGCGCATCTACCCGGTGGGCATTGGCAGCGTGGAAGGCACGGTGCTGGAGCTTGAGGGCTTCAACGTGCTGACCCGGCTTGACGAAGCCGCCCTGCAGGACATCGCCAGCCTGACCAACGGCACGTACTTTCGCGCTGAAGACGAAGAAACGCTGACCGACATTTACAACAATGTCGACCTACAGCTTGCGACGCGCGGCGAAAAGACGGAGGTCACCGCCCTGTTTGCGATGCTGGGCCTGCTGTTCTTCCTGGCCGGGGGCGCGCTGTCGCTGCTGTGGTTCGGGAGGGTGCCGGTATGAGCTTCCTCTGGCCGTGGCTGCTGCTTGCGTACCTGCTGATTCCGCTGCTGATCGGGGCGTATATCTGGGTGCTGCGCCGACGGCGCAAGTACGCCGTGCGCTACTCCAGCCTGTCGCTGATCCGCGAGGCACTGCCGCGCCGCTCGCGCTGGCGACAGCACGTGCCCTTCGCGCTGTTCCTGCTGGCCGTCGGCTCGCTGATCACCGCGGCGGGCCGCCCGCAGGACGAGGTCAGGGTGCCGCTCAACCGCACGACGATCATCCTCGCGCTCGACGTCTCGCGCAGCATGTGCGCGACGGACGTGGACCCGAACCGGCTGGCCGTCGCGCAGGAAGCGGCGCTTGAGTTCATCGACACCTACGCTGACGATATCCGCATCGGCGTCGTGGCGTTCGCCGGGTTCGCGGAGATCGTCGTGCCGCCGACGAACGACAGGGACGTGCTGCACCGGACGGTCGAGAACCTTGCTACCTCGTTCGGGACGGCGATTGGCAGCGCGACGCTCAAGTCCATCGACGCGATTGCCGAGTACAACGAGGAGGTCGCGCCGAGCGGGATCGACCTGAGCCCCGGCACGGACGAGAGCCCGCGCGATCCAGCCACGGGCTACCAGCCGGACATCATCGTGCTGCTGACCGATGGCGCCAACAGCCGGGGGCCGCTGCCGGTGGATGCCGCACGGCAGGCCGCTGACCGGGGCGTGCGGATCTACACGATCGGCTTCGGCACGACCAGCCCGCAGCAGCTTGTCTGCACGCCGGAACAGCTAGGCGGCGACGTCTTCAGCGACGGGTTCGGCGGCTGGGGCGGTGGCGGCTTCCGGGGTGGGGGGCCACGCCGCTACCTGCTGCTCGACGAGCCGACGCTGCAGGAGATGGCCGAGGTGACGGGCGGCGAGTACTTCCGCGCGGAGAACGCCGAGCAGCTTTACGATGTGTTCGCGGAGCTGCCGAATGAGGTGGTGTTCCAGACGGAGCATGTGGAGATCAGCTTCCTCTTCACGCTGATCGGCGCGGTGCTGCTGGTGATCGCGATTGGGCTGGGCGTGCTGTGGTTCCGGTGAGCGGGCTGTCAGCAGCGAGAGATCTTTCATTTTGAGCGGTTGTTGTGTAAAATCCTTACATAAAATGTAAGGATTATTCACAATGCGTCGCGATCCACAGGGAACGGCCCGGAAGCTCTACGAAGTGGCCTCCACACAGGGAGGCTACTTTACATCTGCCCAGGCCCTCGCAGCAGGGTACTCATATCGGATACAGCACTACCACGTGAAACGTGGCAACTGGCTCAAAGTCGGGCGAGGTATCTACCGGCTGCGCGACTACCCACCCTCGGAGCGCGAAGATCTTATACGGCTCACCCTCTGGAGCCACAACCGGCGAGGCGAGCCTCAGGCTGTTGCCTCGCATGAAACGGCGCTGAGCCTCCACTCGATGAGCGATGTGATGCCCAGCCGGATTCATCTGACTGTCCCCAAGCGCGGGTTCCGCAAAGAGCCGCCTGCCGGTGTCGTCCTTCACCGGGCGGAGCTCAGCCAGAGTGAGATCGAGCAGCGGCATGGGTACCGGGTGACAACGCCGCTGCGCACACTGCTGGACGTGGCCGCCTCACCGCTGAGTCAGGAGCATCTTAATCAAGCCGTCAAGGACGGAATCGACCAGGGGCTTCTCAGATACCGTCTCCTGAAACGCATCGATGCCCCGCCGCCCGTCCGGCAGCGGATTGATCAGGCACTGGCCGCCTTTGACAAGCACCATAACGAGGAGCGACTGCGCTGACACGCGTATACCACACGCCTGAGGCCTTTCGTCAGGCACTTGAAGCGAGGCTGCAGGAGCAAGCTCGCACAGAAGGTCTGGACCTGGAGTGGCTGCGCCGCCAGGTAGCATTCGAGCGCTTTCTAGCCCGCATCTTTCACAAACCCGATCTCGTTTGGCTATTGAAAGGAGGGTACGCGGTCGAACTGCGTCTCGACCGGCAGGCACGGACAACCCTTGACATCGACCTGGCGAGTGCCGATACCGATAGGCTGCGGCTTGTGGCTGCCGCTGAGCCGGAGGAACAAACACTCGACGTAGCCCTTGATCACCTGCAGGAACTGGCGAGTCTTGACCTGGGAGACTACTTCAGCTTTGTGATAGCGAAGTCACGCGAACTTGCGACAGCACCGGAAGGCGGACTGCGGTGTACAGTCGAGTGTCGGGTGGGTGGACGCCGCTTCACGAACTTTCGGCTTGATTTTGGACTGGGCGATCCGGTTGTGTCTGAACCAGAGTGGGTGGCCAGTCGCAATCTGTTGGCTTTTGCCGGTCATGAGCCTGTCAGGATCCCGCTCTTGCCAACCGAGCAGCAGATCGCCGAGAAGTTCCACGCGTATACGCTCCCGTGGCATGACCGTGCCAATACGCGGTCAAAAGACTTGATCGACCTGATGCTGCTCTTTGAAACACAGACGTTGGATCAGCATGTGCTCAAGGAAGCGTTACGCGCCACATTCAGCCATCGCAATACGCATCCGCTGCCTGAACACCTGCCGCCACCACCCGATGACTGGAGTAGTGAGTTTGCGGAAATGGCGATCAGGTTCCGCTTATCGGTTAGCACCCTCGCCGAGGCTTACAGTTATCTCCAAGACATCTGGGAACGCTGGGAGTTGGGTGTGGCGTAGCTCGGCCAGCACCATCACCTGAAAAGCAAACAGCGCGGAACGGCCCCGGTTCCGCGCTGTTGCGTTCGCTCGCCTTAATCGTGCCTGCGCCGGTAGATCAGCGCGGCAATCGCCGCGACGGCGGCCAGCACCGCGCCGCCGATAGCGATCTTCTGCCCGCTGCTCAGCCCGGCTTCGGGGAGCGGCAGCGGCTTCAGCGGGCGGAGCTTGCCATCGGCCAGGTGCTTGGCCGCAATGTAGCCGAACGTCATCGCCGGGCCGATGGTGCTGCCGGGGCCGGGGTAGGTGTTGCCCATCACGGATGCTGAGCTGTTGCCCGTCGCGTACAGCCCCTCGATCGGCGTGCCGTCTTCGCGCAGCACGCGCGCATACTCATCGATGACCAGCCCGCCCTTCGTGCCGAGGTCGCCCGGCACCATCTTCACCGCGTAGAACGGCGGCTGCTCGATGGGCGCGAGGCACGGGTTGGGCTTCACCGTCGGGTCGCCGTAGTAGCGGTCATAGGCGCTGTTCCCCCGGCCAAAGTCCTCGTCGACACCCTGCCGCGCAAAGCGGTTGAAGCGCTCCACCGTCTCGACCAGTCCCTGCGGGTCGATCCCGGCCTTCTCGGCCAGCTCCTCCAGCGTGTCGGCCTTGATGATGTAGCCGCTCTCCAGGTATTCCTCCGGGATGGGCTGGCCGGGGAACAGTGTGCCGAAGATGTACCGGTTGCGGTAGCGCTGATCCATGATGAACGTTGCCGGGATGTGAGGCACTTCCTCGCTGTGGTTCTCGTACATCGCGTGCACCACATCGACGTACGAGGCCGCCTCGTTTGTGAAGCGGCGGCCCGCCGCGTTCACCATGATCGAGCCGGGGTAGGAGCGCTCGCCGACGTGGAACATCGGCATGCCGTTGGGCTGGATGCTGGTAGGCCCCCACCAGGCGTCGTCCATCAGGTCAACGGCTGCGCCGATGGCCATTCCGGCGCGGATCGCATCGCCTGTGTTCCCCTTGTTCGCGGAGCTCCACTGGCTGTTAACGGGGTGGGGCTGGAACTCCTCACGCATCTCCTGGTTGTGAGCAAAGCCTCCAGCGGCCAGCACTACCCCCTTGTTCGCACGGATGCGCAGACGCTGGCCGTCCCGCTCGGCGACAACGCCGACGACGCGCCCATCCTCAACAACCAGTTCCTGCAGCGCCGTGTTGAGCCACACGGGGATGCCCTCCTGCTGGAGGGCGTAGCGCAGCCGCCCGGCCAGTGCGCGGCCCATAGTGAGCAGCTTCCTACCCGTCACGAGGTTGAAGGCGGTCCGCACGCCGACCTTGAGCGCGGTCCACTTGCCCTCCCAGGTGGGGATGATCATGCCAAGCTTGTTGAACTCCGTAATCGTGAAGGCCAGCCCGCCCGGTATCTCGATATCCATCGTGCGGAGGTTGGCGAGTTCGTCGCCGAGCTTGCTGCCGTCGAAGGGCACAGGTTCGAGCGCGCGGCCATCGGCCATGCCCCCCGGTCGCTCCGGGTAGTAGTCGGCATAATGCGGCGCGCGCTGGAACTGCACCGGCGTGTTGCAGGCGAGATACCACACCATTTCCGGCGCGTTCTGCAGGTAGGCGTCCTGCAACGCCTGCGGGGTGCGGTCACCGACGGTGTGCGCCATGTAGGTGCGCGCCTTCTCGAATGAGTCATCCAGGCCATCGCGGTGCAGCAGGTAGTTGTTCGGAACCCAGATGCCGCCGCCGGAGAGCGCGGTCGAGCCGCCAAAGGCCCCGGTCTTCTCGATGACGAGGGTATCCAGCCCGGCCTGGCCGGCGACGAGTGCGGCGGTCATACCCCCGGCCCCCGAACCGACGACAACGACATCTTTCGTGATGTCCCAGTCTGCCATGAAAACCTCCTTGGTACACGTGGGATTGTAAAGCCGTCATCTGCGCGGTTAGCGCCCCGGTGCGTCTCTGAACATATCGCAATCGGCGGGTGAGTTTCTACAGGTGGAGGGCTTGGGCGCGGGGGCGGGCTGTGTGGCTTGCGGATTAGCTGGAGGAATAAAAACAAAAGCGCGGCACAGCGATCTGTGCCACGCTTCTGCAATGCCCCCAAGGGGATTCGAACCCCTGTTTTGGCCTTGAAAGGGCCACGTCCTAGTCCTCTAGACGATGGGGGCCTGACCCCGGCAATTCTACCGCATCCCGCATAGCGCATCAAATTTTTCTGAGAAGTGCGGCTCAGATCGCCGGGTGGCGCTCGTGCCAGTCCGTCACCTGCTGGTGGCTGTAAGCCACGCGCAGTAGCAGGTCCGTCTCCGGGCCGACAAGCTGCAAGCCCACCGGCAGGCCATCCCGCGTGAAGCCGCATGGCATCGAGAGCGCCGGGTACCCGCTCAGGCTGAACGGGTAGGTGAAGCGCAGCAGCGCCTTCGCCGCCGAGACGCCCTCGCTCTTCGTGATCTCATGGGCGGCGACGGGTGTGGTCGGCAGGGCGAGCACATCCGCCTGCTCCTCGAACAGCGCGCCGAGCGCCCGCCGCCACTCCCGCCCGGTTTGGCGCGCCTGCGCGTAGTCCACCGCGCTGCGCCTGGAGGCATACTCCAGCCGGGCGCGCACGTCCGCGCCGAACCGCTCCGGCTCGGCGGCCAGCCGCTCCCGGTGGTAGGCGGCGGCGTCCGCCAGGCTGATGATCCCGGCGGCGCGCAGCGCGTCCGACGTCTGCGGGAGCTGCACGTCTACCACCTTCATGCCTAGCCGCCCCATTTGGTCGACCGCCGCCCGCACCGCGTTCACCACATCGATCTCGGTGTCCTCCCAGAAGAAGGCGTCGGTGGGCAGCCCGATGCGCAGCCCGCGCACCGACCCGGTGAGCCCGTCCACGTGGCAGGTTGTTGTGCGCTGGTCGATGGCGTCCATGAGCAGCGCGGCGTCATGCGCGGTGCGGGCCATCGGCCCGACGGTGTCCAGCGAGGCGCTCATCGGGATGACGCCCTCCGTGCTGACCTGCCCGAGGGCGGGGCGCACTCCGGTCAGCCCGCACAGCGCCGAGGGCACGCGCACCGAGCCGCCCGTGTCCGTGCCGAGCGCGCCCGCGCACAGCCCCGCCGCCACTGCCGCCGCCGACCCGCCGCTCGATCCGCCGGGGCTGAGGTCGAGGTTCCAGGGGTTGCGGGCCGGGCCGTAGTGCGGGTTGACGTTCGTCGCGCCGATGGCGAACTCGTGCAGGTGCGCCTTGCCGATGATGATCGCGCCTGCCGCCTTGAGCCGCTTCACCACGTCCGCGTCCTCTGCGGCGACGTTCTCGCGCAGGAAGTCGCTGCCTGCCGTCGTGCGCGCCCCCGCCACATCGATCAGGTCCTTCACCGCGATGGGGATGCCGTGCAGCGGCCCCCAGACCTCGCCGCGCCCCAGCGCCTCGACGGCGTAGCGGGCCTCGCGCCTGGCCTCGTACTCCAGCACACTGAGGAAGGCGTTAAGGCGCGGGTTGAGGTACTCGATGCGGGCGAGGTACGCCTCGACCAGATCGAGCGGGGAGAGCTGCCGCCGCCGGATCAGCGCGGCAGCCTGCGCAATGGTCAGGTGGTGGAGCAGCGTCTCTGCCATGGTGCCTCCTGCCGGGGGTGGACCGCCTTACTTGTCTTTCTTGGCCTTTTCCTCGACGGGCCGCTTGAAGAAGTAGTGGAACTCACCCTGTGCGTCGGCGACGACGCTGACAAGCTCCCAGCCCTCGTCGCCAAGCTCGTCCCACGCGCCGCGCTCGGTGAGGTTGAACTCCTTGCGGAACAGCCGCTTCCCCAGCAACTTAACCGTCTTGCCGACCATCTCGGCATATTCCCATTTCTGCATGAAGGCGATCTCCTGTTTGAGGGTGATGTTATGATGCCGGTATTGTATATCACCACGCCACGAAGCGGGAACAGGCATGGTAGAGGGGGCAGTGAGCAACACCTACCGTGAATAAATAAGGCCCGCCGCGACTAAACGTCGCGGCTCCTGATGTACGAAGAGAATCACCCGCTCCCTCTCTCAAGGTTGCATCGGCGGAGTTGGCACAATCTGACCGGGATGAGGGCGTAGCCGTGGGAGTGAGGAACGTATCGCCACAGCGAACAAATTTCATTGCTCAAAGATGCGATCCGTAGGGGCGGGTCTCAGACCCGCCCCTACCATGATTCTGTCTGTTAGGCATAACACCCCCTCTCCCAGTGACCGCAGGGAGCGCCCGAAATGAGGGCGTACTGCACAGCAGCCTGGGGTGAGGAAGATCCAAACCCGACAAAACGTCGCGGCTCCCGGTGCATATGGCATTCTGGCGGTTCCTGGGGGGTGAAGCTCTCCTAGCCTTGCCGGGGCATCAATGTTAGAATAACGGCAATCATTGCCTTAGTTGTGAACAAAGTCTACAAACCCGATAACCCTTCAGCCCAATATCGTCTTCATGTTCAATGCCTCGTGACATAACGGGCCAGCAAACCATCAAGGGGAGAGATTATGAGCCTCAACGGTAACGTTGAACTGGCACTGCTGGAGCCGGTGCTTGAAGGCTACCGGGGCGCTGATCGGTCGAAGCTCCTGCCGGTTCTGCACGACGTCCAGCGCATTTACGGCTACCTGCCCGAGCCCGCGCTGGAGGCCGTCAGCCGGACGCTCCGCGTGCCGCTTGCCGATATTCACGGCGTCGTCGAGTTCTATTCCCTGTTCTATGGCGAGCCGGTGGGCCGCCGCATCATCCGCATCTGCACCGACCCTTCCTGCATGATTAACGGCGCCGAAGACAGCCTCGCGGCGGCGTGCAAGCACGCGGGCGGCATCCAGCCCGGCGAGACCAGCGCCGATGGCCGGGTGACGGTCGAGCGCTCGTCCTGCCTGGGCCTGTGCGACCAGGCCCCTGCCGCGCTGGTCGATGACATGGCGGTTGTCGGGGTGACGCCCGAACGGGCCGGGCATCTGCTGACCATCGCCGAGTCGAACGCCGAACTCCGCGTGACGGGCCAGCCCCGCGTGCTGACCCGCAACATCGGCGCGCTCCACCCGACCGACCTGCCGCGCCACCGGGCCAGCGGCACCTTCCGCGGGCTGGAACTGGCCATCACCCGCATGACGCCTGAGCAGATCATCGACGTGATCGACCAGTCCAAGCTGGTCGGGCGCGGTGGCGCGGCCTTCCCGACCGGGCTGAAGTGGAAGTTCACGCGGAACGCAACGGGCAGCCCCAAGTACGTGGTCGTCAATGCCGACGAGAGTGAGCCGGGCACCTTCAAGGACCGCGTGCTGATGGAAGGCGACCCGTACCACATCCTTGAGGGCATGGCGATCTGCGGCTATGCCATCGGCGCGCAGAAGGGCTACATCTACATCCGCGGCGAGTACGCCAAGGCCCGCGCCGTGATGCAGGAGGCCATCAACAAGTGCTACAAGGCCGGCCTGCTCGGCGAGCACATCATGGGGACGGACTTCAACTTCGATGTGGAGATCCGCGTCGGCGCGGGCGCGTATATCTGCGGCGAGGAGACGGCGCTGTTTGAGGCCATCGAGGGCAAGCGCGGCTTCCCGCGTATCAAGCCGCCCTTCCCGACGAACGTCGGGCTGTTCGGCAAGCCCACGGTGATCAACAACGTCGAGACGCTTGCCAAGGTCGCGGATATCCTGCTCAACGGGCCGGACTGGTTCCGCCACTGGGGTACGGACGAGTCGGCGGGCTACAAGCTGTTCTGTGTGAGCGGCCATGTGAACCAGCCCGGCGTCGTCGAGGCCCCGTTTGGCATCACCATCAACGAGCTTGTCGAGCGGTGGTGCGGCGGGTTCAAGGGCGAGCCGCAGGCCGTGCTGATGGGCGGTGCGGCGGGCGTGTTCCTCACCCCGGAGCACTTCTACACACCGCTGTTCTATGAGAACCTGCGCCCGCTCGGCGCTTCGATTGGCTCCGGCGCGATCATGGTGTTCAACAAGTCCGTCGACATGAACAAGGTGCTGGAGCACATCGCGTATTTCTTTGCGCATGAGTCGTGCGGCAAGTGCTACCCCTGCCAGATGGGAACACAGCGCCAGCTCGAACTGCTCAGGCGTGCGGCGGAAGGCCGCGCCGAGCCGGGCGATCTGGAGCGGCTGATGGACATCGGCAGGACGATGACCGATGCCTCAATCTGTGGGCTGGGGCAGACCGCCGGTATGGCGGTCATGAGCGCCCTGCGCCGCTGGCCGGAGCTTGTCCAGCCTGTGGAGAAGGGCTCCGAGGACACATCTGATGGCGGGGCCTGAGAACCGCCAGGACTGTGGGGGGACGCTCCCGGCAGTCTATACCATTGTCAAGCGGGATGGCGCGGAGGCCGTTGAGGCGCAGATCATCCACGAGCAGCTTGTGACGTTCTTCGTGAACGGCCAGGAGCTTGCAACGATGATGTGCACGCCGTGCGACGTGGATGCGCTGGCGCTCGGCTTCCTCGCCAACGAGGGCGTGATCCGCACGCGGGACGACGTGCGCGCGTTGCACGTCTGCCCCAGCGGTTCGTGTGTTGATGTGTGGCTGCGCGAGGCCAGCTTTGAGCCACCGCGCCGCATGGTGCTGACCTCCGGCTGCGGGGGCGGCGTCACCTTCGATGACCTGTCGAAAGTCCACGAGCCGATCGACGGCGATATCTGCGTTACGCCGGAGCAGTTGTGGGAACTGATGGATGAGCTTTACCGGCGGGCGCACCTCTACAGCCGCGCGCGCGGCGTGCACACGTCGGTGTTCAGTGACGGCGAGCGGGTGCTCGTCTCGGCGGAGGACGTCGGGCGGCACAACACGCTCGACAAGCTGCGCGGGCGTGCGCTGCTTGAAGGCATCGACACGACGAACGGCATCATCCTGACGACCGGGCGCATCAGCTCGGAAATGATCAACAAGGCGCGGAGCATGGGCGTCCCGCTGGTGTGCTCCCGCACCTCGCCGACCAGCCTGTCCGTGCGGTTGGCCGCCGAATGGCGCATGACGCTTGTCGGCTATCTGCGCCGCAACAGCATGAACATCTACACGTCCCCGGAGCGGGTGATCTGCTCCGAGCGGCGCGTGAGTTCGACCCCGGACATAACACAAGTGATGGAGAGTTCACCTCATGTCTGAACATCATACCGTCACCCTCACGATTGACGGGCAGGAGATCACTGTGCCCCTCGGCACGACCTACCTGGAGGCGGCGACGATGCTCGGCATCGATGTGCCGCACATCTGCTACCACGAGGCGCTGACCCCGCCCGCCGTCTGCCGGATGTGCGTCGTCGAGGTCGAAGGCGCGCGCACCCTGCCCGCCTCCTGTGTGGCGGTCTGCCGCGAGGGGGATGTCGTGCAGACCGACTCCGAGCGGGTACGGAACAGCCGCCGGACCATCCTTGAGATGCTCAGTTCGACGGTGAACCTCGAGGACGCGCCGGAAATTCTCGCCATGATCGAGCGCTACAAGGCCGATACCGAGCGCTTTGCCGGGGAGGACTTTGCGCGGCGCGAGTTCGAGGTGAAGGACGACAACCCGTTCTATATCCGCGACTACTCGCAGTGTGTGATGTGCTGGCGCTGCGTTGAGGTCTGCGCGGACGACGGGCAGTTTGCCTTTGCGCTTAACTTCGGCAAGCGTGGGTTCCACTCGCACATCGCGACGTTTGAGGAAAAGCCGATGCCGGAAACCACGTGCGTGTTCTGCGGGCAGTGTGTGGGCGTCTGCCCGACGGGCGCGCTCAAGCCGAAGGTGCAGTGGGGGCTGGAGCAGGGCTTCGACCTTGAGCAGATCCGCGAGATGACGCGCCGCCCGCGCAGGCGCAAGGTACAGATGGAGGAGTAGGGCAGTTGACCCCTTCTCGCATCGCAGGGAGGGGATGGAGCGCCGGATGGTGCTGTCAGGTTGATTTGTGGTAATAATAGTATCGGCCATATGCCATCAGCCATCAGCTATATGCCATCAGCCATACGCCATACGTGAATCACCATGACCAGAATCAACGACTACCTGTGGCATCTGCCGCACGACCCGCTGCCCGACGACCCGCCCGATGTGGCGCTGCTCCAGTCCGCGTTTAACGCGCCGGTTGTCGCCGCCGTTGAACGGGCGCTGGAGTCGGCAGGCTACCGGCTGGCGAGCAGCGACGTGGTCGTGCGGCTCGACGACCGGCTGGACCATACCGCCGATACCTACTACGCCAACGTGCGCTTCATTGCCTACCTGGAGCCGGACGTGCTCGCGCGGGTGCACTTTGAGCACTTCGAGTGGGCGCACTTCCTTGCCGACCACGAGACACACCGCTTTGCGATCAACCTGGACCGCTTCAAGGTGCAAGATCCGCGTACGCAGGTTGCCGTGCCCGCCTGGCCGGGTCGGCTGCACACGCGCATGTCCGCCGTGCCCGGTGACAGCCTCCATCCCCAGGGGCAGGATCAGGTCTGGACGTATACCACGCCCGCCGAGCTTTCTGACCTGATGCTGCGCTTCCTAGACAAGTTCGAGCGGCTGGGCCGGCCCTGGCTGGAGAACCGCTCGACGATGGCGGGGTAAGGCAAGGGTGACGTTTGTCGTTCTCAGGGGTGCTGTTCGTTTCTATTGAACGGCCCCCTTTTTTATCTACACTGCAATTAGTGCCTCACATACCACGGAAGAAGGGAAAATGTTACAACCAGATACGGTCGTGCGGACGACCTGCCACTACTGCGGGGTGGGTTGTCAGCTCGACGTCCACGTGAAGGACGGTGCGGTCTATCGCGTGGCCGCACCCTTTGACGCGCCTCCCAACTATGGCCTG
>Ga0134100_1000504_pt1 | contig 46062 bp, 46 predicted proteins | sample 11_taG_2_FD_94444 | JGI IMG/M metagenome (GOLD analysis project Ga0134100, IMG submission 94444) | Switchgrass degrading microbial communities from high solid loading bioreactors in New Hampshire, USA - 11_42_5_180_A3 metaG | ecosystem: Engineered > Bioreactor > Semi-continuous > Anaerobic >...
GGCGGAAAAAACGCCGGGACATAGGGTTATTTCCGCCGAGTAAAAGGGTGTCCAGAGGGTGCAGGGGACCCCGTGTCAATAGGAACGTGGAATAAATGCGGTAAATTTTGTACAAACATTATTTCAGTTGTTTTGTATAGAAAAAAAGTTGCCAACGATTACTTGACAGAAACAATAATATGGGTACAATTGAATTTATAAAATTTTATTGTTAGAATATAAATAGTCTTTCATTTTAGGAGGAGCATATGTTAAATGGTATGGTTCAGGTTTATACCGGCGATGGAAAGGGCAAGACAACGGCAGCCATCGGGCAGGGAATAAGAAGTGCAGGCAGAGGCCTGAAGGTCTATATGATTCAGTTTTTAAAGTCATTGGACACCGGTGAATTGCATGCCTGCGAAAAGCTGGGCGGTTATTTCAGAATTTTCAGGTTTGAAAAGGAGAGAGGCTTTTTCTGGACCCTTGATGAAGAACAAAAAAAAGAGCTTAAGCAGGAAGTGAATCAAGCTTTTGAGTTTGCTGTCAAGGTAATGCAGAACCGGGAATGTGATGTCCTGATACTGGATGAGATTATGGCTGCCATAGTAAATAACCTGATATCTGAACAACAAGTGTGTGATTTTATTAAAAGTAAGTCCGAATCCGTAGAATTGATTTTGACAGGAAGAAATGCGCCGGCAGCAATTGTTGAGTTGGCAGATTATGTGTCAGAGATTCATTCTGTAAAGCATCCCATGGACAAGGGCATTTCTGCGAGAATCGGAATAGAATATTAGGAGGTATGAAAATGGCAGGTTTATTTGGTTTCTTTGATTTCACAAAACCCGGGCCGGGTATTCCAAAGGATGCGCCCCCCAAGCCAAGATTAATTGTTTTTTTTGAAATTTACACCAGAAAGTTTTGGAAACTCGTAACATTGAATCTTATATATTCCGTAGCATGTTTACCGGTTCTGGCAGCAGGAATAATAAACATACTGGCGATTGCCGAGGGACTGGTAAAGCTGAGTGATGCGCTTTTTATCATGGTGATGGGATATGTTATTAATCTTGTTACTATTGGACCTGCCACTGCAGGATTTACTTATGTTTTAAGAAACTTTTCCCGTGAAGAGCACGCATGGGTGTGGAGCGATTTTAAAGAACATGCTTTAAAGAATTATAAGCAGGCATTTATTATAAGTATTATTGATTTAATTGTTGCTATTGTTATGTATGTAAATTTCAGGTTTTATTCCCAGATGGCTTCCGTCAACGAGATATATGGAGCTTTGAGATTTTTTGTATTTGTAATACTTATTATTTATATTATCATGCATTTTTATATTTATCCGCTGTTGGTAACGTTTAAGCTGTCAGTGAAGCAGATTTTCAGAAATTCCTTTATATTCGCAATGGTAAAGCTCCCACAGAATTTAGGTATTTTATTAATATGTGCAATTTTGTTATTTGTTTGCTATTTTTATTACTTGCTGGGCATTTTGCTTACGCCGCTTATTGTATTTAGTACCATAGGATTGATTATTAATTTTTCTGTGTATCCTACGATTAAAAAATATATGATCGATAAGGTGGCAAAAATTACAAAGATAGATTCGGAGCAATAGGGGGCTTCTGTATTTTGAAAAGCAAATCGGACATCAGGACATTGGCAGAGATTTTTTGTGTGTTTTTTAAGATAGGCTGTTTTACATTTGGGGGCGGATATGCTATGATTCCGCTCATTGAAAGGGAAATAGTAAATAATAAAAAGTGGATAAAGGAAGAAGAGATTGTTGATATCTTTGCCGTATCACAAGCCGTTCCGGGAGCAATTGCAATTAACTCGTCAACTTTTGTGGGGTATAAAATTGCAGGATATAAGGGTTCTTTGGCGGCCACAATGGGTGTTGTTTTGCCGTCCTTTGGCATTATTACGATAATAGCTGCTTTTTTATCGGCTTTTCAGGAGAATCCTGTTGTACAAGCTGCATTTATGGGTATTCGTTCAGCGGTAGTTGCATTAATTCTTGTAGCTGTTATCCGAATGACCCAAACATCCGTTAAGGATATTCTTACCGCACTGATTGCATTCTTAACGGTAATCCTTATACTTGTTTTGAATATCCATCCCGTAATTACAATCGTTTTAGGCGGATTGGTTGGTGTTGTGATATTTGCATTCTTTCCTGAAAAGAGCAAACGGATTATGAAGGGGGCTAATGAAAACCATGATATATATTAGACTCCTTGTAACATTTATTAAAATCGGATTGTTCAGCTTTGGCGGCGGATATGCAATGATTCCGTTGATACAGAAGGAAATTGAATCCTATAACTGGCTGTCTTCTTCGGAATTTGCGGATATTATAGCAATTTCGGAGGTAACACCGGGACCTATTGCCGTTAATTCCGCAACCTTTGTCGGATACAAGGCGGCAGGCGTATTGGGAGGATTGGTGGCAACCATTGGTGTGTCAATTCCGTCTCTTGTTATTATTATGATTGTGTCCCGTTTCTTCTTTGGGTATCAGAAGCATCCGTTAAATATGATGGTTTTCTATGGGATAAGGCCTGTGATTGTGGGCCTTGTTGCGACTGCTGCTGTTTCCGTAGCAGAAACGGCAATATTCAACTCGGGTATAAGCTGGAGCAGTGTGATTGAAAAAGGCATGAATATGATTAATTTTGGAGGAATGTTTATTTTTGCCGCAGCACTAATTGCTCTTATAAAATTTAAAGTGCACCCTATTCTTGTCATTGTTGCATCAGGAATTGCAGGTGTATTGATGTTTTGAGTTTATCCTACTTTTCTAAAAATTAATGAATCAGGATAGGGAGCAAGGAGATTGTTTAGCTGCGAGATGTCGTTGTTGCTGTAATCCAGCCACTTGTTTGCTTCGTCTTTATGGAGTATGACCGGCATACGGTCATGGATGGCTGACATCTCCGCATTTGCATTAGTTGTAATAATAACAAAAGAAGTAAATGAAGTATTTTGCTTATCGGTAAAGGTATTGTAGAGCCCTGCCATGTAGAATGCGGGCTGCTTTGTACGAATCAGATATTTATCCTTTTTATTATCGTTTTTTTTCCATTCATAAAAACCTGATGCCGGAATCAGGCACCTTTTGCTGAAAAGGATATCCTTGAACATGGGCTTTTGGTGCAGGGTTTCCTGGCGGGCATTGATAATAATACTTTTGCTTCTGTAGTTTGGAAATCCCCATTTCAATAAAACAAGCGCTTTTTTTTCAGCAGGGCTGCTTATAATGGCAGGAGCATAGTCCGTAGGAAAAATGTCACCTGTTTTCAGCTTGGAAGCCTCCTCCTTATTATACCTTTCGTTAATGGCTTCAATAATTCTTCTGATTTCCTGGTTTTGGGCTTCATCAAGCAGCATAAATCTTCCGCACATGTTTGTTCTCTCCTCCTACATCTTAAATAAATACCATTTGCAGGTATTTATTTCGTATTTCAATTCATAAATCCTTTCCATGCCGTTAAAAATGCTTTGGCATCGGAAAATAATCATACGGTTTCCGGCAAGCTTTTCTTCTTCTCTTGTAATAATTTTATCTACTTTTATAATTATATTCTCTTTTTCTTCATTTGTTAATTGATATTTAATCGGATAAGGTTTTCCGTCCTTGGTGAACCATGCAATCATTTCGATAGGCTGCATTAGAATCTTCAATACGTTCACACTCCTTTATTACAAGATGCTGGTCATCATCTGATAATCTTCCTCCATAACTCCGCCTGTAAGAGGCTTTAAACCGCTGTTTAAGAAGCATGAGCGAATAATTGACCTTGAGCCGTATTTTATCCGTATATTATCGATGACACCGTCCAGGATTTTTTTGTTTTCATTTTCTTTATCCAGCATGGAAAGCTGTATAAAATCATTTCCGCATAATTCCGAAACTCTTACGCCCAGATGGCGGATTTTCTGGCCCTGCCATGCTTCATCGAACAGCTTGCAGGCTGCTTTATAAATAGTCATGGTGCAATCCGTTGGAGTATACAGCTTTCTTTGGTGAGAGTATGAAAAAAATTCATTGGTTTTAATGGATACCGATACAAGACCGGCACAGAATTTTGCATTTCTCAGCCTTGTTGCTACGGTTTCCGTCAACGAAAGCAAAATCATATGAGCTGTTCTTCTGTCTTCTACATCAAAAGCAATGGTGGTAGAATTTCCTATGCCCTTCACATTTATAAGGTCTCCGGCTCTGATGGGGGAATCCTCAATACCGTTGGCAAAGTTCCACATTAGCCTGCCAAAGGACTTGAACTTATGCTTTAACAGCTCCGGGTCTGTTTTTGCCAAATCTCTGATTGTATATATACCCATCTGGTGAAGTTTGGGAGCCGTTGCCCTTCCAACCATATAAAGCTTTGAAACAGGAAGGGGCCACATTTTTTCAGGAATTTCTTCAGGGAACAAGGTATGCACTTTGTCGGGCTTCTGCAGGTCACTGCCCATTTTGGCAAGCAGCTTATTGTTGGAAATACCGATATTTACCGTAAAGCCCAGTTCTTTTTTTATTCGTTCTTTGATGTTATGGGCTGCTTCAACAGGGTCGCCAAAAAGACCTTCCATGTTTGTAAAATCCAAAAAGCATTCATCAATACTGAATATTTGTATCCTTGGCGAATATTCCTCCAGTAGCCTTATTAATGCTGCGCTGCATTGTACGTACAGATCATATCTCGGCGGAACCACTACCAGTTGGGGACAGCGCTGCCTTACTGCATATAAAGACTCTCCCGTCTGTATATTATACTGTTTTGCAGGGAGGGACTTGGCCAGGACGATGCCATGCCTTGATTCCTGGTCGCCTCCCACAACCGAAGGTATGGTACGAAGGTCAACCTTATCACCGTGCTGCAGTCGGTATACAGCTTCCCATGATAAATATGCGCTGTTGACATCAATATGGAAAATAATTCGTTGATTCATGATAGTTCACCTCAGGCAATTCCATTATAATACGAACGCATGTTCTATGTAAAGATAGTATGACAATTTTTTTGAAAAAATACAACTTGTAATAATTTTTTTATGGAAGTATAATTCATATAAATGTGTAAGAGAGGTGATTGAGGCGTGATTATTGACTTTCATACCCATTGCTTTGCCGACGAGATAGCAGTAAAAGCAATTCCCAAGCTTGCCAGGGCCGGAGGGATAAAACCTTTTACAGACGGAACCGTAGAGGGCCTGAAAAAGTCCATGCAGGCAGCAGGGATTGATATAAGTGTGGTTCAACCGATAGCAACCAAGCCGCAGCAGACAGTCACGATAAACAGATGGGCGGCCGAAATAAGAGGCGACAGTATCATATCTTTTGGAACAATACATCCTGAATATAGCAATTGGAAAGAAGAGATCTTATGGCTTTCCAGGGAAGGATTCAAAGGCGTCAAATTTCATCCGGATTACCAGGACTTTTTTGTTGATGATAAAAAGCTTTTTAATATCTATGAAATGCTGTTTTCAATGAATTTCATTGTTTTATTTCATGCGGGACTTGACATTGCTTTTCCGGAACCATACCATTGTACTCCCGAAAGGCTGCAAAAGCTGCCGGATACGTTTCCGGGGGCGGTAATCGTTGCAGCACACATGGGAGGATATCTTTATTGGAAGGATGTGGAGAATTATCTAATCGGCAGGGATATTTATCTGGATACCTCCTTTTCCTTTGACAAGCTGGGGAAAGAAGATATGGAACGAATGATCAGGAAGCATGGTACTGAAAGAGTGCTGTTCGCAACTGATTCACCATGGAAAGAACAACAGCAGGAATTGAAAAATATTCAATCATTAAGCCTGAATGAAGATGAGATAAATGCCATTTTGGGCGGCAATGCGCAAAAGATACTTCGTTTGAACAATAGTGAAACAGTAGTTGAATAGTAGTTAAAAAATAGTTAAACGATTGTAAAATGAATATATATGGTAGGGGCGGACGATTCTGTCCGTCCGAATTGGTAATGTATAAAATTACTGGCGTACAGAGACGTCAATGTAGTCAACTTGAGTTACTAATATCTGCTGCAAAATATATTAATAATATCGCTGCCGTTTTTTACGAATGCAACAAATTGGTTAATTTCAGCCGTAGCTTCTACAAACTGTCCCCCGTCATAGATTTTTTTATCGTTCACATTCACCCATTTTCCCTGAGGAAGGTAAATAGTACGTTTTGTTTCTCCCTGATTTACAATGGGAGCAAATAAAATGTCTTCGCCGAACATATACTGGTCTCCGAGAGTGTAACAAACTTCATCTTCGGGGAATTCAAAAAACATAGGACGCATAACAGGGGAACCGGTTTTGCCGGCAATGTCCATATATTTTTCAACATACGGTCTTAAACGTTCACGTAAGTTTATCAAATCCTTTAAAATAATGTATACTTCTTCTCCAAAACTCCATATTTCATTGTCGCCGCCGCTGCGCTCAGGCACTTCGGGGTGACGGTCCACATGACCGCGGGGGCGTATGCGTGTTCCGTGAAGTCTGGTTACGGGGCAAAATACGCCAAATTGGAACCAGCGTACAATGAGTTCTTTAAAATAGTCGCTTTCAATATCGCCACCGTAAAAACCGCCAATGTCGGTAGTCCACCATGGAATACCGCTCATGGCCGTGTTCAGTCCGACCTTTACTTGTTTTCGAAGGCTTTCAAAGGTGGAGGGAATATCACCTGACCATACAAGGGTTCCAAACCGTTGGCTGCCTATCCATGCGGCACGGACAAGAGAAATAATATCTGTTTCTCCTTCCTTTTTCATTCCGTCATAAAACAGTTTGGCATAATAATATGGATAAAGCAACGCCACCTCTTCTCCGTTTCCCAGATACATACGCATGTTGTTATAGTGGTTCGGCAGTATTTCTGGTTCTGCCTGATCCAGCCAGAAGCACTTTATACCGTTGTCATAATAGTTCTTTTTTATAACATTCCATACATATTCACGGGTTTCAGGATTACTGGGGTCAATATAGGTTTGAAGCCCATAAAAGTCAAACAGGCCATATTGTCCGTTTTCAGTCCGTATCAGCATATTCCTGTCATCCATATATCTGTAGTTTTCACTTTTGGGATTGGTGGTAGGCCAGATAGAGACTACTGTTTGTATGCCCATTTCTTTTAATTCCTCTGTCATTTCTTTCGGATTGGGCCAGTATGTGGGGTCGAATTTCCAATCGCCCTGCTCTGTCCAATGGAAAAAATCAATGACGATTGCCGAAAGAGGGATACCCCTCTTTTTATATTCTCTTGCCACTGCAAGCAAGTCCTCCTGGCTTTCATACCGCAGCTTGCTTTGCCAGAAGCCTGATGCAAATGAAGGAAATTTCGGTGCATATCCTGTCAGGTCGGCATATTTTTTCATAATATCTTTTGGCGTCTCACCGGCTATTATAAAGTAATCAACCTGCTTGGTACAATTTGCTTCCCACAGTGTACGATTGTTGGCCAATTCACAGCGGCCAACCGACGGATTGTTCCAAAGGAACCCGTAACCTCTTGAGGAATAGACAAAGGGAATGGAAGATTTGGCGTTTTTATGATGCAAGTCGCTGGTGGTTCCTTTCAAATCAAAACAGTCATTAGGGTCTTGCCCCAGCCCGTAAAAATGCTCATTTGCATAAGCGTTGAAATATACCGTTGCCTTAAAGGTATCGGTACCTACGCTTCGATAATAACGAAATCGGGATTCAAATGCGAATTCGGATTTTTCCGATAATAGCTCCACACCGTTTTTGTAATAAGTAACCTTGCCGTTATCCTGTATTTTAGCGGAAATGGATCCGTTTTTAATAACAGCGCACTTGCCTTCCAGCCATGTTTCACATTTTGTTTCTTCCTGAGGGATAATGTTCCAGTTTTGTTCTGTTAATTTCCCGTTTGGTGTGGAACGGAAGCGGAGGATGTCTTTGCCCCATGGTTCGATAACTACGATCTCGTCTCTCTTCCTGAAAGTGATTTTATTTTTTTCCACATTTACAATTCCCATATGCATTTCTCCTATTGATAATATTTTATGATAATGATATTATAACGTATATTATCAGAGCTTTCTTACACTATTTTAGGGAAAAAATTGCACGATATTGACAACGGAGTGAGTGTTATGCCGGAATTAAAGCTGAAAGAAAAACGTGTGCATATAGATGAATGCGGATTTCCTGTTCAATTATATGAGAATCATGGAAATATCTTTTATCATTGGCATGATGAATATGAATTTTTATATATAAGCCGGGGGAATGCCTTATGCAGAATCGACACGGAAATTTACAATATTTCCGAAGGAGAATGTGCAATCTTTACAAGCGGACAACTGCATACGGTATATTCCGATGATGAAACGAGCCTGGAATATTATGCAATTGTCTTTCAACCCGACCTGGTTTTTGGGGATTTCGGAGCTTTAAAAAAATATTTATCCAGGGAATATACCATCAAACCCAAGCTGTCACCTTTGATATCTGCGGAAAAAGCCATTATTAATCAAATTCTTAGGATTCGTGGGCTTTCCAACCAAAAGCCGTTTGGTTATGAATTGAGTATTAAGGCAGTGCTTACGGCAATTTTTGCACAGATATTCAGCCTTGGCTTATATGAATTAAATAGAGAGGATAGTACACGTTTAGCGGCAAAAAACAATCTCTCCAGAGCGGTTCATTATATCCATGCAAATTATAAAAAAAAGATTACATTATATGAGCTTTCACAAGTAGTGGGATACAATCAGCAGTACTTTGTAAGGTTTTTTAAGGAAAATACGGGGAAGACGCCGGTTTCATACATTAATTCCTATCGTGTGTATAAAGCATGTGAGCTGTTTAGGACTTCTGATTTAAGCGTGCTTGAGGTAGCTTATGAGTGCGGATTTGAAAATGTAGGCTATTTTATCAGAACTTTTAAAAAGCAGATGAATATGACACCGTTGAAATATAAAATGAATATTAAAAATAATGTTTTTCACTGAATTGTTAAAGTCCATGAAGGAATAATGCCGGAATATGTCGAATAAATAATGCTGTATAAAGAATCGTTCCGGAGTTGAGTTTATGAAAAAAGGTTTTATTATTTTCATATTAGCGATTGTCGTTTTACTCAGTATGACATGCAGTGTTTTTGCATGGGATGTACCGTCCCATGTAAAAATAGGGCTGTATTTCGAAAAGACTGCTGTAACAAGTATAGAAATTGAGTCGGAAACAGGATTTCAAATAGGTTACGAAAGCAATAATCAGTTTTACGGCTTTTTTAATAAGCCGGATGTAAAGAAATATTTGGTGAGAAAAGACAGCTATTATGCAGATTCAGGGAGTGGAGTAGTTGAGTACAATCCCGGTGCTTCTGACATTCCGGCAGGAGCAAAGTACGGACCTTACCATGTGCAGATTGGCCCAGGCTATGGCAGCTATGAAGAGGTTATGCAGCAGGTAAACATGCTCAATCAATACGGTATAAAACCCTTTCCGGCCGTAATCAATGGTTTGTTTTACGTGTGGACAGGCTGTTATGCAAGTGCGGAGGAGGCAAATAATGCGATGGTTCAGGCTCAGGCTGCATTAGGCGGGCCGGCATGTACGGTAATAGAGCCCAGCAGCACACGTATTCAGGCCCTTGCGGAAGGTACGGACATAGGGTTTATCTTTGATGACAGGATAAACTATCTTAATATGCAGCCTATGGAAACTGCCGCCGTGCCGATTATTTATATTCATAAAAAGCCTTATCGCGGCGGTGTTGAATTTAAACGATTAAACGGCAGTGATATGACGGTTATTAACAGGGTTGAACTGGAGCAGTACTTGTATGCCGTACTACCAAGGGAAATGGGAGCCGACTGGCCGATGGAGGCATTAAAGGCCCAGGCAGTTGCTGCAAGGACATATACGGTATTGAATATGGATAAATATAAAAAGTATGGATTCAACCTGTGTGATACCACCTTGAGCCAGGTATACGGCGGCTATCGTTCGGAGCAGCCGGCATGTACGCAGGCAGTGGAGGAAACAAGAGGAAAGATACTTACATACGAAGGAAAGCCCGCCAATGTGTACTATTTTTCTTCAAGCGGAGGACATACGGAGGATGTAAAAAATGTATGGGGCAGTTCTATTCCATATTTAAAAGGGGTGGAAGACCCATATGAGCCTACGGAAAAATCCGGGAAGGGCTTCTGGACTGTTGAAATGGCTCCGCAGCAAATCTCAGAGGCACTTAAGGCAAAAGGATACAATGTGGGGGACGTATTATCCGTCAGTGCCATAGAATACTCTGAGGCGGGAAGCGTAATAAAGCTAAAAATATGCGGGACATCCGGTGAGGTAATACTGGAGAGGGAGGAACCGAGAAAAGTTTTCGGTTTTAATGTTTTGAACAGTCAAAAGTTTACTGTAATAACAGACAGCAGTTTTTATATCATCAACTCAAATGGGGAATCTCCGGTGGCTGCCTCAGGGTCTCAGTTGAAGCTGTTAAGTGCTTCAGGTATATCTTCTTCTAATGTACTGTCAAATCAGATTGTTGTAAAAGGAGCAGATGCAGATAAGTGCTATCCGATGGTCCCGCAGAAGTTCATTTTTCAGGGAAAGGGCTGGGGCCATAGCGTAGGCATGAGCCAATGGGGCGCACGGGGAATGGCTGAGGCCGGCTTCACTTATGAGCAGATTTTAACCCATTACTTTACAGGAACAAAGGTTGAATAGTTTGAAAATAAGCTGTAGGTGCGCACTGCGCACCTATATTTATGGCTTCGTATTGAAATATGAATGATTTTAGTGTAATATTGAAAACTGTACGGAGAATAATAATTTTAAATACCATTAGGAGTAGGAGAGCAGCTTGATGAAACTTAGTGATTTTTATTATGATTTGCCGCAGGAGCTTATTGCACAGGAACCGCTTAAGGACAGGTCCACGTCCAGGCTAATGGTTCTGAGCAAGGCCACGGGAAGCATAAAACACGATATTTTTAAAAACATTGTTAATTATTTGAAGCCGGGCGATTGCCTTGTTTTGAATGATACACGCGTCATACCTGCAAGGCTGTTTGGAGTAAAAGAGGACACCGGAGGTAAGATTGAGTTTGTTTTGCTGCATCAGACAGGAAAAAAACTTTGGGAAGTAATCTTAAAACCCGGAAGGCGGGCAAAGCCGGGTGCCCGATTTGTTTTTGGCAATGGAGAATTGAAGGCTGAAGTGAAAGAAGTAGTAAATGATGGAAATAGAATTGTGGAATTTGAGTATGAGGGGATATTTGAGGAAGTATTGGACAGACTTGGAGAAATGCCGCTGCCTCACTATATTACTAAAAAGCTTGAGGATAAGGAACGTTATCAGACCGTATATTCCAGGCATAAAGGTTCGGCGGCCGCACCTACGGCAGGACTTCATTTTACAGAGGAGCTTCTTCAGCAAATTGAGCAAAAAGGAGTGAAGATTGCTTTTCTTACTCTGCACGTTGGATTAGGTACCTTCAGACCTGTTAAGGTGGAAAATATTCAGGAGCATAAAATGCATTCCGAATTTTATGTTATAAATGAGGAAACAGCAAAAACCATTAATGATTGCAGGAAAAACGGTGGACGTATTATAGCAGTAGGGACCACAAGCTGCCGCACTTTGGAGACGGTTTCGGATGAATACGGAAATGTTAAGGCAGGAAGCGGCTGGACGGATATTTTCATTTATCCGGGATACAAGTTTAAAGCTATCGATGCATTAATCACCAATTTTCATCTTCCTGAATCAACTTTGTTGATGCTGGTAAGCGCTCTGGCAGGGCGAGAACATATACTTAATGCTTATCAGGTCGCAGTGAACGAAAAGTACAGGTTTTTCAGTTTTGGAGATGCAATGTTCATATATTAGAAAAGGAATGATACTATGTTTAAATTGATAAAAACAGAAGGAAGGGCGAGAAGAGGGGAATTTCATACTCCCCATGGTGTGATACAGACTCCCGTTTTCATGAATGTAGGTACTCTTGCCGCTATTAAAGGCGCAGTTTCCACCATGGATCTTAAGGAGGTAGGCTGTCAGGTGGAGCTTTCCAATACCTATCACCTGCATCTGAGGCCGGGAGACAAGGTGATAAAACAATTAGGCGGCCTGCATAAGTTTATGAACTGGGACAGGCCTATCCTTACAGACAGTGGTGGTTTTCAGGTGTTTTCACTTGCTGCCTTGAGAAAAATAACAGAGGAGGGTGTTTATTTTTCTTCCCATATTGACGGACGCAAAATATTCATGGGGCCTGAGGAAAGCATGCAGATTCAGTCCAATCTTGCGTCAACCATAGCAATGGCTTTTGATGAATGTGTGGAAAATCCTTCAACTTATGAATATACAAAACAGTCCAGTGAAAGAACCGTGCGCTGGCTAAAAAGATGTAAGGCCGAAATGGAGAGGTTGAATTCCCTTCCTGATACCATTAACAAGGAGCAGATGCTGTTTGGCATCAATCAGGGAGGTATTTATGAGGATTTAAGGATAGAAAATATGAAGGAAATTGCGGAACTGGACTTGCCCGGCTACGCAATAGGCGGCCTTGCGGTGGGTGAGAGCCATGAGGAGATGTACAGGATGATTGAGGCAGTAGAACCTTATATGCCTAAGGATAAACCAAGATATCTGATGGGCGTGGGAACACCGGTAAATATACTGGAGGCAGTTTACCGGGGCATAGATTTTTTTGATTGTGTTATTGCAAGCAGGAATGCCAGACATGCAAATCTTTTTACGGAGCAAGGGATTATGAATCTGAACAATGCCAAATATGAACTGGATGACCGTCCTATTGACCCTGATTGCGGTTGCCCCACATGCCGGCACTATTCAAGGGCATACATACGTCATTTGATTAAGGCGAAGGAAATGCTGGGAATGCGTTTGTGCGTTCTCCATAATCTGTATTTCTATAACAATCTGATGAAAAATATAAGAGACGCGTTGGAGAACGGCACTTTTGAGCAATACAGAAAAGAAAAGACAAACGTTTACGGTAGGAGAATATAGGTGTATCAATATGTACGACAAAGTGTATGAAAGACTTTTCAGAAATATTAGTCCCTTTCACAATAAGGTGCTAAGGTATAATTATGATTTGCCCCTGAAGGATTTATCGGAGATTATAGGCATTATGACGGATTTTATTGTCTTGAAATACCATACGGAAATTATCTATGCTTCGCCCGACAGGCTGGAATATGACGGAAGAAGCAGCAGAGAGTGCAGGAAGCTGTCGTTGAACGAGTTTAAGGAGATTCTTGCGGATACCAATAAGCTCTACCAGTTTGCCAATGAGCATGAATGGATGAAGTTGGGGTTGTTTGACGAAAAGCTGGAATGGTATATGAGGGTATTTGTTGAAAACGATATGAACATTGGTCCCTTTGAGCCAAGGGTAGGCAATGTGGAGCTTTATACCAACGATCACTTGATGGAACGGATAGCATCTTGTCTTGAAAATATACCTGTGGGGCATATGCTGATAGAGGGAGCAAAAAAATATATAGAAGAGATTTATATTTAAGCCTTGATTGAAAGCCGTGAACAGGCTATAATATTGAATAAGCTTTTGAAAAAAACAATTTGTTAGGAGGTGGAATAATTGGCGGAAAATGTCAATTGGCTGAGTATAATAATTCCCTATGTAGTAATATTTGGGATATTTTATCTTATTGTTATAAGACCGCAGCGCAAAAAAGACAAGGAACTTAAAGCCATGCTGGATGCGTTAAAGGTTGGAGATGAGATATTAACCATCGGTGGCATTTATGGAAAGATTATAAATATTAAGGATGATACTCTTACAATTGAAGTAGGAGCAGACAAGACAAAGTTAAAGATTGCCCGTTGGGCCGTAAAGAGTCTTGAAAATCAGGCCTGAGATTAGATGTTAATTACATATTGATGGCATATTTGAAATTCCTCCGAATAAATTTATTATATGAAAAATAATCGATTCGGGGGGTTTTTTATGGCTAAATTGAATATTGCATCGTTACAGGATATAACAGCAGATAATGGAATTAGCATAGGAGTAATCTTAAAGGGGATTTTAACGGCATATATTATTACCATTATAATTTTTTTGGTTTTTGCGGTTGTGATTACCTATACGGATTTTCCTGAAAGTGCGATACCTGCTGTTGTTGTGGTGACAACCATAATCAGTATTATCATTGCCGGTTCCAAGGTTGCAAGCAGGGCAAAAAGCAAAGGATGGCTAAACGGAGCCATAGCAGGTATTTTGTATATGACTATATTATACATTGCCAGCTCACTGATATTTAACGGCTTTACTTTTGACAGATATGTCATCTATATGTTTATACTTGGGTTGTTTTCCGGCGCTTTTGGAGGAATTATAGGCATTAATTTAAAAGGAAGCGGGCGCAGGAGATAATAAACCGGTCGGTTGACAACGAAATCCGGCTTTATAAAATAAATTCCACTCCTAAAAATTGTGTCTGACATACATAGGAGTGGTTTTTTGTTTTTCGGACAGCATTTGTTGATTTTATTTGTTTTGTTATGGTAGAATAATATAAATTTAATGGTGCAAGGTTATATGAAGAAGGATAATGTAATTATACTAATTAAAGAGAGAAGTGATACTATGGGATGGCAAAAAGAAATAAAATACTTTCAATATTACGGAGCTGAAATAAAAGAGCATATTGATACTATGGCAAGGTTCAGGCTCGAGCAATTTAAAGAATATCCATACCTTTATGTTGGCGATTACGGGCAGGAACAAGTTCATCTTGGCTCATATGCAAATTACAGGGAATCATCATTGATTCTTGCTGCCGAAAATGATAAAGTTGTTGCAATATCCACATCTTTACCATTGAAATATGAAGAGGAGGTTTTATCTTGCTGTGCAGAAGAGCTTGAGCGTATGGGCATGGATGCGACTAAAGGATATTATTTCGGAGAGACAATTATTTTGCCTGAATATAGGAGTCAGGGGATAGGAAGTACTATTGTGAATATGCAGGAGGAATATGCAAGAACGCTGGGCTGTACCTTTGTTTGCTTTATCGCAGTACAAAGAGAGCCGGACCATCCTTTGCGGCCGAAGGATTACGTTGAAGCGGCAATTATTTTTGAAAGATTAGGCTTTAAGAAAACAGAATCATCGATTTCTTTTTCCTGGCCGACTATCCAGGCAGATGGCGCTGTCAGGGAACAAGGAAATCTATTGGATTTTTGGATAAAAAGACTTTAATTTATGAAAAAATCAAGGTGAAAGGATTTGAAATTATGATAAAGCATATTGTTATGTGGAAGCTAAAAGAGTACGCCGAAGGAGCGGATAAGGAGCAAAATGCTTTTAAGATGCAGAAAATGCTTATGGATTTAAAAGATAAAATTGATTCTATTGTACACATTGAAGTTGGCATTAATATTAATAGAAGCGAAGCTGCATATGATGTTGTTTTATATTCGGAGTTTTCCGATTTGGAAGGATTAGAGGCTTACCAAAGCCATGAGGAGCATTTAAAGGTAGCCGCCTTTGTAAAAACAGTTAATGAGGACAGGGTTGTAGTGGATTATGAAGTTTTTTAAAGCTTGCTTATTAATAAAATGGCGTCAATTTCCTCAAAAAAATTACTTTTTAGTTGTTGACAAGAGATTATGAACCTGATATAATACACTTTGTCGGTAAATTAATAGATGTTAGCAGGAGTGCTGGAATTGGCAGACAGGCACGTTTGAGGGGCGTGTGTCTTATGGCGTACGGGTTCAAGTCCCGTCTCCTGCACCATACATAACATATATTGCGGGATTGTGTAATGGTAGCACGAATGACTCTGACTCATTTTGTGAGGGTTCGAATCCTTCTCCCGCAGCCAAAACCGTTGGAACTGATAGAATCCAACGGTTTTTTCTTTCTGCTTTTTTAAATTTTATTGTATTGCAAAGAAAAACAACAATGATATATACTAAATTAGTACTTTAAGATACAGAATATACTCTAATATGATTAATAATGTAGGAGGAAAAAATGCAAAACAGCATAAATCTTTCACCACGCTTGCAATTAATTGCCGATAAAGTTGTAAAAGGGTCAAAAATAGCTGATATAGGGACAGATCATGCATATATTCCCATATATCTTATGCAAAATGGTATTATTGAATATGCTGTTGCTTCAGACGTAAGAAAAGGTCCAGTACAAAAAGCAAAGCAAAATGTTGAAAAATACAAATTTACTGAAAAAATAGATGTACGCTTGGGTGACGGATTGGAAAAGGTAAATGCAGGAGAGGTTGATACCGTTATTATAGCAGGTATGGGGGGAGTATTGATTACACAAATCCTTTCAGATGCTTTTTCTGTACTTCAATCGGTAAAAAGATTGATTCTTCAACCAATGGTTGGTCAGGAAGAAGTTCGTAAGTGGCTTGTGAAGAATGATTATAAAATTATTGATGAAGAGCTGGCAATGGAAGGAGACAAAATATATAATGTTATAGTAGCGGAGCATGGTCAGGGACAAGTTGATAAGCCTATTTATTATTATATCGGGAAAAAGCTTATAGAGAATCGTGACCCTTTGCTCGGCAAGCTGCTTAATCAGAGGATCAATGAATTGGAAAATATAATGCGGCTATTAAAGGATAAGCCCTCTGCTAACGCGGTAAAAAGACTTGATGAATGCAAAGGAATATTGTTTGAATATCAAAGGATAAAAAAAGCAATAGGGAGTGGTGATAGCAATGAAATGCAGGGATATTGTTGAGATTTTGGAAAGATTGGCTCCTGTTAAGCTTGCGGAACCATGGGATAATGTGGGATTGTTAATAGGTGATATGAATCAGGAAATAAAAAACATCATGGTAACGTTGGATATAACTTCCCAGGTTGCTCAGGAAGCCGCAGAAAGAAAAGCAGATATGATTATTTCACATCATCCGTTTATTTTCAAACCATTAAAAAGAATCACCGAAGATGATTATACGGGTTCTGTAGTTCGTATGCTTATAAGAAACAATATATCGGTATATGCTGCCCATACGAATCTTGATATTGCCTGGGGCGGATTAAATGATGCTTTGGCTAAAAGATTTGGTCTGAATAAGGTAACACCTCTTCATACGATTAGCAGTCAAAGTTATAAAAAGCTTGTAGTTTTTGTTCCAAAGGGTTATGAAGATGTGGTAAGAGAAGCTATGTCAAGGGAAGGTGCCGGTTGGATAGGCAATTACAGTGACTGTACCTTTATGGCATCGGGAATCGGTACTTATAAGCCATTGGAAGGTACAAATCCTTTCAGCGGCACGGTCGGAAAATTGGAAAAGGCCGAAGAGATAAGAATTGAAACCATTGTATCGTCCGAAAAGCTTGGAAAAGTGGTACGGTCAATGCTTAATGCACATCCATATGAGGAGGTTGCTTATGATATTTATCCATTGGAACTAAAAGGCGAAGAAACCGGTATAGGCCGTGTAGGCTTACTGAAAGAAGCTGTAACGCTGGAGCAGTTAATAAAAAACATAAAAAAAGAATTAGGCATTTCGTATTTAAGATATGTAGGTGATAAGGAAAAGGAAATCAAAAAAATAGCAATCTGCAGCGGAAGTGGGGCAGAATATATACCGGATTGCGTACGGCAAAAGGTTGATGTATATATCACCGGAGATATAAAATATCATGATGCACAGTCTGCCGAACATGCCGGATTATGTCTGATTGATGCAGGACATTTTGAAACAGAACATATCGTAGGTTCATTACTGGCAGATTATTTAAGTGGAATATTACCCGAAGGCAGCGTACATGTTTTTTGCTCCCAGAAACATAGAAACATTATGAAAATGATATAGAGTATTCAAATCCGTAAGGAAAAACTTACATTTGACACGTGATATGAAACATGTTAATATAGTCAATGCAATCGAAATTGAATAGTAACGAGTAAGCCAGATGATCGCGGATGCAGTGCCGAAAGGCCGCATACGAGGAAAGTCCGAGCTCCGTAGGGCAGGGTGCTGGGTAACCCCCAGTGGAGGCGACTCTAAGGAAAGTGCAACAGAGATATACCGCCTAAGCCAGTTGCTTAGCAATTGGCCGGCAAGGGTGGAAAGGCGAGGTAAGAGCTCACCAGCGGTTAGGCGACTAACCGGCTATGTAAACCCCACCTGGAGCAACACCGCATAGGGGAGAGTGCTTTGCATAAAGCACAACGTTGGCCCGACGCTCCCGGGAAGGTGGCTTGAGTCATGCAGTAATGCATGACCTAGATAGATGATCATCAAATACAGAACTCGGCTTATAGACTTGCTCGTTTATATATGCAAAAAACGTCCGAATAAGGACGTTTTTTGTTTTCAGATTATTTTTATTGAATTAAATGAGATCATATGGTAATTTTACCAAATGATTATTTCCGTTGTAATTTTGCCATGGTAAATGATAAAACGAAAGGGGTTAAGTATTATGAATGACATTGAAGAAAGAGACCTTATTGGAGTCAGTGCTGGGAAAAATGCTATATTTGATAAGACAGAGAAGCTGCTTGAAGCATCGGATTATGACGTTAATTTCTAAAATAAGAGGGTATATAAAATGTGGTGATATTCCGTATGATGAAAAATACGGAACAGATGCAATTTATTTTGAATTCGAAGCATGTCTGATATCTATAAGCCGCACCAAGCCATATGCAATGACAGCATAAACAATCATTGCTATAATGGTTGAAGGTTCAAACACAAATTGTGTGGAGCCGGTTTGTGAAATAGCCGTATTAAAAATTCCGGCAAAAGGTATAATCAGAATATTGGTTAATGAATAAATAACAGACACAAAGCTGTTTGCAGCATTTGCACCCAATAGCTTGAAAATTAACCGGAAAGTCAGAAGTATTTCCAGAAAACCAAGTAGATAATATACTATTCTTTGATAAACAAGTCGATTATTCATTGTTGTTGTAGAATGCATATGGTTATTATTCCGATTGTTAAAGTCCATATTCAATCACCATTATTATTATTTGTCCCATAAAAGTTTTTATCCACTTAATGAATATATTTGTTTAAAAATCAGACATAGTGATGACCGTTTTTTTAAATTGTTATTGCATAAAACTTATTGTACAATTGTAATAATAATGTAATATTTTATACAAAAAATATAAAAGAAAGAGGGGACTAGTTATATGGAAGTATGGCTTAATAAGAAAAAGCTAATGTCATTGTTTGTCGCATTAACATTAGTAGTTTCACTGTTTAACGGAATGCTTTTACCAGTTGCAGCAGACGAAAGCAGTGACAGCGGTATAGCATTCGTTCCTTTTAAAAGTGGTAATGCAAAGATTATTACCATGATTTACAGCGGTGGAAAGGCATCAACCGTAACCATCAGTGAAACAATTGAGGTTACAAAGGATGTACCGGTTCCGTATGATGATATGCCTTTAAATGCCAAGGCGTTTTTATGGGAAGTGGTCGACGGCAAGTTGACTATGAATCCTTTGGCTAAACCTGTTAGCACTATTGGTGTGAAACCAAAGCCGAAGGTTCTGTTTACCGAAGATTTTGATGACAATCAGGATTCGCTTAATTTCACTACTACAACAGGTGGCGGTATTAAGTTAATAGATGGTACTACAAACTATTACTTATCATTGACTGAAAAGAACAATTCAGGGAATAGAGATAAAGGTACATTACCTGAAGCAGTATCATCAGCACCTGTTATTGATGTTGAATTTGATTTTATGTCAACTGTTGATATTGACAATACCGGTGGTGGCAGAGCGTCATTCCTGAATCTTACGGATGAAAATGAAAATATAATTTTCTCCATTGAGGCTGCTACAAGTAGGAACGCTCCACAAGGTCTTTCGTGCTATCCGGGTGCAGAGCCAACCGCATCGGCTGCAATGACAATATCAAGAAGCGGCGATGATGAAGGTAAATGGTTTAAAATTAATCTTACCGTAGATTTTATCGGACAGACCGTAGAAGGTACAGTAAAGAATTCTACTGGAACTACAGTTGTGACTATTGATAAAACTCCAATTTCTGCAACCGAATTGAAGTATATTGTTGCAAGAAATGTTTCATCACTTGCACCTATGGCGATTGATAATATTAAGATTACAGAATCTGCCAATGCAGTTAAATCAACATTTACAATTACAGGAGGAGTCAGTGGCAAAGAGAAAATTGCGGGCGCTGAAATAAAGATTGGTCCTAAGACCTTCTACGCTAATGACAAAGGTCAAGCTCAGATATCAATGCTTCCAGGTAATTATGAAGTAACAGTTATTGCAACGCGCCATAACATTTACAAAGGTTCAATAGCTGTAAGTGCTGAGTCTGCAAACTTCCCCATTACATTATCTTATGTAGGGGAATTGAAGGTTACATCTATCGAGGTTACAGGCGGAGATGAATATATTTATCAGCCATCGACAGGTACACTTTCAACACAGAACCCATACGTAGCAATTGTATATGACCAGACCGGCCAGCCGATGGATAATGAAGAGGTTACATGGTCCATTGCCGGTTATGAAGATAAGAACTATGTTTCTATAGAGAACGGCATTGTTACGTTAACAAGTGATTTTCCTGTAGGCGATATAAATGGTGAGAATATTGTAATCAGAGCTACATCCAAGACAGACCCAGCTGTTAAGGGCGAAAAAACATTATTTGTAAGGCAGGCGCAGAGATTATCAGCCTTTACGGTTGCAGGCCCATTGGTTGTAAAAGACGGCTTTAGTGCAACATATTCAGCTGTTGATTTTCTTGACCAATATGGTGAGCCAATGACCTGTACAAGTCAACCGACTCTTACAACAGATAATGCGAAGATTGCTGTTGATGGTTTAAAGATTACTCCGAATACCGGTGTTGTAAATATACTTGACGCAGTTGTTACTCTCACAATTGAGGGCGTTTCTCAGTCAAAGAACATACAGGTATATGGCTATGATTTTTATGAACCTGGCAGAGAAGAAGTATCATACGGTACTAATGTAAGAATGGAAGTTATGAATGGGCAAAAGGTACTGGTATGGCCAGTAGGAACAACGACAAAGATTGAATTCCCTGAACCTATTGCTCTTGCACCGGGAACAGCTAAAAAGCTTACATTTAATACTGCATACAGCGGCAAAGGCTTCTATACCGGTATCAGAGACTTAGCTGTAAATGATGCTAACGGTAATGCAATATTAAAAGCTGATTTTCATAGCCAGGCATTGCATTATGAGCTAGAAGGATTCAGTGTATCAAGCGATGGTACAATTTCCAACAGTGAACTGTTAGGAGAAATGCCTGCTGAAAATACGCTTACAGAATGTATTATGGTATTTAAGACCAATGCAGAAGGTGAGACAACGGTTGATATTCAATTCGCAGGTGCAGCAACCAAGACCTTTAAACTTGGTACAAATATTGGTTCGCTTGGTTCAATATCACTGTATGCTGTAAGCGGATGCCCGCTCGACAGACTTATTTCATTTACAGATATTAAAATCAGCGATAATGATATTGCCGATATTGAAATTCTTGGAGATAGCTTTATTTCTAAGATATACAACCAGACAGCTCAGAAGAAGTTTACTGCTTCCGTATTCTCAAGAGCTGAAGGAGAGACCTTCTCCTGGTCTGTGGCAGATGAAAACGGCAATGCAATCAACGGCGTAACCATTGATGAGAATGGTGTTCTTTCAGTTGCAGATTCAACAACTGCAACAACAGCAGTGATTAAGTATGCAAGCAACACAAATGCTGAAAAATTTGCAGCTAGGACAATCGAAATAAGAGGCTATGCACAGATAGCTTCATTTGATATCGAAGGTCCTGCAGCAGTAAACTATGATAATGGTACAGCTTCATATTCTATTGCAAATATCGTTGATGAATACGGTGATACCGTTCCTGCTGAAAAGATGCCTGCTACATGGGCAATTACCAACGGTAATGCTGCAACCATTAATTCTCAAACAGGTGAATTGACCATAACAGGAACAGGACAGGTTACAATCAGTGCAACATTGGGCAATCCTGACAAGACAAAGACTGTTACAAAAGATATTGAAATTGCCAAATATTCGTATATTGCAACCGGTATTACAAGCCCATCTGTAACAGTAAATGTTTCAGAGCTTGCAAACTATACTGCTGACACCAATTATCTTGTAACAACAGCAACCGCTGACAAGGTACTTGTGAAGCAGTATGAAACCAAAGCAACAGACGGAAAGATTGACGTTGATATGACCGGTGCAACGGCAGTTGAAGTATCGCCTATTTACTTCTTTAATAATGTAGGTAATGTCGCAAATGGTTATACAATAAAGATAGCAGACGGAGTTTATGACTTTACCTTTGCAAAAACAAATGATAAAAGAAGCGATATTTTTGTAAATGGTGTTTTGGTTGGAAATAATGTTGGTCAAGATGGTAAAGGCAGGGTCAAAACTACACCGCTTTACTATACGGCAAAAGATATAAAAGTCAGAGGCGGCAGTGCAAATATTGCAATGTATGATGTTGATTCATATATGACTTCTATAACTGTAAAGAAGGCACCTTCAATTGTGAATAGAAAGACAAAGGTATATGTTTTAGGTGACTCTTTGGTGGCTGAATATCTCGGAGATTTCAAAGATACTGACGGTGATGGTATCCCTGCACCTGGTGATGCTCAGTCCGGTTGGGGACAGTTCCTGCAGAAATTTGTATCAGACGAGATTGAAGTTGTAAACCTGGCAGAAAGCGGAAGTACAGGAGAAGGCTTGTATAACTCTGCATTTAAAGGTGTTTTAGCGAACGGTGAAGCAGGGGACTATGTATTATTTGAATGTGGTTACAATGATAGAAATTATAGCTCTCAGGCAAAAATGAAAGAAGCACTTGAAAAAGTAGTAGCAGAATCTCGTGCAAAAGATATGATACCTATCCTTGTAACACCGAATGCATCAGCTCATGACTTTAAAGAAAGTGTAGTATGGGCAGATACGGTTGTATCAGTAGCTCAGTCAACAGGTGCATTTTTGGTAGATTTATCAAAATTATCGTATAAGTATTTATCAGATAAAGGTATAGAATGGACAAAGATGAATATCAACATATACTATAGCGGTTCATCCCAAGACTCTCTACATTCTTCATTCTTAGGTGCATATAAGTTTGCTGAAATAGTAGCGCAAGAAATTGCTGATCAGCAGGCAAAAGGTACTAAAGACAGCGAAGGTAAGACACTTGACGGAATCATCATAAACAAGAATTTCAGTATTACCCTTACTGACAGTGAAGGTAATGCTATAACGTTGCAAGTTAAATAATAATACTAACAAAAAAATCGGCGTTTTATAACGCCGATTTTTTTGTTGTATCATTTTATTATAGCTCATCTCTGTATTTATCCATGATATGACTAAACAATTCAGCCGGAGTCGGTGGAGTATAGGTGATACAGTTTGCACCCGCTTCTATGGTTTTTTTGATTGATTCATCAGTCGGACCGCCGGTTGCAATAATAGGGACATAAGGAAACTGTTCACGGATTTTTCTGATAATATTCGGAGTATTAGCGGCTCCTGATACATTAAAAATAGAAGCTCCGGCTTTTAGGCGGCCCTCAAAGTCACATTTCTCGGAAACAACGGTTACAATAATGGGGATATCGATAGTATCGGCCATTTCCCGGATAAGCTCATTTGGAGTCGGAGCATTTACAACGACACCCGCAGCACCTTGAAATTCAGCATGAAGAGCAAGATTTATGGATCGCTTGCCGGTGGTAATTCCGCCACCTACTCCGCAGAATACCGGAACATCGGCAACAGCCATTATTGCATGGGTAATGACAGGCTGTGGAGTAAACGGATAAACGGCAATAATAGCATCTGCATTCATATTTTTAATTACTGCTACGTCGGTTGTAAATACCAATGAACGTATTCTTTTGCCGTTTATTCGAATACCGGAAGCTTCATCAATAACACTTGGTATTTCAATCATATGTCTTCTTAATAACCCCTTAATAGTCGGGATAAATTTTTCACTCATACATACACACTTCCTTTTTAATATATTAACAATATAATAACATTATATGTAAGTTAATTCTAGTATAAAATTAGGTAAATGGTATAAAAAGTTATTTTGACAAAATAACAAAAGATACTATTTTTTTCTACATAAATATTGTATAATAAAATAGGAGTAATTGGGATTATTATTCAAGGAATGAATAAGGGGAGTAGAGGGATGAGTTCAAAAAATAAGGTTGAGGTCAAGATTCATGGGAAAGAATATACGGTTGTAGGAACTGAACCTGATGAATATATACAAAAGGTAGCTCTATATGTAGATAAAAAGATGAATGAAATTACAATGATGAATGAACGATTAAGTACATCAATGGTGGCTGTATTGACTGCTATTAATGTTGCAGATGAATTTTTTAAATGCAAGCAGGATTTGGATAATTTGCGATTGCAACTGCAACAGTATATTGAAGATTTGAAAAGGGCAAATGAAACCATTAAGGAATATGAAAAGGAAAACAGCAGCTTAAAGCAAGAGGTCCATAACATGCAAATTGAGCTTGTAAAGAAAGAAACGGAATTGAATGATTTTATTAATAGTTTTGATCAAAATGTAAAAGATAATACTGTAAGATTTGACAGTGCGAAAAAAGCAAGAGCAAAATAGCTTCAATCAGTTTTTGTTCTAAGGACATTCCTTTAATTTTAAGAGGTGTGTCCTTTTATTTAAGAATGAATCATTAGGGAAGTGAAATTATTGCATAATAATATAGAATTGTTAAGCCCTGTCGGTTCGTGGGAAGCACTGGTTGCTGCAGTTCAGAATGGAGCGGATGCGGTTTATCTCGGAGGGAAGCAATACAATGCCAGACAGTATGCGGACAACTTTGATATCCAGCAGCTCAAAAAAGCTGTTGATTATTGCCATCTCAGAGGAGTAAGTGTATATCTTACACTGAATACTTTGCTGAATGACAGGGAGATAGAGGGACTATATAAATATATTGCAGATATATATAATATGGGAATGGATGCGGTTATTGTCCAGGATGTTGGGGTTGCTAAGCTGATACATGCTTTGGCGCCTGAACTGGAACTACATGCCAGTACACAAATGACTGTATATAATCTTGAAGGAGTAGAGACTCTTAAAAAGCTTGGGTTTAGCCGTGTTGTACTTGCAAGAGAGTTAAGCCTTGACCAGATTGAATATATTTGCAGAAATACAGAGTTGGAAATTGAAGTGTTTGTACATGGTGCACTATGCATGTGTTATTCCGGACAATGTCTTATGAGCAGCATAATTGGAGGCAGAAGCGGAAATCGGGGCTGTTGTGCACAGCCATGCAGATTGTCTTATGAATTAATTGATTTTTCCGGAGGAAGTCGGGTTTATAAGGGCTCAAAAGGGAAATACTTATTAAGTCCCAAGGACTTGAGTCTGATAGATTATTTGCCCCAGCTAGGAAAAGCAGGGGTTAAGTCTCTAAAAATAGAAGGAAGAATGAAAAGGCCTGAATATGTTGCAGTAGTTACAAAGATTTTCAGAAAATATTTAGACAACAATATTAAAATCGATAAAACCGATTATAAAAAGCTGCTGCAAATGTTTAACAGAGGAGGATTTACCCAGGGTTATATAAAAAGCGAAGTCGGACCTGATATGATGAGTCTTGAAAGGCCTAATAACTGGGGAGTATACATAGGCAAAGTGCTTTCGTACAAAAAGAGCGGCCGGACTGCAACTGTTAAGCTTTCAGAAAGGCTGAATGTGGGTGATGGAATCGAAGTATGGACAAGTGAAGGAGAAAGCTATGGGACAATTATAAACCGTATCTTGATAAATAACAAGGAAGTTCCTTCAGCATTTGAAAATGATATTGTAAACATTGATATGAAAGGAGAAATATCTGCCGGCGATAAAATCTATAAGACATCGGACATTCAGCTGAATAATGAGGTAAGGCCAAGTTTTCAGCCTGATGCAAGCATAAGGAAGGTACCGGTTTATGCCAATTGTACTATAAAGCTTGGAAAACCGATGCGGATTCGTCTTTGGGACGAACAGGGAAATTTTGTTGAACATGCAGGCTCTGTTATTGCCGAAAAGGCAATCAACAAACCTTTAGACAAAGAAAAAGTTCAGGAACAGTTAATGAAGATGGGCGGAACACCATATTATCTTGCCGGAGCAGAATTGGATATTGAGAAGGGATTATCTCTTCCAATCAGTGAGATTAACGGTGTAAGAAGGTCGGCTGTAGAAAAGCTCAATGAAAAACGTTTATCAATTTATAAACGTCCCCATTTGAAGATAGATAAAGTAAAGAAGGCAAATGAAAGATTATTCCTTAGAAACGAAAAAGCAGGCTTAAAAAAACGTGTATGCATATCTGTTCAGGTAAATGAATACAAACAGGCAGTTAAACTGCTGGAATGTGAGTTCGACAGATTATATATTCCTGCGGGGCTACTAAAAGACAATAGACAAAATGAAGATATTGATGAACTAATCAGATTATATAAACAAAAAGGAATACAGGTAGTATGTGTATTACCGCGCATCATTTTAAAGCCCCAGGAAAAGGTTTATAAGGATATCACAGAAAAACTGGACAGCATTGGCGTTCATACTATACTGACAGGAAATATTGGTTTAATCAGCGGATTTCAAGATAAATATGATCTTATAGGGGATTACAGCCTTAATGTTTTTAATTCAATGGCCTCTGAATTTTATAAGGAATTGGGGATTAAAAGCATTACGTTGTCTCCGGAATTGAATTTTAAACAAATAAGGGATTTATATAAAATGCAGGAAATGCAGTATGAAATTATTGCATATGGCAGGCTGCCGTTGATGATTACAGAAAACTGTGCCATAAAAAATGCTTCTTATGCTGCGGGGGTGAAGCATGTGTGCCGTTGTGACGGTATTTCATTTGGCCTTCGTGACAGAAAAGGTGCAGTGTTTCCTATATTAAAGGATAAATTATCCTGTCGAAATGAAATTTTAAACTCACAAATCATCTTTTTGGCGGACAATATTAATGATATAATTATTACCGGTGTTGATTATATCCGGTTAATGTATACGGTTGAATCACCTGACAGATGCAAGGAGATAACGGAGCTTTATCACTGTGCATTGAATTACGGTCAGGATAAAGCGATAAAAAAATATGAAAGTTTAGTTAATGAAATTGAAAGGGAAGGTTATACCCGCGGTCATTATTATCGTGGAGTTTGATGGAAAACGGAGGTCTTTATGAGTAGCATTGAAGTAAAAATAAAATATATGTCCTCTAAGATAGGAAAAGAAATCAGGGAACCGTTTTATGCTACAACCGGCTCTGCTGGTGCTGATTTATCGGCGTGCATTGATACACCTATACGGCTGAAACCTGGAGAAAAAGCAATTATTCCAACGGGTGTTGCAGTGCAGCTTCCTTCTAATGAGTATGTAGCATTGATATTCGCAAGAAGTGGACTTGGCATAAAACATGGAATTACCATGTCAAACGGTGTTGGTGTTATCGATAGCGATTATACAGGCGAAATAATGTGTGGACTTATTAATCTTGGCAAAGAGGACTATACCATTAATCCTGGTGAACGAATCGCTCAAATGGTATTCATGCCTGTGGTTACTGCGTCATTTTTGAAAGTGGATGAGCTTGAAGAAACGGAGCGAGGACAGGGCGGATTGGGCTCAACGGGCAGGTAATTATAATACGAAAGTTGTATATAAATTAAATTAAACAACTTAAAATAAATTCATTGAAATGCAGACACAATATGGTTATAATAAGGTTGAAATAACTAAGAATAAGATTAGAATCGCATAAGAGGATTGCTTGTTTACATAACAGAACAGCAATAAACATACTTAATAACGAAAAGGTGAAATTTATGCAGAAAATCATATTGGCTTCTGCATCGCCGCGCAGGCAGCAATTACTTCATCAGATTGGGTTGGACTTTGAAGTAATGCCGAGCAATATGGATGAAAACATTGATGAAGCGCTGAGTATTGAAGAGACTGTTATGCATCTTTCCTGCATAAAAGCCGAAGATATAGCAAATAAAATAGATTCAGACAGCATAGTAATTGGTGCAGATACCGTAGTAGCATTTGAAGATCAGATACTGGGCAAGCCAAAAGATGACAATGATGCTTTCAAAATGTTGAAGCTTTTAAGCGGTCAGGAGCACAGAGTTCTCACCGGTTTTACCGTTATTCGTACCGGTGACCGAAAAAAAGTAACTCAGTATGAAGAATCATTGGTAAAGTTTTATCCTTTGACGGATGATATGATTTATTCATATATCCGAACCGGAGAACCTGCAGATAAGGCAGGAGCTTATGGGATACAAGGTTTTGGCAGTTTACTGGTCGAAAAAATTAACGGGGATTATTTTAATATTGTAGGTCTTCCTATTTCAAAGCTGGCAATGGTATTAAAAAATGTATTTGGAATAGCAATATTGTAATCTGTCTTTGACTGTTTTTGCTCAGGTCTGAAACTGCAGATTTCGGTTATTGAATTTTTGAGTAACAGGAGTTGGCAACATGGAGAGACAGAATTACCGTATGACAATTAAGGATTTGCCTGCAGAGGAAAGGCCTTATGAAAAACTTGAGAAATATGGCGCAAGCGTATTATCAAATGCTGAGCTGCTGGCAATAATTATAAAAACCGGAACAAAAACAGAGACATCGGTCGAGCTTTCTCAAAGAATATTGAAAGAGAATTCGGATGGTCAGGGACTTGCCTTCCTTAATGATATTTCTCTTGAAGAACTGAAATCTATTAAGGGAATTGGAAGAGTAAAGGCTATACAATTGAAGGCAGTAATAGAATTAGGAAAGAGAATTATATCCTTTAGAAATGATAATAAGATATGCATCAAGACTCCCAGTGATGTAAGCAGATATATTATGGAGGAAATGCGCTATCTGAAACAGGAACACTTTAGAATCATCATGTTGAATATTAAAAATCGTGTATTGAAGCAGGTTGAGGTTACAATTGGGACGCTGAATTCATCTATTGTTCATCCCAGGGATGTTTTTAGCGAGCCAATAAGAAGCAAATGTGCTTCTATCATTATGGTACATAACCATCCCAGCGGAGATCCGACCCCAAGCAGGGATGACATCGATCTCACAAATCGAATGGTAGAAGCAGGGAAAATTCTCGGCATCGAGGTGCTGGACCATATTATAATCGGCGATGGAAGATACGTAAGTTTTAAAGAAAAAGGGATAATATAAACACGGAAGAAGAGAGAGGAGAAAATTTATGAGTCTTTTTGCAAAGGATATTGGGATAGATCTAGGTACAGCAAATACATTAGTTCATGTAAAGAACAAAGGAATAGTATTAAGGGAGCCATCTGTTGTTGCGATTAACAGGACTACAGGTCAGGTTTTGGCTGTTGGTAATGAAGCTAAGGAAATGATAGGAAGAACTCCGGGGAATATTGTTGCTATAAGACCTATGAAAGATGGCGTTATTGCAGATTTTAACATTACCCAGAATATGTTGAAATATTTCATCAAAAAAACCTTGACCAACAAAGGAGTATTCAAGCCAAGAGTAGTTATATGTGTTCCGTCAGGTGTAACGGAAGTGGAAAAAAGAGCCGTAGAGGAATCAGCATATCAGTCAGGTGCCCGTGAGGTATATTTGATTGAAGAGCCAATGGCTTCGGCAATAGGAGCAAATCTTCCTGTTGATGAACCTACTGGAAGTATGGTGGTTGATATTGGTGGCGGAACAACTGAGGTTGCAGTTATTTCATTGGGAGGAATAGTAACCAGCAAATCGTTAAGAATTGCCGGAGACGAGTTGGATGATTCGATTATCAATTATGTTAAGAAAGAATATAATCTGGCTATTGGAGAGAGAACCGCAGAAGAAATAAAAATTAGTATTGGCTCCGCATATCTGGAAGACAAGGATGAGACCATGGAAATAAGGGGCCGGGATTTGATTAACGGCTTGCCTAAAAATATTGTCCTGACATCCAGTGAAATACTGGAAGCTTTAAAAGAGCCTGTCAATGCAATCGTTGATGCTATAAAATTAACACTTGAAAAAACTCCACCTGAATTAGCTGCCGATGTTATGGACAGAGGTATTACACTTACCGGCGGTGGGGCATTATTGAAGGGTTTGGATAAACTAATTCAAAAAGAAACCGGAATTGCCGTGAATGTTGCCGACCAGCCTTTAGATTGTGTTGCTTTGGGTACGGGAAAGGTTTTAGATGAAATTAATACTTTAAAGAAGGTGTTAATTGCTCCTAAAAAAATTAAATAGCAGGTGGTACAATGGCGTACTTTTTCAGAAATAAGTATATTGTGGGGTTAATCTTTGTCACTATTGTTATTTTTGTTCTTATGGGAGTGTCAACAACTGTTGAAAGGTCAAAAGCAAACGTGGTTGAAGATATCGTAGGAAATATACTTTCTCCCGTACAAAAGATTTTTTATAACATTGGAGAATCCATAGATGGTATTATTAATTTTTTGGGAGAAATAAAGACGCTGAAAATGCAGAATGAAGAGCTTGTTAAGAAAATTGACATGATGGAGCAAGAGAACAGGAGTATACAAGAACTGAAAGATGAAAACCGCAGACTTAGAGAAATGCTGGATTTAAAACAGAAGACCGATAAATTTGAAATGGTGGCTGCAGAGGTTGTTTCAAAAGACCCTGGTAACTGGTTCAATACTTTTATCATTGACAAGGGGACCGCACACGGGTTGCAAAAAAAATGTGCCGTCATAACAAGCAAGGGGCTTGTAGGATACATTTGCGATATTGGAACAAACTGGGCAAAGGTAATTTCCATTATTGATGCGGATAGTTCTGTAGGCAGTATTGTGGTAAGGACCCGTGATATTGCAGTTGTAAAAGGCGACCTTACTCTTCAAAACCAGGGATTATGCAAGATGACCTATATTTCAAAGGGTGAAAATGTAATTTCCGGTGATTTAGTTGAAACTTCAGGGATGGGTGGAATCTATCCTGAAGGTTTGCTTATTGGTAAGATTAAAGAAATAAAGCCCGAGGAGCATGGTATATCAAAATATGCTATCATTGAGCCGGCAGTTGATTTTGAACGGATTAACGAAGTTTTTGTGATTAAGAATACCAGTAATTTGGTGACGGAATAAATTGCAGAGGGGAATTTATGTGAGATCATTTATAACAGGTATTATACTGGTATTTGCTTTTATTCTTCAGACCACATTGATACAGTATATCGAATTGTGGAATGTAAAGCCTAACTTAATAATTGTTATTATAATATCCTTGGCGCTTATAAGGGGAAGCGTAAAGGGTGCGGTAATAGGGTTGTGCGGCGGCATATTGATGGATCTTTTTTTAGCGAAGGGTTTTGGATTGAATTCCCTTTTATGCATGTACATTGGTATTATTGCCGGACTGATAAGCACTCGATTTGTCAAAGAAAGCTATTTTGTAGCAACATTATTTACATTTTTGTTAAGCTTTGTATATGAGCTGTCTTTTTTCTTTTTAAGGTTTTATATTTGGGGAGAAACACAATTTTTATTTTTTATAAAAAATACCATAATCCCTCAGTCAATTTATAATTGCATTCTTGTAATACCGATTTATCATTTTATTATGAAGATTAATAATTGGCTGGAAAAGCGATTTAAGATATCAAGAAAGTATTGATGTCTGAATTCCGGGGGTGAATTTTAGTGATATGGGAGAAAATAAAAAACAGATATTTTATACTTTATGTTTTAGTATTTATACTCAGTGTTATTTTTGCACTTCGATTAGTATATCTGCAAGTGGTACTGGGTGAAGAATACAGGGAGGCTTCTGAGAAAAAGCTGTTGAGCTCGGTTCCTATAAAAGCTCCAAGAGGAGAGATACTGGACAGATACGGCAGACCTCTTGTTTCTAACCGTACCGGTTTCTCCGTACAAATAAAAAAGACGGATATTTCATCTCAGGAATTAAACAACATGATATATAATTTGATATTGTTATTTGAAAAAGAAGGAATCTCATACATTGATTCACTTCCTATATCTTCTCCGCCATTTACATTTCTGTTTGACGATACGAATGATATTTCAAAAGAACAAAAGGAAATTGAATGGAAACTAAACATGAAGATTCCGTCTGAAGCTACAGCTGATGAGACTGTTAATTTACTTGGTGAAAAGTATGATATCGATAAGGCATATGATCCTGAATCTGTGAGAAAAATTGCAGGCATACGGTATGAAATGGAGAAAAGAGGATTTGGGAGAAATACACCTTTTGTTTTTGCTACCGATGTAAGTCCAGGTATTGTTACAAAATTAGAAGAACAGCATCTTGATTTTCCCGGGGTCAATGTAGTTACAGAGCCTATTCGTGAATATGTAAACGGCGAGCTGGCAGCTCATATACTTGGACGGGTTGGTATTATTTATAAAGAGGAGTATGAGCAGTTAAAAAGCAAAGGGTACGGAATGAATGATATTTTGGGAAAAGACGGTGTGGAAAAGATTTTTGAAGAGTATCTGCGCGGTAAAGATGGTACCAGCAGCATAGAGCAGAACATTGAAGGAAAGCTTACTCAGGTCCTAACAAGCAAACCTCCTGTTCCCGGCAACAATGTCTTGTTGACAATTGATGCAGAAATACAGGCAGTTGCAGAAAAATCTCTAAAAGAGACCATTGCAAATATACAGCAGCTTGGGCAAAAAGACAGGAAAAAGAATGGTGCTGATGCAAGCAGCGGGGCAGTTGTTGCCATAGATGTAAACAGTGGAGAAATTATTGCCATGGCTACTTATCCAACCTATAATCCTGCGCGTTTTAATGAGGAATATTCACAAATGTATAAGGATCCGCTAAAGCCAATGTTTAACCGGGCCATTGGTGGTGCTTATGCTCCCGGGTCAACATTTAAAATGCTGACTGCCATTGCGGCATTAGAGGAAGGCATTATAACACCCAATGACAGGATTCGAGATGAAGGAATATACAGATATTATGCTCCGTCTTATCAGCCTGTATGTTGGGTATGGGATGATTATGGCAGAACGCATGGATTGATCAATGTATCCGATGCCTTAAAGGTTTCCTGCAATTACTTTTTTTATGATGTGGGACGCAGGTTAACCATTACGAAGCTTAATGAATATGCCAAATTGTTTGGCCTTGGTGAGACTACAGGAATAGAATTGACAGGAGAGTCACCCGGTATTCTGGCTGGCCCTGAATCAAAAAAGAAACTAAGGAATGAACAATGGTATCCAGGCGATACTCTTCAGGCTTCCATAGGGCAATCCTTCAACATGTTTACTCCTATTCAGCTTGCCAGCTATGTAAGTACCATTGCCAACGGTGGAAAAAGATACAAGGTGCACTTGCTTAAGAGTGTACGGACAGACAAGGAAGGCAAGATTGTAAAAGAACAGTTACCGGAGGTTATTAATGAAATTAAATTAAAACATGAAAATTGGAAAGCAGTTATGGAAGGCATGAGGTCGGTTACCGAAGACGGTACGGCAAGCAATGTGTTCCAAAACTTTCCGATTGCTGTGGGAGGCAAGACAGGAACTGCACAGGTGCCAAAAGGGTCGGCAAATGCTGTGTTTGTGGCCTTTGCTCCTTATGATAATCCTCAAATTGCAGTTGCTGTTGTTGTAGAACATGGTGCACACGGAAATTACATTGCGCCAATCGCCCGAGATATTATTGCAGCATATATGGGTTTGGACAAACAGATAGACCAGGATATACCTACAAATTCTTTGGTACGATGATATTGATGAAGGAGGAATAGTTATGCAGGGGTCTGTAGTTTTTAAAGGAACAAAAAACGGCATCATGGTGGTTATGGATGAGAATGCGCCTTACAGAGATATATTAAAAAGCGTGGAAGAGAAATTTGCTGGCTCGGGAAAATTTTTTTCAGGTGCACAGCTTCATATAAATGTAAGAGGAAGGGCACTATCCGATACGGAAAAAAGAGAATTGGAAGATATTATCAACAAATATGTGAATAATGGTGTACTATATGATTATGATGTTGGAGAAGAGCAGCAAATACCGGTTAACGAGAAATTTTTTGATGGAATAGAAGAAGGTATCACGAAGTTCTATAAAGGTACGGTAAGGTCAGGCCAGTTAATCACTGCAAGGGGAAATCTTGTGGTGATAGGTGATGTCAATCCCGGAGCGGAACTTGTTGCTGCAGGAAATATAATTGTTATGGGTTCGTTGAGAGGAATTGTACATGCCGGCTGCAAAGGCAATCGGGAAGCGGTTATTGCTGCATTTAATCTTCGACCGACACAATTAAGAATAGCAGACATCATCACCCGTTCACCTGACGGTGAAGAGGATTATCCGGAAGAAATTGCTCCGGAAATTGCATTTGTTAAGGGGAATGAAATATATATCGACAGATATTTGCCCAAGAAAATAATTTAATGCAAATGGATATTCTTATATAGACGTTTACGGTTTGTTGTGTTATATTATAAGTAAATAAATAATAATTTATAGATAAAATGGATTTATATAGTTTTTGATTCATTTCTTGATTGAATAGGGGGACAAAAGATGGGAGAAGTTCTGGTAATTACATCCGGTAAAGGCGGAGTAGGAAAAACCACAACCACGGCAAATCTTGGGACAGGCTTATCACTGCTTGGGAAAAAAGTTGTTATGATTGATACCGATATTGGATTAAGAAATCTGGATGTGGTAATGGGACTTGAAAATAGAATTGTATACGATATCGTTGATGTGGTAGAAGGAAAGTGCAGATTAAAGCAGGCACTTATTAAAGATAAAAGATTTGAAGGGTTATATCTGCTTCCGGCAGCACAAACCAGAGACAAAAATGCTGTTAGCCCTGAACAAATGATTAATTTATGTAATGAACTCAAAGAAGAATTTGATTATATCCTCATAGATTGTCCTGCAGGAATTGAACAAGGCTTCAAGAATGCAATTGCAGGCGCCGACAGGGCATTGGTTGTTACAACTCCGGAGGTATCAGCAGTAAGAGATGCCGATAGAATCATCGGTCTTTTAGAAGCGAATGATGTACGTAATCCGATGTTGATTATAAACAGAATAAGAGTGGATATGGTGAAAAAAGGCGACATGATGAATATCGACGACATAATCGATATTCTTGCAATAGATTTGATAGGCGTTGTTCCGGATGACGAAAACATTATTATATCTACCAACAAAGGCGAACCCGTTGTTACAGATAATAAGTCAATGGCAGGACAAGCCTATAGAAATATTACTCAAAGAATTACCGGACAGCAGGTTCCCATTATGGATTTGGAATTTGACAAAGGTTTCCTGGGGCGTTTAAAAAGGTTATTTGGTATTAAAGCTTAAATCTAAGGGGGATTAAATATGATGGATTTATTCAAATTTTTTAACCGTGGTAATAGTTCAAAGGACGTTGCCCGAGAAAGATTGAAGTTGGTACTGGTACATGACAGAGCCAACGTTTCCCCGCAATTTCTTGAAATGCTTAAAGGTGAGATTATTAAAGTGATTTCCAATTATATGGAAATCCAAACCGATGAATTGGACATTCAGCTTACAAGGACAAAAAGCGACGACGGTGAACGTGTTGTACCTGCGCTTGTAGCCAATATACCTATTAGAAATATGAAGAATGTAGGAAAGTGATATCGTCACATTTATTCTGAGAAGAAACCTCAGTGAAATTACATTTACTTAACATGTACTGCAAAACAGGGGGAGTAAAATGAATATAGCGTTAATTGCACATGATAAAAAGAAGGAACTGATGGTTCAGTTCTGTATTGCATATAAAGCGATTTTGCAACAGCATAATCTTTTTGCTACCGGAACAACAGGTGGTTTGATTATTGATGCCACAGGATTAGAAGTTCATCGTTTTTTATCCGGCCCCCAGGGTGGAGATCAGCAAATAGGTGCCAGAATTGCTTATAACGAGATTGACCTTGTCTTGTTTTTCAGAGATCCGTTGACTGCGCAGCCTCATGAGCCGGATGTGTCGGCTTTATTAAGGCTTTGTGATGTTCACAACATACCGCTTGCAACAAATGTTGCAACCGCAGAAGTTTTGGTAAGAGGACTGGAGCGCGGTGACCTTGATTGGAGAGATATTGTTAATCCCAAAAATAAACAATAAATCAAAAAAAGATTTGTCATTGACAAATCTTTTTTTTGAAGTTTAGCTTGAAATATATAAGAATGCTGATAAAATAAATATATAACTAGAATTTGTAAAGCATGTATTAAACGAGGAAAGGATATATAGAATGGAACAGATATTGGAAGATATACAAAATGCAAAAAGAATAATTGTAAAAGTTGGAACATCAACATTGACATATGATACGGGCAAGTTGAACCTTAGACGAATCGAATTGTTGGCAAGAGTATTATCCGATTTAAAAAATCAGGGGAAAGAAATTATTCTTGTCACTTCCGGAGCGATTGGCGTAGGAGTGGGAAAGCTCGGATTAAGGAAAAGACCTGAGACAATGCGGGAAAAGCAGGCCGTTGCAGCGGTGGGACAGTGTGAATTAATGTATTTGTATGACAAGTTTTTTTCTGAATACAGTCATGTGGTAGCACAGGTTTTATTGACAAAAGATATTGTTGAAGATGATCATAGAAAACAAAATACAATAAATACATTTAATACACTGCTTAGCCTGGACATTATACCCATCGTCAATGAAAATGATACGGTTTCTGTGGAAGAAATCGAGTTCGGAGATAATGACACGCTGTCTGCCATTGTAGGAACGCTTGTTAATGCGGATTTATTGATTATTTTATCCGATATAGAAGGGCTGTATGATTCGGATCCAAGAAATGATCCAAATGCGAAATTAATACCGTTGGTTACCGATATTAATGATGAAATAAGGAATCTTGCCGGCGATGCAGGAAGCAACAGAGGAACCGGGGGAATGATAACCAAGATATCTGCAGCGGAAATTGCAACAGAAGCAGGGGTTAATATGATCATTGCCAACGGCGAAGACCCGAGAATCCTTTATAAGATATTTGAAGGCAAGCAGGTAGGCACTTTGTTTTTAAAAAAGAAAATGAATTAGAAGACGGATGGATAGGAGGAAAAATAAATGAATGAGTTGCTGTTAAAAGCAGAGAAAGCCAAAAAGGCTTCATATCAATTATCCAATTTATCAACAAGCATTAAAGACAGTGGCTTACAGGCAATTGCCGATGCGTTGCTTAATAATCAGATGAAGATACTTGAGGCAAACAGCATTGACCTGGAGAATGCCCGGAAAAAGGGAATATCAGGTGCTCTCCTGGACAGACTTACTCTTAATGAAAAACGAATCGCTTCCATGGCTGAGGGAGTATTGCAAATAAAGAATCTGCCTGACCCCATAGGTGAAGTAATAAGCATGTGGAAACGTCCAAATAATTTGATTATTGGTCAAAAAAGGGTACCTTTAGGGGTTATAGGAATAATATATGAAGCACGTCCCAATGTTACCGTCGATGCTGCCGCATTATGTTTTAAGGCTGGGAATGCTGTTATTCTCAGAGGCGGAAGTGAAGCAATCAACTCTAACAAGGCCATTGTTCATATAATGAATGAAGCAATGTCAAAGGTGGGAGTACCTGAAGGAAGCATACAGCTTATAGAAGATACCAACAGGGAAACCGCAGTGGAAATGATGAAGTTGAACAAATACATCGATGTATTAATTCCGCGCGGCGGTGCAGGTCTTATTCAGACAGTGGTTCAGAACTCAACTGTTCCTGTCATAGAAACAGGTGTTGGAAATTGTCATATTTATGTTGACAGCGAATGTGATATGGAAATGGCAGAACGAATTGTAATCAACGCAAAAACAAGCAGGCCGGGTGTCTGCAATGCGGCAGAGACACTTCTTGTAGACCGTAAAATTGCAGACCAATTTCTTCCTAAGGTGTTAGAGAGCCTTAAAAAGTGCAATGTAGAAATCCGGGGCTGTGAAGAGGTACAAAAGGTTTATCCGGACGCTATACCTGCTGAGGAGGACGATTGGTCAAAGGAATATTTGGATTATATTATTGCGGTGAAAGTGGTTGATGGAATTGATGAGGCCATATCCCATATCAATAAATATGGAACCAAGCACTCGGAAGCTATCGTAACAACGAATTACAATAAAGCGCAAAGGTTCTTACAGGAGATTGATGCTGCTGCTGTATATGTTAATGCGTCCACTAGATTTACAGACGGATTTGAATTCGGTTTTGGAGCAGAGATCGGAATCAGCACGCAAAAATTGCACGCACGTGGCCCGATGGGTTTAAAGGAATTGACCACGATAAAATATATCATATACGGAAATGGACAAATAAGATAAGTTTTTTTAAGATAATAGGGAATGGTTTTACCATTCCCTATTATGCTTCAATAACTACAATATTTACAGAAGGAAGCCGCATTTCCAATTGCTTGATGATATTATTTTCCTTATGAGAATGAGGTGATTCGCCTACAATTATGGTGGATACGTCATTCTTTTTTGCATATTCAACGAGAGAATCAGTAACATTATCCGAACGGAGGACTGACATATCGGCACCGGCCTTTTTTGAAATCTGGAATAAATATTCCAATGCTTCGCCTTCATGAGGATTTCCAAGGAAGTTAGTACCTTCCCTGGTAACATGAACAACTAGCAGCTCATCATTTGGATTTGACAGCATTTTTTTGCCTGATTGAATAAGACGTTCACAAGTTTTCTGACGGGTAACACAAACCATGATTTTCTGAATATTGTTCACATTATAACCCCTTTATAATCATAATTATATCTATACATATTCATTATATCATTAAATTGCTATTTCTTTATAAAATATTTGTTAATTTATTATTAACATATTGTAAACATTAATATTAAAGCAAAACAGTATATTACTTATGAATAAAGAAGAGTCGGTCAAACCGACTCCTTAAACTTTTTAATATATTCTTTGCCGATTTCAATTGACTTCATTACCGTTGCCTTTGCAGGGCCTCCCGGAAGATTCCTGCCTTCAACGCATTGTTCAAGACTAATTGCCTGGTAGACATCTTTCTCAAAAATGTCCGAGCAGGCCTTGTATTCTTCCAGGCTTAGCTGGTCAAGACTTTTATTGTTTTGAATGCAGTAGAGGACCATTTTGCCTACCACTTCATGAGCTTCTCTGAAAGGAAGCCCTTTTTTTACAAGATAATCTGCCACATCAGTTGCATTTGTAAATCCGCCCTGGGCACCTTTGTACATATTTTCCTTATGAACCTTCATGGTTTGAATCATTTTCGTAAAAACAGGAAGACACATTTTGACGGTATCCACAGCGTCAAAAATGGCCTCTTTATCTTCCTGCATATCTTTATTATATGCGAGAGGAAGTCCTTTCATGGTGGTGAGAAGTCCCATTAGTGAGCCATATACTCTTCCTGTTTTTCCGCGGATTAGTTCGGCTACATCAGGATTCTTTTTTTGAGGCATAATGCTGCTGCCCGTACTGTATGCATCGTCCATTTCTACAAAAGAGAATTCGTGGGAAGACCATAATATCAGTTCTTCGCTAAAACGGCTCAGATGCATCATAATCAAAGACAGGCATGATGCCAGCTCTATAACAAAGTCTCTGTCACTTACGCCATCAAGGCTGTTTAATGTAATACTGTCGAAATGAAGCTCTTTTGCCACGTACTCTCTGTCCAGATGATATGTGGTGCCTGCCAGTGCTCCTGAGCCAAGCGGCATGGAGTTCATTCGTCTGCGGCAGTCCGTAAGACGGTCTAAGTCTCTGCTGAACATCTGAAAATACGCCATCAAATGATGCGCAAAGGTAATGGGCTGGGCTTTCTGCAAATGGGTATAGCCCGGCATAATCGTTTCAAGATGTTCCTTGCTCAAAGAAAGAAGAACTTCTTCCAATTCAATAAGCATGGATTTTATTGCATCAATTTCATCCTTTAGATACATTCGGATATCAAGAGCAACCTGGTCATTGCGGCTCCTGCCTGTATGCAGCTTCTTTCCAACGTCTCCAATACGTGAAATCAGTATTTTTTCGATATTCATATGAATATCTTCCGCATCGATTTCAAATTCAATTTTTCCTGCTTCTATATCTTCAAGTATTTCTTTTAGAGTCTTTTGAATAAGACCGGCATCTTCCTCAGGAATAATACCGCATTTACCCAGCATACCGGCATGTGCAATACTGCCGTAAATGTCTTGCTTATACATACGCTGGTCAAATCTTATCGATGAGTTAAAATCATCTACCATTTGGTCTGTTGATTTCTGAAACCGACCACCCCATAATTTCATAAAAAATCATCCTTTATTGTTTTTTTCCATCATAAGTGCTCTGACCTTGAGAGGCAGACCAAATAAGTTGATGAAGCCTTCAGCATCCTTTTGGTTATAAACTTCATCTCTACCGAAGGTGGCAATCTCTTCATTGTAAAGGGAGTATGGAGATTTTGCACCTGCAGGCATACAATTGCCTTTATATAGTTTTAGTTTTACAGTGCCGGTAACGGTTTTTTGTGTGCTGTCAACAAATGCGGACAGAGCTTCTCTTAAAGGAGTATACCAATTACCGTCATAAACCAGTTCGGCAAACTTTACGCTGACTAATTCTTTAAAATGGAGTGTTTGTCTGTCAAGAGTGAGATATTCCAGTTCCTTGTGTGCGGTATACAGAATGGTACCGCCGGGAGTCTCATATACACCTCTGGATTTCATACCAACCAGTCTGTTTTCAACAATATCGGCGATACCGATGCCGTTGGCGCCGCCTATTTTATTTAATTCGGCAATAAGCTCAACCGGACCGTATTCTTTTCCATTGATTCTTTTTGGAATACCTTGTTCAAAATCAATTTCTATATATGTAGGTTCATCCGGAGCTTTTTCAGGAGGAACCATAAGCTTGAGCAGCTTGTCATATTGCGGCTCGTTCCATGGGTCCTCAAGGTCCATACCTTCATGGCTCAGGTGCCAGAGGTTTCTGTCCATGCTGTAGTTGTCCTTCTTAGTAACAGGAACAGGGATATTTCTGGCATTTGCATAATCAATGGCATCTTCTCTTGATTTAATATCCCATATTCTCCATGGAGCAATGATTTTTAGGTGTGGAGCCAATGCCTTTATGGTAAGCTCAAAACGAACCTGGTCATTTCCTTTCCCTGTTGCACCATGGCAAATAGCAACTGCCCCTTCTTTTTTTGCAATTTCCACCAGCCTTTTTGCAATACAAGGTCTTGCAAAGGAAGTACCTAATAAGTATTTGCCTTCATATACGGCATGGGCTTTGAGAGTAGGGAATATAAAATCTGTTACAAATTCCTCTTTCAGGTCCTCGATATATATTTTGCTTGCACCGGATTTAATGGCCTTCTCCTTCAAAGGTTCAAGTTCTTCTCCTTGTCCAACGTCGCCGGATACGGCAATTACTTCATAATCGTAATTTTCCTTAAGCCAAGGAATAATAATTGAAGTATCTAAACCACCGGAATAGGCGAGAACAACTTTTTCTTTATTACTCATGTGCAAATCCTCCTTAATATGATAAAATAAAAACATAATATAGTTTGTGTATATTATACAGTATTATGCATAAGTATTCAATATGTAATTTTATAAATTTTATTTCATCTTTAATGCAATATCTCATGCAAAATCGCCTTATATTTTTGCTGAAAAGCAGGAAATGTTGTAATTATGATTAAATATACATTACAATGTATAAATATAAAATTGGAATGGAGTTATACGATGATAATATTAGGTATAGACCCTGGTATTGCTATTGTAGGTTACGGTATAATAGAGTATAAAGGGAATAGATTCACAGTGATTAATTACGGAGCCATTACGACAGATGCCGCTTTGAGTCTGCCGGAGAGGTTAAAGGAAATATATGAGCAGGTTACCCATCTGATAGAGTATTATAAGCCGGATGCGATAGCAGTTGAAGAGCTGTTTTTTAATACCAATGTAAAAACTGCAATATCCGTAGGTCACGGAAGAGGAGTGATTATTCTTGCAGCTGCCAATGCGAACCTGCATATTGGGGAATACACACCTCTGCAAGTGAAGCAGGCGGTTGTTGGCTACGGTAGGGCAGAAAAAAAACAAGTCCAGCAAATGGTAAAGGTCATCTTGGGATTGAATGCTGTTCCAAAGCCTGACGATGTGGCGGATGCCCTTGCAGTAGCTATATGCCATGCACATTCGGCCAATATGAATAATCGTTTGAGGTATTTATGATATATCAACATAAAGTGTTACATACTTTATTGATGATATAACAACAGGAGAGGGAAGGACAACCCTGTCCGCCCGAATTTTGCAAATATCCAATAGCTTGTATATCATAAAGAGCAGTTTTATTGTTCCGCATATAAAAAATACATATTAGGAAGTGAAATCATGTTTGCCTATTTAAAAGGAAATCTTGAGCACGTTGATGAAAATTACATTATCATAGATGTACATGGAGTGGGATATAAGGTATATACCTCTGTTTCGACCATTGAAAAATTACCGCAGCTTCATCAGGAAATAAAGGTGCATACATATTTACACATCAGGGAAGATATCATGGATTTATATGGTTTTATGGCCAAAGAGGAGCTTTCAATGTTTGAACTGCTTATATCGGTTTCAGGCGTAGGACCTAAAGCAGCACTTGCAATACTGTCCACTGTTTCGCCGTCGAAATTTGCACTGGCCGTTGTAGCTTCTGATATTAAAACCATAACAAAGGCGCCTGGTGTAGGTAATAAGCTTGCACAAAGGATTATCCTTGAGCTTAAGGATAAAATCAAGTCGGAAGAGCTCACCGCAATGCAAGCTGACACGCAGCTTGATATAGGAACGGATCATTCCTCAGAAGCTGTAAATGCATTGGTTGTTCTGGGGTATTCGCTTTCAGAAGCGGCAGCTGCAGTAAAAGCAGTTGCAGGAGAGAATGATGAAGTGGAAGAAGTTATAAAGAAGGCGTTAAGAAAATTAATGAAGTAGGTGTTTGAAATGAATTTTGATAATCGAATGATAACAACGGAATTAATGGGAGAAGATATTGAAATTGAAACCACCTTAAGACCAAGAAGTCTGGATGAATATATCGGTCAGGAAAAAGTAAAGGAGAACCTTACTATTTTCATAGAGGCAGCCAAGAAAAGAAAGGAAGCCCTTGACCATGTGCTCTTATATGGACCTCCGGGATTAGGGAAAACCACATTAGCCAATATTATTGCCAATGAAATGGGAGTAAGCATTCGTATCACTTCAGGACCGGCCATAGAAAAGCCGGGCGACCTTGCAGCACTTCTTACCAATTTGGGTCAGCACGATATATTATTTATCGATGAAATACATCGATTAAGCCGTTGTGTGGAAGAAATATTGTATCCTGCCATGGAGGATTATGCTCTGGACATTATTATCGGGAAAGGACCAAGCGCCCGCTCCATACGGCTGGATCTGCCCAAATTCACCTTAATCGGAGCAACAACTCGGGCTGGTTTATTGACATCGCCGCTAAGAGACAGATTCGGTGTAATAAGCAGGCTTGAGCTATATACAACAGAAGAATTAATTAAGATTGTAACCCGTTCTGCGGATATTTTGGGCGTTAAAATTGACCCGCAGGGAGCAGAAGAGATTGCAAGACGTTCAAGGGGTACCCCCAGGATTGCTAACCGTCTGTTAAAGAGAGTGCGGGACTATGCACAGGTAAAGGCAAACGGAGTCATCACAAAAGAAGTGGCAGACCAAGCACTTACTATGCTTGAAATCGATAAAATAGGATTGGATTCCATAGACAGAAGAATGATATTGGCAATCATCAAAAATTTCGGCGGTGGACCGGTAGGTCTGGAAACATTGGCAGCCTCCATAGGTGAAGAAAGCAATACCATAGAAGATGTATACGAACCATATCTTCTGCAGTTAGGCTTCCTGAACAGAACGCCAAGAGGAAGGGTAGTAACTCAGCTTGCCTATGAGCATTTTGGAATTGAGTATTGTGAAAAATAAAGGGGATCTCAGACAAGGGGACGGCAGACTGTGTGCAAATTTCATTTTGAATCTTTGAAAAAAAGCCGTTTACCCCATCTGGCTTAACCCTAAACCAGTATTTTTTTTGATTTAATGGTTTTGTCAAGTAAAGTGTGTAAGTTTTTTTAATTTTTTATACCGGTGGTGTTTTGAAACCACCGGTTATTTAATTTATGTTAACAAAATAGTATTCAACCTATTTAGTAAAACAACTAAATAGCGTTTATGCCGCGAAAGCCTATTGATATGGGGGAACACTCTCTGGTATAATCTTGGCGGCGGGAATAACGCCGAAATGTAAGGTTATTTCCGCCAATTAATAGGGAGTCCAGAGGGTGTAGGGGGCCCCATGTCAATAGGACCGTGAAATAAATGCGGTCGAATTTCGCAAAAATCCTATATTTTTAAAATTACATGGACTCATACTTACGAATTCTGTGTTGAATGTTAGGATCAATATCAAGCTGATTTCTTACCATTGCCCAATTACTAATAGTTCTTCCATTCCACTTCTTGTATAGTTCTACGATTCTTAAATAGAGTAATTTTAGTAAAGAATTTTCATTTGGAAAAGCACCTTTTTTAGTCACTTTTCGAAAACTTGAATGAATGCTTTCAACAGCATTTGTTGTATACATGACCTTTCTAACGGCACTTCCAAAATCAAATAACTGTTCTACATGATTCCAGTTCCTTACCCATACGTCAACTGCACCTGGATACTGTGACCAAGTCTGCTTAAATTTTTCGAATTCAGCCTGTGCAGCCTTTAAACTTGCGGCACCATATACTTTCTTAAGACTTGCTGTAAATGCTTTGTAATCTTTGCTAGGAATGTATTTAATAGAATTACGTATCAGATGTACCATGCATCTCTGTACAATCACATCTTTAAATATTGCTTTAGCACCTTCTTCAAGTCCGGAAACTCCATCCATTGATATAAATAGAATATCCTCAACTCCTCGGCCTTTTAATTCATCAAAAATCTGCATCCATGTATGTTTGCTTTCTGATTCATTTAACCAAAGACCTAATATATCTTTAACACCATTGATGTCATATCCAAGAATGGTATATACCGCATAATTTTTGGTTTCGTAGTCCTTGCGTATGGTAACATACATACAGTCCACAAACAAAAATGTATAAAGTTTCTTAAGAGGTCTATTTTGCCACTCTTGAAGTTTTTCAAGAACACTATCTGTAATATCAGAAATTGTTTCATGAGATATTTCAAATCCGTATATATCCTCAATAGTCTCTGCTATATCTCTCTGACTCATGCCTTTTGCGTACATGGAAAGAACCTTATCTTCAATATGTGAAACATCTCGTGTTCTTTTTGGAATTAACTGTGGCTCAAATGAGGCGTCTCTGTCACGTGGTACAGAAATAGGCACTTCTCCTATGGAAGTTTTAATGTTTTTTGACGCATATCCATTTCTTCTGTTTTCAGTCTGTTTTGCCCCATGGTCATTATTTTTGTAACCTAAGTGACTATTCATTTCACCTTGAAGCATTGCTTCAAACATAGGACCAAATAGATCCTTAAAAGCATCTTGCATGTCTGAAACAGATTGAGGTTGATACTGCTCCAGTATTGCATTTACCAGTGCTATTTTTTCAGGGTTATGTTTTTTTCTTGCCATAATGTTTGTACTCATCCTTTACCATCCTTTATTATATATTCTAACACACCCTGTAAATAAAACAAAGTGTGCAAGTTTTATTGCTAAGAACTTACACACTTTATTTTACACTCTCGATTTAATCGGGAAGCCTTTGCTTTATGTCAGCACAGGCTTCCTTCTTTCCTTTAATCTCCTTAGTATTTCATCAATTCCAAGAATATTCATTACTCGTTTCATGTTGTACGCAAGATACGAC
>Ga0134100_1000507_pt1 | contig 45880 bp, 36 predicted proteins | sample 11_taG_2_FD_94444 | JGI IMG/M metagenome (GOLD analysis project Ga0134100, IMG submission 94444) | Switchgrass degrading microbial communities from high solid loading bioreactors in New Hampshire, USA - 11_42_5_180_A3 metaG | ecosystem: Engineered > Bioreactor > Semi-continuous > Anaerobic >...
ATGGGTAGGTTTGGCAACTCCATTTTACTCGAGATTTCATCTCCATGCTCTCTTTATTTACAAAAAAATGTCGGAGCACCGAAGTTATTTCCCTTCGGCACCCCAACATTTATTATAGAACCTCAATTTTGACGGTGAAATAACAAAAGATACCCGGGTAACGGTTGAAATCGTACCCGGGTCTCTCCGCGTCCTTATACCATGAAGGCAGTTATCTGAATTTCACAGGCTCGCCGGTTACTTCGAAGTCCGCGTGCAGGACTTCCTTTCCTGTAAGCTGCCTGCTCCTTTCGTCGGGCTGGCTTCCGCCCACGAATATCCTGAACTTCCCGGGCTCAAGTATGATATTCCCAAGGTCGTCCACCATGGCCATCTGCCTCGGTGTCAGCGTGAACTTAACCGTCTTTTCTTCGCCCGCCTTGAGGAAGACGCACCTGATGCCGTTAAGCTGCCACCTGGGAACATAAGTGCTGGCCTCCATGTCCTTCAGGTAGAGCTGCACTACTTCGTATCCATCATACTTGCCGGTATTCCTGACTTTCACGGAACATTCAATTGGCTCGCCGGCCCTGATCCTGTCGGCGCTAAGCATTAGGTCCGAATAATCGAAGGTGGTATAGCTCAGCCCGTAACCGAAGGGGTACAGGGGTTCTGTTTCCATGTACCTGTAGGTCCTGCCCTTCATGTTGTAATCCCTGAAATCGGGAAGCTCATCTGCGCTGCGGTAGAAGGTCACCGGCAGCCTGCCGCTGGGATTGCTCTCGCCGAAGATGATGGATGCGACGGCATGGCCGCCCTCTTCTCCCGGGTACCAGGCCTGGAGGACGGCGTTGGCCTTTTCATCGGCCAGGCGGAGATCAAGGGCGCTTCCTGCCAGTACTACCACGATGACAGGCTTGCCCGTTGCCAGCACGGCCTCAAGGAGTTCAACCTGGCATTTCGGCAGGCTCAGGTCTTCCTTGTCCCCCGAGAAGTACTGGTTGCCCGTATCTCCCTCTTCACCCTCCAGGGTTTCATCCAGCCCGAGGCAGAGGATCGTGACATCCGCTTTCTCAGCGCAGGAAACGGCTTCCGACAGGCGGTCGGGCCCTTCCCCGAGCATCCTGGACAGGTTCTCGCTGAACTGGTCGGCGAGCGGCGAACCGACCGAATAGAACACCCTTACATCCTTTCCGCAATAGTCCCGGATTCCTTCCAGGACGGTGACATACTTAGACGCGGTGCCGTAGTAGTTGCCCATGAGCGCCTTCCGGCTGTCGGCATTGGGCCCTATGACGGCCACGGACTTGATTTTATTGATATCAAGGGGCAGTATCCCATCGTTCTTAAGAAGTGTAATGGACCTTATGGCCACTTCCCTTGCCAGGTCCCTGTGCTCCTGGCAGTCGTTTACCTCGTAGGAAATCTTTGTATAGGGCACATTCTCTTCCTTGTCGAACATGCCCAGCTTCATCCTGGTAATCATCAGACGGGTCACCGAGCGATCTATGTCCTCTTCGGTGATGAGCCCTTCTTCCAGCGCGACGAGAAGGTTTCCGTAAGTATTGCCGCAGTTGAGGTCACACCCGTTTTTCACGGCCAGCGCGGCCGATTCGGGAGCGGTAGCCGTTACCTTGTGGTGGAGGTGGAAGTCACGGATCGCCCAGCAGTCAGACGTGACATGGCCCTCGAAGCCCCATTCGCCCCGGAGGATGTCGACCAGAAGGGTCTTGCTGCCGCAGCAGGGTTCGTCGTTGGTCCTGTTGTACGCGCCCATGACCGCTTCCACCTTGCCCTCCTTTACACATGCCTCGAAGGCGGGAAGATAGGTTTCGTAAAGGTCCTTGGGCGACGCTATGGCGTTGAAGGAATGCCTCTCTGCCTCGGGTCCGCTGTGGACGGCAAAATGCTTGGCACAGGCCGCAACCTTGAGATATTTCGGGTGATCTCCCTGCAGTCCCTTGACGAAAGCCACACCCAGCCTGGAAGTAAGGTACGGGTCCTCGCCGTAAGTCTCGTGCCCGCGTCCCCACCGGGGATCCCTGAAAATATTCACATTGGGCGACCAGAATGTAAGCCCCTTGTAGATACCCCTGTCGTTTTTCCTCGCGTACTCGTGATGCTTGGCGCGGGCCTCGTCAGATATGACCTCGGCCACACGTTTTACCAGGGCCTCGTCAAAGGTCGCCGCCATGCCGATGGCCTGCGGGAAAACCGTCGCGGTTCCTGCCCGGGCCACACCGTGGAGAGCTTCGTTCCACCAGTTGTACGCGGGTATTCCAAGCCTTGGAATAGCGGGCGCATTGAATAGCATCTGGGACACCTTTTCCTCCAGTGTCATCCTGGAAACAAGATCCCTGGCTCGCTCCTCAAAGCTCCTTGACTCGTCGAGATACACAGGACCGTTTCTCATTTGCATTTCCTCCTTGAAGCACTTGATACATTCATTTTATACCAATCAATTACATTATTGAACACCTAAATAATTTGAGTTTAATAAGTCAGCATGTTCTCGGGCCTGTTGACAAGGTAAAAGCCCGTTGGATTCTCCGGGTCCGGCTTGTTGTAGACGAAGGGTTTTCCGTCCATATCCATGAAAATGCCGCCAGCCTCGATCACGATAACCTGCATCGCCGCCGTATCCCATTCCATGGTTTTGCCGAAACGGTAGTATGCCTCCACATCTCCGCGGGCGAGAAGGCATGCTTTATAGGCGCTTCCGATAACGACGATATTCCTGATGCGGTTTTTCTTTATGAGCATGTCCAGTTCCCTTGTGCGATGATGCCTGCTGACTGCGAGGCGTATGTCGCCGATACGGCTTGAAACCCGAAGCGGCTTTTCCTTTTCCTTTCCCCTGTGCCAGAAGGCGCCCCGGTTTTCGGAAGCATAGTAGAATTCCCCCAGCACCGGGACATAAATAAGTCCGGCAACGGGGACCCCGTTCCTTGCAAGGGCAATGTTGACCGTGAACTCATCGTTCCTGCTGACGAACTCTTTTGTTCCGTCCAGCGGATCCACGATGAAACAATATTCTTTTAACAAACGGGACGGATCGTCGGCCGATTCTTCGGCCAGTACCGGGATGCCGGGGTACTCTTTCTTAAGACCCCGCAGGATGATCTCGTTGGAAAGCCTGTCGGCCATGGTAACTGGCGTGTTATCGTGCTTGTATTCCACGGAAAAATCGTCATGGTATATTTCCAGTATCTTTTCGCCCGCATCAGCCGCAAGTTCGGCAAACAGGCCCAAAACTCCGCTTGTGTCCATTCCGTGCTCCTTTCGCAGCCAAAACCTTTATCTTTCGATTTTTATATATTCCCTTTTGTGATTGCGGTCAACCACCTTATATGCTTCCCTCACGGGACATCCGCAAGCGAGGCTCTCGTCCAGTACCGCCTCAAGGTATTCGCAGGGAAACCTCAGGCAATAGCCGCAGCCCATGCTGGATAACAGGCAGGGAGTGGCTGTAACCTCGAAAACCAGGCCCTTCCTCTCAAATATCCTGCACACCCTGTACGCGTAATTCCCCGAATCATAGAGCGCGATACATTCCATCAACAGGTACCTTAAAGTCTTTTATTCCCACTATTATGCTATTCGGAAGTCCATCCTGCTGTCACTTATGATCTTTTCTGCCATTGACACGGCAATCGGACCTATAGTACAATATACACTGCAATCCACGGGCGCCCATAGCTCAGCAGGATAGAGCAACGGTTTCCTAAACCGTGGGTCGGGGGTTCGAATCCCTTTGGGCGTACCAAGGTCTCAAGCCTTTTGCGGGCTTGAGGCTTTTTTGTTGTTCATTTGGAGCCTGAGTTTTTCATCAAAAATAAAAGTACAGAGTAATCATATGTAAATATTATTAAAAATTTGTAATGCTAATATTGCCATAAGGCCGGCAAGGGCATAATATAATAGTGTAACGGCGTTACACAGTTAAAACTATGTCCCAGCAGTAAGCCACCCACGATAAGGGATGCGCCGAACCTGGGACATTTCTTATTTATGAGGGTGAGGTACCAATGAAGATTGCCATTCTTGTTGACGGAGGATTCTATCGTAAACGAGCACAAATCAAACTTGGACATAAAACACCTGCCGATAGAGCTAAGGAACTTAACGACTATTGTTATCGTCATCTGTGCAAATCTTACTCAGATAAAGATAAAAACAAGGACAAACCCGAACTCTGTCCCTGCTGCGAAACTGGCCCGCAGAGAAGGTATAGATTTTATCCTGGATCCGCTGCATTCACCAATAAAGCCCGACCTATTTGAGCACATCGATGGATTATACACCTGCGACTCCCACTTCAAATAAATACATATTCATAAACCACCTATAAATAAGCTTTGCTGCAGGCACGGCTTTTTGCCGGCTGTCGGGCAGTATTATACCGCTGGCTTATGGCATGCGTTTGTGGTATGATTTGTATGACGGTGCATTACAAAAAATCATGATACGGGAGGTCATTATGCAACTGAAAGGTTCAAAAACTGAAGCCAATCTCTGGGCGGCATTCGCCGGGGAATCCCAGGCAAGAAACAAATACACATATTACGCTTCAAAGGCCAGGAAAGAAGGCTATAACCAGATCGCGGCCATCCTCGAGGAGACCGCCAACAACGAGAAGGAACACGCTAAGATCTGGTTCAAGCTGCTCCATGACGGAATTCCATCCACGGTGGAAAACCTGCTGGACTGCATAGCGGGCGAGCACTACGAATGGAGCGACATGTACGCGAAATTCGCAGAAACTGCCGAGGAAGAAGGCTTTACCAAGATAGCCGAGCTTTTCAGGGGGGTAGCCGCCATTGAAAAGCACCATGAAGAGCGTTTCCAGAAGCTTCTTGACAATATCAGGGAAGGCAGGGTGTTCCGTCGTGAAGGCAAGCAGGCCTGGATATGCGGCAACTGCGGGCATATACACTATGGCGAAGAGGCGCCCGAGGTTTGCCCAGTATGCGATCATCCCAGGGCTTTCTTCTCCCTGAAGGCTGAAAATTACTGATCGGCAGGCTAAAGGACTTTATCCCTTAAACATTTAATTGAGAACACAAGACCGGGCGATACAGGCATGGGTTAATCATCCTGCAAGCCCGGTCTTTGGCTTATGCATTTTCCCGGGTATCGGGGAAACCATCGCCCTTATGGCCCGACGAATGCCTGGACTGCCTTTTTTACGAAGCTGATTTGCATCATGAAGTCGGGTATTGATCTTAAGACAGCATCGCGGTGCCGGATATACCTGTCGAGCAACAGCACCATTTCCTCCTTGCTTATCAGTTCATTTACAGCCACGGTTCCATCATCGTTCAGGATGATGATCCCCGCATCATACGCCCTCAGGACATCCAGCCTTGAAGACGCCGGTATTGACTTTATATTCCTGATCCTGGAAATCAGTGAAAGCATCTCGGTTATGTCCAGGGTCGAGATCACGTGCCTGCTCATGATGGTTATGGCGTCGCCCCTGGTCATGGTTTTGCCGCCCGATCCTCTCCAGCTCTCGTCCAGGATTCCCTGGTCGATTGCCGCGTTTAGGCACGACTGGACCGCATTACTCCCGTCTGCGGCTACGGCTGATCCCCTGATCCTGGCCAGCACACGGAGAAAATCCTCCCTGGTGACAGCTGCGGCATAGTCAAAGCGTCCTTCCTCAATTCCCGATATATAGCCTTTTTTATAGAATTCATGTATTAAATCCGCCGATTCCCTGTACCGGATATCGTAGAAACCGACTGTTTGCAGGCTGCTGTCGCGGCTGACCAGTTCAAAGCCGTATTCGAACAGCCTGTAGGCATCTTCGAACATACCGCTCCGGCTGGGGTGCTTCATGAGGACCAGGATCAGCTCTATGCCGTCCCCGTTCCTGGCGCAGGCGACAAACACGTTCTGGGCGGCCTTCGTATAGCCGGTTTTGCCTCCTACGACGGAAAAAAGGTCTGTCTGGTACCTGGGGTCGGTCAGCAGTAGGTCGGTGCTCTTCCTGCTGCCCCGGCTTTCCGTATTCATATTTGTAACCGGAAGGTCATATTCGGTAAGGCCGATAATCTCCCTGAAGATATGGTTGCTGGTGGCATAGCGCATTATCTGGGCCAGTTCGCGCGCGGTGGTCTGGTGGTCCGGGTATCCGTCTTCCACGTCGAGGCCCGATGGATTTGAAAAATGGGTGTTCGTAAGCCCGAGTTCCTGTACTTTCCGGTTCATGAGCCCGACGAAGCTCTCGATGCTTCCGCCCACGCCCTCGGCCAGCGCGTTGGCGGCGTCGTTTGCGGAACTTACCAGGGTCATGCTGAGAAGATCCCTGAACGTAATGACCTCGCCTTCCTTGAGGCCCAAGTTGGAACCGCCGATACCTATGCCATCTACGGCCGCCCTGCTGACCGTGGTCGTCTGCTCGTAATACCCTGCCTCGATGGCAATAATGGCGGTCATGATCTTGGTTGTGCTGGCGGGATATTGCCTCTGGTCCGGGTTTTTTTCGCACAGGACACGGTTGTCCGCCGCATTGATCAGTATATAGCTTTCAGCCTGGGTCTGGGGCAATTCCGGCTCGGCCGGGGAATTTCCGGCATAAACCGGGGATAGTGGCAAACTTACAAGAAGATATGCGACAAGCGATAGAACAATAACCGTTTTCCGCATCCATGCAGCTCCTTCGTATAACGTTCCGTTGCCATTATGCTGTAAACTGCGTTGTACTAACCGCTTCATCCCGGGTTGCCTATTTATTATATCCCCTAAAGTTCGGGGAGTAAACCCATCTTGCGTTCAAAACGGCCTGGAATCTGCATTCCGCCGAAATGCTCGGTTGTTGGACGCTCCCGCGCTGTGCTATAATAATTGCAACCTGGCATTTAGCCATTGCAGGAGTCCTTATGAGAAACATACTTGAGGATATGGAAAGCTGCGTGGGCTGTTCGGCATGCGCCCAGCGCTGCCCGGTGCAATGCATTTCCATGGTCCCGGACGACGAGGGGTTTTTATTCCCCGTTATAGATGAAGACAGGTGTTCCGACTGCGGGCTATGCCGCAAGGTCTGCCCGGTCCTTAAAGCCGGCGGCGCCGTGCAGGCCGCGGAACGGGTTGGCCTGCCCAGGGCCTGGGCCGCCTGGTGCCTTGACGATGGCACGCGCCTCAGCAGTTCTTCGGGCGGGTTGTTTTCCATGTTCGCGGAAGCCATTCTCCGGAAAGGCGGCACGGTCTTCGGAGCCGCCTTCGGGAAAGATTTCATGGTACGGCATACTGGGATTTCAAGCCTGTCGGACCTGGACTCCTTAAGAAGGTCCAAGTACGTCCAGAGCGACATTAACCGGTGCTACAGGAAGGTGGAAAAGCTCCTGGAGGAGGGAAAACCGGTCCTGTTCTCGGGCACGGGCTGCCAGGTCGCCGGGCTTAAATCCTATCTGGGAAAGCCGTATCCCGGGCTTCTGACCATCGACGTAGCCTGCTACGGCGTCCCGTCCCCGAAGGTCTGGTCCATGTACCTCGGGTATATGAAAAAGCGGTTCAAGAGCGATATAGAATCCATATCCTTCAGGGACAAGAAGAACGGCTGGAAGAATTACTGCATGTACATCGGCTTCAAAAACGGCCGCCATTACCGCCGGACTGCGGTTAGAGACGCATTCTTCATCGGGTTCGGAAAGAACCTGCTAAGCCGGAAATGCTGCTTCGGCTGCCTGTTCAGGCACCCCTGCTCCCAGGCCGACATCACGCTGGCAGACTTCTGGGGAGCTGATAGGATAGAGGGTATCGGCGCCCATGACGACAAGGGAATATCGCTGGTCATAACTAATACCCCCGAGGGGCTCTCCGCCCTGGAATCCGCCAGGAAATGCTGTTACCTTGCCGAAGTCCCTCTAGGCGAAGCTGTTTCGGGAAACCCGCGTCTTACGGTTTCGGCGCCAATTCCCCCCCAAAGGGCGCGATTTTTCGAGGACCTGAAAAAGGGCGCGGGTTTTCCGGCACTTAAGAGGAAATACATGAACACGGCCGTGCAAAGCCTAAAATTATGGGTAAAAAGAACCTTGGGCGAAAGCTTTGCCGGTAAACTCAAAAGGCTTATCAGGGCATAATTATAGGCATGATGTCACGGCACCCTGTGCTTAAACCTGGAACCAATGCAGGGGCTCCTGATGAAAAACGCTGCAATAAAGCGTTTCCTTGGAGGTAATGGTTTGCGGTCAAAGATTTCCATGTACAATACGAGCAGCGCCATGCTGCTCCAGGTCGTCAACATGGTCATCAATCTGATCCTTCCGCGGCTTATTGTCCTGGAGTACGGTTCGGCCGCCAACGGCCTCGTGAACTCCATCAGGCAGTTTATCCAGTATATAAGCGTCGTGGAAGGCGGCTTGACCCTGGCCGCTGTTTATGCCCTATATAAGCCCCTTGCCCTAAACGACCAGGATAAGATCAACGGCATACTGGCGGGAGCCAACAGGCTTTATAACTATTCCGGCCTGATCTTTTCCGGGCTGGTACTCGTCGGCGCGTTTGTTTATCCCGCGTTCGTTCAAAAGGAAGGAATCAGCCCGCTGGCCATGGGGATGCTGGTCCTGATAATCGGCGCGCAGGGCTCGCTGGAGTTCTTCTCCATAGGCAAGTACAAATCCCTGTTAACCGCAGACCAGAAAAGCTATGTCATATCCCTGATCAATGCCGCTGCAGCGGTCCTCAACGCCGCCATAATCATCGTCCTGGTCAGGCTGCACCTTGATATTGTGCTTGTATGGCTGTTTTCGTTAAGCAGCTTCATAATCCGAACGCTGGCATATGTCGTCTATGCCCGGGCGAGATACAAAAACCTGGATTTCAATGCCAAGCCGGATTTCAAGGCGCTGGACAAGCGCTGGGATTCCCTGGTTCTGCAGATCCTCGGGGTCGTTACCGTCGGAACGCCGCTCCTTATCATAACCTTTATGTGCGGCCTTAAGGAGAGCAGCGTCTATACTGTATACAACATGGTTTTCGCAGGCGTCCTCTCCATCCTCTCCACCTTCAACAACGGCCTTGCCGCCATATTCGGCGACATGCTGGTACGTAACGAGAAAGAGACTTTCCAGAAGGCCTACAAGCAATACGAGTACCTCTATTACGGCCTGCTGGGATGGGCGTACGCCTGCGCCGCCATCCTCATCATGCCCTTTATCCGCGTCTATACCACGGACATGACCGACGTGAATTATATACGCCCCGAGATTGGCCTTCTGTTCGTGCTTTCCGGGCTCCTTTACAATGCCAAGACGCCCCAGGGCATGCTGGTGATCTCCGCGGGGCTCTACAGGGAAACCAAGTACCAGACCCTTGCCCAGGCCATCATAAACATCGTTGTTTCCGCGGCCCTCGCTCCCAGCCTCGGGATTGCGGGCGTGCTCCTCGGCTCGGTGATATCCAACCTCTACAGGACCATCGACCTGGTCATATTCATACCGAGGGTTTTGACAAAGCTGCCCGTCATGATGACGGCAAAGCGCCTGGCCCGGATGCTTGTCCTGCTTGCCGTAAGCGTATTCCCGCCGCTGTATTGGCTTAATATCATGGACAGGACCCCGGACGGATACCTCGGATGGCTGCTGTGGGCAATTCCCACGGGCCTGTGGTGCCTGTTCGTATTCGCGGCGGGGAATATTATCATGGAAAGAAAAACGGCGCGGGATATCCTGCTCCGGCTGCGCGCGGTCTTCTTCAGGAAAAAAACGGCCTGATCGCGGAGCCGTGCTGAAAGGTTCAGTGGATAGATATGAAAGTCGGCTTGATCACGTTTCACTATGCGCACCATTACGGTGCCCAGCTCCAGGCTTACGCCCTGCAGAAGGCAGTGGAAAAGTTCGGCTACTCCTGCGAGATAATAGATTATGTCCGGCCCGACACGATCGAGGGAAGCAGCCTGTTTAAGAAGGGCATATCTTTAGGCGCTGTCCTGTCCAATATCCACACCCTGCTGCATCTTCCCTCCTTCAGGAGGAGACGGCAGCGGTTCAACGACTTTGTGAAGGAGCGCATGAAGCTCGGCGGCAAGCGCTACACCAGCCTCGAGGACCTCATGGAAAACCCTCCGGCTTATGACCGCTATCTTTGCGGAAGCGACCAGGTATGGAACCCCGCGATCTTCAGGCCGGAGGGCCTTGATCCGGCTTTCTTCCTGGCATTCGCCGGGGAAAGGAAAAAGGCGGCCTATGCCCCGAGCTTCGGGATGAGCAGCATTCCGATGCGCTATGCCGCCAGCCTGAAGGAATACCTGTCTGGTTTCAGCGCCCTTTCGGCCAGGGAATCGTCGGGCTCGGAAATCATCCGGGAACTCACCGGAAGGGATGCGGAAGTCGTCCTCGACCCTACCATGCTCCTCGACGAACCGGACTGGCAGCGTGTCTGTCCCGATGAAAGGCGCAATGAGCCCTATCTCCTGTGTTATTTCATATCGGACCCCGCGCCATACTCGGAAACAGTCCGGCGGATTTCCCGGATGCTGAAACTGCCCATAGTTACCCTTTGCGGTTCCAGGAAACCCATTCCCGGATCAAAATCCCGCATCTACGATGCCGGGCCAAAGGAGTTCCTTGGGCTCATCAGGGACTCGGCCTTCGTATGCACCAACTCCTTCCATGGCACGGCATTCTCAATAATCTTCAAAAAAGACTTTTACTGCTTTGAAAGCGCGAGGGAACTGGGGCGGCCGTCCGGTACGCGCCTGCAAAATCTCCTCGGCAGGCTTGGCCTGGAAGACCGGCTCCTTTTGCCAGCCCATGGCAAATCCTTGCCGGAAAGCCCGGACATGGGTATTGATTACGGTATGGTCATGGAAAAACTTGAACGGGAAAGGCAAAAATCGATGGATTACCTCGGAAGGGCCCTTGAATAGGGGAAAAGCTTCATGCGTCCTCCTGCCGCCCATCCTCTTCTTCACGGGCGGCAAGCCTGTAAGCCGCGATCATAATGCCCATCAGAACCCAGAACAGCATCATGGCCCTGGGATAATACCAGATATATTCCACCATGGCGATGACCAGCAGGCCCGCAAGTCCCGAAATACCGGCCTTCAGCGCATTCTGGAGGTACGGATCCGCGCTCTTCCCTGTAATTACGCGCAGGGATTTCTTTATCGTGCGCGCCATCCATCCCAGGAAGGAAAGCACTCCCACGATGCCTGTTTCAAGCCAGACCTGGAGATAGAGGTTATGGGCGTGAAGCGGGGTGCTCTTGGTGATTATTTCATAGTTCTCGGTGACCCTCTTTACCGCGTCGCTTCCAAGGCCGATGCCGGTATGCCAGAAATCCTTCACCACCGGCCATATTGTCTGCCAGATTTCGAACCGGTAGGAAATGGACGTGTCTTCCAGGTTCGTGATGGTAGATATCCTCCTTAGCACGGTGTCCGGCAGGAAAGGCACAGCCAGTACCCCCAGCACGGCGAACAGCGGGATGAGGCTCTTCCTGACCAGGAATATGAAAACCAGTACCGTCACGGCCAGGCCGACATACCCGGACCTGGAAAAGGTCATAACGAGGGCGGCCAATGACGGCAGCGCAGCCGCCCAGAACAGAGCTTTCTTCTGCCAGCCCCTGGCGCTTAAAGCGATGGCGGGAAAGAAAGGAATGAACATCACGATTATCTGCGCGAAGATATTGCTGTTGCCGAAAAATGAGAACACGCGCCCGGGCATTCCCTCGTTGAGGTCCACGTCTACCTGCGCCTGGATGACCGGGACGCCCACGATACCCTGGTACAGCCCATACAGGCCGGCGATGGCAACCCCAACCATGATGGTCTCCAGGACGGTGGAAAACTGTTTCCTGGTCCTGATCGAACTGACGAGGATGAACATGATAAGAAAATCGGTGCCGTGAAACGCCAGGAAGCGAAGGCTCAGAGCCGGGTATACGGAGAAAACCTGCGCCAGTAAAACGGACAACAGGAACAGGAACAGGTACAGGTCGATGGCCCTGGCTTCGAACCTGGCGGTCCTGTCAGCCATGGCATTCACCAGGAAAAGCCCGAAAAGGACCACCGCCGCCAGGGTGGTGTACCGGTTGTTCCAGTGCGAGTAGGGAACAATGAAAGAAAACATGACAAACAAGGCGGCAAGCTCCGCCACATGCCCGGCAAGGAAGGCCAGCAGCCTGTACAGCCGGCTTTCCCGGAACCAACGTTCAAGCCGGGCATACATCCTTCCCAGGAGGTTCGGAACCAAGTTAATGGCCCAGTCCGTGAAACGCAGGGCGGCGCTGTGCTCCCACCATCTTGCAGGGATTCCGTCCTTCCTTGCCCAGTTCACTATAACGCTGTTGTTCCAGGCATTCGAAAACCAGGACGCCAGTCCGCAGACCAGCCTGCGGGCCATGCTTTCCTTCCAGATCTTTATGATATACCTGGCAGGCCTGTTAAGCCATTGTACGACAATACTGCTCTCCAACAAGGCCGATCTCCCTATTTCCTTTCAATATCCATTACCCGGGTGAACAGCATGGTATCGCCTACGTATAAAGTGGTTTCCCGGTAGACATAGTAGTTGGTGTTCCCGATATTCACAACCTTGCCGCTGAACACACCGGTACCCTCCACCGTCAGCACCAGCGAACAGTAGCCCTCTTTTGAAGAACGGACAACCTTTCCCTCGTTATCGACGCCAAAGGTTATGTCGGGTTTCTTTTCCACCTTCGTAACCTTGCCCAGGTACGCGGATGTAACCCTGTCGGTGACAGGATCACCTATTTCAACGTTGTCCGCGGCATACTCGGGAAGGCTTTCGACTATGAAGGTGAGCTCGACCGTTTCCTGCTTGGCAAGGGGGGTAACGATCTTCGCCTTTGCGAACTTGCTGTAGAGGAAGAATCCGGCCGCAATGATGATAATGATAATGAGAAGATCGATGAGATTGATCTTTTTAAACAGCCTGCCTTTGTCATCAATGATCATCAAGACAACCCCTTTTTCCAGGTTTGCGGGCAGGGCCCGAACCAGCCGGTGAGGCGTTATTTGCACAATCCGGCTTTTTTCATTATACGCACATAAACGGGCTGAGATCAAGCTTTTAGTGAATTCCCCGCCGGCCGGCAGGAAATTGGGCGCGGGATATCCGCCGCCGGGATATGCTGCAGGAGTGCCGGCGCCCGAAGCCCCAAATATTTACCTTGATCAGCCTTGCAGCAGGATGTTACATTATTGGTAAGCAGTCTGCCGGCTGTCCGGCTGAAGAACAAGGGGTACCGGAATGCTTAGGATACTTTACCTGATTAACCACGCGGGAAAAGGCGGCACGGAGCGCTATGTCCTCTCCCTTGCCCGGAAACTCAACGGATCCGGGGCGGAGGTTTTCTTCGCGTACAACGAAGAAGGCCCGCTTGCCGACCGCATGAGGGAACTGGGAGTGCCTGTCTTCAGGCTGGAAATGAAAAGCCGGTTCGATTTCAAGGCCGCCCTTGCCCTTGCCGGGCTCTGCCGGAGACTGAAGATAGATATCGTACATACCCAGTTCCTGAGGGAATTCTACATCGCCCTGATATCCCGACTGTTCGGGAGCAGGGTCTATGTCGTCAACACGTGCCACATGGCGCATGCCGGCCACCCTGCGGACAAGATCCTCAACAAGCTCCTCTCCTTCAACAATACCAGGACCATTGCCGTAAGCCATGCCGCGGAGCGCTTCCTGATAGCGCAGGGGATGCGGCCCCGGCATATCGGCGTAATACATAACGGCGTAGATGTGGATTATTTCTCGGAGGATGTCCCGTCCACCATAAGGGATGAACTGGGCATTGGCAGAGACAGCCTGGTAGCCGTATCCATCGCGAGGTTCAGCCCTGAGAAGGGACATGATTTCTTCATCCGCTCCATAGCCAGGCTCCTTGATACCCATGGCCCGGATATTTCCGGGAAAAAACCCGTATTCCTGCTTGTAGGGGACGGAGATACATTGGAAGACTGTAAAAAACTCGCCTCGGACCTGGGGGTTTCCGGCCATGTAATATTTGCAGGTTACCGCGGCGACACGAGGAACATACTTAGGGGCAGCGATGTCTATGTCTGCCATTCCCGGCATGAAGCCCTCGGCATATCCATCCTCGAGGCCATGGCCTGTTCGCTGCCCGTAATAACCACCGACGTGGGAGGAACGGGCGAAATCGTCAATGACGAAAACAGATGCGGGATCCGGGTGAGGTACGGGGATACGGACGGTATGGCCAATGCCATGAAACTGCTTTTCGAAAACGGGCAGCTCAGGGAAGAGTACGGAAAGAATGGCCTGGAAGCCGTAAGGAAAGAATTCTCGGTTGACGCCATGGTGGAAAAAACCAGGCAGGTTTACAGGGAGTGCGTATAGTAAAGCCCTATCGGACCAAATTGCCGGGTAATTTATCATTTGCCGCATAAAGGCAGCCGCATGACGAATCCCTTTTTACCTGTTCCGCTGAATCCAAGGCTCTCGTAAAAGCGGTGGGCTTCGGTCCTTTCGGCCCCGCTCAGCAGCATCACCTTGTAGCAGCCATTTTCCCTTGCGAACTCAATGGCTTTCATAATGCATGCCCTGCCAAGGTTCCGGCCGGCGTCAACCTCGATATCATCGGGATTCAGAATCCTGTAGAGGTCCAGTATCTGGTCAAGGTCCCCGGGCCTCGCGAATCTCGTTACGACCATAAATACCTCTTTGCGTCCCGGAGCCTGGCGGTTCAGGACGCGGCTTCCAGGTTGTTGAATATGCCGCCTGAAAAGACAAACAGGGTGACCGCCAGCACGAAAGCCCAGGCGCCCAGGGCGCCGATTGTTAAGAACTCGCTGTTGGTGAGAGCGCCGGCGATTGCCGCCGCAATGATACCCGGTATGATGAGGACGATGGAGAATATGATCTTTGCGAAGATCATCAGGCTTTTGCTGTGAACACTGCCGAACAGCCGCCTTGACAGCACGTCCGAGTAGATGTACACCGCGCCGAATGCCACGTAGGTCAATATACACAGCAGTATGACGGGCGCTCCGGCGTTGAACAGGATGCCTGTAAGCATGAATAGCACAGTCCCGTCAAGCAGGTTTTTTATGTGGTCCGAAAGCGTTGCGAAAAACAGCTTCTCGTAGGCTGATGCGGGCACCAGGTATATGAAGTGCTTGTCCGCCTCGGCCGCCCATCGGCCCTGCACCTGGAAGAGGAGCAGCAAGTACGAGCTCATGCCAAGGATTAGAAGCATTGAGATACTTTCCGTTCCCGAAGGCATTATCAGTTTGAAAACGATCGAGAACAGGATGACAGACACCGACATCCTGTCGAAGAAGAGGAACATGGAGGTTTTCCTTATCTCCAGCATGTTCTTGGCGAACAGGGCTTTCGCCCCCTCGCCTGAAAACCCGCCGCGGACATTCTTCCTTGTCCTGAGGTTGAATGTTATGTTTCTGCCTTCGCGCTTGGCTTTTATGACCTGCTCCATGTACTCGGTGGCCTCAAGCACGTCCTCGTAATAGTCCAGCTTCATCCTGTATATCAGGATAGACAGGCCGATTATCAGCACCAGCATCCCTGCCGTTCCCACGTAGAAGGGCATATCGAACCCGGCCACCGCCGAGGAAGCTATGGACCCGGTCCAGCCTATAACCGGGAAGTAACGCGCAACCGGGCTGCCAAAGACATTCCCCAGGGATTCGGCGAAATTCCTGGTCCGGATCAGGTCAAGGAGGAATAACAGCGCCACGGCGATTGCCGCCGCGTCAAATACGCGCTTGGCAATCCTCTTTCTTTCCTTTTTGACCGAGGTCCAGGAATATATGACCATGCTGAGGATGGGATATGACATGGTGTAGGCCACCACCGACAGCAGGAGCATTGGAACGCCATGGGGCTGAAAGGCGAAGTTGTTCTTCAGGTTCGGGATCTGGCACAGGGCAAGGAAAATAAAGAGCGTGGTCCCGCCAAGCTGCCTGATAAACCCGTACAGAAGGATCTGGTTGGGGCGCAGCGGCGAAGTGAATGCCAGGTTCACATCGGCCATGCGGAAATAGCTGCTTCCCTTCTCGATCCCGAGCTTAAGGGACGTATAGTAGAAGAAGGCGAAAGCCAACATAATGATGCCCCTGAAAAGCTGAGGCGAAGATGTCCGCACCCCGCCGCTTGGCATCGCGAAGGCCGCCACGATGATGATAATTATGAAAATGAGGGCTATTATATAGCCGACCAATGTTGTGGGTCTCTTTAAGGCCGATTTGACGATATTCTTAAGGTTCTTCCTTACCAGGAAAAGAAGGGCTCTCATTCCCCACCCTCCTCTTTCCTGCCGATGACCTCGAAGAAGATCCGTTCCAGGGACTCGCCGCTGCTGTCAAGTTCGCTGCGGGTACGGCTGAGGACAATTTCCCCCTTGTTCATGATGAGCACCTTGTCCCAGACCTCGTTAACGCTGTCGATGAGGTGTGTGCTGATCAATACCGCGCAGCCCGAATTCTTAAGCTCGACGAAGATGGACTTGAGTTCCTTGATGGCCGTGGGATCAAGGCCTATCATGGGCTCGTCGAACATGATCATCTTCGGCCTGATCAGCAAAGCGCAGCATATGCTGAGCTTCTGCTGCATCCCTTTCGACAGTTCCTTTCCGAGCTTGTCCTTTTTATCGTCCATCTCGAACCGCGCAAGGAGCCGGTTTGCGTCGTCCTCCCAGTCCTTCAGGCTGTAGGCCCGCGCGATGAACTCCAGGTGTTCCCATACCGTCAGGTTCTCATACAAGGCGGGAGATTCGGGTATGTAGCCAAAGACGCGTTTTGCCTCGACTTCCTTGTTGTTTATGTTGTTTATGAGTATTTGGCCTTCGAACCGCAGCAAACCCGCGATGGACTTGATGGTGGTGGACTTTCCCGCACCATTCGGACCGAGCAGCACGGCTATCTCGCCCGGCTCGACCTCGAACGAGACATCATCGACTGCCTGCACCTTGTCAAACCTTTTCGACAGATTCCTGACCTTAAGCATGCCTTCTCCTCCGATAAAACCCATGGCTCAGGCGCCACAGCACTTCTTGTATTTCTTGCCGCTGCCGCAGGGGCAGGGGTCGTTCCTTCCCACCTTTGTCCTCACGGCACGGTGATCTTCATGGAACTTCCGGCGTATCTCCCTGCGCCTCTCGGCGGATAGCCGTCCGTCCCATTCCTCCAGTTCGTACAGCCAGTCCGCCCTCGCCTCGAGCATGTTGTAGTAGAGCTTCTCCAGGTCGATGGACAGCTCGATCTCGCTGTCCTGGTCGAGGGATTCAAGATCAAGCTGGTTTTCCAGGCTTGAATTGATGCCGTCCAGGAATCCCATGAAGGTTACGTTGTCCATCCCATAGGCTCCGGCAAGCTCCGAGAGCTTGCCGCCGATCCGGGTCTCGCCGCTCTTCAGTATCTTCCGGTAGGCTTCCGTTTCGGTATCGAGGTAGTTCCTGAAAAATGCTTCCTCGGCACCGGTCTCCTTGTTTTTCTCCAGCTTGTCCCGCCATTCGCTGTAAAGGCTCATTTTCCGTTCCTCCAAGTATTACATGTCGATATTATAAAATGTCTGACCGCATTTTACATTTTTTCCGGGGCGTGGATGCTGATAAGGTCAAGCACATTCCTTATGACGATGCGCGTCGAGTCCACCAGCATAAGGCGTGCCATCATCAGAGGCTCCTCCTCGCCCTTTACGCGGCAGGCATTGTAAAAGCTGTGGAAATGGGCGGCGACATCCATAACATAGCGCGTGAGCCTGCTGGGTTCCAGGGTTTTTGCGGCCATGCGCACCTCCTCCGGGTACTCCGCGAGCTTCCGGATAAGCGCCAGTTCTTCTTCCCTGGTCAGCAGTTCGGGGTTAATCCGGTCCGTGCCCTTGAGGACGACGCCTTCTTCCTCCTTAAGCTTTCTTATCATGCTGCAGATGCGCGCGTGGGCGTATTGCACGTAATAAACCGGGTTCTCGTTGGACTGGCTGACAGCAAGGTCCAGGTCGAAATCGAGGTGGCTTCCGGCCGTTTTCAGGTTGAAGAAGAAGCGCGCCGCATCGCGGCCCACCTCCTCCAGCAGGTCTTCCAGGGATATGGTCTTGCCGGTCCTCTTGGACATGCGTGCGACCTCACCGTTCCTGTAAAGGCGGACAAGCTGGAAAATGATTATCTCGAGCCTGTCCTCCGAAACGCCGAACGGGACCATGGCCTTCTTCATCCTGGCCACATGGCCGTGGTGGTCGGCTCCCCAAAGATCGATGCACCAGTCGAAGCCGCGGGTGATGAACTTGTTGCGGTGGTAGGCGATATCCGATGCAAGGTAGGTAGGAACGCCGTTGCTCCTGATCAGCACCTCGTCCTTCTCAAGGCCGAGCTTTTCACCGCTCAGCCATATGGCTCCGTCCTTTTCAACGGTATACCCGTTTTCCTTCAGGAACCGGATGGTATCGTCCACCTCTCCGTTATCATAGAGGGACTGTTCCGAGAACCAGACATCGTACTCGATGCCGTAGGAAGAGAGCATCTTCCTGATCCTTTCGATATTGATGGGAAGCGCGTACCGGACCAGTGCCTCGCGGCGCTCTTCAGGGGTCTCGTTAATGAGCGAATCGCCGTATTGCGAGATATACGCCCTGGCGTGCTCGATTATGTCCTCCCCGTGGTAGCCGTCCTCGGGGAAAGGCACCTTGTCCTCGCCAAGGAGCAGCTGGAGGTACCGGGCCTCCAGGGAGATCCCGAATTTCTCGATCTGGTTGCCGGCATCGTTTATGTAGTATTCGCGGGTAACGTCGTACCCGGCCTTTTTCAGTATCCTGGCTATGCAGTCGCCCAAGGCGCCGCCCCTGGCATTTCCCATGTGGAGCGGACCCGTGGGATTGGCGCTGACGAATTCCACGTTGACGCGGATATTCTTTCCCATATCCAGTTCGCCATAGCGCTCCTTCTTTTCCTGTATGAACCTCAGGGCGTCGTAAAGCCACTGGCGGTCCAGGTAAAAATTGATGAATCCCGGTCCCGCGCATTCTGCCTTCTCGATATACGTGCCGGCCAGGTCCATGGCCTCGATGAGGATTTCGGCAGCCTTCCTGGGGGGCATCTTAAGCTGCCTTGCCATCTGCATGGCTATCGTGGTGGAAAAATCGCCGTACCCTTTCTCCCTCGGCACCTCTACCGGGATCTCGGGAAGCTCGGCCGCGGGAAGGCTTCCGTTTTTAGCGCAGGACGCGAAGGCGTCTTTCACGACCTTTCTTATTTGCTCGTATATCTTTTCATAAATACTGTTCATGCGCAGTCATTCCCTTTCCGTTTATTTGCGGGGCTGTCCCGTTTCAGGACGGCGAATGCCTGCCCGCCAACTCCTGTATCTTCACGCTAATGGAGTTTCTCCCTCCGTAAACCCTGTTGTATTCGACGATGTAGTCCACATTGATGTGTCCGCCGTTCTCGTTCATGTCTACATCCACCTTCCTGGCCGTTATTCCAAGAATGATGGAGCCGTACTGGGTGCGGTAGTCTGTCAGGTGGGTCTTGCCCTCCTCGAACAGCATCATGGAACTGACGCTGCCATGGCGGATCAGCGTCACCGAGTCGCTGGTCGCCCTGATGACTGTGGTGGTCCCGTCGAGACCCGTAATCTGGCTCTCCTCGTAGCTCAAGACATACTCGTCATTTTCCACCGAGAGCCTGCCCTCGGTCACCAGGCTCATGGAGCTGTTTTCGCCGTTCATATCGTCCATTACGCTGTCTACGGTAATCAGCACCTGTTTTTCCACGGCTATGTCCTTTCGTACGATTTTGCCGATTGTTCGTGTTTTTCAAAGGCCAGCTGGATCAGCCGATCTATCAGCTCGGGATAGGGAATCCCGCTTGCTTCCCAGAGCTTGGAGTACATGCTGATCTCGGTAAAACCGGGCATGGTGTTGAGTTCATTTAGAAACACCCTGTCTGTGCCCTTCTGGAGGAAGAAATCAACCCTCGAGAGCCCGGAGCATCCCAGCGCCCTGAAGGCCTTGACGGCGTAGTCCCTGACCTGCTCCGCGATATGCGGCTCAATATCCGCAGGGATTATTGTTTCCGATTTTCCGTCGAGATATTTCGCGTTGTAGTCGTAAAACTCGTTGCAGGGAATGATCTCGCCGACCACCGAGGCCATGGGATGCCGGTTGCCCAGGACGGCGCACTCGAGTTCCCTTCCCTCGATGAACTCCTCGATCAATATCTTGTTATCATATTTTGCCGCGAGGCGCAATGCCTCCGGCAGGGCTTCCGGCTGCTTAACCTTTGTCACGCCGACCGACGATCCGGCGTTGGCCGGCTTGACAAAACAGGGCCAGCCTATCCGCTCGCCGACCATGCTTTTTAGAACCTGTACCGATCCCTCTATCTCGTCCCGGTATACCCTGATATACTTTGCTGTGGGTATGCCTGCCTGGGCCAGTACGATTTTCGTGAACTCCTTGTCCATGCAGACCGCCGACGACAATATGTCGCAGCCCACGTAAGGAATGCCGGCAAGCTGCAGCAGGCCCTGGACCGACCCGTCCTCGCCGTTGGGGCCGTGAAGGACAGGAAAGACCACGTCTACTGTTTCCATCCTGCCATCCTTGTCTCTCGCTGCGATAAGGTCCATGCAGGTGGCGGCGTCGCGCTCCGGGCGGGCGGGTTCGGAAAGCAGCCTGCCCCTGGCGATTTCTTCCCACTCTCCCGTGGGCAGGTACCTGATATCCCCGTCGTACCGCAGCCATTCCCCGCTTTTCGTAATCCCTATCATGCGGACATCATATTTATGGGGGTCCAGGTTCTCCAGCACACTCTTGGCCGATATCCTGGAAACCTCGTGCTCCGAAGACTGGCCTCCGAAGAGCACAACCACCCTGATCTTCCTGTCCATTTGACTCCGCCTCCAATCATGTGATGGCATCAAGGCTACTTAATATCCATAAGGGGAGCATGTTCTGCTCCCCTATGTCCAGGCTCCGGGATCATGAAGCCTTAATTTGCCGGTCAGATTGATTATACATATGTTTCCCCGATTATTCAAGCGGGTCTTCCTCTTCGTCCAGGTAATCAGGCTCCTCGCCTGCAACCGGCACGAGCCCGCCGTCTTCCGGCCTCGCCATGCCAACTTCCTTGTTGATAATCGCCTCGTTCCTCGGGAATTCCTTGTCAAGTGTCAGGTTCCCCTTGAAGTTCTTTGCCTGTTTTCCGTTGATGATTATCTTGACCCGCTCTATCTCCTTCAGTTCCGTCAGGGCGTTTACGATGGAGTATACCGAGAGCTCCTCCATTGTCTTGCCGCCGGGGTGGTTGTCGATAAACTCCCTGGTAAGGTCCACCGTGGCCACCCGTCCTTCAACGGTCACGGGAGCCCGCAGGGCGACGCCCTCGGGTATGACGTTTGTAAGGCCCTTGGCCCTGGGACCCGAGATAAGTTCTTTCACTATGGCCGAAGCCAGCGTGGAAACGCCCTTCTTGGCCTCGTCAATATCCAGGTACCGTATCTCCTTCACGAGCTTGTTCTTCTGTTCATCTCCAAAATACAGGCATACCGGCACCTTCTCGTTGAGCACCGCGGCCTCCTCCTCGTTTATCACGATGCTGCTCGCGGGTTCAAGGTCTTCCTCGTAAAACTGTTCATCGATGGTCTCTTTATCCTTCCCGCATGAACACAGCAAAAAGGCCATGAGCACGGCCAGGATTGCCGCAGTCAGTCTTAACCCCTTCATAACAACACCTCATGTTTCAATCCATGACTATGTTTATGAGTGGCAAGGCGGTAATATGCTCTTTACAAATGGCAAAAATAAGGATATTATATCTTAAGTTGGTGGTACGGATGGAATTCCGTCTGAGTGAAAATAGACATAAGAGGAGTTAGAGCGCTATGAAACCAAGGTTGAGCAGGGAAAAGATGATGGAGCTTATGCAGAAATACTGCAATGGCAACTACAATCGTTTCGGCAAGGAATTGGGAGTTGACACGGCCCATCTGTACAGGTTCCTGAAAACCGGCATAGGCGGCGGCAAGAAGATGATATTCTCATTGATGGAGTTCTGCGAGAGGAATAAGCTTGATTACAAAAACTACATCGAAATGTAGCCGGTTTTTGGATATTATTCTATTTATAATTTGCACGACTGGCGCATTGTAAACCGTTTAAATTTTGTTGCATTTACTCATTATATTCTGAGGCTGCGGCGATTATAATAGGAACTGTAGAAGCAAAGCACGCAGCTTTAACACACTGACTTACGAAACAACCAAGATCCCCTTTACACGCAGCCTAAACGCAGCAACAAACGGATTATTCGGCCCCCTTTACGCTCCTTTCCCGAGGAGCGGAAAACAATTTAAATTTTATTTATAGATTCTTCCAAAGCAGGCAGCGCCGATCCAGGGCGCTGCATTTCTTTTATTTCGCAAGGCCTTTCTGCTTACGGGCATGCTCGATCATGCCCCTGGCCGCCAGCGCTCCCTGGCCAACGGCAACGGATACCTGCCTGAACACGCCTGTGCAGTCACCCGCTGCGAAAAGCCCCTCTATGTTCGTTTCCATTCTTTCATTGACCGCTATGTAATTGCCGTTCATGAGGATGCCCATCTTCATGGCGAAATTGACTCCCGACGCGCTCCCATATGCCACAAACAGGCCGTCCACCGGTTCCTTCGTCCCGTCTTCGAACTCTATGCCCTCGAGGAATTCCTGGCCAAACAAACCCCTGATCTTCTTCGTGTTCACCCTGAACACTTCGATATGCTTCCTGAAAGCGGGAGAGATGTCAGGCTCCATGCCATTGGTATAGAGGGTTATGTCCCTCGTGAATGCAAGGAGTTCCATCGCTTCATGGACGGCGTAATCGGCATGGCCCAGGACCCCTGCCTTCCTGTTCCTGTAGAAGAAGCCGTCACAGGTGGTACAATAGCTGACACCCTTGCCCTCGAAGTCCTCAATGCCCCTGACGGGGGCTTTCACGGCCGGGGCTCCCGGGGCCAGCAGCACGGATCTTCCCTGGTATTCGCCGTTTACACAGTATACGGTGAAATGCCCGGACTTCTCGATACCCACCGCCTCGTCGGCGGCGATTTCGGCCCCAAGCCGCAGGGCCTGCTTCTCGCCGGCTTCAAGGAGGCTTTTTCCGCTCACCGGCATCTCGAAGCCATAGTAATTCTCGATTTTTTCCGCTTTGCCGAGCGCGCTGTCATCCTTCCCGACAACAAGGGTTTTAAGGTTTGCCCTCGCGGTATAGATGGCACAGGATATACCTGCCGGCCCGCGCCCGATTATTATGGCGTCGTAAAGCAAATCCATCACCCGTCATAATTCCCGGCATTCCTGCCGTGAATAAATATCATGCCTATTCTACCACGAAATGTCGAAAATGATAAGGCTGGTGGCAGAGCCTGGATGATGTTGATTTCATTTTAAATTTCGGGTTTTGAACTCATCCGACCCGGTAAGACTAATCCTGTGGCTTGCCGGGACGTTGAAAGTTTAAGAACCCCGCCGCATGCCGCGTGCCCGGTTATCCGCATGCACATGCCCGGAGAACCGGAAAGACTGGATAGCTGGCAGAAATGATTTCAACAGGGGTGTATCCGAATGCTTATGACGCTGCATGAGTGGATTATTATCGCGGTATCCATCTCGCTGGCCGCCGCGACGGCCGCACTGATTTTTCTCGGACGCAGGCTTGAAAAGCTCGATCCCTTCAGGGAACCGGCGGCGCTGAAGGAAGGGCTGGGTCCCAAGGAATGGGAGCACCAGATGATGGAGCTTGCGCGGGAGCACGGCACCGTAAAATGGAAGAGCACCAGGTTCATAGTCGGAAACTATAACCAAACCGCGTACAGGAAGATAAACAGGATACGCAGCGCAATATCCAGGGCGCCGTCCGGCGTGATCGCACTCATACCGTCTGCCCGGTGGCTTTTTGACAATTTCCAGATGATGTACCGCGAGATCAAGAAGATCAAGACTACCGGCACGAACTACCTGTCGCTTCCCCACCTTAAAACCACTGAATACCGGCGCTATCCCAGGATCTATATAATCGCCAGGAAGATGGTGGAGATATCCGGCGGATACCTCCACGAGGAGAATATCGCGCTCATGATTGACGCCTACCAGAAAGTATGCCCCCTGACCGAAAGGGAGCTCACGGTGCTGCCCGAGATGCTCGGGCTCTGCCTCATGGAACGCATCATCGACGTGTCCGGCGAAATCATCCATGTCATCAAGGTAAAGTCCAGGGCGGAAAAATTCGTGAGGGAGCGCCTCGTCGAGGAAGAAGGGTTCCTCGACATCACGCCGCTTCTGGTCAAGCTGGACAACACATGCGCCGACATCTCCTTCCACTCCCATGTCATATACCTACTGAAGAACAGGGCCGTGGACGATACCGGCATAGCGCGTTACTTGGCTTACCACTTCGGCAGCGGGGGCGATAGACCCAACGCGGCTTCCATTTTCAAGGAAGAAGGCCGCAAGGCCTCCATGCTTGAGTCAAGCGTCCGTACCCTTATCACGAGCCTGAGGGAGCTCAACAGCATTAACGGGGAGGACCTGATCGAAAAGCTCTCCCTCGTCGAGCGCATCCTGTCGAAAGATCCCGACGGCATATATCCCCGCATGGACAGCAGCAGCAGGGGCCAATACAGGATGCTGGTGGAAAAATTGGCCATCAGGTACGGCGCGAACGAGGTGGATGTGGCAGAGGCGTGCGTGGATCTTGCCAGGGAAGGGCGGGACGATATATTCTGCGCCCGCCATGTGGGAGCTTATCTTCTTGGCAGGGGATACCCGCTTTTAAAGGCCAGGATCCGGAAAAGGCCACTCCCGATCCGGGTCCGGGACGGCAGGCGGCTTCGTGGTATCCTGTATTTTTCGCTTAACGCCATTATCCTTGCGGCGCTGATCCTCGTAATACCTCTAGTGCTGTGGCTTGCAGGTTACGGGAACAAGACGCTCAGGAGCGTGATTTTGATCCTCGTGTCGCTGCCTATCGCGATCCAGGCGGCAAAAGCAACGGCGGACGCGATCGTTGCCAGGCTGATACCGCCCCAGGCCCTGCCGCTCATGGATTACTCGGACGAGATTCCAGACAGCGCCAGGACCTTCCTCGTAATGCCTGTAATCGTATCGTCCAGGGAACAGGCCCTCGATTATGTTGAAAGGCTGCACAAGCATTACCTTGCCAACAGGCAGCCGAATCTTTATTTCGCGCTCCTGGCCGACTATGCCGACGCGCAGGGCAAGGAAGTGCCGTCGGACAGGGAAATACGCGACGCGCTGGTCTCGCGCTTAATGCAACTCAATCGGAGATACCCGTCCGCGCGCCAGAAGTTCTCGCTGTTCATCCGGGAGCGCAGGTGGAACGATTCCGAGGACTGCTACATGTGCTGGGAGAGAAAGCGTGGGAAACTGGAGGAGTTCAACGCCCTGCTCAATGGAGTGAGGCCGGAGGAAACCAGTTTCACCGCCATGCTGTGCGACATGGAGATTCTGGGGACCATCAGGTATGTAATAACCCTGGACGCCGACTCAGACCTCGTTATCGGCAACGCCTCGAAACTGGTGGGCATGATAGACCACCCGCTCAACCGCGCCCATGTGGATCCGGAAAAAAAGAGGGTCAGGGAAGGCTACGCCATCATTCAGCCCCTCGTGAGGAACCATATATACGAGAAGAATTCCGCCCTGTTTCCGAAGATATTCGGGGGCAGGACCGGCTCCCCGAACTATTCCGTGGTGGTTTCGGACATCTATCAGGACCTTTTCAGGGAAGGCTCGTTTGTAGGTAAAGGGATCTATGATGTCCGCGCATTCCACCAGCTGCTGTATAAAAAGATACCGGAGAACTGCGTGCTGAGCCACGATCTGCTGGAAAGCTGCTACGCGAAGACGGCCTTCGCAAGCGGCGCCGACATAATGGAGAGCTTCCCAGGAAGCTACATGTCCTACGCGAAGCGTGAACACCGCTGGATAAGGGGCGACTGGCAGCTCATACCGTGGCTGTTCAAAAAGGAACTGAGCCTGCTTTCCAGGTGGAAGATCAGCTATAACATGATAGCGAGCCTGGTGCCCGTTAGCAGGCTCCTGTTCATCACCCTTACAACGGCGCTGGCTCCCGCCGCATACTGGCTGTGGATACCGGTGGTCCTTTTCCCGAACATCGTCGACCTTCTGTTCATGATCCTGGGAGTTATGGTCCACAAGATCAGGAGGCCGCGCCTTGCGCTCGTATATTCCCGGTTCTTCGAGGAGCTCGGGATAAAGCTCCTGAAGGCGTTTCTTGACATCGTGCTCATTCCCGCCGCGGCATTCAACGCGCTGGACGCGGTCATTACAACCCTTTACCGCCTGGCCGTCAGCAGGAAACACCTGCTGTTATGGGACGCCGCTGATATGGTGGAAAAAACGGCGAGGAACACGCTTGGCGGTTATTTGAGGATGCTGGGTCCATCCAGCCTTGTTTCATTCGCCCTCATCGCGATGACACCTGCCATTTCGGGGACCGCCGTGATGCCGGTAAGCCTGCTGCTTGCTGTGCTGTGGGGAACATCGTTCCTAACGGCATACATAATAAGCACTGGCGGCAGCGAAACCCGGAGCAGGAAACAGCTCGACAGGAACGGGTTATTATACGACACGGCCCGGAGAATGTGGAAGTTCTTAAGGACTTTCGCTACGAGGGAGAACAACTGGCTGTGCCCCGACAACTACCAGGTGGCGAATATCGGGAAGGTCACTCAAAAGACCTCCCCCACCAACATCGGCCTCCAGTTCCTCTCCATACTGACGGCCAGGGACTTCGGTTTTGAAACATTAAGCTCGTTCATTGATTACGTGGAAAACCTCATGTACACCGTTAACGTGCTCCCGAAATGGAAGGGACACCTGTATAACTGGTATGACACCTTAAGCCTCGAGGTATTGCAGCCGCGGTATATATCAACCGTTGACAGCGGGAATTTCTTCGGCGCCCTTGTCGCGCTGAAAAACGGCCTCCTCGAGCAGCTTGACAAGCCCGTGCTCAACGGCGAGCTGGTGGCCCAGCTGCAACGGATGGCAGAGCGGGCAGGATTGACGTGGCAGGAGCATCCCTGCATGGTAGACTTGATAAGCGAACTGGACAGACGTCTTGGAACGATAAGCCATGAAACTGCAGAAGACAGCCTTGACGCCGGGGAAATGCGAAGGATCCTGGACCTTGTCAGGGAAGAGGTAAAAAACTTCGGCATGGAAGGGTCGGGCCCGGATGACAGGACCACGCTGTCATCCCTTGTCGGTTCCGGGAACAGGTATGCCGTTTTGGCGCGCGACAGGATCCTGGGCCTTTGCCGGACAATAGACAACATGCTTGAAGAGGCGGATTTCAATAGCCTGTTCAACCACAGGCGGATGCTGTTCCATATCGGGTACAACGAATCGATCCAAGAGGCCGATGACGGGTGCTACGACCTTATAGCCTCCGAATCGGTCCTCACCAGTTATCTGGCGATAGCGATGAACAAGGTGCCGGTGAAGCACTGGAAGAAGCTTGGCCGCCCCCTCGCCATCATCAGGGGGATACCTGCCCATGTATCCTGGAGCGGCACCATGTTCGAATACCTGATGCCCAATCTACTGCTCAAGGAATACGAGGGCTCGGTGTTCGCCGACTCGAACCGGGCCGCCGTTCTCCAGCAGATCAGGTATGCACGGAGCATGGGCATCCCCTGGGGGATCTCCGAATCCCAGTACCACCGCTTCGACATCAATTCCAATTACCAGTACAGGGCCTTCGGCGTCCCCAAGCTGAGGCTGCAGCCGTCATTCGGACTCCCCCTGGTAGTGGCCCCGTACGCCTGCATGCTTGCGCTGGAATACGCCGGGAGCAAGGCCCTTGACAACCTTGAAAAGCTGAAGGAAATGGGCGCTTACGGCGAGTACGGCTTCCTCGAAGCCATCGACTTTACCAGCCCGGACCCGGTGGACCTGAATAAGAACTACTGCATAGTCAAATCCTACATGGCGCATCACCAGGGCATGAGCCTGGTTGCCATCAACAACTACCTCAATAACGGCATCATGAGGCACAGGTTTCATGCCGAGCCCATGGTGAAGGCGGCTGAAACGCTCCTGGAAGAAAAGCGGGAGACGATGTTCGTTTCCATATCCAGGAGAGGGTACACCGTCGATATCAGGAAAAAGATAATACACGAGGAGGAGAAGTTCGAAGAAAGGGTTATAAAGACCGTTTCGCCGGCCATCCCATCCGTAGGCTATTTCTCCAACGGCAGCTACTCGGTGCTTGTAACATCGGACGGGGACGGCTTCAGCAGCAGCGGCGGCATCATGGTCAACAGGTGGAAGCCGGACATTTATGCCCAAACCGGGTTCTATATATACATCCGGGACATGGAAACAGGCCATTACTGGAGCTCGGCCTATAACCCCACGAGGACAACGCCGGATGATTACAGGGTTGCCTTCTCCCACCACCAGGCCGAATTCCGGAGAAAGGACGCCGGCATCTCCACATGCACGGTTGTGACCATGTCATCGGAGCATGACCTGGAAATCAGGCAGGTGACGCTTAAAAACCACGGCGCTGAAAAAAAGAGGATACAGGTCACCAGCTACCTTGAGATCGCGGCGGACAATTACATGGCCGACGCCAGCCATCCGGCCTTCAGCAAGCTGTTCATAGAGAGCGAATATGACCAGGAAAGGGCGGTATTCCTTTCAAGGAGGCGGGACAGCGGCGAAAACAGGAACCCGTATATCATACACCTGGTGCGGACAGACTCCGGGCATCCCGGAAGGGTGGAATACGAGAATGACAGGATGAGGTTCATAGGGAGGAACAACACCCTGGAAAATCCCGACGCGTTAAGGAGCGACCTTTCAAACAGCGCAGGGTTCTCCAATGACCCCATCATGAGCCTCAGGGTATACATTGACCTGGAACCCGAAGGCACGGCGACGGTCACGTTCCTTGCCGGGACATGCCAGACCCGCGAGGAAGCGATGAGGATAAGCGACGAGATGAGCGTCCCGTACAGGATCAGCAGCATCATGCAGACATTCCGGAGGCAGAGCGGCGTGGAACTGAAGTACCTCGGTATAGGCAGCAGGCAGCTCAATGCCTTCCAGGACGCGATAAGCCCGCTCTTCTATCCCTCGAGGTTCTTCAGGGGCCCGTACGAAAGCATCAGGCGCAATTTCAAGGACCAGAACTCCCTCTGGAAGTTCGGCATATCCGGCGACAAACCTATAATGCTGCTCCAGGTAAGCTCTGTCGACGAGGCCGAGGTAATCAGGAATGTCCTGAAGCTGTACCAGTACCTGCGCTTAAACCGCGTGAACGCGGACCTCGTGGTGCTGTGCGAAACCAGGTACGGGTACGCGCAGGAACTGACAGACCTTATTAACTCAATGACAAGCTCACTCAGGATCTACGACCACAAGGACGCCCCCGGGATATTCATCATCCATTCGTACCAGCTTACCCCAGCGGAGCGGGATTTGCTGAACACGGTCGCAAGGATCGTCTTTTCACCTAAGACTGGCATATATTTCAGGAGCGTCTGGATCGACATGAGGAACGCGCAGACTCAGGGTTAACGGGGGTGGACAGGCTTGTACGGTGAAAAAAAAGAGCTTGAGTTCTTCAACGGATTCGGAGGTTTCACGCAGGACGGGACCGAATACGAGATCATACTCGACGGTGAGAACAGGCCGCCGGCTCCCTGGATAAATGTTATCGCCAACAGGGACTTCGGTTTTATCATATCTGAATCCGGCGCGGGATACACATGGGCATACAACAGCAGGGAGAACAAGATAACTCCCTGGTCCAACGACCCGGTACTGGACAGCGCCCCGGAAGCCATATACGCCAGGGATGACATAAGCGGCAGGATAACGAGCCCCGTCTCGCTGGGAAGGAAAGACAGGGGAGTATTCCGGGTCCGGCACGGGTTTGGGTATTCAAGGTTCCTGCACGAGGAAGACGGAATCGAATATGACCTGACAGCCTTCACACCCCTGGACGAAACAATAAAGCTCTGGGTCCTTACGCTGACCAACCGTTCCGACATGTATCGCGGCCTGACGCTCATGTATTACGCAGAGTGGGTCCTGGGCGTAAACAGGGACCGAACGGCTCCGTACGTCGTCACCTCGTACAATAACGAGCACGAGTACCTGTATGCCAGGAACGTCTATAATTACCCCTACAGGAAGTACCGCGCCTTCATATTCTCCAGCAGTGCGGTCAGCTGTTACACGGGCGACCGGCAGGAGGTCCTCGGGCCGGGAGGCTCCGTGAAGGAGCCCGGCGGGCTTGGAAGGAAATTCTCATGCGCTACGGGGGTAAGCTATGACCCCTGCGGCGCGATACAGGTGCCGGTTTCGATTCCGCCCGGGAAGAGCGCGACCATCGTGTTCGGCCTCGGGTACAGCGATGACGAGGGCGAAATAATCAGCCTGATCACGAAATACAGGGATGCCGGGAAGGCGGAAAAAGCGCTGTCCGCGGTCCGGCATCACTGGGACGCCATCCTGGGCGCCGTAAAGGTGGAAACTCTCGACAGGGCAATGGATATCCTCGCCAACGGATGGCTCCTGTACCAGACCATCTCGTGCAGGCTGTACGCGCGGACCGCCTTCTACCAGTGCGGAGGAGCTTACGGGTTCAGGGACCAGCTACAGGACGCCATGGCCCTCGTTTACACCCGCCCGGACATGCTGAGGGAGCAGATCATCCGCTCCTCCGAGAGGCAGTTCGAGGAGGGAGATGTCCAGCACTGGTGGCATCCGCCAGAAGGCATCGGGGTAAGGACAAGGATAACCGACGACCTGCTCTGGCTTCCCTACGCCACGGCAGCGTATGTCAGGGCTACCGGTGACTATTCGGTCCTGGAAGAGAGGACCCATTACATCAAGGGGCCCGTCCTATCCGAGGAACAGCGCGAAACAATGTTCCTTCCCGAGAAGTCGGAGCTTTGCGAAAGCATTTACGAGCACTGCAAAAAAGCCATCGAGCGCATCGGATACGGACCCCACGGCCTTCCCCTGATGGGAGGCGGCGACTGGAACGACGGCATGAACCTGGTGGGAATCGGGGGCACGGGCGAAAGCGTATGGCTCGGGTGGTTCGTCATTGCGCTTGCAGCGGAATTCATACCCATATGCCGGCATATGGGCGACCACGCTTTTGCCGAAAAGCTCGAGCAGATAAGGGAAGACCTTGCAGCGGCAATAGAAAAACACGCGTGGGACGGCGAATGGTACCTCAGGGCTTTTTATGACGACGGCTCGAAACTGGGGACCAAGGAGGACGACGAGTGCAGGATAGACTCCATAAGCCAGTCCTGGAGCGTCATATCGGGCGCGGCGGATATGGACAGGGCAAGGCGTGCCTTCCATTCCGCCTGGTGCAACCTTGTCATCGAAAAGGAAGGGGTATCGCTGCTCCTGACTCCTCCTTTCAACAGGACCGAGAAGAATCCTGGCTATATCAAGAAGTATTACCCCGGCATCAGGGAAAACGGCGGGCAGTACACCCATGCCGCCGTCTGGCTCGCCATAGCTGCCGCCATGCTGGGAGAGCATGACAAGGCCTACCGCCTCTTCACCATACTTAACCCCGTTTACAACACCAGTTCAAGGAAAGACGTGCTCAGGTATGAAAAGGAGCCCTACGTGATGACCGCAGATATATCATACGAGGCTCCCTACACAGGCAGGGGCGGCTGGAGCTGGTATACCGGCTCTGCCGGATGGATGTACCAGGGGCTCGTAAAATGGTTCCTCGGCCTTCGCAGGGAAGCCGGGCACCTCGTCATCGAGCCGGCCGTGCCCGAAAATTTCGGCGATTACAGGATCAGGTACAGGTATGGAACCTCGGTGTATACCATCGATGTGAAACAAAGATGCCCTGCCAGTCTGTGGGACGCCGCTGCCGCCGGGCATGAAGTCCCGTTCCCCGCGGCGGTTATCCTCGACGGTGAAAGGGTGGCCGGAAACCGGGTAAGCCTCGCGGACGATGGCCGGGAGCACAATGTCACGGTCTGGCTCAGGCCGCCCGCGGAATAATTGAAAACAATAAGCAGCCATATTCCCTGACCAGGCGGCCGGGCAGTTGCAGCATGCCTGCCCCGGCCCTGGCGGGTCCGGAATTCATTGATTGGCAGGCCGAAACACTTTAATGTATAATAATGTATAATAATGAAATCACCGGGGGTATTTTCCTTGCAGACCTATACATACGACGCCTTCATAAGCTACAGGCACACCGAGCCCGACAAGACCATTGCCGAGAAACTGCACCGAATGCTTGAAACCTACAAGGTGCCCAGGTCGGTGGTCAAAATGGGCAGCCGGAAGAAGGTTGGCCGGGTATTCAGGGACCGGTAAGAACTTCCCACGTCATCAAACCTTGCCGACAGCATCCAGCAGGCGCTGGAAAACTCAGGACACCTCATAGTCATCTGCTCGCCCAGGACACCTCATTCCCAATGGGTTTGCAAGGAGATTGAAACCTTCGCGGCGCTGCACGGGCACGACAGGATCCTCGCGCTGCTCATAGAAGGCGAACCGGAGGAATCCTTCCCCCCGCAGCTGCGATTTGTCAGGAAAAGGCTGGTCCGCGAAGACGGGACGATAACCGAAGAGGTTCGAGAAGTTGAACCCCTCGCGGCCGATATCCGCGCCCAAAGCTTGGGAGGAATGAAGAAAAAGCTCAAGATTGAGATACTCCGCTTACTTGCCCCCATTCTCGGCTGCAAGTTCGACGATCTCAGGCAGAGGCACAGGGAACGCAAGATAAAGCGCGCACTTACCATATCGGTCGCATTATCCCTTTTCTTCCTGCTCTTCGGATCCTACAGCGCTTACCAGGCCGCCCTGATCAAGGAGCAGTCAGAGGTCATAAAGCAAAAATCTGAAGAGGTGGAGCAAAAGTCAAAAGAGGTTGAGCGTCATGCCCAGTTGCTGGAGGTACAGGTCCAGAAGACGTTAAGAGGCCAATCCCTCTACCTTTCTGACATTGCCTCGACTTATCTTGCAAGGGGCGACAGGCTTGGGGCGGTACTGGCAGCCAGGGAGGCGCTTCCAAAGAACCTGGCAAACCCGGAGAGGCCCTACGTGGAGGAAGCGGAGTATGCCCTCTGTGATGCCTTGGGCGTCTACAAGACAAATTACACTTTTGAGATGCGGGCCGATCTCATCTTAAGGCACAGCGAGAGAGTGCAGAATACAGCAATAAGCCCTGACGGCAAAAAGGCCGTAACCTGCACGGATACCCACGTCATACAGGTTTGGGACGCGGGGAACGGCATGCTTCTTAACACTTACACGCCGTACAGGTTTACATATGACCTTCATTTTATAGACGACCGCACCCTTCTGATCCATGACCAGGACGGGATTTATTGCCTTGATGTTGACACCCTGGAGAAGAAATGGTCTTATGCCTGCCGCGGAGTCTTTATAGCTGTAAGCGAAGACCGCAGTAAGGCAGCCCTTATCGACAGCGACCTCACCGTACTGGATACGGCTACCGGGCAGCCGATCATGGAAACATCCCTGAAAAACCTTTTCTCCCGCGAACAGTATATCTTCGGGAAAAATATAGTCTTCAGCGAGAACGGCAGCTGCGTTTTCTTCACGATTGATGACAGGATAGTCGCCAAGGTTGATATTGACCGGAAGGAACTCGTCCAGGTGTACCTGGCGACCTATGACTTTGTCACCGGGCTTGCCGTCAGCCCTGACGACAGGGTGGCAATCACTTCCTTCGATTCGGAAATGGAGAATGCATACGGTCTCATCGTATATGATGCTTCGGGTAATACCCTTTACAGCGCCACTTCCGCCGACGAAATCGATGATCCTTCCTTCATCGCCACTGACAGCGACCTCGTGGTTTATATTTCATATGAGAATCTGGTGATACTCGATATCGGTCACGGAAACCGCCATATATGCGCTCACGGCGATATCGTTACCGATTATTACGCTATAGACGATCTCATTATCACGGCCACTTACAACGGCAGCATACGGTTTTGGGAGGCCGATGGCACCGAATACTCGCTGTTCCGCATAGACCTTGGAATGTACATATCGACGGTGGATTTTGTTCCCGGCATTATTACGCTTAAAAGCGAAAAAGATGTCGTGCTGCTGAAGCCGTTTGAAAACAGCAACGCCCTTCTCCTCGAAGGCCATAACGAGTTTATTGGCAACATTGCTTACCTTGAAGGCAGCAAGCGAGCGGTATCCTGTTCCGAATACGGAGAGGTAATCCTATGGGATCTTGAGAGAGCAGAGGCGGTAAAATCGATACATATAAACGAAAGGATCAGGGATGTCTTTTCGGTGGACCGCGGCAGCAAGATCATGATCTTTACCGACAGCTACAGGCTTCTGCTTTATGATTCCGCTACCCTGGACCTGATCCGTTCCGAAACTTTCGAGGGCTTGTACAAACTGACCATGAGCCCGGACCATTCGCTCTGCATCTTATACGGAAGAGAAGGCCTGATCATTGATACCTGCACTCTCGAAACCGTTGCGGCAATTCCCAGGATAATCTTCTCTGACGCCGCGTTTTTCAATGACAACAGCAAAATAATCCTTGGATACAATGAGCTTTACCTGCTTGACATACCCGGCATGACCGTGCTGAAGGAAGCGGAAGTACCCGGGATCGATATGATTAGGCTCAGCCATGACAACAGCATGCTGGCCTGCATCAGCAATAAAAACAGCGTTAAGCTTTTTGACACGGCAAATCTGGAGGAAAAGCTGACCATCGAATGCCCCGGGCCTACACCGGAATCCGTATTCTTCGATCCTACGGGCGAAACCCTCTTCGTCTCTTTCAGCGATTATACGATAGGGCGTTACAAAACGTCGGACGGAACACCGGTCGGCATCCTGGACAAAAAGGTTGAAACAGTTAAAGATATCCTGTTCAGCCAGGACCGCAACATCTATATCACCATGGGGCTTAATGAGTCATACATTTGGAAACTCGACACCCATAAACCCATCGGCCACGTTCGCGGCCTGCGCAATGCAGACCTCAAATCGGGCTGCCTGTACGTTGACTTCTTTGAAAAGCTGTTTGTCCTAACCCTCCAGGACACCAAGATGCTGCTCGATGAGGCCGAGAGACAGCTCCAGGGGAGAACCCTTACACCGGAGGAGAAAAAGAGGCTATTCATTGTGGAGTAAACTGAATAGTGCTCAATCTTCCCGTTTTATGGCCGGCAGACATCACAGGGATAATAGCCGTGTGATGCTGCATCCCGGGCGTCGGTAAAGCTTACAAGGCTGTCATGCAGGAAACCCGGCAAGGTGCTTATATTTCTATAATATTCACAGGTTTTTTTACAGTATATAAGCTTATTTTCATACTCATACCCTACTGTTTCCGGCCTTTTCAGGATACGCGCACCGGCAAAGGCGTTGCTTTCATAATAGTTTCCTGTCAGGACCGGAAAGCCCTGGGCAAATACGAGCATTCCTTCATCGGTCAGGGCACGGATCCAGTCGGCATCCTCTATTCTAGGAAACCTGAAGGCATGCGTCACTCCCATTCTTGAACTGAATGAGTTGAACCGGGCTATGTGGCTTGCCAGGTCCTTTTCGACCGATCGGCTTACGGCGGCAAGTCGGGCAGATTCAAATCCTTCCCGTGTCCGGAACTGGGGAATTACAGCCGCAAAATCCGAAAACGGGCCTTCCGTTTCCCGTCCATTGGCGGCATCATATACCGTTACAGTATCGTCCAGCGTATAATTCACAAAATATCCGCTTGGCTCAAAAGCGCCGGTATAGGGTTTTTTCGGATACCAGCAGTAATCGATGACGGTATATCCCTCGGGACCAGCGTACTGGTTCAGGGCATAGGCAACGTACCCGTCATGCTCAAGGAATATGACGACAGGCACGCAGCCCTTCACCCTCATCATGTCCGTTTCATCACCATATACCCCGAAAGAGAAAAACAGGGAATCAAGCAAATGGCCGACTGCTATCTCACGTGTATCTTGGAGGGTCAATCCTTCATTCTCCGCTGACACCTGGCGCCTATGCTGTGCCAGTATGAAAACCGCGTCCTGCACCGCGTTATCCAGCACCTGGTCATAGTAGGCGCGCAGTTCCCGGTCCTTTTGCAGGACCCGGGCCTGTATCCCCGAAATACACAGGAACGGCCCGATAATTATAACGAACAGTATGGCAAAGCTAGTAAGCCTCATTTCGCACAAGCCCTCCTGCCCTGACAAAAAGGGTCGGATGCCGGGTATCCGACAGCAGGATCATGTCCCGCAGGGCTGTCACCATGGTTTTCCCCCTGTTTCTTACCTCCACGAACAGCAAGTCCCCGGCCTTCATATCATACCTTCGCTCCCTGTCAAACACTCCCAGGGAGGGATCATCCGGAAAGAGCACCGACAATATGGCATCATGGTCCTGGACTATGCGGCTGATTTCATATTCCCCCGTGAACTCAAGGACCTGCCCGTTCTGCCTGTATACCGGATATATTGTGCTTTTTACATGCTCAATGCGTATATCAAAAGTGCAGCCGGTGGCGCCCAGCCTTCCCACAAATTCGCTGTACATGTTCGGGGTGATGTATCCCGCGTCCCTCGCCGCATCCACAAAACGGTTGGTTTCCGTTAAAACCACGGTGTAGGCGGCGCTTTCCTGCCGCTCCAGCATGTTCATGACAGGAACCAGGAATAGCAGGACCGCGGCAAGGAAAAAGCCGAGAATCTTCCATATGGGGCTGTCCATACTTACCTTCCCCTTATCTCCATCCTGACCGGTTTCCCATGGGGATCAAAGGCGATATCGCACCGAAACAGGCCATTGGGATCAATATCTTCAATCTTTACATCAATATAGCTTTCTCCATCCACCACGACTTCGGGGTATTCCTCGAACCCAGGCTGGTACTGGTTTTCCTCGTACAGTTCCCGCGCGAGCCTTTCCATGTCCGCCTTTCTTCTTGCCACTACCAGGCCGGTCACCTCGCGCCCTGTCATGTATCCATCGTTTTCAGCAAAGCCTTCCTCCCTGGCAACTCCCTGTGAGCCGGTAAAGTCCCGGACATGGGAAACATAGGCCTCATAGTCGTGGTAGGCTGAAAAGAAGGCGGCAAAAGCCGAAACAATCAGCATAAGGCAGCAGCCCAGGTACAGGGCCCTGGAAACATGTTCATTCATGCCCTATTCCGCCTGCGCGCAGATAATGCCCCTGATCACCTGGTTCTCGTCATATACCAGGTACGAGCGGAACCTGCCTGCAGGGTTGATATACTTGCCGGTAAGGTTGGGATTCTCGGCATCCCTTCTGGCGGCGTCCCGAGCGGTTTTGCTAACGGTGTTCAAAAGCTGGTCTGAACTGCTTGACAGGATAACACAGCCGTTGTCATCAGCAGAGAGTGACGCGCCATCACTTGTTTCAGATACATACTGGGTATAGCTGTTGAGGTTTAGCCCCGTTTTATTTTTAGGATCAAGGTTTACAGGCTGTCCGCTATTGGAGCCCAGGGTGGCCACAAGTACGATAACCTCGCCGCTCCTGCCCGACAGGTTGTTGATGGCGCTGAGGACCTGGTCGCCCTTGACCTCCTTCCCGTCAAAGGCCCTGAAGTCCTCTTCCGCCAGGCTCTGGGCGATGGAATTGATGTTCTCGTTGGCGGCGGCACTGGTATCCCTCATGGTACCGAAAACGCTGAGCCCAACGGTGACAACGGCGATGAAGAGAAGGATGGAAACCCCCAGCCATAACGCTTTTGAGATATTACCGTCCATAGCGCATCTCCTTTCCTCGCATGATGCAAAATACGGGTATCAGAATCCCGAAATCTGTTTATAGAACGCGGCCATGCTCTGAAGGCCGGTTACTATCATGGGAACGATAAGGTACAGCGTGATCAGCGAATATACCGGCAGAAAGCCCACCAGGTTGCCCAGGTTCTTCTTGCTTTCAACGACATGCTCGTTTAGTTCCTTTCTCTTCTCCTGGTTGTACCGCATCTCGTCCTCAAGTTCCTCGAAAGCCTTTTGCACGCCCAGTTCCTCGCTGGCAAGCTGGAGGTTTTCGATTATGCCGGCGAGGGGAGGGAATGCAACGTCTTCCTTGAGCTGTTCCAGGGCTTCCTCGGAACCGGAGCTGAAGTTTGCAAGGCATTTTTGAATAGGTTCCCTGAACTGGACCGAGAACATCTCCATCCACTCCAGTATCTCCTCGGCATGGATCCTGTTCATATCCTTCAGCATCAGGATGATAGTCTGGAACTGTGCCGTTTCCTCCTCCATGTCGATCCGCCTGACAGATTTCAGGAAACGCAGGCTCAGCACTGGCACCTGATACCCGAGGAAAAAGAGCAGGATGCACAGCAACAGTTCATACCACTTGAACCTGCAGCGGGCAAGGCGTTGGCTCTTGTCGAGGATCCTTGCCGTGGCCAGGTCCTGGGAAGCTTTATCCCTTATCCCTTTCTCGGCCAGCGCTTCCCGGACAAGCGCGGCGTCGGGTTTCCTGCCGGTCTTTGTAAGGATCTCCCTGTCCAGGTCGGTGATCTCTTTCATCTTTTCATAGTCTGAATCCGACAGCCTGCCTCCCAGGTATCCTTTAGGGATCTCGGGAACATGCAGGATGCGGTAGGCATTGTTAAGGTTAAGGCCGATGAACAGGATAAGCCCAAGGATGAATGCCGCAAGGCCCATGATAATCCTGCGGGTGTACAGTATCTGGATGTTGATGCCCGATACGCTCGCTTTTATGAGCGATTCAAGCTCCGCCCTCTTCACCGTGTAACTGCCGGGCACCAGCCTGTCTACAATCCTGTAAACGATGCCCATTTCATAAATCCTGTTCTCCAGCGGCTTTCTTTCCCCATAAGGTTTTTCCGGCACGTCGAAGCGCTGGATTCTCCTTAAGGCGATATATGCTCCGAAGGCTGCGATGACCGTCGCTATGCCCAGGATAATCCCCGCCTTGCTGTTGTAAAAGTTGTTGAGTGGGGCAAAGCTGCTTCCTGCCCACTGCCGCAGGGGTTTTACCAGGAACACAGGCAGGAGCGATATGACATTGAGGCTTCTTAAGGCAAACCTGAGCCTCTCCCGCTTGAACACATCCGCCCGTATTTCGCCGCTGAGATGGCTTATGCCCTTGATAAATACGGAACCCCCATCCTTCTGGGCATCGCCGTACTCCCTGGTTATGTGCATCATGGCGGCCAGAAGTTTCAGGTACTTGTTCGGAGCGACCTCGTAATAGTGTTCCAGGTCGCTTTCCTGGTCCGCCCCGGACAGGATGTCGCCTATGCGTTCAGCCTGCAGGTAGATCTCGTGCAGCCCCCTCTTGTTCAGGGCCTCGCAAGCTTCATCGTTTGCGTCAACGACGGACTTAAGCTCGTAGTACTTGTGCCTCAGAAGTTCATGGTAGACAAGCTGCTGCTTGAGAAGCTTCAGGTGGATATTGGAAACAAATATGTCTATGACGGTATCCGCCAGGAAAAACAATACCAGGGCAAATATAAGGAGCATCAGGGCATCCCTGGTCACAATCCAGAAAAGCAGGAGCGAGGCTACAAGGGATGCGGCGGTTATCAGAAATACCAGCGCGGTCTTCTTTCGGATTGCCCGCTCGTCAAAGTGGGTGTAAAACTCCAGCCTCTTTCTTATGTAGTACAGCATTGACCTTGTAAGCCGGAAACGGTTGAGAAACGAATAAAGGTATATGAGAAAGAAGGTGACACCGCTTCCTGAGCTTTTAAGGCTCCTGTCGCCCTTGTCCTTCTTCTGCTGTTTTATTGCCAGGATGGCCATCATTGCGGCCCCGATGCCGCATGCCGACGCGACAGCAATATAGACGTTCATCCAGCCAAACCCCAATTCTTCTCGAGAAATATGGAAAAGGTCTCCGCGTCCTCCCGGGTCATCGCCTGCATCATGCGCCGGACTTTTTCCGGGCTGATGGGCTTTACGGCGCGGTATTCCCCGTCCCGGAACTCGATGATATTCCGCGTTTCAAAGCTCAGCCTGTCGGTCATTCTTGCGTAAAACTCCGCAGTCGTTTCCATGAAGCCTGCCAGCTTTTCGTCCTGCGCCCGGCGTTCCCGGAACGCCAGCGGATAGGGCTCCTGGGCAGGCGTTTCAATAATTTCGGTTATCCTCTCTATGTACCTTTTCCCCTTAAAATCCCTGGCCAGATGGATATCGAAATCGAGAACCGACACCACCTGCTGCTCGGCGATCTTCTCATTGGTGAACATCTCGCACTTAAGCAGAGAGTTTCTCAGCGAATACACCAGGTCCCTGGTAGTCTTGGCATGGTGGGTGAAAAGGGTGAACAGGGATGCAACCTGGGCCATCTGCACCATCCATGCGGCCACCGGATCGGTTGCAACCTCCCCAAGGATATTGACGCTGCCATCGGTTTTTTTCTGTATGTCAAGGCCCTCCTGGCCCGATATGGTTTCGGTTTCGCAGAAGGTCAGGATATTGCGTTCGGGGTAAAGTCTCCGAAGATGGAGTTCGAACGCCGTTTCCTGTACCCTCAGGGTCAGCGTGGAATAAATATGCCTGACCATGGCCATGAGCAGGGTTGTCTTCCCGCTTCCCTGCTGGCCGGTAATCGCGGTGATCATGCATCCCTTCACCAGGTACTTGATGAGGTTTATGGGAAGCTCGGCCCCTTTATCGGTTATCAGTCCCTCGAGGGTTACATTGCGGATATGGAACTTTCTTACGAAGAAAGCCCAGGATTCCGAAAACGGTGGCCGCACCACCAGAACACGGCTCCCGTCCTTCATCTCGTTCACGCGGAAACCGGTGGCCTCGGACAGTTGACCACCCCTGTTGTAGCGGTAGATGTTCTGGCATACCCGGCGAAGTTCCTTCTCGTCCTCGAAACCCAGGAAAGCCAGCTTGATGGTTTTCCCCCTGAAGAAGATCCAGACGCTTTCATGGGCCCTGGGCAGTTTCTTCACCGATTCAAGGGGATTGTGAATGGAAGGTCCGTAAAACGCGGCATCGGTGACGCCCGAAACCCCTGCCGAAACCCCGTCTATGTTCATGTCCCTGATCTCGTCGATCACCCCAAGACCCTTGTACTTTTCGTAGACTGCCTGGGTTATGATTTCAAGCTTGTCCTCATGGCCGAGCATCGGGTTTATCCGGTCATAGAGGTCCTCGATGTCCCGGGAAGTTATGACATAGCTTATGTCTTCATCATCGCCGGAAACCTTCCTTGCGCGGTCCAGGCCGTTTTGCTCTATAAGCGCCGCCAGGGCGTCGGGTCCGTACCGCTTCTTGTATTCGTGGAGCAGTATGAAGAACTTATCCTTTATCGAGAGAAGAAACGGGTTATTGAAGGGTATGATGCTGTCGAGCTTGTCCCTGGGGACATAACCGCTCAGGATGTCATATATGAACGCCTTGACAAACTGCTTGTCTTCAATAGAGCCATGCATGCAGTTTTTCAGGGCTTTCTTCAATTCCGCCCTCTTGTTTGCCTGCTTCCTGTACTCAACCTCGTTAAGACCCAATTCAAGCAGGTTTGCCCTGGTGATGGCGTTGATGGATTCCTTTATATACTCTACCAGGCCCGGTATGGTGTATTTTGAAGCATCCTGGTCCTTCTTGAGCCCGGCGCTTATTTCCCTGCTTTTCAGGAACAGGACTACGAAGACCGCCAACAGGACCATGATGATAATGATGAAAAGCGTGTTGATAAAATCGGTTATCATCATGTGCCGCACCCTTTCATCATGTAGTCGATAAGACCGGAATAAGCCTGGGAAAGAATATAGTCGGCTCCCTTCCTTGCCTGGAGGCAGTATGCAATGAAATCAAACACGCGCCCGCTGTTGCACGCGTCCATGAATCCCGCGTGATACGGTATGGCAAAAACCGATTTTTTGTCCAGGCCGTACTCCCGCGAAAGGTTGCCCAGGGTCATGGAGGATGACGGTTCATAGCGCGAGATTACGAAGGCTGATCTTTTTTCTTTGAAAATCGGATTCTCGTCCATAGTCCTTCGGAAATCCTCCAGCAAGCTTCGGTTCTGGCTAAGGCAGTATACGACTATATCGGAGGCTTCAAGGAGTTTCCTGCTGCTTAACCCCTCAAGCCCGCTGTTAAGGTCGAGTATGACCACGTCGTAGGATTCCCTCGCATACTGGAAGATGTCCATCAGGAGGTTTTGATCGTCCAACCGTACGTTCTCCCTTTTTTTGCTTCCAAACAGCAGGTCCAGGCCGTGATCCTTCATCAGCGACCAGGTGTAGTCGGGGATCATCTCCGGCCTAAGCCTCCCGTTCCTGTAAAGACGCACGAGGGCATCCACGCCGCAGTTGGAGTAATCCAGCATCCTTATTGCCGCCTGTTCCCGTTTTCCTCAGGAGGTAATGCTCCATGGCATTCAGTTCGATATGGTTATGGGCAAGCAGGACCCTGTAGGATGTTTTCTGTGCCATGATGCAGGAAACGGCAACCGCATTGGCCGTTACGGCCGCCTGCCCGTGCATGTTGGACCAAAACGCTATCTGCAAGCCTGCTTCATCCTTTCCGCCTTTTTCTTGTATATCCTGAGTTGTTTCGCTTCAAGCCCCGTTAGGCTTGCGAGGATATTCAGGACCTGCGCATGCCATACAGGCGAGAACCTTTTTAGAACCAGCCTTTCCTCGTACAGGCACTCGAGCAGCGCCGCGGCGTTTCTCTCCTCGAAATAGAGGGCATAGCTTTTCGTAACGTTGACGGAGTCGGGGATCCTTCGATAATAGAGCCTTTCGAGGAATTTCGGGCTTATCCTGCAGTCCTCGTGGATATCGTAGAATATGAGGCAGATGTCGGTAAAAGGGTATCGCTTGAGCAGGTCCCGGGTCTGTTCCGCCGTCTGCTCAAAAGATGACCTTTCAGCCGTAAGCAATGACGCCAGTTTTACATCATGGCCCGCGTCAAGCGCCAGGTGGGTATCGATAAGCGCGTAGTCGCAGGGATTTAAGTCAAGCGCATGTTTCAGGCTTTCTTCATCATTGAAATTATGTATCTCGATCCCGCAGAAATCATACACGTCCCTGCTGCCTTCGTCATAATCATACCGGCATGAAGCGAATACTTTCACGGTATGATGGGAAGACAGTATCCGGGCCATGCTCAGGACCAGTATTTTCTTGCTCTCGGACGGAGATCCCAGGAATATTATTCTCATTCCGCACCCTCCTAAAGGCTGCCGTTAATGTCGTCCCAGGGGGACGCGTCCTCTTCGTCAGGAATTTCGCCGCTATCATTTTCCAGAAGCAACGGACTGTTTTCGTCCGTCTCGCCGTATACGCCCCTTCGGCCGGACAGGATGAGGTCGCGGTCCATGCGTTTTTCGAAGTCCAGGCGGTTTCTTGCCTCCAGCGCTTCAATGGCATGGCTCACGATGTTGGGGTTGGTCCTTATGAGTTCCAGGACCTCAAGGTTGGCCGGATATGTCTTCACGGCACCTTTCTGGACATCGGGAGCAACATATTGGACCGCGTAAAGGATGGCTCCTTCCACGAGGCTTGCGTCAACGATGGCGCTCGACATCCTGAGGATCTCTTCCTCGTTCATATGGAGGCGGATCAGGTTGTTGCGCCTGCCTTCATCGCGCCAAAGGTCTATAACCTTTTTCTTGGAGAGTACGATGTAGTCAAGCCCATTGGGGAACATGATCCTCACATCGATGAAGCCGCCCGTTTCCAGGTTCCCCGGAAGGTTTACCACCGTGTACTCCATGAGCCTCAAGTCGTCGGGAAAATCTTCCCCGGAATAGAACAGGGATTTCGTCACAACGGTGTTGCCGGTGATATCGCACCGCATGACCCTTCCGACGGCCTCCTCGATTGACGTGACGGCATCTGCCGGGACAGCCCGGTCGTTCACCTCGGCCGGTTCCAGGTCGGTGTCCGCGATGGTCTCCCCGGCTTTTTTATCCTGCCGGAAGACATAGACCAGCGTCATGGGATACTCTTCATTGAAGGCCTGCCTGGCTTCCTCCATGGCCCTGGCTTTCATTTCAGATTCCAGTTCGGCCAGGTTTGACCTGTAAAAAAAGTAGCCGCCGGTCAATAATACCGCGGATATCCCGAGCCCGAGCATAAAGGCGAGGATTGTCCTGAAACGGCGGGGTTTTATGAACAAAACCCTCTCCCCCTTTTGCAAGCTATGCTGCTATATTCCGCGCATTACCTGAATGCGCGCTCAATGCCCGACATTTGCATGGCCTCTTCGAAAAAGGCCCGATTATTCTTTTGTTCATTCCTGTTTTGGCTGTAGGGGTTTGAAACACGCGGAAAAAACAAGACATGGTTTGTCTGAAGTGTCTTCCTGACAAGATTCCTGTCAGCTTTTCCGAATTCGGGGAAAACGTAGATCCATTCGCGGTTGGGATCATGTGGGCTCATCCGCGCCATGAAGTCGCCGATAAGGGCAAACTTCCAGTCGGCCGCCGGGCACATGACAAGCCTGACGTCGGAACGGTTGAACTCGCCGATCGCCTTTTCGTCGCGAAGGCAGCCGAAATCGCACAACACCCTGCCGAAACCTCTGGCGGATCTGCCCACTGCGGTTCTCCCGTCCCTGAAATAGGTGATCCCGTCTGCCGCGAAGCTCTCTTCATCGGTATGGGCAAGCCTGTCGCTTTTGTATAATACCTCTTCAAGGCGGCCCAAGTCGCCATTCCCGCAGAAATCGGCAAACGCCGTCTTATGCCCCAGGGACGCGAAAAAGCCGGCCAGGCACAGCGCCGTAAAAGTGGCGCCGATGCCGTGGGCAACACCGGCAACGCCTATCGTAAGGCGTCCTGCATATAGGCCGGAACATGCCGCGTCTTTTTCCTGGCGCTGTCGGCCGTCCATGCGGTCCAGCATGACCAGGCAGGTCCTGGCGTCGCAGATGCGTTTTGAAGGATCATGCCTTACGAGCGCCTTGATAAAAGACGTAAGTTCGCGGGATATACCGCTTTGCCGAAGATACCCGTCAATCTCGTCATGGGCCGCCTTCGCCGGATGTATGCCTGTGGCCAGGTGGAAAAGGGTCATCCCCAGGTTATACAGGTCCGTCCTTTCATCGGATTTCCCCGATCCGAACTGTTCCGGCGCCGCGTAACCCTGGGTTCCTATGTAGACGGTATCCTCCAGCGTCTGCTCCTTGTAGGATTTGGCCGTGCCAAAATCAACCAGGTGCAGCCTGCCGTGCTCGCCGAGTATGATATTGGACGGTTTAAGGTCGCGGTAGATCACAGGAGGCTTCCTCGAATGGAGGTACGCCAGGACATCGCACAGTTGCCTTGCCCAGTCAAGCAGGCGCGATTCTCTGATCCGCCCTTCTTCCTTCAGAACCTCTGCCAGGGTTTCCCCTTCTATATAGTCCATGACGATATATATGTGTTTCTCATCCTCGCAGAGATCGGCTATCCTTGGAAGCATGGGGTGGTTCAGGCTCTTCAGGATGCTGATCTCGTGCATCTCGACCATGGCGGAGGGGCTGTCCTTGCCAATGGCCTTGATGGCCCAAAGGTTGGACAGGATGATGTTCTCCCCGAGGAAAACGGTGGAGTTTCCGCCCTGGCCTATCGGTTTCAATATCCTGTATTTCAGCCCTATTATTTCCCCTTGTCTCATTTTCCACCATAAATTTGCAAGGATTTACAATTAACTATTGTACCAGCATAAACTATAAATATCAATATAATTTTAGATATAATGTTAAAATTTAGTTTATTGTGCGGAAACAGATGCCTGGTGCTCCAAGCTATCCATATGTAAATCTGTTTTCCGCTTAAGGACAGCCTTCCTTCGGCATATCCCGGCAGACATCCTCCCGGGTTGATGGAAGAAGCAAGAAAAATGGCAATATTTTTATTTTTGTTATATACTGAAAAGCGATATAGCCAGCATGTGGAACAAT
>Ga0134100_1000519_pt1 | contig 45248 bp, 42 predicted proteins | sample 11_taG_2_FD_94444 | JGI IMG/M metagenome (GOLD analysis project Ga0134100, IMG submission 94444) | Switchgrass degrading microbial communities from high solid loading bioreactors in New Hampshire, USA - 11_42_5_180_A3 metaG | ecosystem: Engineered > Bioreactor > Semi-continuous > Anaerobic >...
ATAAGGGAACCTTCTTTCTTATGTAGTATTTATTGTGGGCACTTTAAATTCTACAAGAAGTTGGTTCCCTTTTCTAGTATTAACTAGAGAACCGAGTTTACACAAAATATTTTATACTACCGTCAGTTGCTTTTGGGAAAATAGAGTATAGGATTAATAATCCTAAAGTTATTGCATTAGGTGTATCTCATACTATAGAAGAAATGAGGAATGCTTTGACTAATGAGGTATACAATAAAGTTTATGATATTCATGGTATTAATGATTTAATAGATTCAATTTTACAAGGTTTATCTGATACAGGTTTTAATAAAGAATCTTTATTGTCTGTTTTCTCATGTAATGATAAAATTACTAATTGGGAAATTGGGGAAGCTTATGCCCAAACATATATTGAAGATAATTATCATTCTTATTTACCATGGAATATTAATAGAGATACAAAAAAGCCAGGATCAAGTTTGCCTGGAGCTGATATTGTAGGACTACACAGTCATAATAATTCTGTATTTTTTTTATTTGGAGAAATTAAAACTTCTTCACAAAAAAAATATCCACCTAGTGTAACGTATGGTCCAGACGGTTTGAAAAAACAATTAGAAGAACTTTGTACAGAAGAAGAAACTATCATTACACTAATAAAATATTTGGGATTTAGACTAAAGAATACTAAGTATTGGGATATGTATCAAAAAGCTTTTTATAATTATCATATTAACAATTTCAATGTACATATATTTGGAGTACTTGTAAGAGATGTGGATCCGAATAAAAAAGATCTATCTGAAAGAGCTAAATCTTTAGCTTCTTATTGTATAAATGGTCGGCAAGTATATCTTACAGCAATATATTTGCCTCAAGATGCAATTTCAAAATTTGTATCTGTAATGGAAAACGAACATGAAAGGAGGGTTAGATTTAGTGCTAAAAAATGAAGATTTATATCGACTTGAGCAGCATTGGGCGGTATCTGCAATACCTAAAAATGTTCGGGATCATTGCTTTTCTGAGATTGAAAAAATTATTGTACAAAAATCTGTTGGAAAGCAGCTAGGGTTTAATTATGTTACTTCTAATCAATTAAAAATGCAAATTCGTAAGATTATTAGTGCTTACGAGATAGCAGCTATCGAAAATATTGGTAGTATAATTAATCCTACAGAAGCAAATTTGGATCGAGGATTATTTATTGCTGCATCATGGAAGGCCTATGAGTTATATCGTGCAATGGAAATTCCAGATAACTATCAGCAAAAAATATTTTTTGTATTGCATATTTCATCAATAGCATATTGTGGTGAGCGTTGGAGTGATTTGAGAAGATGGTATGCAGAGAATAATGAGATGATTATGAAAAATAACTACAATCCTCAAGGACAAGAGTGGGATATTTATTTACTTTCTTCTTTATATAAATGTTGGGTGCTATTGTTCACTAAAAAGAATTGGGAAGAGATGCATGAGATACAGTCGCATATAATTAAATTAAGAAATGAACAAGCACTATTTGAAAGAAATTTTTTAGAGTCTAAAGATAAGTTTAAGCAGTCTTATGCTTTACGGCTTATTTCAATCTATCATTGGGCGAAATGTACAGAGTTACTTTCTTTATATATAACGCAGGGAGAACCTTCAAATATTACGACTCAATTGGATAAACATTTTGAGGCTGCAATTGAAAGCGCATCTTTGAGCGGCGATTCTGAATTAGAAATGATTTTAAATTGGTTATATTGTGCTTCAAAGCAGATGATTGAAAGTTCAATATGGTGGATTTCTCGTACCATTAATTCGAGAACTACAGATTTTGTAAGATATGTAACAAGAAATCGTTCTTTATTTGAAATGTTACCTCCTCAAAAAGCTGCAATTCGCGAGCAAGGATTACTTGACCAAGCTTCAACTGCTATTGCTGTTGAAATGCCGACATCAGGTGGTAAGACTTTGTTAGCCGAATTTAAAATGCTTCAAGCACTTAATCAGTTTGAGGCTGATAAAGGGTGGGTTGCTTATGTTGTTCCTACAAAGGCATTGGTGTCACAAATTACACGTAAACTAAGAAAAGATTTTGATTCAAAAATTAGAGTAGAACAATTGTCAGCAGCAGTTGAAATAGATACATTTGAAGAGAATATGTTATCAGATAAAGACCGTTCATTTGATGTATTAGTAGCTACACCAGAAAAGCTGAATTTAATTATTCGAAATAAAAAAGTACCTAGACCTTTAGCTTTAATAGTGATGGATGAGGCGCATAATATAGAAGATGATGAAAGAGGTTTAAGGATAGAGTTTCTTCTTGCAACTGTAAAATCTGATTGTCCTACAGCAAATTTTTTATTACTAATGCCTTATGTTGAAAATGCCGCAACTTTATCAAAATGGTTGTCTTCAGATATTAGTTCTGGAAAGTCTATTAGTATAGGAAGTACACCATGGCAACCCAATGAACGAATAATTGGAATGTATAAAAAGTCAATTATTAATGATGGAGTTAAAGGGGATTGGATAATTAATTTTAAGACATTAACTACCACTCCTAAGACAATAAATTTAAATGGGGAATATTCAATTCCTGGGAATAAACATTTTGGGATACCACAATCAAAAGTTAATAAGACTATGTTAACAGCAGCTATGGCAAAAACGATGTGCGAAAGAGGAACTAGCTTGGCTATAGGCAGAACAATTGAGGATTCTTGGAAAATGGCTAGAAAAATTAGTGATGAGTTTGATATTTTAAACCCGATACCAGAAGAGATAGTACTAGTCCAAAACTACTTAAAGTCAGAAATAAGTCCCGATTTTGAATTGGTAGAAATGTTATCTAAAGGTGTTGGAGTTCATAATGCTGGACTTCCAGATGAAGCAAAGCAGTTAATAGAATGGCTTGCCGAAGAAGGATTATTGAAGGTGTTGTGTGCAACAACGACAGTGGCGCAAGGTATAAATTTCCCGGTTTCATCTGTTTTTATGCAAAGCATCTACCTTTCCACAAATCGCTATAGCAGAGAAATGAAACCAAGAGAGTTTTGGAATTTAGCTGGAAGAGTAGGAAGAGTTGGACATAGTAGTGTAGGTGTAGTAGGTATCGCATGTGAAAATGATGAAGCCAAGATAGAGACTTTTGTAAGTATGAAAACAGGAGAACTAATTTCCAGATTAGTATCAATGATCAATGAGTTATATGATGCAGGTAAGCTTTTTGATTTGAAGACTGCAATATATAATGAAGAATGGACAGATTTTCGTTGTTATATAGCACATATGTGTAATGAAAAAGCGTCTCTTGATGAGGTTATTTCTGATACAGAACAATTATTACGCAATACGTATGGCTATAATATGATGAAATCATCAAAAGATGGAGAAATAAAAGCCAAGGTTTTACTTGATGTAACACGAGAATATGCAGCAAAGCTAAAAGGATATCCTTCGTACATTGTATCAATGGCAGATCAAACGGGTTTTTCGCCAGAAAGTATTTATGCTACTCTAAATGAGGTGAAAAACCTAAAAAAAGAATTAACTTTTGATCGTTTGAAGTCACAAAGTATTTTTGGGAATGAGGGGGAATTAGCAACGTTATATGGGATAATGCTAAAATTACCACAATTAAAACAATTAACAGAAATTACAGGAGATGGGGTGGATCATAAAAGGATTGCTGCAATTACAACTGATTGGGTTTTAGGAAAATCAATTAAAGAAATAGCAATTAATTATTTTAGAGGTGAAGGTGATACTCAAAAAATAACAAATGCTTGTAAAGCAATAAATAAGCATATTGCTAATTGTGGAACATGGGGATTATCAGTTATAACTAAACTATCAGGGATTGATTTTGATGCACTCTCAGATGAGCAGAAACGCGAATTAAATTCTCTTCCTGCTATGATTTATCATGGGGTTAAAACTTCAGAGGCAGTTTTAATGAGAATGAATGCTGTACCGAGAAGTATCTCACACCAAATAGGAGAAGAATATTCCAAGGTAGCTAAAAAGTATACTGTTCAAGAAGCGCGTGAATTTATTAAGTCTTTATCAATAAAAGATTGGGATAATTTACGACATAAAGATTCATTTCTCACTGGGAAGGATTATAAAGCTGTTTGGAAGCTGCTTGCTGGGGAATAATGTATGAAGATAGTATGCTATAGCTTATAATGATATAGGGTTAGATTAGAATTATTAAAATATGGAAAAATTTTCTGAAGGAGAAGTATGATACTAATCAGAATTAAGGGGTTGTCGCATTAGCGATTATAAAAATCGCTAATCGACAGCTCCTTTTTATGAGTCTATGAAATTTTTTCTGCAAATAAAGAATTATTAGGTCTTCTATGATAAAATATAAAATCATAAGGAGGCCTAATTTTATGGCAAGAGAAAAAAAACCTATACACAAAGTACAGATGATAGAAGGGAAACGAAACATAATTTATCAACTCCTATAGGAGTACGATATTAAGACTGCTTAAAGTATTCGGGAAGCGCTTAAGGATCTACACGGTGGTACCATAAAAGAAATGATGGAAGCAGAAATGGAACATCATCTTGGTTATTAAAAAACAGAATGTTCAGACAATGATGGTTGTTGTAATGGCTACAAATCAAAGAGAATTAACAGTAGTTATGGAAGCATGGATATTTAGGTTCCTCAGGACCGTAAGTCTGCTTTTGAAGCACAAATCGTTAAAAAACGCCAAAAAGATATATTTGATTATTTGATATTGATTAAAAAAGTATGTCCATGTATGCAAAGGCATGACTACAAGGCAGATTTCCGATACTTTAGAAGACATATACGGGTTTGAGGTCTCCGAAGGCTTTAAGATGTTATTGATAAAATCATGCCACAAATTGAAGAATGGTAGAATCGGCCCATTTCAGAGACATATCCAGTACTATTCCTTGATGCAATTTATTACTCTGTTCGTGACAATGGTAGTATTCGTAAACTTGCAGCATATGTGATTTTTGGTATTAACCTGGATGAGTACAAAGAAGTGTTAACCATTAAAGTAGGCGAAAACGAAAGCTCAAAGTACTGGCTGACAGTTCTTAATGGGTTAAAGAATCGAGGAGTTCAGGATATTTTGATTATCTGTGCAGATGGATTAACAGGAATTAAGGAAGCTATAGTCACAGCATTCCCCAAAACAGAGTATCAGCGTTTATTGTTCATCAAGTAAGAAATACTATGAAATATGTTGCTGAAAAGTACAGAAAACCATTTTGCACAGATTTAAAGACCATTTATCAAGCTCCGACTGAAGAAAAGGCACTGGTTGCATTAGATAAGGTTACAGAGAAATGGGAAGGAAAATATCCAAACTCTATGAAAGGCTGGAAACAGCATTGGGATGCTATTAGTCCTATTTTTAAGTTTTCTGTAGAAGTCCATACCACAAATGCAATAGAAAGCCTGAAAGCTACTTACCGAAAACTCAATCGTCAAAGAAGTGTATTTCCAAGTGATACGACGCTATTAAAAGCCCTGTATCTATCAACGTTTGAAGCTACTAAGAAATGGACTAAACCCTTAAGGAACTGGGGGCAGGTTTATGGCGAGTTAAGCATTATGTATGAAGGACGTTTGCTTTAATTGATTACAACATATTCCTAAATTTTACAGGTAAGATATTCGCCTGTTGTTGTGACATGCAATAATTTAAATGCTATAAATAAAAAACAGTGCCTGAAAGCCTTTGGAAGCCTTCAGGCTCATTAATTATCATAGAAGATCTACATTTACAGACTTTTCTTCATACACTCAAAATTAATCCTATTCATGCATATGATAAGATAATTTTGGCAATATTAAGAGTATAAAACATATATAGATTTAAATTAAATTCTTGCCCAAGTTTGAGATGATGAATCTCAAAAACAGAAAATTATTTACACCCTCTAAAATTTATTACAGACTCAAAACTTATATATTTTTGGGATTACTGTGAATTTACTTAAGACTATTGGTTAGACAAAAAACTATAAAACAAAGGAATCTCACACTTTTATGTGCCTAACTTATTTATTAGAATAGTTCATTTTTTATATACCTGCATTTTTCACTATAAATTTAGTTGTATAATTTTTCACAAACTCCTGTCTTTGTAAGCTACATGCTTCTAACAACTTATTAATGTTAGCTGGATTTCTATAATTTCCATTCTGTACTACATTTTTGGCGAAAATTTCAATATTTTGTTTTAATTTACTTAGCAAACACTCATTCATAATACGTATTCGATCATCAGGCGAACAAGAGTATTCAAATACATTGCCTTTGTGCACAATTATCGGTGTTTGTTGACAACTAACTTCGTCATAAAGACTTTTAAACCAATTTATTGATCCGTTCATTTGATTACAGTCATGTTTAGATATTACGTCAGTTGTAACGCCATTTTTACACTCAATAACTAAAAATTCAAGTTCTCCAACTCTCCACAATACATCTGGTCCTTTACCAACTTCATTTTCAGGTCGTCTCCCTGTAAATCCTATATAGAATCCAATTTCTTTTAAAGCTTCTTCAAAGATGTTTGCTGTATCAGGTTTAAAAATAAGTTTATCAAGTAAATCCTTGATTTTTAGAATAAACTTATTTTCATCAAGCTTTCTTTCATCCATGTTAATTATGAATTGTTCCCCTTGTGCTTTATATCTTTTTAATTTTTTATCATATTGTATGCCTTCTATAGGTTTAATAATTTGAACATTATATTTAAGTGCAGATTTAAGAATATTTTGGGATTCAACTTTATCGATAAAATGATAATATTCTGCTGTTTGCTGTAATAACCATCCTTTCACATAATCGTCAGATTGTTGATGTGCTAAATTGTTAAGTATATTAGCAGCCTCTTTATAATTACCTATTTGGCATAAATTAAAACTGTCTCTGATACCTAAAATAATAGGATCAATTGTACCTCTTTTTTCATATTTTATATTATATAAAGCACTTTTGCTTGCATTAACCCAATCAGGATTTCTAGTTAAACAATAATTTGCTACAGAAATAATATCATCTATACTTCTATTTCTGACTTGCTTCGCAATTTCTTCTGATAGCTCTATTTGCTTTCTAGTCGCAATACTAAATTTTTCGAGAGCCTTATCAGCATATATTATATTAGTTAAAGTTCTCCCCATCATAAATATAACACAATAATCTGTGTTAGAACGTACTCCTCTACCCATACCTTGCTCTATTTTCTGAATACATTGGTTTAAAAGTCGTCTGCTTCCGTGAAGAATGGAATGCTCAAGTTTATCATAACTTCTTCTTACATCAGGAAAACCATCTATAACTAAAATTCTACAAGCTTCCTCTGGTAAATCAATCCCATCGTATCTATTAACAAAAACAACTAGTCCTACATGCTTTGCTTTTAAGGCATGAACTCCTTCCGCTATAGTCTCAGAATCAAATATTTTATCTGCAACATCTTCCCAGTATTGAGCTCTATGTTTTGATGGAACAATAACTACAGTATTATATGTTGCTGATAATTCTTTGAATTTTACTTTTAACTCATCATCTGTAATTTCAGGATTAATCTCCTGTGGTACAAGTATTAATCTATCTCCAATATCTTCAGCAGTATGCGGAGTAATAATAGTTTTAATATTTTTAGGATTGACATCGAAATGTGAAATTAAAGGACTGTCTTCTGCTAGTGTAGCACTCATAAATATTCTTCTTTTTGCATCTACAAAAGAAGTAATCTTACGAATTGGTATACTTTTTGGAGATATTTCTATCTTCCTTGTAGAAATAACACAATTGCAAAACTTTAATGAGTCTTTTAGAAGTGGCCAACTAAATAAAATTTTTGCATTCTCCCTATCATTATGTAAAATTTTCAATACATCATCATTTTTATCTATCCATGCCCAGTAGGGTACTAGCATATCTACTTCCGATATGCCGTCTTTCATTTCTAAAGCCTTAATATTTGATTGTTTATATAATTCTTCTTCAAAAAGAGAAAATATTAGATCATATTTTGGATCATTTCGCTCTATTTCAATTGTAAATTGTTTTTCAGTCGTATTCAAACAAGCATGAACATCATCGATTAATATACTTCCAATAGAAATATTTTCTCCTGGTCGTCGCATTCCGAATATGGATTTCCCATTAACCAGTTTAAAAATATTTATAACTAATATAGCTTTTCCTCTCACAAAATTAAGATCAGCTTCATTAGTTGTCACATCTATCCCTAAACTTTTTCCCTCTTCAATAACCTGTTCAATTAAGTAAGAGTCTGGTACTGGTGTTAGTATATAACAGTGGACACGAAAAATTTAACACGATACAATAGGCAAAAGAAAGGTGTGTTAAACAATGTCCAAAAACGGTAATCGTTATTCAGAAGAATTTAAACAACAGATAGTTGATCTACATAATGCAGGTAATTTTGTTTCTTACCTGAGTCGTGAGTATGGTGTAGTTAATGTAACGATATATAAAAGGGTTGGACTTGTGTCTACTCTATTGACACAAGTCCAATCCTTTTGATTTTAAAAGAATACTTAACAGATTATAATTCTGCCTGTATCATTGCAGATTTGAGCAGTTCTTTTGTATAGTCATGCTGAGGATAGTAAAATAATTCCCTGGCTTCCTTCATTTCTACAATTTTACCTTTATAAATCACGCAAACCCGGTCGCACATTTGAAAGATCACGTTTAGATCGTGGGAAATGAATAGATAGGTCAAGTTGTACTTTTTTTGTAAGTCTTTTAGCAATTGCAGTATTTGTGCCTGGATGGTAACATCCAGAGAGGATACAGGTTCATCCAGAATAACCAGTTTAGGATTTACAATGAGTGCAGCTGCGATGGCTACCCGTTGTCTTTGGCCGCCGCTTAATTGAGAGGGGTAGCGTTCCAGATGTTTCGTTGTTAGTCCTACCTGTTCGATGATTTCATGGACTTTCGCCATTCGTTCTGTTTTACTTAGTTTCGTTTGAAGTCTTAGGGGCTCTTCTAGAATCCAGCTGATTTTTTTAGTAGGATTTAGGCTTCCATACGGGTCCTGAAACACCATCTGAGGCTTGGATACAGATGATGCATCCCCTATAAAGGCAACATCATTGATTTTAATTGTCCCCTCAATTTCTTTGTTCAATCCCACAATGGCCTTTACCAGGGTGGATTTTCCGCTTCCACTTTCTCCGACAATACCGAAGGTTTCTCCCTGGCTCACGGAAAGAGAGACATCGTGAATGACTTGTTTTCTGGTCTTTTTCCCAAAGAGTCCAAGGGCTTTTTCGGAGTAAAAAACATTGAGATTCTGAATAGTGAGGATTCCTGGTTGTTCTTTTTTATGATTTACAGGGAGAGTCCTGTTCTTGCTATTTGCATTGTTATTTTTTTTTGAACCCATAAAGAAAGTTTCAGATGGTTTTCTATCGGATTCTGAAAATGGCATGGGAATTGCTGATATCAGCATCTTTGTATAGTCCGTATCAGGATGGGTAAATAATTTTTTTACTGTTCCAGATTCTTCAATTTTACCGTCCTTCATGACAATTGCTCTGGTGCAAATGCTTTGGATCACTTTTAAATTATGGGAAATCAGGATAATACTTGTTCCATGTTGCGCATTCATTTTTTTTAGCAACCTAAGTATTTTGTCCTGTGTGGTAACGTCAAGGGCTGTTGTAGGTTCATCCGCAATGATTAGTTTCGATCCGGCAATCATCGCCATGGCGATCATTGCTCGTTGTCGCATACCGCCGGAGAGCTGGTGAGGATACATATGATAAATTTCGTGAGGATTTGACAACCCCACTTTTTTTAATGCCTCTAATGTTAAGGCTTTACACTTCTCTTTCACATAATTTGAATGAAGCCTTAATGTTTCTTCTATCTGAGTACCTACGGTAAGCAGGGGATTAAAAGATGTCATAGAATCCTGAAAAACCATGGATATTTCGCTGCCACGAAGTTTGCGAAATTCCTTTTCTTTCATAGCTAAAAGATTATTTCCAAGGAAATAGATTCCGCCGCTTAGGATCTTTGCAGAGTCAGGAAGGAGTCCCATCGTTGCCAGAGCAGTTATGCTTTTTCCTGAACCGGATTCTCCTACGATTCCAAGAATTTCACCTTTCTTAACTCCCAGGGAGACAGAATCCACTACAGTATTCACTTTTCCCCGTTTCGCAAATCCAATGGATAGATTATTTATGTTTAAAAGTGTTTCATTCGTATTCATTCTCAATACCTCCACTGATGAGGCTGAAGCCGAGTACGGTCAGTACGATCATTACACCGGGGGCTATGGCATACCATGGGGAATCCAGAAGATAGCTTTGGGCTTCTGACAGCATACGTCCAAGACTTGCCTGGGGTGGCTGGACGCCAAGACCTAAGTAACTTAGTCCTGCTTCGGCAAGGACAGCATTGTTAAATCCAATCAAAAGGGAAGGAATCAGAACCCTTTTTATATTTGGCAAGATATGGACAAACATAATGCGAAAACTATTTGCTCCCATTAATTTTGCATTTCTGATAAAATCTCTTTCTTTCAGAACAATAAATTCACTTCGCACCACACGGGCAAAACTTGGAACAAATATGATTCCTAAGGCAAAGATAATATTATAGCTTCCCGGGCCAAATAAACTTACAAAGACCAGTGCCAGTAAAATGCTTGGGAAGGAGATGAGAACATCATTTACTCTCATTAGTATTTCATCCAGCCATCCTCCGAAATATCCTGTAAAAGCTCCAAGGATGGTTCCTAAGCTTGCCCCAATACATACGATGGCTACAGCTATGATATAGGTGGTGCCAGCTCCTTTCATGACACGGCTTAAGATATCCCTGCCAAAGTTATCGGTACCCAATAGATGGGTGAGACTTGGGGGACTGTTTTTTAATGCGGCATTCATCTTGTTCGGGTCATATGGGGTATAAAAAAATCCAATCAATACAACCAAAAGGATGAATGTTGTAATCGCAAGACCGAGTATGTAATTAAAATGATCGTTTTTTCTGTTAAGTTTCATCATTTCCTCCAGCATATTTTGGTTTAATTGCTTCTGAGTCTTGGATCAATCCATTGGTAAATCAGGTCGACCAGGAAATTAATTATGATGACTACCGATACAATATAAAGAATAATTGCCTGAACAACAGCATAATCTCTGTTTGCAATGGATGCGACGAGCAATCTGCCCAACCCAGGCAGGTTGAATACCTGTTCCACAAGAATAGTTCCTGCCAGAATATCGGCAAGTACCATGGCTAAAAACGTTATTACCGGAATTAGTGCATTCTTTAATACATGTTGAAAAAGGATTCTTATGTTAGTCATACCCTTGCTTTTTGCTGTTCTTACATAATCAAGCTGCATTTCTTTTAATAAAGCACTTCTTAAGAATTTAACCATCATGGCGATTTTAGGAATGGCTACTGCAATGGCTGGAAAGATCATGAACCTTAAGAAGTTTCCAAAATTCTCATCCAAAGGGGTATAATTTCCCGGAGTAAACCATTTTAAAAGGATGCCAAAGATCAGTGTAAGGATCATGGCCAAAAAAAAGGAGGGTACGGACATAAAAACCTGAGTTACCAGTGTAATAAAAGAATCCAGGATACTATCCTTTTTTCTGGCAGACAAGATGCCAAGGGGGATGGAAACAACCACAATGAGGAGAAAAGATAATCCCGCCAGCCAGAGTGTAATGGTTAATCGATCAATTATTAAAGTACTGACTTTTATCTGCATCTGGTATTGGGATGAGTAGCCGAAGTTACCTTTTAATGCATCCTTTAACCAATTGATGTAACGGGTGGGGAGGTTATCATTTAGCCCGAAATGTTCCCGGTATGCTTTAAGCTGTTCTTCTGTAGCATCCATGCCAAGAGCATTTAGAGCACTGTCTCCCGGAATGATTTGGAAAGCAGTGAAGGTTAGAACAGAGGCTAAAAAGAGTGACAAGAAGAGTGTAATGCATTTTTTTACGGTATATTTCATCTAAACCTTCACCTCCTGAAAACATAAAATGGATTCATAGTGCATGCAGAATGTTTTAGTTGATTAATTGGATTGAGATCCTTTTTTGTAATAAACCAGTGACATGTCCTGAACATAAATGGGATAATAAGTATACCCACCTAGTTTGTCACTTATTGCAGTCATCTGATAGGGATCCTGAATAAATACGGCAACAGCATCGTTGGTAAGCATAGATTCCATTTTCTTGTATAATTGTATCTTCTTTTCTTCATTTGTTTCTGTTTCACCCTGTTTATAAAGGGCATCAAATTCTGGGTTAGTATAGTTCATAAAATTGTTTGCTGCGTCCGAACGGAACCGATCTAAAGCCTTTCTGGGCGCCAGTTCTGCTGCCAGTCCTACGAGGGTTGTCTCATAGTTGCGGCCTTTATAGACGTCAGATTTCCAGCTGGACCATTCCATCAGCTGGATTTGAGCTGTGATACCAACCTGTTTTAACTGTTCTGCAATCACCTGGGCAGTATCAATATGATACTGATAATTGGAAGGAACGATAATCGTAAACTGAAAACCGTTCGGATATCCTGCTTCTTTTAGTAATTCCTTAGCCTTTTGGGGGTCATAGGGATAAACATTTACAAGGCTTTCGTCATAATACTTTTTAAATTCCGGGTACATATTGGTACCAATGACATTGCCTCGTCCTCCGGCAACCATATCAATGACAGCCTGCCTATCCACTGCGTAGCATAGGGCTTGTCTTACCAGTTTATTATCAAATGGTTTAATCTTATTATTAATAAATAGTCCCTGAATCAGATTCATGGGACCCGATTCCAGATGATAGCCTTCTGGAAGCTGAGAAGCCTGGGCGTCAGTAATGTATGGCAGAATGTCTATGGTTCCTGCCTGAAGCTCCATGAATGCAGCATCTGTATTGGAGGATATTTTGAAAGTAACCTGGTCAAGATAGGGCAATTCTTTTTTGTAGTATTCTGTGTTCTTTTCTAAGATTATGCTCTGTAATGGTGTATAGGATACAAACCTAAAGGGACCTGTACCGATAGGGTGTGTATTCAATGCATCATAATCCTTTGGTACAATAGCACAGGTTAAGTATGGAAGCAGTTCGGTATCGACCTGCTTTAGGCGAACTTCGATTGTCTTTTCACTGGTTGCAATCACATCAGAAATAACAGAAAGCGCCGATTCTGCTAAAACCGTTGGATCTTTTGGTTCAAGCATACCGGCGCTTCTTTTTATGGAATATACAACATCATCAGCTGTAACAGGGCTGCCATCATGAAATTTTACACCTTCCCGTAAGGTAAAGGTATAAACCATTCCATCATTTGAAATCTGATAGCTTTCCGCCACAGCCGGAATTAAGTTTCCGTTGGAATCAAACTTCACCAAGCCTTCAAAAATGTTGAATAAAACCTCTTTGGTTCCTGCCGATAATGCTTTGTGCGGGTCAAGACCATCCAAATCCTGAGTTATTCCTATTGTGATTGAACCTCCATAGGTAGACTCCCATTGAGTAGCCTCCACAGGTTCAGCAAAAGACGAATCTTCATTCGCGGGAGTTTTGCTCTTATCTGTATTTTCCTTGTTGCCACTACATCCGTAGAGTGCAACAGTAAATACAATGATAAGAAGCAGAGCTTTAGTTAGTTTTGATTTCAGCATAAACTCACTCCTCACTTTTGATTCTCTTTCATTATTAAGTTGTAAATAAAATTATAAAATATTTTGTTAATATTTGCAAGAAAAAAATAACATTTATAGGTGTAAAACAAAATTATTTTAAAAAATACCGATTCAGGATGAAGCATCCGGATTGACGTTCTACCTTTTAAGTGGCTGTTATGTTATAGAAAAGTATTGTATAATGATTACTATATGAATCATTGTAGCTGTTTGAATGATCACTAAATTTTACCTAATGTTGAAGTTAAAAATATTATCAATGGCCATTTAATGTTTTATACAGTTAACTAATATCATCTATTTAAGGAGGTAAAGGTATGAAAGTGATTATGATTAATGGCAGTCCGAACGCTAATGGATGTACTTTTACTGCTCTTAGTATTCTCAAAGAACAACTGGCTTTAAATCGAGTAGACTCTGAGATATTCCAGATTGGGAAAAAGCCAGTCAGAGGATGTATCGACTGCAGAGTATGTAAACAACCCGATACATATGGCAAATGTGCCTTTAATGATGATCTGGTCAATAAAGTAGCAGAAAGTTTAGCTCAAGCTGACGGACTTATTATAGGCTCACCGGTGCATTATGCTTCTGCAAGTGGTGCTGTGACATCATTTTGTGACAGATTGTTTTTTAGCACAGATTCTAAAGTGAAAAGGCTGAAGTTTGGCGCAGCTATTGTATGTTGCAGGCGTTCCGGAAATACTACTGCTTTAGATCAGCTCAATAAATACTTTACAATTTCACAAATGCCTGTTGTGTCTTCGAGTTATTGGAATGGTATTTATGCAACGACTCCTGAAGATGTTTACAAAGATGTTGAAGGAGTTCTTACTTTGAAGAACCTTGCCAATAACATGGCTTATTTAATTAAATGTAAATACGCAGGCAATGTTGAACCTCCAGTGGATGAGCTTGCAAATTTCACACGAAATTTAAAACCAGAGGAAATAGAACGTTTCATGCGAGGGCGAAAACTTAACAGAGATTAAGGATTAAATAGTTATGTGAGAATTTTCTGTTTGGAGTGATGCAAATGGCTGATGTTATTCAGATAAATGATATGACCTGGAGGATTGAAGATGGCGGTGTTCGCTTCTTTTTGCTTGCTGGAAAAGAAAAAGCGCTGCTTATTGACAGTGGCATGAATACACCGAATGCAAAAGAAATTGGGGAGAGTATCACAAAGTTGCCTATCATGCTTCTCAATACACATGCTGACCCGGATCATATTTCGGGGAACGGTAGCTTTGAATCTTTTTATATGTCTCCTGATGAAGATGAGAATTACAGGGCACATGGAGGAACAGGTTCTATTTTGCCTGTAAAAGATAATGAAATCATCGATCTTGGGAACAGACCTTTAAAGATCATTACAATTCCTGGACATACACCTGGCAGTATAGCGGTACTGGATATAAATAACAGAGTACTCATTGGAGGAGATAGTATTCAGGATGGAAATATTTTCATGTTTAAAGAACGCAGAAACATGGCGAGGTATATTGAGAGCCTGAAGAAGTTGTTGCTGTATAGAGATGAGTTTGACGCTATATATCCATCCCATGGTTCGTTACCGGTTGGTCCGGAATTAATAACAAAGCTGATTGAAGGTGCTGAGCAGATTATTGCTGGAAGAGCAGAAGGAAAAATAGTAGATGTATTTGGTTCAACGGTTATGCTGTATAAATTTCCTTATGCCGGATTCTTGTGTGATCTTCCGGAAAATATGAAGTGAGCTAAATGAATTGACAATTTTATAAATGAAAGTCCTGTTTTAAAAAGCAGGACTTTTAATATTGCCTAATTGGGTTGGATTATTTTTTATATTTTTGTTGAGAGAAATTAAAATTACAGTGCGTAGTAATAAGTGAAAGACCAATTTGACACAGGAGGTGATGAAATTGGAATATTCACAAAGTGCACTTGTGAAAGCAATTAAAGAAAAAGACGTATCCGCTTATAGCTATATGATTGAAAAATATACAAAAACCATTTATTGCTTAGCCTATCATATCTTGTCACCATCTATGGGTAAGGAAGAAATTGAAGAATGTGTGGCTGATGTATTTTATGATGCATGGGTTAAAATCGGCCAATTTGATGAAGAACGAGGAAGTTTCAGAACTTGGCTTTTGACTTTAACAAAGTATAAAGCACTTACATACAGGCGCAAAAAGCCATTTCTAAACAGTATTGCCCTGGAAGATGTGAAAGATGAGGCGAGCTACAGCATTGAAAATCAATTCTTATTAAGGCAGGATCAGGAGAAGGTTATTGAAATCATTAATTCTTTTAATCCAGTTGATAAGGAATTGTTTTTCAGGAGATATTTTTTTGGCGAGAAAATAAGCGATTTAGCCAAATCATTTAATCTATCCAGATCAGCTATAGATAACAGGCTTTTAAGGGGTAGAAAAATAATTAAGGAGGCGTTAGGGTATGAATGAAGAGAAACTCATGAACCTGCTCAATAGTTTAGACGATGATCTGGTAGAAAAAGAAATCGACAAATTATTGGAAGGAGTAGAGATAGATATGGAAAGTATAAATAAAAAAGCTCATGATAAACTAAATTCTGAGTCTAAAAAGATAAGAAGGAGAAAGAAAGGCTTATATGTGGCAGCAGCTTGTCTGGCAGCAGTCAGTGTTTCAAGTTTATATGCCAAAGATATTTCAAAGGCTGTTTTATCATTTTTAGGCAAAACACCTGTATATGATACTATTGTGAATGGAGAGGCTTATTATCTGAAAGACAGCCGAAAACTGGATGAACACTTTATTATAGATAGCTTTATGGTGTCAAAAGGAAAGCTGGAAATGGAATTGGTTACAGATTTACCTTTTGAGGAACTGGGAGACATTTATATAATTCCTAAAGATAATCCGGACATAGTTTATTTCCCTGCGGGTTATTCTGTTGACGAGAACAACAAGTATTTCTTAAGCTTTGCCAATAAAACAGAAGAAAATTATCATATTGAGCCTTTTAAAGAATTTAAGTTTGAAATTGCAGGAAATACCTATGAAGTTTCATTGGATACAGCAGCAAGATTTGATTCAGAGAGCGAAATTTATGCAGCTGATGAAACAGACAACAATGATTTAGGAGTGAACATGGGTGCTAAGTTTGTTGAAAAAGATGGAAAACGCATGTTGCAAATCATTACTGCATTTGAGGATAGTAAATTGCAATTAGATAAGCTTGGTAAACCTAAAAATACAGATGTTTCTTCGGAGTATGAGAATTTAGAGAAAGGTGGCATAAGAAGTTCTTCGACAGGTGTAGATACAGAAACACTTTATGTGCAAGATCAATCTGGAAAGCGTTACTCATTGGATGTTCCAAAAGATGCGAAAGGTCGCCCGGTAACTCTATTTGAAACAAAAGCACCAAAAGATGCAGAACTTACCCTTAAAGTGCCAGCTATCGTTGCTTCAAATCCTGCTGTACAAGAGCAGTTAAAATTAGCTGTTCCAGAAGAAGGAGAAATATCTATAGATCAAGAAATTGATTTTGGAATCCAAAAAGTTAAAGCTAAAAGTATCAAAAGATTGTCTTCAACATCAGCAAGTATTGAATTTGAATTAGATACGCTCTCAAATGATAAGGTGCATGTAAGATCATTTGGTTTTTACAGCAGTGATATTAAAAAAGCAGAAGGCAAATTCGACGCAAGTAAAGCCGTCATAACTTTAGAATTTAAAGAAGGAACTGATGCAGTCAACCTTTTAATAGACTATCCAGAGTTTGTAATTGATGGAGATTGGGCGATCAACATGTATTAAGATAAGCCCTATCTCATTAAACCATCTTATATAGATCCTATTCCCCGGCTGCTTGTTGTGATACTCAGGGTATCACAACAAGCAGCTTTATTATATTTTATAATACTTCCTGGATATATGCTGTGTCATTAGTCTATGTATAAAAGTAAAATATTCCAGATGATTAAATAGAATATGTGATGAAAAAATAATATAAACAGATGAAATCATGAATATGTGATATAATAATGTTAAGAAATGGAGATTTAAATCATTTTTACGGAGGACGAAGGATATGAATAATAATTTTTCAGGCAGTTCAAGACAAATATTGATTATCGGAGGTGGAGCCGCAGGACTTTCAGCAGCAAAGGCAGCTAGAGCTCAGGACCCGGAGGCTAATATCATTATGTTTGGGGAAGAGAACCTGTTACCATACTATAGGCTCCGTTTATGTGAGTACATTGGCAAGAATGCAGACTATGATGAGCTTAAAGTCAACAAAGAAGACTGGTTTGAGAAGAACAGAATTCAGGTGGAGACCTCCTCAAAAGTTACAGCAATAGATGTTGAAGGCAAGAAAATCACTGTTGAAGGCAAAGAATACAGCTATGACAGCTTGGTGCTGGCTACGGGCAGTACACCCATCATGCCTTCCTTTAAAGGGAAAGAACTTTCAGGTGTCCATACCTTATGGACCTGGGAGGATCTTGTGGGAATCAATAAGAGTCTAAAGGGTGCCAAAAAGGCAGTTGTGATCGGAGGAGGACTGCTTGGACTTGAAGCTGCACACAAAATTTCTGAAATGGGTATTGGAGTATCATTGATAGAGGGTATGCCAAGACTTTTACCTAAGCAACTGGATGAGGAAGGTTCAGAAATATTTAAGGATAAAGTGGAGAGCTTAGGTATTAGGGTGCTTTGCGGAAAATGTGTGACAGGTTTTGAAGGGGATCAGAATGGACAGGTTATGCGAGTGCATATGGATGATCATACATCCCTTGAAACGGATGCTGTTATTGTAGCGGTTGGCGTTGCGCCTAATACAGAAATATTCCAGGGAACAGGCATAAGTATAGATCGATTCGTGAATGTCAATGAGAAAATGGAGACCAGTATTGAAGATATTTATGCGGCAGGGGATGTAGCAAGTGTCAACGGCAGATGGTTCGGGCTCTGGGCAGTAGCTGGCAAACAGGGACAGGTTGCAGGGACCAATGCTGCAGGAGGAAATGCTGCTTACAAAATAACGGATACACCTTATATACTTGCCACTATGGGAACAAGAGTTGTTTGCTTAGGTGATACAGGCACTCTTCCCGAAGCAACTTATGAAATAGATCAAAAGATTGATAACGAACACTTTAGCTATTCTAAACTTGTATTTCGTAACGGAGCATTTGTTGGATATATCCTTGTTGGTGAACCGGCAAAAGCTTTCAATAAACTTCAGTCTATGATTAACACCAATGCAAGTGTTGAATCTATTAATAAAATTTTATATAATAATTGAAAATGTTTTTAAATTAAGATATTTTTTTAGGGGGAATAGAAAAGATGATGTTTAAGTTTATCTGGCCACTTGCATTGATCATACTGTCAAATGTGTTTTATCAAATCAGCGCAAAATCAGCACCAGATGAAATGAATCCTTTTGCTTCCTTAACAGTTACTTATGTCATTGGTGCGGTAGCGTCTTTGATTTTTTATTATGTGTTGAATAAGGAGGCAAACATCATTCATGAATACAGTAAAGTAAACTGGGCGCCATTTGTACTTGGTTTTGCTATTGTTGGTCTGGAAGTCGGATATATTTATGCTTATAAAGCTGGATGGCCGGTAAGTGTAGCCCAGATTGTTTAGGCATCGGTGCTGGCAGTAATTTTGATTTTCGTTGGCTACCTGCTTTATCATGAGTCAATAACATGGAATAAAATCGCCGGAATTATTGTTTGCTTAACGGGTCTTGCACTGATCAATATTAATTAAGCGATCAATTCAATTTTAATCTGATTTGAGTTAGAAATAGGGGCTCCCAGATGTTGGATAGTTTCTTAGGCAGTTTGCCTGAGATAGCAATGTCAGGAAGCCTTATTTTCATTAAGGTTTTTTGTTGAAATTTTCTTCCAAATGTTTATAATATTTTATATTATATTCAGCTGTAATACAGGGCGTGCGGAACAGGTTAATGAATTAAAGCTGATTAACAAGTAATAAGTAATGATCACAAAGGGGTGCTTCAACTGATGCATCCCTTTTGTCAAAATAAATTCAAATTCAATGGAGTGAGTTATTCATTTTTTGCAGATCATCAGGGAAGAACTCTGGAAGATGCTATTAAGTGCTGGAAATACAAGAAATCGTTAAAAGGGCATAATCGATATGAAAAATCGGATTTCATAGCATTGGAAGTATAAGGTAAGCTAAGAATTTATGTAATAAGGAGTAAACATATGAATATCAGATATTTGCAGGATATCTTATCCCGTATAGATGAGATTAAAGTAATAGGGAAAAGTGCTACAGTAGACGGTGTCGTCTGCAATGTCATGGGATTGATACGCCATGGTATGGAGATGGAGCTTTTGATTTTGCAATATGATGAGAATTTTGAGCAAATGATTGAGGAAAGTGAAGAGACAAAGCTGCCTGATGCTGCGGATGTACCCGAGAGTAACAGGATGTTGATGCGTGCTGACAGAAGGAATGATGCCATAAATTCAATCTTCCCAGTTGAAAAAGTGTTTATTGGAGAAGGAGAATTTAAAGTATATGTTTCGGAATCCGGACAGATGAGTACAGAAAATAGGGAGGATATATTACTCCTTGTCCAGTTTCTAAATAACGGATGGCAACCAAATGGGATCGATTATCAGAATATAAATACCTTATTTTTGACCAGGGCAAAACTGGAAGGGGACTATATATCTATTCCAGATTTTGATTCAAGTACAGAAATACGCTTTGTAACGGGAATCCGAAGTGTCTCGCATCAGGTGGAAAAGCCTGTCACTTTGATTGTTGGGGGAGAATATTCAGATAGATTATGGTTTCAGGATGCAGACACCGGTGAAGAACATTGGGCACAGATTAATAGGGTATATTTGTTAGACATGTGGGCGGAAATGGAAAAAACTTTCAGCAACCCTAAAATTCAAGAGAAGATGACTTCTGAAGAGTTTACTCGTGCAAAGTCAGATTTTGAAAAACATTTTTTGGAGATTTGCCCCAGAGGGATGTATTTTCCTATTGTTGAATATGAGTGTGAAGAAGATATCTCTTTACAGTTTTATTCCAAAGCTTATTTGGATTCAAAGCCTTTACACAGAGGAAGTAGTATGGGATTTATTGTTGCACCGGATCAGTCTACAGGTATTCTGGGTCTTAAACTCAAAGCTGCTGTAATCCAGGAACCAGTTTCTCCTGATACCAGTTCAATCGAAGTAGAATTATTTCAATATATTCGTACTATTAGTGGCCGTGAAATTGTGTTGAAGTAGTCAGGATATGTGAGAACCATAAGCAAAGAGGTTAATGTAAGGAGTGGAGTTATGATAAAAACGCGTTCTATAGCTGCTGGTCATCTGGCGGCTGTATTCAGTATTTTGATTTGGGGAACAACCTTTGTTTCTACCAAAGTTCTTTTGGAAGATTTTTCGGCTTATGAAATACTGTTTTTCCGTTTTATTCTATGTTATATTGCCTTGTTTCTGGCCCATCCCCATTTTATAAAAACTAAAAATTTGAAGGAAGAAATTCTTTTCCTTGCTGCGGGTTTTAGCGGAGTGACGATGTACTTCCTGCTTCAAACCGTAGCACTTACCTATACCTTATCTTCCAATGTGGGCATTATTGTTTCTGTTGCTCCATTTTTTACAGCGGTATTGGCACATTTCTTTTTAAAAGGGGAACCTCTGAGGCCTCAAGTATTTTTTGGATTTATCGTTGCAATGGCAGGAATCACTCTGATCATTTTTAATGGCAGCTTTATATTAAAATTAAATCCTAAAGGAGATATCCTTGCTGTATTAGCTTGCCTATTTTGGGCGGTTTACTCCATTTTGATGCGAAAAGTAAGCGAACTGGATTATAACAATACGGATTGCACACGGCGAGTATTTTTCTATGGAACTTTGTTTTTAATCCCTGCTTTGATGTTTTCAGATTTTCATTTGGGGCTTGTACGTTTTTCTAAACCTGCCAATGTACTGAATCTTTTATTCCTTGGCCTTGGAGCTTCTGCATTGTGTTTTGTTATATGGAACTGGAGTATAAGTGTACTTGGTGCAGCCAAAACAAGTATCTATATTTACTTAATACCGGTTATTAATATTCTGGTATCGTATCTTATTCTCCATGAAAAACTTACGGGAACAGCTCTGATTGGTACTTTATTAACATTGGCTGGACTGTCTCTGTCAGAGATAAATGTAAGAAAAAAGCCAAATGTTGAGAAAGTAAATATTTAGTCCTAACTATTGGACTAAGCCCTTGGTATGTAAATAAAAAATGGACCGACAAAAAGACGGTCCTTTATTTTTGCTGGGAAAAGTCAATATTGTAGATATTATGCTATAATGTAATAATAAATAATACATTTTGGATAAAATGGTTTGTTTTTGTAAATGGTAATAGAAGTATGGCGAAAATTCTAATTGTAGAAGATGACAGGTCAATAAATAATCTGATCGCAATGAATCTTTCTGTCATTGGTTATGAGTGTAAAAAAGCACTTGATGGTTACCGGGCTGTGGAAATGATTAGGAATTCAAAGTATGATTTAATATTACTTGACATTATGCTCCCGGGGATGAGCGGTATGGATTTGTTAAAACATACTATATCTGAAAACACAAAAGTGATTTTAATTACTGCCAGGGGAGGCCTAACTGATAAGTTGGAGACCTTTAACCTTGCCTATTATGACTGCTGGAGTGATTGTAGCAGTATTCGCCATGGCTTTCCCGGTATTGGCAGAGAAATATCAGGAAAGTGGCCTGGAGAAAGGCGTTGAAACTGTGGAAGTAAGCCCATCAGAAATTCCAAATCTGCCGGCAGACAAAAATCAAAATGAACTTTCAGCTCAAGAAATGATAAGTATGACAAAGGAAGGAAAGATAGTGAGTTTAATTTCATGGAATAACTCTTTTAATGAGGTACCTGATTATTGTCGGGTACCTTTTTTAATTATGTAAGAAACTCCTTTGGATTTCCTGTGCAATGGTAAGAAAAACTCTTTCTTGGTGTGAATTATCTTAATTAAACAAGTTTTGAAAGTTGTTTGTGTTATTTTAAATACATTTCACTCCTTTTAGCTCAATAAATAGATATTTTTTACGATATAATGAATAACAGACTATATATTTTATCAAGATGTGATTGTTTAGAACAAAGCTAAAAATAGAAAACCTGAATGCCGAGACTTTCATTTGTCTACTTTCACTCACATAAGAGAAAAATGTTTTTTACGGTGTTTGTTTTAACTGTGATGATGAGAAATGAAAGGAGAGTAGAAAATGGGTATGAATAATATAAATAATGTTTTAGCAATATCACAGTATGGAGCAGTCAGATGGGCTGGCAAAGCGCAGAACGTAGCAGCAACCAGATTAAGTTTTGCACAGATCTTACAAAACATAGCTGGAGCAAATATGACAAAGCTTGATACCTATACGGACTATTTAAGATTATGCTATGGAAATGTGATCGTTAAAAATGTAGGGAAAGACCAAAGCAATATAGACACCATGGGAGCTGGAACATTCGGAACGAGAAATGTTGTCATTGCACCATATATTTTAAATCAGATGGCAAGCGATCCGGATCAAGCCTCTTATTTTGAGAGTAAGATACAGAATTATTTGAATTCCATATTAAGGTATCAGGCAGAACTATCTGCTATGGGACATGAAATACATTCATCCGGCATTATTATTCACTCAGATGGAACGGTTACACACTATGTTACCGGAGACCTAAAACCCGAAGTAAGAAAAAAGATAGAAGCTGACATAAAGGCAGAGGATGAGAGAAAGATAAAATTAAAACGCAAAAAACAGCATCAGATGCTTATTGCAGAGGCAATGGCAAGAAAAAGAATGTTACTGGAGTATTATCAGTATTATAACTACTATAATAATGATTTTAATTTATTAAATAATTATTCATTAACTGCAATGCAATTTATCATGGCTGGACTGATGGAAAACAAATATTACTTATGATAGTAAAAATCCATCTATTTCTGGTATTGAACAGGGATATTATGAGTAATTGAATTTTTATACTTGATGTAAGAAAATCTTAAGAAATTTATAAAGTAAATTTCAGACATAACTCCTTGTTTTGTGGTTAAATTAATATCATCACATAATAAGGGGTGTTTTATATTATGAGACAAAAAGCACGAAAGAAAAAACATAGAAGACGAAAATTTATAAAATTTCTGATGATAGCTGGTATTGCCTATTTTGCTTACCGTTCCATCATTACTTCAGGAAACAGCCAAATATTTGAGAAATTATATGCTTATGCCTATAAAACAGTCATGGTTCCTTTACCAATAGAAAAAGAAACTGATGTGCCAGTGTCTGTGACGCCTGATCAATTATACAGTTCCAATGCAATTCTGGTCCGATTAAGGGATGATGCTGTTTTGATGGAAAAAAACAGTGAAGAAAAAGTTTACCCAGCCTCCCTAACTAAAATGATGACCGTATTTGTTGCGATAGAGCATTTATCTGATCTCAATGAAAAAATTGAACTTACCCAATCTATGTTTGAAGGGCTGTATGAAGCCAATGCATCAATGGCAGGCTTTAAGCCGGGGGAACAGGTCAGGTCAGTGGATTTGCTATATGGCGCCATGCTGCCCAGTGGTGCGGAGAGTTGTATTGCGCTGGCGGAACATATAGCGGGATCAGAACAGAACTTTGTAAGACTAATGAATGAGAAGGCAGAAGAACTTGGCATGTGCCATACCCATTTTGAAAATACGACCGGACTTCATGATGAGAACCATTATACGACAGTTAAAGATATGAGTATCTTTTTAAGAGAAGCTTTACAAAATGATATTTTCCGAGATATTTTTACTACATTCCGTTATTCCACTCCACCTACGAATCAGCATCCAGAAGGGATTACTTTAACCAGTACCATATATGAAAAACTTGATAGCAGAACCATTATGAATGGAGAAATTTTAGGCGGGAAAACTGGATATACTGATGAAGCCGGTCTATGTCTGGCAAGCCTTGCAAAAGTTGGGCAGCAGGAATATATTCTTATTACAGCCGGAGCAAAAGGAAATCATCATACGGAACAATTTAACATTACAGATGCATTGGCTGTATACAATAGCCTAGGGGAAATATAAGTGCTCTGAGATTAAATATAATAGTCGATCCTGTCCTTTTCTTTCATTTCAAACTCTGTAAATACTTTATCGCGGATTGCCAGGAAATCGGGATTTGTCCTGTCCCTTTTTCTTGCCAAAGGAACATCGATAATACTTTTTATTTTTCCGGGATGGGGGGTCATAATGACAATTCTGTCCGCCAGAAAGACGGATTCATCAATATCATGGGTCACGAACAGAATGGTTTTTTTCTTCTTTTCCCAGAGACTGGAGATTTCATCCTGCATCTTCATCCGGGTCATTGCATCCAGGGCGCCAAAAGGTTCATCCATAAAAATGACATCAGGGTCAACTGCTAAAGCCCTGGCGATTGCAACCCTTTGCTGCATACCACCGGAAAGTTGATACGGATGATGTTTTTTAAACTCACAAAGTCCTACCAGTTCAATGTATTCTTCAGCAATTTCCTTGATCTTTACTTTATCATAGCCTAAGGATTCCAGACCCAGTTCCACGTTACCCTGTACAGTCCTCCATGGCAGCAGCCCGTAGTTTTGAAAAATGGTTACATATTTTATAGAAGGTTCATTTACAACTTTCCCGTCAAGTAATATCTCTCCCTCCGTAGGCTTTTCAAAACCGGCAATAAGATTCAGAAGCGTTGTCTTTCCACATCCCGAAGGACCTAACAGACATATGAATTCACCACAGTTGATATCCAAATTTGCACCTTCAAGGGCTTTGGATGCTTTTGGTGAGTTTTGATTATATATCTTGGTCACATTTTTAACCTGAATATACATATCAGATTCCCCTTTCGTTCGGTACGATTCCCCAGTTTTTACCGACCCAATTTTCCAGTAATCGTATTAGTCTGTCCAGAATGAGACCGGAGATTCCAATGAATATAATGCCTGCCAGTACTAAATCTGGCCTTATGTTATTTCTGGCATCGATAATAAGATATCCAAGACCGGACTGTGCACCGACCATTTCACCTGCAACGAGAAAAACCCATGCTGTACCAAGGGCTAAGTGAAGTCCTGTTGCGATGTATGGGAAAGCCGCCGGGAAAATAATCTTTGTTAATATGTGGGGCTGTTTGATGCCAAAATTCTTGGCCACTTTAAGATATGTCTGATCCACTTTGCTTACTGCAGATACTGTTGATAAAAGTACTGGAAAGAATGCAGCAATAAAAATGATTACAATGGCAGGAGTATCGCCAATACCGAACCAAAGCACAATAAATGGGAACCAGGCTATGGGGGATATAGGCCTTAATACTTGTACGATAGGATCAAAGATTCCCCATAGTTTGTTAAACCATCCAAAAATCAGGCCCAGAACGATGCCAGCTGCCACAGCACTCAGATAGCCGGCAAAAAAGCGGTATAAGCTAACCGTTATATGTGTAAAAAGCGTTCCATTTTCTATAAGTTCGCCCATCCCGTGAAGAACCTTTTGGGGAGGAGGAAGCAGGGAAGTGTCATACTTTCCTGTAAGGACAATTCCCTGCCATACAGCAAGCAAAATTACTAATCCAATTAATGTATTGATTAATTTTCTTAATCTGCTCATTTGATCACGACCTTATCAATAAATGAGTTGTCTACGAAATCTTCGTAGGAGGGAGGATTCTCTGATAAGCCCATTTCTACGAGATATTTAATTAAATCATTATAATCCTTTTCATAGATTTTAAGATCATTGTAGGATATCCATTCCATGGACAGGTCAAGAACATTTTGCTCTACATTCATATAGTTTTTGGAGATTTCCTGGACCTTTTCACCTTTTGAATCAATATATTCACCAGCAGCAACGTATTCTTTTAAAAGTTCTTCTGCGGCAGCAGGATTATTTTTTATAAAATCGCCTCTTAATACTAAGCCGCAGCACACAGAATCTTTCCATAAATCTTTGGAGTAATAAAGTACTTTTCCCTTGTTGCCAGCTACTGCTTTTGCACCAAAAGGTTCGGCAACAAGATATCCGGATATTCTGCCCTCTGAAAGAGCAGCAGGCATTTCCGGCGGAGGAAGCTCAACGATGTCTAAATCAGAAAAACTTAGTCCTGCATCTTTTAACATCTGATACAGGAGAATATTATGGGTGGACATTCTGTGAGGAATGGCGAAGGTTTTACCTTTTAAATCACTGGTAGTGCTGATATCTGGAGAAACAACTACTACGTTCCCGTCACGATGGCCAAGAGCTACTGCTTTTAAATCGATTCCTTGTTCCTTTGCTTTTATGGCAAGTTCGATCAATACTGATGCGCCATCAACGCTTCCCGTATTGAGAGCATCCATTAATTCAGGCCATGAACCGAATTTGACAAGCTCAATATGGATATTCTTAAAGTTTTCTTGTCCCAGTTCATTTTCTACGTACAAGGGCAGGGCATGAGTGATAGGAAGATAGGCTATCTTTACAGTTTGCTTGCCACCCTCGTTCTTGGTATCGTTGGTGACGTTTTCAGTATTGCTGACATTCTGACTTCCACCGCATGCAGACAAGCCGGTGATCAGTAAAGTAAAAATTGCTGTAACAAAAATCCTTTTTAAAATCTTCATGTATCATCCTCCTATTTCCAACCAAGATGATTTCTTTTTCGTTTAATATGCATTTTGATGGTTTGAGCCGCTAACTCAGGATAGGGTTCGGTGTATATTTTTGCTCCCAGTTCTTCAAGAGCGCCGTTTCCTCCAAAATAATCTGCAATGTTGTTACTTCCGCGATCCATTTCACCATCAGCAGAACCTGCTATTGGTTTGGGCATGGGAACAGGTATTGGAGCAGGGAAGCCTACGAGATTGGATACACCATGCATTAAGAAGCTCATACCTTGTCCTACAGTTTTTTCATTTCCAGGCTCAGGACCCACAAACATAAACGGCATATCTTTGATTGCTATCCCCAGTTCTTCTGATAAAGCTATAAATAGCCGTAAGGTTCTGGTATTATCTACACATCCTCCTACAGCCATTACCGGAGGAACATTATATTCTTCTATAACTTTTTTCAAACCATTGCCACAGAGCTCTGATGCTTCCTTGCTACACAGTCCTGCGTTCAACAGAGCATGGGAACAGCAGCCAGTCGTTAAAACAAGGATATCCCATTCGATGAGTTTCTTCACAATGGTGACATGGTTGCTTTCATAAGCGACCTTGGGAGTATTACAGCCCACCACAGTGGCGATTCCTTTCAATGTACCGTTTTTTAACAGTTTTCCGATATTTGAGATGCCTCCCAGGGTTTTAACAATGCTTTCATAGCCCCATCCTCCGTAAGCTTTTGTAGTTTCTTTAGGTATTTTGATCTTGCTTCTATCTCTGTTTTTATAAGCTTCAACAGCTGTTCTGGCAATCGTATAAGCATCTTCATCGAGAGTCTCAGGTTTTTCAGGATCAAAGGGAAGATGGACAGCACCCGGAATTCTGTTGGAATTACAGGTGGTAATGATTTTTGTACCATAGCAGTCGGCGAGTATTTTCATACCTGGTATAACGCACTGCATATCCACAACTACACAGTCTACTGCGCCTGTACCGATGACGAATTCTTGCCCAAGGATATTTGTAACAGTTGGTATGCCATACCTTGCTAACAATTCAGTACCTGTGCAGCAAAGCCCTCCGATGACAATGCCTTTTGCACCATAATCTTTTGCCAGCTGTTGGATTTCAGGAAGCTTGATTTTTTCAAGAACCTTCTCAATCATTACAGGAGAATGTCCATGAACCAGTATATTGACATGATCTTCTTTCATGATGCCGTAATTAACTTCTGTTTCCTTCGGTTCAGGGAGCCCAAACAGTATTTCTGTGGCAAGGGAGGAGCCAAACAGTGTACTATAGCAGTAAGCAAGGGCCGAGCGTTTTTCCTGTCCTGCAATCGCTCTCCAGTCTGTACAGCTTCCCAGGGTTGTCATATGGAGGGCTTCCATGATTTCATAGGATGCTGAACGGGGAAGAACATCAAGATTACCCCACACATCTTTTCTCTCCTGAGGAGCGAATACTTCAAGGAGGCGAATGTTCTTATTGTCCATTCTTGACAGGTCTTCAATGAGGATATCTGCAATTTCGCCTGCCAATTGCTCGGGAGTTTTGTTACTTATTTTCAGCTCAAGTTTTTTTGCCATTTCGATGATTCTTTCGGTCCCCTTAAGTTTTAAGTTGATTTTACCTTCTGCGACCCCTTTTATGGTGTATATGATTTCGTGAGCATGCCTTCCGTGGGCGGCAAGGCCAGATACAAGAGCCCTTATAATGTTGCTGATTACAATTTCATCCTGGCTTCTTCCGCAAATGCCTCTGGGGCTTTTTTCCGTGATGCGGCATGGACCCCATTGGCACATCCTGCAGCAGGTGCCTTTAAGTCCAAAACTGCACTGAGGCTGTTGGCTGGCAAATCTGTCAAGATAAGTTTCATTGCCGTCTGCCTCAATTTTTTCGATTAACATTTTGGTTGCTGTATTTGGTGTTTTCTGTAATACTTCAGTTTTATCCGGCATATCCGTATTTAAATATGGATATTTATAACTCATATCAGTTTCCCCCTCTTTAATTGACTAATTGAATTACTCTTGCGAATAAAGTCCGGCAGATAAATATCTTTCACCTGTATCGGGCAGAACAACAACAATTCGCTTACCCTTGTTTTCAATTTGCTTTGCCAGAGTAAGGGCAGCCCAGGCAGCAGCCCCCGAAGATATTCCAACTAGGAGTCCTTCCAATTTTGCAAGCTTTCTTGCAGTGTTTATGGCATCATCATTTGAGACTTTAATAATCTCATCAACTACATCTACATTTAATATCTCAGGAATGAAGCCAGCCCCAATTCCCTGTATTTTATGAGGTCCAGGCATTTCTCCTGAAAGTACGGCAGAAGCAGAAGGTTCCACAGCTACGACTTTGATATTAGGATTGTGTGCTTTGAGGATTTCACCAACTCCTGTTAATGTTCCCCCGGTACCGACGCCGGCTACGAAAATGTCTATATTGCCGTTCGTATCGTTTAGTATTTCCTGGGCAGTGGTAAGCCGATGAATTTTTGGGTTGGAAAGGTTTTTAAACTGCTGTGGTATAAAGGCATTTCCATATTGTCTGGCAAGTTCCTCGGCTTTTCTTACAGCACCTTTCATACCTTCTGAACCTGGAGTGAGTACAAGCTCTGCCCCATAAGCTTTAAGAAGCATTCTTCTTTCAATACTCATCGTTTCTGGCATTGTCAGAATAAGTCTGTAGCCTTTTATGGCAGCTACCAGTGCAAGGCCTATACCGGTATTTCCGCTGGTTGGTTCAATGATTACTGTATCTTGGTTGATTAGTCCTTTTTTTTCAGCCTCGGCGATCATCGAATAGGCAATTCTGTCTTTTACGCTTCCTCCCGGATTAAAATATTCGACTTTTGCATAAATTTCCGCCGTGCCATCGTTAATACGGTTAAATTTTACAAGAGGGGTTTTTCCTATAAGACTTAATAAATTCTCATGCAAATTTTCCATAGTACACCTCACTATATACAAGTATTCATATATTTTTAATAAGAAAAGGAAAAGGCACAAAAATATTGGGTTATAAAATTATAACTTAAAAGATAATTTTATACCCAAGTATTCATATATATATTAACGATTATTATAACAATTTAGCAAGTTTTGTCAATATCCATTAAAAATGTATATTGTTAAAATTTATATGATTTTTTGATGTTGAAATTTATCATATTTATGATTAAAATAGACTACAAGTAAAAAACGGTAGATTTTGGGTATAATTTAAATGAAACAGGTGAAGCGATGATCCAGCTCATATTGTTCAAATTTGAAAAAAGTAATTTTTTATTACAGGAGGTTTGAAGATGCAGCAATTAACAAGAGATGAAGCACTTGCAATTTTAAAGAAGTATAACAAAGAGCCTTTTCATATCCAGCATGCCTTGACAGTTGAAGCTGTTATGAAATGGTTTGCAAAAGAATTAGGTTATGGTGATGAGGAAGAATATTGGGGAAATATTGGATTATTGCATGATATTGATTTTGAACTGTATCCTGATGAACACTGCCTTAAGGCACCGGAGCTGTTGCGTCAAGAAGGCGTAGGAGAAGAGATCATCCATAGTGTTGTTTCTCATGGCTATGCAATCACTGTAGGATGTGGTGCTACAATTGATGTGGTTCCAGAGCATGAGATGGAAAAAGTGCTCTATGCTGTAGATGAGTTAACAGGACTGATCTGGGCGGCAGCACTTATGCGTCCTTCAAAAAGTACAAAGGACATGGAACTGAAATCTCTTAAGAAGAAATACAAGAGCAAAGGCTTTGCTGCTGGCTGCTCAAGAGAAGTGATTGAGCGTGGTGCAAATATGCTTGGATGGGATCTTGACAAACTTCTTTCTATGACCCTTCAGGCAATGGCAGACAGCGAAAATATTATCAATCAGCAAATTTCATAAAAAATAGTTCAGCGTGAAATCTATCAGATTTTACGCTTATTTTTTATTACATAGGAAATTCCTCAAGATTTCCTATGTAATAAAAAAACTTTTTGAGCAGGGATGCACACACTTGCGTGTATTGTATTTTATTATATAAGAATATATGTTTATATGGGTAGAACTTGAAAAAATGTAAATTCAGTATTATACTTAAATGCGACTAAGAATTTTGAGAATAAAAGTCAATTGCATGAAAGGAGGTATTACGATGTATGATATGTATTCTTTTAAGCAAAGTCTTAAACGTTTAATGACAAAGTATATTGCTGTGATGCTTTGCGTTTGCATCATCGTGACCTCCATTCTTTCAGCAGTATTTATATTAATCCATGCCAATCATCAGCATGATCATGATGGACTTAATGGAACCTGTGCCACATGTATGCATTTAGCAACTGCTGAAAATTTACTTAAGCAGTTTTCTACAACAATAGTAGCCACTACTTTTTCATTTGTGTTTCACTTATTTATTTTTTGTTGTCCAAAGTCTTCTGCACCTTATGTAGGTTTTTTTACGCTTGTTTCACTAAAAGTCCGACTAGATCGTTGATTAAACCTCCTTATTTTCTATCATAAAAAAATAGAATATGGAGGATTTTGATTATGAAAAAATATATTTCTTTCTTTTTAATTGTAACAATGTCTGTTTTATACCTGTCCGGCTGCAGTACCAGTATAATTCATCAAAATCAGCAGAGTGAGAAATTTCAAATCGTCACAACGATTTTTCCGGTTTTTGATTGGGTAAGAGAAATTATTGGTGATGATGCCGATTATGTGGAAATTGCGATGCTTATTGACAATGGGGCGGATCTTCACAGTTATCAGCCTACGGCTGATGATTTAATCAAAATTTCCACTTGTGACATGTTTATCTATGTCGGGGGAGAATCTGACAGATGGGTTGAAGATGCTTTAAAAAATGCAGTTAATAAGGATATGGTGGTTATTAATCTGATAAACGCTTTGGGCGACTTAGTAAAAAAAGAGGAAATCGTTGAAGGGATGCAGGATTCAGATCATGACTATGAAAATGAGGCAGATTTAGAGCATAACCATGAAAATGAAATAGATTATGAAGCCGAGTCAGAGCATAGTCATGAAATGGATCATGAAACGGAATCAGAACATGGTCACGAGGACGAAGAAGAACACCATGAACTCGATGAGCATATATGGCTTTCTTTAAAAAATGCTCAGTTACTTTGTTGGGAGATTGCTACTCAATTATGTGAAAAAGATCCTCAACATAAAGACGACTATTTGACAAATTTATCGGTATATATTAAAAAGCTTTCCGCTCTTGATGCGAAATATCAGAAAGTAGTTGACCATGCAGTAAATAAAACCTTACTCTTTGGTGATCGTTTTCCATTCCGTTATCTTGTAGATGATTATAATCTTGATTATTACGCAGCGTTTTCTGGCTGTTCCGCAGAAACTGAGGCCAGTTTTGAAACAATTACTTTTCTTTCAAACAAAGTGGATGAGTTAGGTTTAAACAGCGTGTTGAAAATAGATGGCACGAAGCATAATATCGCAGAGACTGTGGTTTCAAATACCAAAAACAAGAATCAACAGATACTTTCTATGAACTCTATGCAATCCATAACTGGCGAGGATGTAAAAAACGGAATTTCCTATCTTTCGGTAATGGAACAAAATCTGGAAGTAGTGAAAGAAGCGTTGAAATAAGGAGGTATTCCAATGGCACAGCTAAGTTGTGAAAATTTATCGGTCGGGTATGATGGAAAAGTAGTTTTGCAGGGCCTTAATTTCTCGGTTAATGCCGGAGATTACCTGTGTATTGTAGGGGAAAATGGTTCTGGTAAAAGTACACTTATGAAGACGATTCTGGGGTTACAACCACCGATTCAGGGGAAAGTGAATACAGGGGATGGACTTCTTCCGAATGAGATCGGATATCTGCCCCAACAAACCATTGTGCAAAAAGATTTTCCTGCATCGGTGAGAGAAGTCGTGATTTCAGGCTGTCAGGGAAGAAGCGGCCTTCGTATGTTTTACAATAGAAAGGAAAAACAGCTTGTAGACGAAATGATGGAAAAGATGGGGATCAGTCACTTATCAAAACGTTGTTATCGTGAACTTTCTGGAGGCCAGCAACAACGGGTTTTGCTGGCCCGTGCCTTATGTGCGACTCAAAAAATATTGCTTTTGGATGAGCCGTTTACAGGACTTGATCCCAGAGTGTCATCAGAATTATATCACTTGATTGATGAACTCAACCATCGTGATGGCATTACCGTTATAATGATTTCTCACGATGTTCAGGCAGCAGTTGAACATGCAAGCCATATTCTACATATTGGGAAAAGAATGTTTTTTGGAGCAAAAGAAGAATATTTGAAGAGTGAGATGTGGCGTATACTTACAGGAAAAGAAGGAGGTGGAGGTTATGAGTACGATCTTTGACAAACTTTCACTGTACATGCAATATCCTTTTGTTCGTTATGCGGTCATTGTAGGTATATTAATAGCTCTTTGTTCATCTTTGTTTGGTGTGATTTTGGTACTGAAGCGTTTCTCTTTCATCGGAGACGGGCTTTCCCACGTAGCCTTTGGAGCTATGGCCATTGCGACATCTTTAAAAGTCACAAACAATATGCCGTTAATTTTAACGATTACTGTTGTTTGTGCCATACTGCTTTTACGAACGGGACAAAATACCAAAATTAAAGGTGATGCCACATTGGCCATGTTTTCAGTCGGTGCCCTTGCCATAGGGTATTTACTCATGAATGTATTTTCTACCTCCACTAACTTAAGCGGGGATGTGTGCACCGTTCTGTTTGGTTCCACTTCGATTCTTACATTGACGAAGATAGAAGTATGGTTAAGTGCAGTGTTGTCGGTGTTTGTAGTATCCATATTCATCTTGTTTTACAATAAGATTTTTGCAGTTACTTTTGATGAAAGCTTTGCACAGGCCACAGGAACAAAAGCAGGGATATACAACTTGCTCATTGCTGTGATTGTTGCTGTTATTGTTGTCCTTGCCATGAATCTGGTTGGATCTTTGCTGGTTTCTGCCCTGGTTATTTTTCCTCCATTATCAGCTATGAGAATTTTTAAGAGTTTTAAAAGTGTTACTATTTGTTCAGCGATAGTGTCTGTATTTTGCGCATTAACTGGGATGCTTATTTCCATTCTTGGAGGAACTCCTGTAGGGTCAACCATTGTAGCTGTTAATATCGTGGCATATGTATTGGCCTCTGTAATTGGAAATATATTAAGGAGGCGATGTGCTTTATGAAGTGTGTAAAAATCATGATTGCGTTATTCCTGCTTTTAATACTGGCCGGATGTAGTAATGATGAGGCTGTGGTTAACCGGGTTATTAACCAGAACAATGTGGATCAGGTCATTGATCAATTAATTGAACAGACAGAAACAGAAAACAACTCTACGAACTTAGAAATAGAACCTTCTAACCAATCAAAGGGTGATATGGAAAAATGGAATGCCAGCGCTGAAAAAAGCGAAAATGAAGTCAGTGATGTGGACTATGACCTTACGAAAATGAGCAGTGATATGGTGTATGCCATGGTATACCAGATGGTATTTGAGTCTGATGAGTACGTTGGAAAAACCTTTCGCTTAGAGGGAAAATATTATACGATTTATTATGATCTTACAAAAAAATATTATCATTACTGTCTTATAGAAGATGCATTGGCTTGCTGTTCCCAAGGGATAGAGTTTGTGTGGGGAGATGGTAGCCATGTTTATCCGGACGAATATCCGCAAGAAGGTACGAAAATTGTGGTGCAAGGTACTTTTGAAACATATAAAGAAGATGGAGATGACTACTTATACTGCAGACTAAAAGATGCTACTATGGAAATTGTCAATGAGTGATTTTAAACATTAATTAAAGAAAGGAATATGTGTAATTATGAAAAGCATAAAACCTGGAAGAGGCCCATCACAGATGGGAATGGTGGGATCAATTGGTGTAGCCTTGTTTGGAGTGTTTTGGTGTATTCTTGTTGGGTTAATTGGTGCATGGTTTATGATTCCCTTTGGACTCGTATTTATCGGAATGATGATTTACACTGCGATTTACAATTATCATAACGTAACTTCAAAAAATCGTTATTCTATTGTGGATATAGTAGATGAAAATGAAGAATCTGATCCCTTCAATGAGAGATATGGAGAAAAAGCCCCAACCAGTCAGAGAATTCTCGAAAAAAATGGACCAAAGGCTTCTTTTTGTCCGTATTGTGGAAAACCTGTGGATGTAACATTTGATTTTTGTCCAAAGTGTGGAAAAAAACTTCCTGACTGATTTTATTTTCAAAACATTAAAAACGTGTTTTGATACTGTTTTTAGGCAATCATATGAAAATTGATTAGAAGTGTCCCAAAAAATTTTACATTATAGTATTATTTACTAATCAGATAGATTAATCCAATATGGGAAAAAGGGCGTTTTAATGACAAACCTTCAAGTTTCCAAACTGCAGTTTTTTTGCATTTTAGCATTAATAACAAAAATGCTCTACGAAGCATATGTAAGTATTTTACAATTGTGCACATTATATTATAAATATACTTAATTATTAGATATTTATAATATTTACACTATTCAACGAATATTGCTATAATAGTTTATCGTATTAAGCTTACGACTATTACTTATTTAAGGAGAGGAGTATAAAATGAAATACGGTTATTTCGATGATAAAAACATGGAGTATGTAATTACTACTCCTACAACGCCCCTTCCATGGATTAATTATCTTGGGAGCGATGAATTTTTTAGTTTAATATCCAATACCTGTGGTGGTTACTCATTTTATAAGGATGCTAAACTTCTGAGATTGACCCGTTACCGCTATAATAATGTGCCAACCGATACAGGCGGTAAATATTATTATATTAAGGATGGTGATACAGTCTGGAATCCCGGTTGGCAGCCTACCAAAACTCCTCTTGATTCCTATGAATGCCGTCATGGACTTGGATACAGCCGATTCCATTCATCTAAAAATGAAATAGAGGCTTCCCTTCTTTGCTTTGTTCCTCAAAAAGATTCGTGTGAAATCAATAAACTAACTTTAACCAATAAGAGCAACCAAGCGAAAGAATTAACCTTGTTCTCTTTTGTGGAATGGTGTCTGTGGAATGCTGATGATGATATGAAGAATTTTCAGCGTAATTTAAGCACAGGAGAAGTTGAGATAGAAGGCTCCGTGATCTACCATAAGACGGAATACAGAGAACGTCGCAATCACTACGCAATTTTCTCTGTAAATTCTCCTATAGATGGTTTTGACACCAGCAGGGATGATTTCCTTGGTCCTTACAGAGGATTTGATTCCCCGGTAGCTGTTGAATCAGGAAAATGTACAGGCAGCATTGCCAGTGGCTGGTCGCCCATAGCATCCCATGAGATTAATATCACCCTGGCTCCCGGAGAAAGCCGTGAATTTATATTCCTTTTGGGGTATATTGAAAATCCAAAAGAAGAAAAATTCACTGAACCAGGAATTATTAATAAAGCAAGAGCATACGACTTAATTCAGCGTTACCAGACTTCTGAGCAAGTTGATAAAGCTCTGGCTGATCTTCAAGAGTATTGGCAAAAGCTTCTTTCTCGTTATCAAGTTCATTCTGCCAATGACAAAGTGAATCGAATGGTAAATATATGGAACCAATATCAATGTATGGTGACCTTTAATATGTCTCGTTCAGCTTCTTATTATGAATCAGGTATAGGCCGAGGTATGGGCTTCCGTGATTCCTGTCAGGATCTCCTTGGTTTCGTACATTTAATACCGGAACGAGCAAGGGAACGTATCATCGATATTGCTTCTACTCAGTTTGAAGATGGTAGTGCTTATCACCAGTATCAACCTTTAACAAAAAGAGGGAATTCCGATATAGGAAGTGGCTTTAATGATGATCCTCTCTGGCTTATTGCATGCACCAGTGCCTATGTGAGGGAAACGGGGGATACTTCTATTCTGACAGAAACGGTTCCCTTCGAAAATGATTGGGACAAAGCAGCGCCTCTTATGGAGCATCTTAAACGTTCTCTTAATTTTACAATTACTCATAAAGGACCTCATGGATTGCCGCTCATTGGACGTGCAGACTGGAATGATTGTCTGAATCTGAACTGTTTCTCAGAGCATCCTGGAGAGTCTTTCCAGACTTATGGCCCCAGTGAAGGTCCAGTTGCTGAATCTGTCTTCATTGCAGGTATGTTTGTAAAATATGGAGAGGAATATGCGCAGCTGGCAGAATTGATGGGAGACCATGATGAAGCCGCAAGAGCTCGCAGTGAAGTAGCAACCATGTATAATGCCGTTCTCAATTATGGATGGGATGGTGAATGGTTCCTTCGTGCTTACGATGCTTATGGCAATAAGGTTGGATCCAAGGAATGCGAAGAAGGGCAGATTTACATAGAACCTCAGGGCTTCTGTGTTCTGGCTGGAATTGGTGTAAAAGAAGGATTAGCTCAGAAGGCGTTGAAATCTGTAAAAGAGAAACTGGACACGAAATATGGTATTATGATTCTCCAGCCAGCTTATACCAGATATCATCTGGAACTTGGAGAAATTACTTCATATCCACCGGGATACAAGGAAAATGCAGGAATTTTCTGCCATAATAACCCTTGGGTATCTATTGCAGAAACAGTGGTAGGAAACGGTAACCGAGCATTTGAAATCTATTCCAAAACATGTCCGGCTTATGTAGAAGAATTCAGCGAAATTCATCGTACTGAGCCTTATGTATATTCACAGATGATTGCCGGTGCTGATGCGCCAAGACATGGGGAAGCGAAGAACAGTTGGTTAACCGGAACCGCTGCATGGACCTTCGTGAATATATCCCAATATATTCTTGGTCTTCGTCCAACCCATTCCGGTCTCATGATTGATCCTTGTATACCAGAAGGTTTTGGTGATTTTTGTCTCGAAAGATACTACCGTGGAACGAATTATCATATTCAGGTAAAGAATCCTTCAAATGTTCAAAAGGGAGTAAAAGAAGTAATTGTAGATGGTGAAGTTATTGAAGGCAACATTATTCCAATCGTAGATCGTAAAGATGTGTTTGTAGAAGTGATTATGGGATAAGCAAAGAGATTGATTAGGCTGTTTACTTATATAAGAGAAGGACACTTGCAGTGATTGTTTGGCATACTGTACGTATGAGTCACTGAAAAGTGTCCTTTTTTTTACTATAATGAATTTAAGATGCCATATTGATGTAAGAGTGAGAATATACTGGATTATTTAAGACTAAAATAAGCTTTATTGTATGAAATATCAAATGCCTTAATAGAAGTTTTAACTTGCTTGGATGTATAGGTGTTACCCCTCCAACTTCATCGTTTCTGCCCTTTTTGTCAGCTGGGAGAAATAAGTGTTAATTTTCAAATAATTTATCGACAAATAGTCAGTGTTGAGCACAATCATACTCAGTACTGACTATTTTGCTTTTAGAAAAGTTAATGGACTAAAAATATTAAAATAAATAGGAGAAGTATTATGTCAAAGCAGGCATTACAAAAGGAAATATACTGGAAATAGGCCCTGGACCTGGCTATGTGGGCTTGGAGTTACTTAAGAGATGCTCTGGTGCAATACTTACCGGATGTGAAATAAGCCGTGAAATGATAAAAGTTGCTAAGAAAAATGCAAAAGAATATGGTTTTGAAAACAGAGCGAGTTATGTTGAAGGCAATGGCATGCAGATGCTATTTTCAGATGATTCTTTTGATGCTGTTATTTCAAATGGCCCATATATTTTACAACTAAGCCAAAAGAAATTCGCCCTGGATTTTTAAGTTCTTTAAATGCAGCATATACGGTTGATGAGATTAAAGAATTAATCGATCATTCAGAATTAAAAAATGCTACTGTTATTAAAGAATTTTTTGGCTTATGTATATCAGGAAATAAGATACTCCCTTAATTATTGAGTTATGGCCTGTTTGATCAACGAAATGTCCATAAATAATAGATATAGATCAGTATAAAAAGCATTGCATCATTGAAAAGTAAAATGGGAAATTCGACTCACAAAATATCTGGTTACACAGTTTAGAATTTTTACTATAATTAATTTACAAATAAAACATTACATTCATTTAATTATCAGATGGTATTTGGGGGGAGAAGTATGCAGGACAATTCGTTGGTAAAACATGTAATCAGAGTTAACAAAGTATTGAACAGTGTGTTTTTTGTGCTGGGCTTTGTAATGCTTATTGCAGGAATTGTTACGCGAACAATAACTTCAAGCATTATTCCTCTTTTAGTAACAATTCTATCATCTTTTCTGGCTTTGTATTTAAGATATAAAAAGAAGGAGGCTGCAGCAAGTTATGTATTGGTTGCATCAGCATTAATACAGGTACTTCCTTTACTGTCCATGTTAGGCGAAGGTACTTTTGTTTTAGCGATGTTGCCAATCAGTGTTGCTGCATTGTATTTAAATCAATGGATTTTTATTATTGTTGGAGTTATTATTAATGCAGCTATAATAATATTGCATATAATGACTCCAGGTTTAAACATCGAAGCTTACCTATTTCCTGATATTTTACAGGCATTAATAACGACTGTGCTATTTATATTGGTGAGAACTGGTGCAAAACTGATCCAGGATGCTAATGAGAATGGGGCTCAATCAAAGAAGTTATTAAATGAACTGCAAAAAACTATTGATGCCATTAAGGCGAACACATCGATTTTAAATATTGATGTATCCAAAGGTAATGAGAATCTTAATATAGTTCGTGAAATAAGCTCTTCGATCACATCTGCCACTCAAGAAATAATCGAAGGGATAGTGGAACAGAGTAAAAGCGTTTCAAAGATCAGCCAAATGATCAAAGAGGCAGATCAGAAGATAGCTGAGCTGACAGAATTCTCAGATCAATTGAAAAGTGTTTCTGTGGATGCCGGCAACATAGTAACAGAAGGCTCTGATAAAATGAATATAATGGACAGACAGATGGCTGTGATTAATCAGGGAGTTACAACATCTGTGGCCACCGTTCAGGAACTGAGTGAGCATATGGATGAAATAAACAATTTCCTGTCTGGTATTACACAAATTGCAGATCAAACAAGTTTACTTGCTTTAAATGCAGCCATAGAAGCAGCCAGAGCAGGGGAATCAGGAAAAGGCTTTGCGGTTGTGGCTGATGAGGTTAAAAAGTTGTCTGAGCAAAGTGCTTTGATGGTAAAGCAGATTAACCAGATCATATATGAAATAAAAGAAAAAGTAAAAAATGTTCTTGATGAAGTCAGTAAGGTACAATTGGCGACTCAGGATGGAGAGAAGATTGCCGGCACGGTTGATCAGAGTTTTGAAATGATTCAGGAGACTTTTGATGATATTGTAAATTATATTACTGACGAATTTAGCAGAATTGGAAATGTCGCTGATTTATTTTCACATATAGGAGAAGAGATAGAAAGTATATCAAATATTTCACAGATGCATAGTTCTGCAACTAAAGAATTATTGGCAACATTAGAAGAACATAATGCAAGCATCGAAGGCATGAATCATTTAATGAAAAATATTAAAGCATCCAGTGAGAGTTTGCAGGAGGCTATTATATAATAAGTATTTAAATGATTAGTGGGGATATCAATTTCATCATTTTGAGTTGTATTGAGTACATAAGATCTATATTAGAATCGAATAAATAAAGAAGTATGTATATCATAAAGGGTTACCAGACATTTACCTTTCTCTTGGATTTATGCCAGAGATGGTCGTGTCAGGAAACCCTTTTTAATTTGCATGGATTACTTATAGGATTGTACTATAGAATAGAATTTTAAGATTGCATTGACTTAAAGAAAAAATTTGAAAATAATGATATCAATGGAATTTATTCTCGATTTATTTGTTTGAGGAACTTATGAATCTTTATGCTGACCAGCATATATCTTTTATATTTGACTTCAATCTTGTCATTACTAATCTTAATAAAATGGATAAGGAACATGCTTTAGAGTTAGTAAAAAAGTTGCGAAACAGCATTACTGTTTCTGCCCAAACCAATGATGAATATGCTGTTAACTATGCCGATATCCCTCTGGTGGGAAGAACGATTTTTGAGCAGCAACGGATGCTCTATCAAACTCTTCTGGAATGGCTTGATTCCTTTGAAAGCCAGTTCAAAGAAGGTTGATATTATGGGCACCAAAATCAGCTTAACTGTTTTGTTTGAAAATCCTTTTTGGATAGGTTTATATGAACGCATTGAGTGTGACGAATATGAAGTCTGCAAAATTACCTTTGGAGCAGAGCCTAAGGATTATGAGGTATATGATTTCTTACTTAAAAACTGGGATAGACTGAAATTTAGCCCGCCTGTTAAATGCGATGGGATTGAAGAACGAAAATGCAATCCGAAGCGCCTGCAACGGGAAATTAACAGGCAATTAGAGAATAAAGGGATAGGTACAAAAGCTCAACAAGCTCTAAAACTTCAATATGAACAGAATAAAAATGAGAGAAAGATTAAAAGCCGGGAGCAAAAAGAAGCTGAAAAGGAACGCAAATATGCATTACGAAAGGAAAAGAGGAAAGCGAAACATAAAGGGAAATAATATTCTTAAGTAAATTCGCGAATACATACTGTTATGCTGTCACAAACAGGAAGTAAATTGTGCCATAATTGGATTTATACTCTCGATATAGATTCGTAAGAACATACCGAGAGTATTTATTTAAAATGGGAGTGAGACAAGATTGCAGAGTTGGCATGGAGTATTTTTGGAGATATAGGAGATATATTTTAAGAAATTAAGCAAAGCTATGATTTAAGACTTAACGGAGCGATCTTTTTAGATAAATCATATCCACCAATTGCTTTCCATTCTCGTAGATAGGGTGATCATAATTGTGTATAAAAAAATTATTAACAACATGTGATGGCTTAAATCCACATTTTTCATAGAAATTCAGTGTCATGGGGCTGTTGCCAGTGCCGACATATAACTCGGTACCTGAGTTCTTGTAGTGATTTACAATGAATGAAATAAGCGCTTGTCCATAACCTTTCCGCTGATATTTTGGAATGGTAACCATATTCTTAATTTCATAAATTCCTTCGCCTTCTTTAGTGACAACACAAAGGGCTTTAAGATCATCATCATACAAGGCAAACATTTCCCCACGATACAAATATTTTTCGATCATACTTACCTGTTCATCTGCAATAAGTAGTAAATCCATATATTTCGTTTTATCATCATCCATAACTTTTTCGATTCTCATAGGGTCATTCTCCTTTTTGATTTTCAATTCATTTGAATTGTAGCAAAAGCGAATATAATATTCAATTTATTCTTCATTGAATATTATAAAATTTAGTTATGTGAAAACTATTATGTAATTGAAATGAATCTGTTAAGTATAGATGTATTTTTTTCAGAAAAGTATAGATAATAGATTAATGAAAATGGAACATCTAACGGAATTAAATAAATCGTTACGAGTGTTTTCAGAGTTTTGCAGGCGATTTAGTTGCTGGAAGGCCGAGTTAGTGATATGATAATGTTACTACTAATAAGGATCAACATGTATATCCGCTTAATTGTGAGTCAACAACTTAAATACTATAAGTTTTAGGAGGAATACTGATGAAAAAGTTAAAAATAGCAGATGGAATACATATGCTTACAATGAATGTTGAGGATATATTATTTGAAGGGATGTGGGAGCTTGCTAATGGAGTGACTCTTAATTCCTACATTGTTCAGGGAGAAAAGACAGCAATCATTGATGGCGTTATTGGTTGGGACGGGGTACCTGAAACCCTTTATAAGAGTCTGGGAGAAATAGGTGTCGATCCCCAAAATATCGATTATTTGATTGTTAATCATATGGAACCTGACCATTCAGGATGGATTTCAAATTTCCGAAAAATTAAGGATGATTTTACAATAGTATGTACTGATAAAGCTGCAAAGATGGTATCTTCTTTTTATAATGAAGATAAGATCATGATTGTGAAAGAAGGAGATACCCTTGATCTTGGAAATGGCAAGGTATTGAGTTTCCATCCAGTACCTAATGTTCATTGGCCAGATACCATGTACACTTATGAAAGCTCTACTAAAACCCTTTTCTCATGTGACATGTTTGGAGCATTTGGTATGATGGGAGACCATGTTTTTGATGATGAATTGACTTCTGAAGAGATCGATTATTTTGAAGCCGAAGGAATGAGGTATTTTTCCAATGTAATGATTACTTTTACAACCAGTGTCAAAAAGGCAATAGAGAAAGCAAAAACGCTGGATGTAAGGACTATAGCGCCTGGACATGGCCCAGTTTATAGAAAAAATCCTCAGAAAATCATGGATGACTATACCAGATTTTGCAGATATGCTGAAGGTGCAGGCAAGAATGAAGTTACAATTTTATGGGGCTCCATGTATGGTATGACCGCCAAAGCCATTGAACGTGCTGAAAGCGTACTTCAAAGAGAAGGTATCCAATATAGTAAGCTGCAAATGCCACTGGAAAGTGAAAGTGAAATGGTGGCGACTGTGTTTAGATCAGCAGCAGTGATCGTTGCGGCACCTACTTATGAATACAAGCTTTTCCCACCGGTTGCAGAAGCATTAAATGAAGCTGGCAGAAAGAAGATTACAGGTAAAGTGGCATTCAGATTTGGCTCCTATGGATGGTCTGGCGGAGCAGAAAATGAACTGAAAGAAATCATTGAAAGAAATAAGATGAAGTGGGATTTCATTGATTCTGTAGAGTTTGAAGGAGCACCCAAAGAAGAAGACCTTAAAAAGGTGGAAGCAGGAGTATTAGAGTTGATTAAAAAGATGAAAGAGAAAGTTGTAGAATAATTTTTGATTGATGAATAAGGGTTTCATGTCTCAAAACCCTTATTCATCAAAAGGGACAGTCCTTTTGGCTTTCATGAGTAAAGGTTAAAAGAACTGTCCCTTTTATATACTTATTGAGAGTTTAAACTATGTTCTTAATGAATTAGCGTTATAATTTTTGATGAATTATCTTAATTTTTTGTAAGAGGAATGAGATAACAACTAAGCTAAAAATTCAAAAGCATATCGGAGATTTGTTTTTTATTCCAAAGGCTACGCCTAATATAGAAGCAGATGTTATTGATGTATAAATGAATGTATAATTTCGTACGAACAATACTTTTCTGATGATAACCGGAGAAAATAAGGCAGAACCGGAGAGCCCAATATGGGATAGTAATGATATTGCAAGTTATTATTTTATCAATATAAGTAAATTTAGAAAGGTTTTAAGAAATTTATCCTGATTTGAGAGGTGTTATGGATGGATTGTGTCATAAGAAAATGGAAATTAGATGATAAATCCGATCTTGCAAAGATCTTGAACAACAAAAAGATACTGAACAACTTACGGGATGGTTTGCCGTATCCATATACAGAAAAAGATGCGGAAGAATTTATTACTGCCATGTTGTCCGTTGATTCGTCAAAAACCTTTGCCTTTGCAATTACATTGGATGATAATGTTATTGGAAGTATAGGTATTTTCCGATGTGACAATATCCACTACAGAACTGCGGAAATGGGATATTATATAGGTGAGTCCTATTGGGGGAAGGGATATGCCACAAGTGCCGTTAAGCAGGCATGTAAATATGTATTTGAACATTCTGATATCATAAGAATTTTTGCTGAACCATTTGCTCATAATGTGGGATCGTGCCGAGTTCTTGAAAAAGCTGGGTTCCAGTATGAAGGAACTTTGCGCAGCCGTATTGTCCCCCTTATTTTGGACAAAAACTCACTAATGCTTAATATATCTTAGAATTTCATATTAATTTTTCTTCACCCTAATTTGATTCTACAGAAATATTTATCTTCATCAAGGATAAA
>Ga0134100_1000522_pt1 | contig 45149 bp, 50 predicted proteins | sample 11_taG_2_FD_94444 | JGI IMG/M metagenome (GOLD analysis project Ga0134100, IMG submission 94444) | Switchgrass degrading microbial communities from high solid loading bioreactors in New Hampshire, USA - 11_42_5_180_A3 metaG | ecosystem: Engineered > Bioreactor > Semi-continuous > Anaerobic >...
AAAAAATATGGTTCCAGAGTACATAAAGGTTTTGCATTAGTTCAGGCCGAACTAAATGAATTGTTTGAAAACTAACTTTTACATACAAGAAGTAGTTTACACAAACTTCTTGACACTATCTTTTTATAGAATAATAATAATTAAAATATTATTTTAGGTAATAATATAATAATGATTATTTTAAAGGAGGGTTTATGATGCAAAGCTTAGGACAACTTATTCAAACTGGAGACTGGAAAGGAGAAAAGCATGTTCCTGTTATTCACATCCCCCAAGGAGTAAAATTGGGAGAAGCTTTCGAATTAAAGGTTTCCATAGGGGATGAAATCAAACATCCTAATGAATTGGAACATCATATCAAGTGGATAAAGTTATATTACTTTAAAGAAGATGGAAAATTTCCAGTTGAAATTGCGTCATTTGATTTTGTATCCCATGGTGAAGCTGGAGTGATTAGTGAACCGGTTGGCTCTGTCAGTGTTAAACTGAACGCACCTGGATTTATTTATGCTTTGGCATACTGCAATATTCATGGTTTATGGGAAAATAAAGCAGAAATTAAGTTTGATTAAAAAGTAAGGGCGTAAGCCCTTACTTTTTCTGTGTGATTCAGCAGCATTTTCAATCATGTTGATTATTGCATTAGAATTTAGTACTATAGTATTGAAAAACATAATGAGGAAGTGGCCTATGTTTACTCGTTTTATACATAATGCTTATCCGGTTTTTGTAGAAGAAGGATTTGAATTGTTATCTGACAGAAAAGAAGTAGATATTTTTTCTGAAGATGTTGAAGTGGTTCGATTCATTAAAAGACATAATACGATTTTATATATCATTAATTTTTGGAATATGCTGAATATCGATTTTGAAGTTTTTACTCATAGGAATAATGCCTATGAGAAGAAACTTACTGAATTCTTTGAGCGACTGAATTGCAGTCACATTATTGTCCTTAATTTACTCATTACTGAAGAAGAAATGGAATTTAAAAATGTAAGTATTTTTCATCCTGATCAAGATATTTACTCTGTATCATGGATTGTGGAATTGCCCACGAAAAAGATCCTTGTTAACAAAGGCGATGCCGACGAGGTATTAAATATAAGACAATTAGTTAATAAGGTTTTTAATATAATGGACCCTTCTTTTGATAGTGAAGAAAAAAATTTACGCAAATATAAAGACAAGATCAGAAGAAAGATCCCTTTAAAAGAAAAAAGTAATAATACTGCATTAACCTATGGAATAATTGTTGTAAATCTTATTATATGGTTTGTACTGGAATTAAATGGTGGTTCTGAAGATGTTAATACATTGCTTTTATTTGGTGCCAATGAACCTTTCCTTGTGTTAAAAAGAGATCAGTATTGGAGATTAGTTACTTCTATGTTTCTCCATATTGGGTTTAGTCATTTATTGTATAACAATTTTGCCCTATATTTATTTGGAACAAGAATCGAAAGATATTATGGTAAAGTAAAATTCATATTAATTTATTTTACTTCGGGTATTATTGGAAGTATCGCCAGCATCTTTTTTAGTAATACAGTATCTGCGGGAGCATCAGGAGCCATATATGGGCTTTCGGGGGCTTTGTTGTTTTTAGCGTATAAAACCAGGAAAGAAATAGATGGATTCAATACGTACACGATCTTAGTTATGATACTGATTGGTATTGGTTTAGGATGGGTCATGCCTTCTATAGACAATGCTGCCCATTTAGCCGGCTTTTTGTCGGGATTATTTGCTGGGAAATTATTATTATTCCCATGGAAGAATAGGCAATAGACTAATCCATTGATCATATGTTCAAGACAGGGGCATATTAATGTAAAGGGATTGTACGAGTTTTGAGTAATAATTGAATTACTTCTTCTAAAGATGGAAAATATTAAAAGATTTCTTGACAAACCAATAAGAGAGCGTTACAATATATATTGTAGAGCGATACACTACTATCATTCAACCCAATACACGACAGCAATATTTTAAAAAATCCAGGATGTGGTTGAGGGAGGAAAGAATATATGCTAAAAGTTTTTTATGTTTGCTTTTTTACCGGAGTTCTATATACTGCCGTTACATTTATATTAGGTCAGATTTTTGACTTTTTGGGTTTGGACGGAGATGTAGATATGGATGGTGATTTTCTTGGCATCGGAATTTCTCCCTTAAAACCTGTCATCATTGCTGTTTTTGTTACTGTATTCGGTGGCGTTGGCATCATAGCGGAAAAGAACAACCTAGGGGATATTATAAGTTTAATCATTGCACTTATTTTCGCAGTGACTGTTTCATTTCTTATTTTTCGTTTCGTTGTAGTTCCTTTATATAAACTTCAAAGTAAAGGAGCTGTGGAGCAGAAAGCGCTCATCGGACATATTGCCAAGGTAACACTAACCATTAAAGACGGTCAATTTGGAAAAATTCATTATGTTGTAGACGGCCACACTTATTCTGCTCCGGCAAAGTCTGTAAATAATGAAACGATTGAAAAAGGTGATGAAGTAGTTATTGTCGAAATAAGAAATAATACATTTTATGTAAAAAAAATATGAGGAGGGTTTTATATGGAACTAGAGTCAGCAATCACTATTGCAGGGATGATCGTAGGAGTTATTATACTTTTAACAATCAGTATCCTTACAATGTGGAAAAAAGTCTCCCAAGATAAGGCATTGGTTATAACAGGTCTTAAGAAAAGAGTTATTTCAGGGGGAGGAGGATTTGTTATTCCTCTTTTAGAAAGAACCGATGTTATTTCTTTGGAGAATATGAAAATAGTGGTTAGAACTGAAGGTGCACTTACTGAGCAAGGTGTAGATATTATTGCAGACGGTGTAGCCGTTATTAAGGTTAAATCCGATAAAGAATCGATTTTGGCTGCAGTTGAGCAGTTTAATACAGGTTCTGAAAAAAAGACAATAGAAGTGATTAAAGATACAGCAAACGATGTCCTGGAAGGGAAATTAAGAGAAATCATCTCTAAGATGACTGTTGAGGAAATTTATAAAGACAGAGAAAAATTTGCTTCCCAGGTCCAAGAAGTTGCTGCAGTGGATTTAGCAGAAATGGGTTTGGAGATCAAAGCCTTTACTATTCGTGATATATCTGATAATAATGGTTATTTGGAAGCCTTAGGTAAAAAGCGCATAGCTGAAGTAAAAAGAGATGCACAGATTGCCGAAGCAGAAGCTCAAAAGGAAACAAAGATAAAAACAGCTGATGCTGCAAGATATGGTGAAGAAGCAAGACTGCAGGCAGAAACCCTGATTGCTGAGGCTGCTAAAGAAAAAGAATTAAAAGTACAGGCATATCGAAAAGAACAAGAAACCGAAAAAGCAAAAGCTGACCTTGCTTACGAAATTGAAACCAGTAAAATTCAACAAGAAATTGAAAAAGAAAAAATGCAGATTCAAATCGTAAGAAAGCAAAAAGAAATTGAATTGGCAGAACAAGAAGCGGCAAGAAAAGAAAAAGAATTAGAAGCGACTGTGAAAAAACTGGCGGATGCTGAAAAATATAGTGCAGAAAAGAGAGCAGAGGCCTTAAAGTACAAAGAAATTCAGGAAGCTTTGGCGCAGGCGGAAGCCATTAAAGCTACAGGGGCAGCACAGGCAGAAGCTAATCGTCTTGCAGGGATGACTGAAGTTGAAATCATTCGTGAAAAAGGAAAGGCCGAAGCAGAAGCTATGCTTAAGAAAGCAGAAGCTTTCAAATTATACAATGATGCAGCGATTACACAAATGATTATAGAAAAACTTCCAGAGATTGCAAAAGCTATTGCAGAACCTTTATCAAAGGTAGAAAAGATTGTTATTGTGGATTCAGGTAATGGTGAAGGAAAAGGTGCTTCCAAGGTAACTGGATACGTAACGGAAATCATGTCCAGTCTTCCTGAAACTATAGAAACTTTGACAGGGGTTGATCTGAAGAAAGTATTAAGTAATCCTGAAGTTATGAAAACAACACAAAAGATCGCTCCTGAAGTAGAAACAGCACCTGTTACCGACGAAAAAAGTAAAGCATAAATCTATAAAAATTTTTCCTTTAAAAATCGGCAGTTTTGCCGATTTTTTTCTTTTAGAGTTTGTAAAACTGGTATAAAATATAAGAAGCAATTAAGGTAAGAGGAGGAAGTTTATGAATGCAGAGATTTTAGCAGTAGGCACAGAACTGCTCCTAGGGGATATTGTAAATACCAATGCACAATATATCGCCAGAAGATTAGCGGATATAGGAGTAAACGTATATTATCAGTCTGTTGTCGGTGACAATGAAAGTCGTTTATACAAATCTTTTGAATTAGCACTGGAAAGAGCAGATATTGTTATCACAACAGGAGGTTTGGGACCGACGAACGATGATTTAACAAAAGAAACGGCCACAGCCATTGCAGGGAAACCTTTGGTTTTGGATCAAAAATCTTTAGAATGGATAGAATCCTATTTTAGCAAACTTGGCAGGAAAATGACCGAAAACAATAGAAAGCAAGCATATTTTCCAGAAGGCTCTGTTATTTTTCACAATGAATATGGAACTGCTCCAGGTTGTGCCATTGAGGTAGGTAAAAAGAAAATCATATTACTGCCCGGTCCTCCAAGGGAAATGAAACCGATGTTTGAAAATAGTGTGATCCCTTACCTGACTCAATTTCAGGATGGTGTTCTTGTTTCAAAAGTTTTGAGAATCTGTGGGCTTGGTGAAAGTCAGGTGGTGGATATGCTAAAAGACATCATAGATGCTCAAACTAATCCTACTATAGCGCCTTATGCCAAAACGGGGGAGGTAACCCTGCGTATTACCAGCAAGGCAAAAACCAGAGACGAAGCAAGCAAAAAGATCTTTCCTGTTGAAGAAAAAATAAGAAATATTTTAGGTAATCATATTTATGGTGAAGGAGAAGATACGACTTTAGAGTCGGTAGTCGCAGAAATGCTTATTCGTCACAATAAAACTATTGCTGTAGCTGAATCATGTACAGGAGGACTTCTTGCAGCAAGACTGGTCAATTATCCGGGAATTTCATCAGTATTTATGGAAGGAGCAGTAACATACAGCAATGCATCTAAAATCCGCCAACTGAGTGTTAAAGAGGAAACTTTAAGTAAATATGGTGCAGTAAGCAAAGAAACTGCAGAAGAAATGGCAAAAGGAATCTGTCAAAGCGCTGGAACGGATATAGGTATATCCACAACAGGAATCGCAGGACCTGGTGGAGGAAGCGCTGAAAAGCCGGTAGGACTTGTATATTCAGGAGTGTGTATTGACGGAGAAGTGTTTTCTAAAAAATTTAGCTTCACTGGAGACAGACAGAATATAAGAGAACGTACAGTGATTTCTGTTTTAGATTGGGTCAGAAGAATTTTAAGTGAAAAATACATATAAGAAAAATGCCCGTACTTTTTGAATTTTTGTTGACTAATAGGTGAAAGTATACTATAATAAGAACATCAGTTCGATTGTTTAATTTGTATAAAAATGGTTATTACTTTATTATAAAAAGAAGAAAGGTGGTGTCCCGAAAGATGAAAAAGGCATCAATCGGGAGCAGTATGGCTTCAGAGAAAGAAAAAGCATTAGAGGCAGCTATCAGTCAAATTCAGAAACAGTTTGGTAAAGGTTCTATTATGAAATTGGGAGAAGCAACTGAACATAATATTTCAACAATTCCTACTGGTTCTTTGAGTTTAGACATTGCTCTCGGTGTAGGCGGTATTCCAAGAGGAAGGATTATTGAGATCTTTGGACCGGAGTCTTCAGGGAAAACAACTGTTGCCCTCCATATGATTGCTGAGGCACAAAAATTAGGAGGAATAGCTGCATTTATTGATGCAGAGCATGCTTTAGATCCTGGATATGCAGCAAAACTAGGTGTTAATATTAATGATTTATATATTTCACAGCCTGATCATGGAGAACAGGCTTTAGAAATTGCTGAAACGATGGTTCGATCCGGAGCCATTGATATAGTCATCATTGACTCTGTAGCAGCATTAGTTCCCAAAGCAGAAATAGAAGGGGAAATGGGAGACAGCCATATGGGGCTGCAAGCACGTTTAATGTCTCAGGCCCTTAGAAAATTAACCGGAATTGTCAATAAATCTAAATGTATTGTGGTATTTATTAATCAGCTCCGTGAAAAAGTTGGTGTTGTTTTTGGAAGTCCTGAAACAACAACTGGAGGCCGTGCTCTTAAATTTTATGCCTCTATTCGGTTAGACGTTAGAAAAGTAGAAACGTTAAAGCAAAGTAATGATTCTGTAGGAAGCCGTACTCGAATTAAAGTAGTCAAGAATAAAGTTGCTCCTCCATTCAAGCAAGCAGAATTCGATATTATGTATGGAGAAGGCATTTCAAAAGAAGGGGATATATTGGACCTGGCTACAGAAATCGATATTGTTAATAAAAGTGGAGCATGGTATTCTTATGGAGATCTTCGATTAGGGCAAGGCAGGGAGAATGCCAAAGAGTTTTTAAAAGAAAATCCTCATGTATGCAATGAAATTGAAAATTTGGTTAGAAAATATTATGATTTGCCTCCACGAGATGCAGGAGAGCCAGTTGACCAGGAAACAGCAGATCAGGAAACAGAGCAGGAAGAACAGATAAAATTAAAAGATGAGTAATATTTGCAAACCTCTTTGAATTTCAAGGAGGTTTTTGTATTTTGGGAGTGAGCGTATGAAAATAACCAAGATTGAAAAGCAAAAAAACAACCAGGACAGATGGTCTGTTTTTATAGATGGAGAGTTTGCCTTTGGAGTTACGACGGAAGAGGTATTTGTTTTTAAACTGACAGTAGGCAAAGAAATCAGTGAAATCGAATTGGAGAAAATGATCAAAGAAAAAGACTATTCCAAGGCTAAAGATGTTGCGCTTAAATTTTTGAGTTACAGAGCCAGAAGTGAAAAAGAATTAAGAGACAAACTGATCAGCAAGGAATTTGACCCGGTAACAATTGATCGGGTAATTGAGTTTCTTAAAAGATATGATTATGTTAATGATGAAAAATTTGCAAAAAGCTATGTGCGAGAACGTATTCGACTGAAATTTGAAGGAAGAAAAAAATTAATATACGATTTAAAGCAAAAAGGAATAAAACAAGAAATTATTGACCATGTTTTAAATAACACCGATATCAATGAAATTGACCATGCTCTTAAACTTTTAGAAAAGAAAGTGCCTGATAAAACTGAATTGGGCCTAAAAGAAAAGCAAAGAATTTATCAGTTTTTATTAAGAAAAGGTTTTTCTTATGATATTATTCAAAAAGCATTTAATGTGTATTTTCACTAAAGATAATAGTTATTTCCTTATTTATTGTAGTACTTGACATAATTTTTAAAAAGTTATACAATCATTATGTTATCCTATAATAACTTGAACCATGAAAACTGAATAAAGGAGGTGTTACCCATCGAACCATTTTTGATTGCAATAGTTGTTTTAATTACTGCAATTGTTGTTGGAGCAATTACCTTTGCTATGGGGGTTTCTTATAGAAAACGTATTGCTGAAGCACAAATCGGTTCTGCTGAAGAAAGAGCTAGGAAAATCATAGACGATGCTATTAGCACTTCTGAAGCTAAGAAACGTGAAATTATGTTAGAAGCCAAAGAAGAAACATTAAAAGCAAAGAATGAACTTGACCAGGAAATCAGAGAGCGTCGTGGTGAACTGCAGCGCTTAGAAAGAAGATTACAGCAGAAAGAAGAAAGCTTGGATAGAAAAACTGAAGCTTTAGAGAAAAAGGAAGATGCTCTTAATAAAAAAGCAGAACAGATCGAAGAATTACGGGAAGAAATTATTGCTCTTCAACAAAAAGAAATACAGGAATTAGAAAGAATTTCCGGACTCACCTCCGAGGAAGCTAAAGAATACCTGTTAAAAACTATTGAAAATGAAGTTAAACATGAATCAGCTATGCTCATTAAAGAAATTGAAACCAAGGCGAAACAGGAAGCAGAAAAGAAGGCAAGAGATATTATTGCCAATGCCATTCAAAAGTGTGCTGCCGATCATGTTGCTGATACTACAGTATCTGTAGTGCCACTTCCTAATGATGAAATGAAAGGAAGAATCATTGGTCGAGAAGGGCGCAACATTAGAACATTGGAAACGCTGACGGGAATCGATTTGATTATTGATGATACACCGGAAGCTGTTATTTTATCAGGATTTGATCCTATTAGAAGAGAAGTTGCCAGAATTGCCTTGGAGAAATTGATTGTTGATGGAAGAATTCATCCAGCAAGAATCGAAGAGATGGTTGAAAAGGCCAAGAAAGAAGTAGAAACATTAATTCGTGAAGAAGGAGAAGCTGCTACATTTGAAACCAATGTACACGGTCTCCATCCAGAGCTTATTCGTTTACTGGGTAAATTACGATTTAGAACAAGTTATGGTCAAAATGTTTTGAAACATTCTATTGAAGTTGCAAATCTTTGTGGCTTGATTGCTGCTGAATTAGGTGTTGATGTTCGATTAGCCAAACGTGCCGGACTGCTTCATGATATTGGAAAAGCAGTAGATCACGAAATGGAAGGATCTCATATCAGTATCGGTGTTGAATTGTGTAGAAAATATCGTGAATCCAGTATTGTTCTGAATGCAATTGAAGCGCATCATGGAGATGTGGAACCAGAAAGTATTATTGCCGTTATTGTTCAGGCGGCGGATACCATTTCAGCTGCACGACCAGGAGCAAGAAGAGAAACCTTGGAAACTTATATTAAACGTTTGCAAAAATTAGAAGAGATTGCAGATTCGTTTAAAGGAGTAGAAAAATCGTTTGCGATTCAGGCGGGTAGAGAACTTCGTATCATGGTTATACCTGAAGAAACTGATGATGCGCAAATGGTATTGTTATCAAGAGAAATAGCTAAGAAAATCGAAAACGAACTGGAATATCCAGGTCAAATAAAAGTACATCTTATTCGTGAAACTAGGGCAATAGAATATGCAAAATAGAAAAGAGAAAGTGCGAAATCGCGCTTTCTCTTTTTTATTTTGCACAGAATACAACATATGATATAATACAATATATGTAATAATAAACATATTTTAAAAAAAATTATATTTTAAAAAAGGATTTAGGAAAAGAATGGAGAATATATTATAGGAATTAGTTTTTATCCTAAGAAAAGGGGGTCATAAAAGTGGAAGTATTAAAAGTCGCTTCAAAATCGAACCCTAATGCTGTTGCAGGCGCCTTAGCAAACACTATTCGTGAAAAAGGTGGTGCAGAACTTCAGGCAATAGGGGCAGGTGCTCTTAATCAAGCACTAAAAGCAGTGATTATTGCACGAGGATATGTAGCGCCCTCGGGAATTGATTTAATCTGTGTGCCGGCATTTACCGACATTGAGATTAATGGTGAAGAAAGAACTGCGATAAAACTAATAATACAAGCTCGCTAAGAGCTTGTATTATTTTTTGCCTTGTTATTCCATTTCAGGTTCAAAACTCATACAGTCTGTTTCGTGTTTTGATTTGGCATCGCTAACATGTTCGCCTACTAAAATATCTTCTAATGTGCAGTATTTCACTTTATCATTAAATTTACAGGATTTTACATTGCATTTAATTACTTGAGAATTTGGACGTGCCAATATACTCATCTCCTTTATTTATTGGACTTAAATTATAAGTCTCTATCATTATTTGCAGAATCAAATGATTTTATTCTTTTGCATATTGGTATATTATAGTTTACTTTGTGGAGGCAGATTTTTATGAATGCATTCTTTCTGGATGCGCATTGCGATACTATTACAAAAATAATGCATACAAAAGAATCTTTGTATAAAAATAATGATCAAGTTGATATAGAAAGACTGAAAAATTTTTCTCATCCAATACAGTTTTTTGCAATATGGATGCATCCTAAATTTTATGGAAATCCGCTTATATACACCTTAAAAGCAATAGACTATTTTTATAAAGAAATCGAAAAAAATGAACCCTATATTGCAGCTGCAGTTTCTTTAAAAGAAATAGAAAGGAATATTGCAGAAAATAAAATCAGTGCTGTATTAACTGTTGAAGGCGGAGAAGCGCTGGAAGGAGAAATAGAGATTCTTAGAACTTTATACAGGTTAGGTGTCAGATGTATGACATTAACATGGAATTATCAAAACTGTGTTGGTTGTGGAGCAATGGAAGAGCAATTAAAAAAAGGTCTTACTGATTTTGGCATTGAGGTTGTTAAAGAAATGAATGCATTAGGAATGCTTGTAGATGTATCTCATTTGTCAGAGAGCAGCTTTTGGGATGTGAAAAAGACTTCTTCAAAGCCATTTATAGCTAGTCATTCCAATGTAAGGGAGATTTGTAATCATCCAAGAAATTTAAGCGACAAGCAATTAAAAGCCATAGCAGATGCAGCAGGTGTCGTAGGAATAACTACTTATCCACTCTTTCTTAATTCTTCAGGAGAGGCGGATATAGAAGATTTTTTTGCTCATATGGATTATATGGTCAAATTGATAGGAATAGATTATATAGGCTTAGGTTGTGATTTTGATGGCATAGCGACTTTTTCAAAAGGTTTGGAAGATGTGTCAAAACTTAAAAAAGTTTGCGAGCGCCTGGAGAAAAAATATGGTTGTAGCGGTGCAGAAAAAATCTTACACAAGAATTTTTTAAGAGTTATAAAAGAAGTATGGATTGAATAGTGAATAGTCAAAAAAATAACTTGCAATGTACTTTATAATAATTTGATGAATATAATAAAATATGGCATAAAAAGAATTATATGAATTGACATCTTGCAAATATCTGAAAAATATATTACAATATTAAAAAATGATAATGGATGGTGAAATAAATGAAGCTTTCAAATAAAGTAATGGATATTACGCCTTCATCAACTTTAGCTGTTACCGCTAAAGCAAAGCAAATGAAAGCAGAGGGAATAGATGTTGTAGGATTTGGTGCCGGAGAACCGGATTTTGATACACCCGAGCATATTAAGCAAGCGGCAATTAAAGCTATAGAAGATGGATTTACAAAATATACTCCTGCTTCAGGTACAGTAGAGTTAAAGAAAGCAATTTGCCACAAACTCAAGAATGAAAATGGTTTAGACTATAAGCAAAATCAAATTGTGATCAGCAATGGGGCAAAACATTCCCTGACCAATGCATTTACGGCAATATTAAACCCGGGCGATGAAGTGATTATCCCGGCTCCTTTCTGGCTAAGCTATCCTCAAATGGTTAAATTGGCGGATGGAGTTCCTGTTATTGTTTATGCAAAAAAAGAAAATGATTTTAAAGTTACAATAGAAGATTTAGAAAAAGCAGTAACAGATAAGACGAAGGCTCTTGTGGTTAATAGCCCCTCTAATCCAACGGGGGTTGTTTATACTGAAAAAGAATTAAGAGCAATTGCAGATTTTGCTGTAAAATATGATTTATATGTTATATCTGATGAAATTTATGAAAAGCTTATTTACGATGGTATAAAACATGTCAGCATTGCATCTTTTAATGAGGAAATTTATAAAAGAACAATTATTATAAATGGTGTTTCTAAAAGTTATTCTATGACAGGATGGAGAATAGGATATCTTGCAGCGCCTGAGGATGTTGCAAAAGCTATTTCAAACGTGCAAAGTCATGCGACTTCCAATCCAAATTCCATCGCCCAAAAAGCTGCTTTAGCTGCTCTTACAGGACCTCAGGATTGTGTGGAGGTAATGCGTAAGGAATTTGAAGCGCGAAGAAATTACATGGTAGAACGATTAAGTAAGATCTCTTCTTTTTCAATTATAAAGCCACAGGGTGCTTTTTATGTGGTGATCGATATCTCCAATATTTTAGGCAAGGAATTTGAAGGAAGAAAGATTGAAACTGCAGATGATTTCTCAGAAATTTTATTGGAAAAAGAAAGTGTTGCAGTAGTTTCTTGTACAGATTTTGGATTTTCTAATTGTATTCGTTTGTCTTATGCTATTTCTCTCGAAAATATTAAGAAGGGATTAGACCGAATCGAAAACTTTGTGAATAATAAATTATAATCTGACGGATAGAGTGTAGACTCTATCCTAAATTTTTGATATTATTTAATGGAAAATTTAAAAAACTAGTGAAAAAGCAGTAATTCAAAGTTAATTTATGGATTACAATGAAAATGAAGAAAGGAATGAATGGAGTGTACGATATTTATCAAAGTCCATTTAGTGAAAGATATTCCAGCAAGGAAATGCAGTATCTTTTTTCCTCAGACAAGAAATTCAAGACCTGGAGAAAATTATGGATTGCTCTTGCAGAAGCAGAGAAAGAATTGGGTCTTCCCATTACCGATGAGCAAATAGAAGAACTTAAAAAATATGCAGAAGACATCAATTATGAAGTGGCAAAGCAAAGAGAAAAAGAAGTACGTCATGATGTTATGTCCCATGTTTACGCTTATGGAGAACAAGCAAAGAAAGCAAAACCGATTATCCATTTAGGGGCAACCAGCTGTTTTGTAGGAGACAATACAGATATTATTATCATGCATGAAGCTTTGGAGCTCATTCGAAAAAAGCTTATAAATGTCATACATAAATTATCTCTTTTTGCAAAGCGTTATAAAGATCTGCCTACCCTTGGCTTTACCCATTTCCAGCCTGCTCAGCTTACGACCGTGGGGAAAAGGGCGTGTCTTTGGATACAGGATTTATGGATGGATTTGCAGGACGTGGAGTACCAGCTTTCCAAAAAAAGATTAAGAGGTGTAAAGGGAACAACTGGAACACAGGCAAGCTTCTTAAGTTTATTTGAAGGGGATCATGAAAAAGTAAGGCAACTGGAGAAGCTTGTTGCAGAGAAAATGGGTTATACGGCATGGTTTCCTGTAACCGGTCAAACTTATCCAAGAAAATTAGATTCACAAATGCTTCAGATCTTAAGTTCTATTGCGCAATCAGCATACAAATTCAGTAATGATATACGACTTTTACAAAATTTAAAAGAAATAGAAGAGCCATTTGAAAAGAATCAAATAGGATCTTCTGCTATGGCTTATAAAAGAAATCCTATGCGCACAGAAAGAATGTCGTCTTTAGCCCGATATGTCATTTGTACGGCGCTTAATCCAGCAATAACAGCTTCTACTCAGTGGTTTGAAAGAACTTTAGATGACAGTGCCAATAAAAGAATTAGTGTTGCAGAAAGCTTTTTAGCTGTAGACGGTATTTTGGACATTTATTTGAATGTCGTGGATGGACTGGTGGTATATCCTAAGGTCATCGAGCAAAGAATCATGTCTGAACTTCCTTTTATGGCTACTGAAACCATTTTAATGGAAGGGGTTAAAAGAGGAGGAGACCGTCAGGAACTTCATGAAAAGATCCGTGTTCATTCCATGGAGGCAGCAAAAGTTGTTAAGATGGAAGGAAAACCTAATGATTTGATTGAAAGAATTATTCAGGATGAAAGTTTTCTTATGACTAAAGAAGAAATATTAGATATTTTAGATCCAAAAAACTTTATTGGACGAGCTCCCGAGCAAGTGGATGAATTCCTTGAGGAGTATATCAATCCGATATTAGAAGAAAGCAAAGAATTATTAGGATTATCCTCACAGTTAAATGTATAAATGCAAAATCTTTTGATATGTAGTTTATACCTGCTGATTAGATCAATCAGGAGGTATTTTTTTATGTACTAAAAAGTGAAAAAGGTAGAGTCACATTATGTCGAATGTGTGAATAGGATATAATAGGTTGTCAACCAAATTAAAAGACAACCCAAAAAAACAAAAAAGAAGGGAGAATTCTATGGCAAAAACCCGTTACAGGTTAGTACCCGTAGAAAAAGATATCGATGTGAATAAACAAGATTTATTAGATATCGATGTCAATCAACTAAAGAATAATAATAAGCAAATTGATATTGAAGAAGAATACGAAGCTGACGAAACCAGCCAAGGGAATAAACAGTATAATAAGCAGATCAACTACAACCTTATGAAGCAATATTCTAAAATTAACTCAGAAGCTGATGCTGAATCCGATTCCGAAGCCGATGCAAAACAATCACAAAAATCTGATGCCGATGCGAAGCAATCACAAAAAGTTGATACGGATGCTATTGCATATTCGGAAGCTATCGCAGCTGCTCTTAGTGAGATCAGCATTGCATTGAATAAAATCAATGCATTTTTAAGCAGTATTGAAGTGGATAAAGAGTAATACAGAAGAAAATAGTGGGGGATTACTCCCACTATTTTTACATTGGAAGGGGGGAGGATATGAAAATTCATAAAGAGTATAGAGGTGTTAAAGATAGAAAAAAATCTCCAATTGAAATAGTACCCCGAGAGCAAACCAATACCCAGGAAAATCTGCAGGATATGGATCAGAATCAAAATGTAGATGTAAAGCCAGCCCAATTTGTATCTGTAACAGTGAACAATCAGATTGAAAACTTTACAGGTAAAATAACTGGATATGTGTATAAGGAAAGGGATGAAGCATATCCTTATCCCATAAACATTATCCTTTATTTCGGTAATTATAGAAAGTATCCGATAGATCAAAAAGTTTTAGATAAAAATTTGGAGTTTGCTTTTGAAGAATTACCTCCCGGATTCTATATGATTGAATTAAATAGTGATGGACAATTATTAAAAAGGATTCCGAATATAAAGATATTACCCAATCAAAACATCCATCAATCTATTATTTTAGAGTAAAGCCTATTATTAATAAAAACCTCCTAAAAAAGATTATTGATATTGCCTCAAAATTCTTTTTAGGAGGTTCACTGTTATAAAAGATATTTCTTACTCTTGCTGATTTGCATTAGACTCATTTATATCTACATCATTATTTATATCTGAATCATGAAGAATTTCTTTTATACCTTTGATTGAGCCTAACAGACTAACTGCTTCTGAAGGAAGAACAAGTTTGCTGGATTTTCCGTCAGCAATTTTTTCCAGAGCTTCCATTGAACGGATGGCAAGTACAGCTTCATTGGGTTCGCTTTCTTTAATAGCCATGTATAGTTTTTTAAGACCTTCTGCTTTGGCTGCTTGAACAGCAAGAAATGCTTCAGCTTCCCCTTGCGCTCGAAGAATTTGAGACAGCTTTTCTCCTTCAGCTCGTCTGATATTTGCTTCTTTTTCAGCTTCAGCCTTAAGAATTGCGGATTCCTTGCTTCCTTCTGCTTCCAGAATGGCAGCGCTTTTTTGCCCTTCCGCTCTTAAAATAGCTTCTCTTCTTTGGCGTTCCGCACGCATTTGCTTTTCCATAGCATCTTGAATGTCTTTTGGAGGATTAATATTTTTAAGTTCTACTCTGTTTACTTTAATTCCCCATTTATCTGTGGCTTCATCAAGAATAGAGCGAAGTTTTGAATTGATGATATCTCTTGATGTAAGGGTTTCATCTAAATCCAGTTCTCCAATAATGTTTCTAAGTGTCGTTGCTGTAAGATATTCTATTGCAGAAATTGGATTTGCGATCTCATAGGTATAAAATATTGGATCGGTAACTTTGTAATAAACTACTGTATCAATTTGCATGGTAACATTGTCTTTTGTAATCACAGGCTGTGGTGGAAAATCTATTACTCTTTCTCTTAAATCTATGATCGTTCTCATGGAATCAATGAAAGGTACTAAGAAGTTAATACCTGTTTCAGCTTTCCTATGAAATTTTCCTAGGCGTTCAACAATTCCAACACTGGATTGTCGTATAATTCGGATACTTGAAAAGGCAAGGATCACTATAAATAATAAAATTATTAAAAAAGCAAGAATAGCGTAAGCCATATTCATTCCTCCTATTATTTTAATTTATTTTGAATTTTAACTCAGTTTAGGGTAACATCTGGACTTACTATTAATTTTACCCCTTTTACCTCAAAAACTATAATCTTAGTATTTACTGCAATAATTTCATCATTAGCTGACAAAGCGGACCATATTTCTCCCTGAACTTTTACTTGTCCTGTTCCTTTGCTATTATTAATCTCCTCTATAACAACTCCTTGGGCATTTTTTAATGCATCTATATTGGTTTTATAAGAGGGTTTAGATGTAATAAAATTTTTTGTAATTTTATGAGTCAAAATAAGCAGTATAGTAGAAATAATCAAGAAGACTGAAAACTGAATGATAAAGTTAGAAGTTAGCAAAGACGCAATCAGTGCTCCGATGGCACCTGCAGAAAACCAAATCATGAAAAAACTTGTATTAGCCATCTCGATGATTGCAAATCCAATTGCTAATATGAGCCATATTAGCCACATTAATTCCACATTACCACCTCCCAAATATTAATAAGTGTAGAGCGACACTCTATGATTTATTATAATCTATACAGCAATCCTTGTCAATGATTTTTCATAGTATTTATATTTTATGTATTGAATTAAACATAAATGTTTCTATTTTTTATGGTATAATTTGATTTAATATTAAAGAAACAAAGGAGGCTAAATATGAAAAAATATGGATTTATTGGTGCAGGAAATATGGGATATGCTATGTTGAAAGGTTTAATCAAGGATGGGAAAAAGGATGATATTATTTTTACAGATGCATCCAAGGAAAGAATCCAATGGATTAAAAATCAATTAGATATAGAACCATGCAGTGGCAATAAAGATCTGGTAAATGGCGCAAAATACATAGTATTAGCCATAAAGCCACAATATTATGCTTCTGTATTAGAAGAAATAAAAGAAGCAGTGAATCATAGCCATATCATTATTAGTATTGCACCAGGGATTACCATTGATTCGATTAAAAAGCAACTGTCAAATAAGATAAAAATTGTTCGTGCCATGCCAAACACTCCCGCGTTAATCGGAGAAGGAATGAGTGCAGTAAGTTTTTCTGATGATGCATTTAGCAAAGAAGAAAGAGAAGACATCATTCAATTCTTTTCTTCTTTTGGAGTAATGGAAGAAATAGAAGAAAAGTTAATGAATGCAGTTGTACCTATATCGGGCAGTTCTCCTGCCTATGTATATATGATGATTGAAGCCATGGCAGATGCCGGAGTTTTGGCGGGACTTCCAAGAAAATTGGCATATACATTAGCCTCCCAAAGCGTTTTAGGCTCTGCTAAAATGGTGTTAGAAACAGGTAATCATCCTGGGGAGTTAAAAGATGCGGTTTGCTCTCCAGGCGGTACTACGATTGAAGCAGTGGCTGCATTAGAAAAATCTGGTTTCAGAAGCAGTATTATTGAGGCAATGAATGCGTGCTTTGAAAAAACTAAGAAAATGGGTTAAGGAGGATATTATGTCCCTGTTTGAAGTATATACGGATGGAGCTTGCACTAATAATCAAGGAGAAGGCTTGCAGCCGGGGGGATGGGCTGCAGTTTTTGTGGATGGACCTGCATTATCAGGTGGTGAAAGCGCAACAACCAACAATAGGATGGAAATGCGGGCAGTCATTGAAGCATTAAAAAATACTCCTCCCCATAGTCATGTTAGAATTTATTCTGATTCCGCGTATGTAATTAATTGCTTTAATCAAAAATGGATTGACAAATGGGAGAAAAATGGCTGGATGACATCATCAAAGAAACCGGTGGAAAATAAGGACTTATGGCTGGAAATGCGTCAACTGGAAAAAGAAAGACAAGTTGAGTGGATTAAGGTCAAAGGGCATAGCGGAAATCAATGGAATGAGATGGCAGATACTTTGGCTGTTGCTGCAATCCCAAAAGACAAAAATAATGATGATCAATCTAGAAAAGAAATCTGCTTGTATTTGACACAAGATGAGAAAATCAATTTATTAAGCTTTTTGGATTGTAATCAATTAAACCTTAATGATGTATTAAAGAATGTTTTAGTTAAGCTTCAAAAACTGGAATAAAATAACGGAAAGATGGCTATAATTGGGATAAATAGTTTTCTAAAAGGAGCTTTTCATGATTCATTTGAGAGAAGGAAAAGTAACCCGGATTTTAGAAAGACATAATGATATGATTGAAATTCTTGCGATGATTAATGAGACGGAATACAAGGCTATCGTATATCCCCAAATTACTGGAGAAGTTTCAATTGGAGATATTGTTAAATTGAATACAACTGCAGTAGATTTAAATTTGGGAACAGGAGGATATCACTTTGTTGTTTCGAACAACAATACATGTGAGATCCATTCAGAGCCTTCTGGACATATTATGAAATTAAGATATACGCCTGTTCAAATAAAATGCTTAACGATAGAAGAAATCTATCCTCATGTTATTAATTCTTTTACATCCTTAGGCGGAATGCCTGTTGCTATAGGAAGCATTCATAGTATGCTTCCGCCCTTAGCTGCAGTCATTAAAGAAGCCAGACCAGATGTACGTATTGCCTATATTATGACTGATGGAGGGGCCTTACCCATCGGATTTAGTCATATTGTTCGCATGCTTAAAGAAAAGCAGCTCCTTGATTGCACAATTACTTGTGGCAACGCTTTTGGAGGAGACTTTGAGGCAGTAAATCTTTATACTGCTTTGATTGGAGCAAAATATATAGCAAGATGTGATGCTGCTATTGTCATTATGGGACCGGGGCACGTAGGGACTGGAACAAAATTTGGTTTTACCGGCATGGAGATAGCTAACAATGCGCATATTGTTTACTCTATGGGAGGTATTCCGATTTGTGTCCCAAGAGTGAGTTTTAAAGAAAAAAGAGAAAGACACTATGGAATAAGTCATCATTTTTTAACAGCTATGGGTTCTTATTGCTTAGTATCCTGTCATATGGCTTTTCCGTGTCTTTCAGGATATGAAAAAGATTTTATAGTTAAGCAATATGAATCATTCGAATTAGATCAAAAACATAAGATTTCTTTTTTAAATGAAAATACCATTTCTATAATGGAAAAGCATAATTTATGTATTAAAACCATGGGAAGAAGTATGAAAGAAGATCCTGTTTTTTTCAGAACAGGGGGCGCTTGCGGCATGCTTTTAACCAATTTACTTTCGTAAGAACTTTTGCTTTTCGTAGATATATTCTTTAATTGTTTTGTACTGATTTTGAAGATCCGAGAGGTAAGAAATAATTTCATCGATTTTACCCACACATGTAAATTGATTTTCTGTAATAATTGTTTTCATATGATCACCTCATTTTTTATAGTTATTCTTAGTGTATTCTTAAAGGGACAAGTTTATGAATGAAAGGAGAAATAAAATGAATTTGGAACATAAAACAGTTTCAAGAGATGAAATTTATAAGGGGGCTATTATATCTGTAGTTAAAGACACGATCACTTTGCCAAATGGTAAGACTGCAGAGCGTGAACTTGTGTTGCATAATGGGGCAGCGGCAGTTGTTCCTGTGGATGAAGAGGGGAATATATTCTTTGTTCGTCAATACAGACATTCTACGGGAAAGGAGCTGCTTGAGATTCCAGCAGGAACACTGGAAGCAGGAGAAGATCCGCTGGAATGTGCAAAAAGAGAGCTGGAAGAAGAAACGGGATATAAAGCTTCAGAGTTTTATCATATATTCTCTATTTACACAGCAGTAGGTTTTTGCACAGAAAAAATACATATTTATTTAGCCAAAGGTTTACATGAAGGTGAACAGAATTTAGATGAGGATGAGTTTGTGAATGTAGAAAAACATTCTTTGAATGAAGCACTGGAAATGATTTTTGACGGCAGGATTGAAGATGCTAAAACGATTTCAGGAATCTTTGGCGCAAAGAGGTTTTTGGAAAGTAAAGAGTAATTAAGTGTACAAGCAGTTCTATATCCTTTCAGAGATTCATATATTATTTTTGACGAAACCTTCTAATTGGAAAGCCAAAAGTTTTGAATTAGAAGGATTTTATTTACTGAAAGGAAGAGAACTGTGAGGAACAGACAAAAAAGCATTTCAAAAACATATATGTTGTATGGAATAAGTATTTTCGTATTACTAATCGGAATTTGTGTTGGAGCAATATTTGCCAATTATATGAATTCAATTCAGAACGAAGAATTATTGCAATACTTGAATGAGTTTTTTCTCAGATTTCCCGAGGAAAGCTTTTCTCGTTCTGTAGCTTTGCAGCAAGCATTTTGGTCCCATGGTAAAACGATAGGAATTATGTGGGCTTTAGGACTTGGCTTAATTGGAATACCTTTTGTTCTTTTAGCGGTTTTTATAAAGGGATTTTCTTATGGATTCACTTCGGCTTTTTTATTCATACATTATGGATGGAATGGTTTTACATTTAGCATAGTATCTTGTCTTCCGCAGAGTATTGTGCTCATTCCGGGGATAGTATTTATATCTGCTGCTAGCATTAATTTTGCCTTGTCCAATTATAAAAGTAATCCGAAATATTTAAAAGAGAGAAAAGGAAAGTGGATCGAATATGGTTTGGTTCTTTTGATCGGTTTACTGATTGTCCTTTTGACAGGTGTTATAGAGACCTTTATTTCACCACTTTTCATGGAAATGATTATGCCTAAAATGATTGGATGAGTTTCTAAAGAAATATGTTGCTTTTTCGCGTAAATTTTTTGGGAAAAATATCGACTTTTTATACGAAATATTTTATAATTAAAAATAGCTTGGAAATATTAGCAAATACAAAGGAGTACATAAGATGGAAGAAGTCGTTGAAAAATATGCAGTTTATTTAAGAGATTTGAAAGGTGCATCAGAAAATACGATTCTTTCCTATCAAAGAGATCTTCGACATTTTATTTGCTTTTTAAAAGACTCAGGGGTAGAGAAAATTCAGGATGTTACTCGAACAAATATAACTGCATACTTGTTAAATCTGCAAAAAAAAGGGAGATCGACTTCGACAATTTCAAGGAATATTGCTTCTATTCGCTCGTTTTTTCAATTCTTACAGAAGACAAATGTGATCAAAGAAGATTTAACCCAAGATTTAGAGTCTCCTAAGATTGAAAAGAAGCTTCCCGAAATCCTATCTGTTCAAGAAGTAGATCTTTTACTACGGCAACCCAATGAAAAGGATCTTAAAGGGATCAGAGATAAGGCGATGCTTGAAGTTTTATATGCTACAGGGATTAGAGTTTCGGAATTAATTTGCTTAGAAGAAAGTGATGTGAATTTAACTCTAGAATATATAAAGTGCGCTGATCCTAACCATTCAAGAGAGAGAATCATTCCTTTAGGTGCATCTGCCGTTAAAGCTCTTAAATTATATTTAGAAAAAGTAAGGTTTGCGATGATTCGAGATCCTAATGAATCTGCCTTATTTGTAAATTGTAATGGTAAACCAATGACCAGACAAGGATTTTGGAAGATTATTAAAGTATATTCCAAAAAAGCGAATATCAATAAAGAGATTACTCCACATATGTTACGACATTCATTTGCTGCACATCTTGTTGCAAATGGAGCTGATTTGCAATCTGTTCAGGAGATGCTTGGGCATTCAGATATATCCACAACTCAAATTTATGCACAATTAAATAGAAATAAGCTGAAAGAAGTTTATTCTAAAGCACATCCAAGGGCTTAGGCCCTTTTTTGTTTTGTGAATATTGAATATAGATTTTTAAATAGAGGAATAATCATTACAGAAAGGTGGGAGAAAAATGATTGACAGAATAATATGGATTATTTTAGATAGCGTAGGAATGGGAGAATTGCCAGATGCGCACAAATTCGGCGATCAGGGAAGTAATACCATTGGCAATATTTCAAAAATGGTTGGAGGCCTTAATGTTCCTAATTTAGTGTCTTTAGGGCTTGGCAATATAGAAGGAATGATCGGACTACCTAAAACGGAAAAACCTTTGGGTTGTTTTGGGCGTTTTGGAGAGATTTCCAATGGAAAAGATACGGTAACAGGTCATTGGGAGATGGCTGGAGTTTTTTCAGAAAAACCATTTCCTACTTATCCCAATGGATTTCCCAAAGAGATTATTGAAGCCTTTGAGAAAGCGATCGGTACCAAAACTTTGGGAAACAAGCCTGCTTCGGGAACAGAAATCTTAGAAGAATTAGGTGAAGAACACTTAAGAACCGGTTATCCCATTGTATATACTTCAGCCGATAGTGTTTTTCAAATTGCTGCCCATGAAGAAGTGATATCAATTGAGAAATTATACGAGATTTGCTCCATCGCCAGAGATTTGCTTGTGGGAGAACATGCTGTCGCAAGAGTGATCGCAAGGCCTTTTATAGGAAAAAAAGCTGGAAGTTTTACAAGAACTCCAAATAGACGTGATTATGCTCTGGCACCTCCTCACGATACGATATTAGACAAAATCAAAGATAAGAATTTAGATGTTATTGCAGTGGGAAAAATTGAAGACATTTTCTCAGGCAGAGGTATTACAGAAGCTGTTCATACCCAGGATAATATGGATGGCGTGAATAAGACCATACAATATATGAAGCAAAACAATAGAGGACTAATATTTACTAATTTAGTCGATTTTGATATGAAGTGGGGTCACAGAAACGATTATAAAGCCTATGCCCAGGGACTTGAAGAATTTGATAAAAGACTTCCTGAAATACTGGATGCTATGGGAGAAAACGATGTATTAATGATTAATGCGGATCATGGATGTGATCCTACGACCCCTAGTACGGACCATTCAAGAGAATATGTTCCTTTTATAGCCTATGGAAAAAAACTTAATCAAAACGTAGATTTAAAAACTAAAAGAACTTTTGCAGATATTGGTCAGACGATAGGTGAAATTTTGGGTACCGACAGAATTAAAAACGGTGAAAGTTTTGCCAAAGAAATATTAAAGAAAAATTAAAGAGGGTGAAAATCATGAGAATGTATGATCTCATATTAAAGAAAAGAAATGGCGAAGAATTAACTAAAGAAGAGATTGATTTTATCATTAGTGGATACGTACAGGGAGAAATACCGGATTATCAAATCTCGACATTTTTAATGGCAGTATATTTTAGGGGGATGACTAAGCAAGAGATTTCAAATCTTACGCTTTCTTTTGTTCACTCAGGAGATGTGGTTGATTTGTCTTCTATTGAAGGCATTAAAGTAGATAAACATTCTACCGGCGGGGTAGGAGACAAGATTAGCTTAATTATCATTCCTTTGGTTGCTTCCTTGGGCATTCCTGTTGCTAAAATGAGTGGAAGAGGACTAGGGCATACCGGTGGAACCATTGATAAATTAGAATCTATAGAAGGTTTCAGAACGGAACTGGATAGCAGTGAATTTATACACAATGTAAACACTTATAAAATGGCTATTGTAGGACAAACAGCCAACCTAACGCCTGCTGATAAGAAAATTTATGCTTTAAGGGATGTTACAGCGACAGTAGATAGTATTCCTTTAATTGCCAGCTCTATAATGAGCAAAAAAATTGCTTCAGGTTCCGATGCCATTGTATTAGATGTAAAAGTAGGATCCGGTGCATTTATGAAGAGCATAGATGATGCGGAAGAATTGGCAAGGACGATGGTTGATATAGGAAAATCTTTAAACAGGAAAACTATAGCAGTTCTTACCAATATGGATCAACCCCTTGGCCATGAGGTAGGAAATGCTAACGAAATAAAAGAAGTTATTGATGTATTAAGTAATAAAGGCGCTGAAGATGAAACTACTATTGCGCTGACCATTGCTTCTCATATGGCAGTACTGGGAGGAGCATACAATGATTTTGATTCAGCTTTCAGAGTTTTGAAAGCAAAAATTGAAAATGGAGAAGCCATCAATAAATTCAAAGAATTTATTAAAATTCAAGGAGGCAATCCAGAGGTTGTTGATCATCCTGAATTACTTCCTCAGGCAAAACATCACATCGAAATAAAAGCTTCTTCTTCAGGATATATCACATCCATCAATGCAGAAAGCATAGGAATTTCTGCTATGCTTTTGGGCGCAGGCCGAAGAACGAAAGAAGATAAGATCGATTTTGCCGCCGGAATTACTCTTACGAAGAAAATTGGGGACAAAGTAGATGTTGGAGAGACCATTTGCGTCTTACATACAAATCTTGAGAATACTAACGAAGCACAGAATATAGCAAAGGAAGCTTTCAGGATCAGTGAAGAAAAACCTGCTCCTGTAAAATATGTTTATAAAGTGATTCAATAAACTTTTAAATGGAATGGTTTTGGCCATTCCATTTTTTGTGGAAAGAATTACATCCCTTGTATTCATGTGCATATTTTATCAAAATTGGTCTACCCTAAATATAGAGAAAAACATAATAAGTGCATAAGGAGGTAGACTATGTCATTTTATAGACGTGTAGCAATTATACTTATAATCGTTTTGATGATCAATCTTGTACCTTTTAGTGTTGCAGAAGGGGAAGAAACAAGTCCGCAACAGGCCAATGCTGAAATTCAGATAGAATCTCCTGCTGCTGTACTTATGGAAGCAAAAACCGGTAAAGTTCTATTTGAAAAGAATATGCACGAAAAACGCTATCCAGCCAGTGTGACCAAAATTATGACACTTCTTCTGATCTATGAAGCAGTTGAAAACGGAAAAATCAGTTGGGATGATATAGTTACTGTCAGTGAACATGCAGGAAGTATGGGGGGCTCTCAGGTATATTTAGAGCCAAATGAACAGCAAACAGTGAAAACTTTAACCAAATGCATAGCAGTTGCATCTGCCAATGACGCTTCGGTGGCTATGGCAGAACATATTGCCGGAAGTGAAGAAGCTTTCGTTAAGATGATGAATGAAAAAGCTAAAGAATTGGGAATGAACGATACAAATTTTGTCAATGCCTGTGGTTTACATGATGATGCCCATGTGACATCTGCATATGATATTGCCTTGATGTCGCGAGAATTAATCAATAAATATCCTGAGATCCATGAACTTGCAACGATTTGGACAGATACCATTATTCATAAAACAAGAAGAGGAGAAGAAGAATTCGGCCTTACCAACACCAATAATTTGTTCAAATGGTATCCAGGAGCCAATGGACTTAAAACAGGTTTTACAAGTCAGTCTATGTATTGCTTGTCGGGAACGGCTGAAAGAGACGGACTGAGTTTAATCGCAGTTGTTATGGGAGCGAAAAGTAAACAAGCAAGAAATTCAGAAGTAGCTAAAATGTTAAACTATGGCTTTGCAAATTATGCGGTTATTCAAGGAGATCCGGTTGGAAAAGTAGTAGGCAGTGTCAAAGTATATAAGGGGAATGTACCTGCTGTAGATTGTGCAATTAAAAAAGATGTAAAATTATTGGTGAGCAAAAAAATAGCCAATCAAAAAATCGAATCAAAAGTTGAACTGCCGGAATATATTCAAGCTCCTGTAGAAAAAGGTATGAAAGTTGGAGAAATCATTTACTTATTCCAGGACAAAGAAGTTGGACGTTCAGATTTAGTTGCGACAGATTCTGTAAAGAAAGCAAGCCTGAAAACTATGATGAATGTACTATTGAAACAATGGTTCTAAGTTTTAAGCGCCTAAGAATTTTCTTAGGCGCTTAAAATTATATTTGAAATTTTTATGTTATACCTTTACAATATACCTAGTAAATATCTTAAAAATCTTTTGATTAACACTAAAAGGAGGACGGATTTTGAACAATCCTATATTGGAAATAATTATAAAAATACCAGGAATATTGGTAGGAGTTACTTTTCATGAATTTGCCCATGGACTGATGGCATATTGCTTCGGGGATAAAACACCGAAAAAAGAAGGGAGACTAACACTTAATCCAATATCTCATATTGATCCTATAGGCCTAATATTGCTGTTTTTTATGAATTTTGGATGGTCCAGACCAATACATACAAATCCCACGAATTTTAAGAATAGAAAACCAGCAATGATTATGGTATCATTAGCTGGTTGTATAGCTAATTTACTTATAGCAGTTGTATTCGCAATGATATTAAAGCTTTTGAATGTGTATAACATAGAATATGATTTGTTTTTTCAAATTTTGCTCTATGGAATCTATATCAATATAGTATTGGCAATTTTTAATTTAATTCCCATACCTCCTATGGACGGCTCAAAAATATTATTTAATCTTATTCCTCCAAGGACCTATTTTAAAATTATACAGTATGAATATATACTGCAGATTATCTTGATCATACTTTTACTGATTGGCGCTATTCCTATGCTTTTAAACCCAATAGTTTTGCAGATATATAATTTTTTAATCAAGCTGATTGGATTATAATGAAAAGGGGTACAAGATTTGAGTATTACAGTAAAATTAGAAGCATTTGAAGGCCCTTTTGATTTGCTTTTTCATTTGATAGAGAAGAATAAAATCAATATCTATGATATACCAATAGCCCTTATTACAGACCAATTTATGGAATACGTGGATGCAATGCAGGAAAGAAATATGGACAATATGAGTGAGTTTTTAGTGATGGCTGCAACCCTTTTAGAAATCAAATCTAAAATGTTGCTGCCGATTCCTAAAAAAGAAGAGGAAGAAGAAGAGGATCCAAGAGAAGAATTGGTGAATAAACTCTTGGAGTATAAGAAAATCAAACATTTCTCAGAAGAATTAAAGATGAGGCAAGTAGAAGCACAAAAGGTGTTTTATAGAAATTCAACATTGCCGCAGCATGTAAAAAATATGCTTCAGGATGTACCGGTAGAGATTTCTGAGATTTTGGATGGTATTACGCTCCAAAATATGTTTTCTATTTTTCAGGACTTATTGAAGAGAAAAGAAAGAAAGATTGATACTGTACGAAGTGGGTTTAAATCTGTTCAAAGAGATGTTTATAAAATTGAAGATAAAATTACATATATTATGGATTTATTGGTGATATACCCTGTTATTCATTTTCATGAATTATTTTATGAAGACTCAGACAAAATGGAAATTGTCGTGACTTTTTTGGCTTTATTGGAATTAATAAGAAGTAAAAAAGTTAAAATTGAACAAAAATACCCATTCAAAGATATTTTGATTATGACGTATGATGGGATGGATGTAAATGAAACTGACGAAAGATGAGGCTGCGATAGAAGCAATTTTATTTATATCGGGAGAAGCTGTTTCACTGAAAAAATTATCTGAAATTATTCAAAAAGATCTCCATACAACGAGAAATATTATTGAGAATTTGATTGCCAGGTACAGGGATGAAGGGCGGGGTATTCAGATTATTGAAGTGAATAATGCATTTCAAATGTGTACAAGTCCTCAGTTTTTTGAGTTAATTCAATCTTTTTATCAAAATCCTAAAAAATTTAATATGACTCAGGCTCTTTTAGAAACTTTAGCAATCATTGCTTACAAACAGCCTGTAACTAAGGCTGATATTGAAGAAATCAGAGGGGTACGCTCTGATCACGTAGTTAATAAATTAATAGAGTATAATCTGGTTTGTGAAGTGGGGAGAATGGAAGCACCAGGCAAGCCGATTTTATTTGGAACGACGGAGGAGTTTTTAAGATATTTTGGTTTTAAAAATATCAATGAACTTCCTCAGCTTCAAGAAGAATTGCTGAAACAGCTTCAGAAAGAAGTGCAAAATGAAGTAAAGCAAATAGGGTTATTTGATGACCAAGAGGAGTGAAAAGCTTCTTTTGGTCATTTTTGTTTTTTGCATGGTTTATTGATCTTGGGGAAAAATAAATTTAAATGTAACAAAATAAGCAGGTGAAATCTTGAAAGTAATCATTCATTATGAAAAAAGAGGCGAGAATCAGGATTTAACCGTAAGTGTATATTTATTTCGGTATATTAGAATTTACAAACTTAATCTTGTTGAATATATGCAGACTAAAATTGAGGAATATCTAAAGGGAAATTATAGCAAGTTTTTTTCAACAAAATCATACATAAACTATAAAAATTCAGCAAAAATAATATGGAATAGAATTGAAAAATTTAAGAAGCATATATACATCAATTCCCTGGATTTGAAGTTGCATCTTGGTACAGGTGATCCGGCTGTTACAGCTCTTCTTTATGGTTTAATTTACAGCATACTGCCCAATATAGTTTATTTTGTTCATCAATTCATTACAATAAAAAAACATTATTATCGAATACTTCCTCAATTTGATTCTTCCGCGACCAATATTTCATTGACTTGTGAGATGATGATTCATCCTGTTTTCGTCGTTTATCAGTATTTTATTACAAAAAGGAGGCTTAAAGATGACAAATTCGAATCAACATCCCATTGAATCCTTGATGAAAACTGCAATGAGCAATATAAAAGAAATGGTTGAAGTCAATACGGTAGTAGGGGATCCAATAGAAACTGCTGAAGGAACAGTGATTATGCCTATCACAAAAGCTACATTCGGCTTTGCCGCGGGAGGAGCTGAGTATGGGACTGCTATGAGGGATGACGGATCTAGTGATGAAGGAAGTGGTCATTCCGAAAGATTCCCCTTTGGAGGAGGAAGCGGTGCCGGAGTCTGTATTCAGCCAGTCGCATTTATGGTGATTGAAGATGGTAAGGTGCAAATAAGGCATGTAAATTATCACTTTGGAACCATGTCAAAAGTAATGGAAGAAGTACCGGAACTTATTGGCAAATTAGGAACTTATTTTAATTCAAAAGGGAAAAGTAAAGGAAAAGTGAAAGATGAGAGCAAAGAAAATAGTGAAAAGAACTTAACAAAAGTATTGGAAGTTTATGAATCTGAGAAATAAAATTTCTGCATAAAATAAGCTGTTACCTTTTATGATAAATATAAGGATTTTTAAAAGGAGTAAGGTATGACTAAAAGGAAATTCAGACTGATGATATCTGTTATATTACTTCTTATATTTGCATCTCCAGCTTATGGAGCAGAAAGCAATGAGCCTAAAGTAGAAGCACAATCAGCTATTCTAATAGAAGCGGATACAGGGCGAATACTGTGGGAAAAAAATGCCCATGAACCAAGGCCAATGGCAAGTACAACAAAAATCATGACCTGTATCCTTGCGTTAGAAAGTGGAATGCTTGACGATATTGTTACAGTAAGCAAAAGAGCTGCCCTGGCTCCAGAAGTAAAACTTCGACTAAAAGCCGGAGAAAAACAGAGATTGGAAGACCTGCTCTATGCGCTGATGATGAAATCATCTAATGATGCTGCCGTTGCAATTGCTGAGCATATCAGTGGTTCTGTAGAAGCATTTTGTGAAAAAATGACTCAAAAAGCAAAAGAGCTGGGAGCAAAAAATACAGTTTTTAGAACCCCTAATGGACTGGATGCAGATGGACATCAGTCTACAGCATATGATTTGGCATTGATTACCCGTTATGCAATGAAAAATCCTAAATTTGTTGAAATCATTAATACAAGACAGATTACCATCCCTAAGGAAGGGAATTTTCGCTCTTATTATTTAAGTAATGCAAATAGATTTTTATATGAATATCCCGGAGCAAATGGCGTAAAAACTGGTTATACAGGTAAAGCAGGTTATTGCTTTGTAGGCGCTGCCAATCAAAATGGAATGCAGCTCATTTCTGTTGTACTTGCCAGCGGATGGGGATCCAGAGGAAAAGAGCAAAAATGGGTTGATACCAAGAGAATCATGAATTATGGTTTTCAGAATTACAAGAAGGTTTGTCTTTTAGAAAAAAATAAACTTCTTAAAACGATACCTGTAGAACGGGCAAAAGAAACCAGCGTCTCTTTATATTCTGACAAAACTATTGTTTCCGTCCTAAATGAAGAGGAAAAGTCTAAAGTCCAAATAAAAATTGATGTCCCACAGTCTGTGGAAGCCCCGGTAACTAAAGGGCAGGAAATTGGAAGGGCGAAAGTGATTTTAGGGGATGAGATTCTAGGAACTGTGTCATTGGTTGCCGACAGAGACATTGAGAGACATGACTTTCCAGCATGTATAAAGAAAGTATTAAATAATTGGTTAAGATTGACCAAGTACGGTATAATAATAGGTGAAAAGGAATGACCTTTAGCCTATTATTTTTTTATGAGGGGAAGGAACATATGAATACTGAAAAGAAAAAAACAGCAGAGGTTAGACTTCAGAAGTTTTTAGCAGATGCAGGAATTGCATCGAGAAGAAAAGCGGAAGAGTATATTCTTCAAGGTAAAGTAAAGGTAAATGGTCAGGTTGTCACCAGTTTAGGTACAAAAATAAATCCTGATCAGGATATTGTTTACTATAATGATAAAAAAGTAGAAATTAAAAAAAAGAAGATATATCTTTTGTTGAATAAACCCGAAAATTATGTTACAACTGTAAATGACCAGTTTAATAGGCCGACGGTTATGAATTTACTCCATTCTGTACCAGAGAGAGTTTATCCTGTTGGTCGACTGGATTATAATACATCCGGACTTCTGCTGCTTACTAATGATGGGGATTTAACTTATAAAATTACCCATCCAAAACACCATATTGATAAGGTGTATCTGGCAACCGTTAAGGGGATTCCCAGTGAAGCTTCATTGAATAAGCTGAGACGAGGAGTTGTGATAGACGATTATAAAACAGCTCCTGCAAAGGTTGAGATGATTCATACATCTTCAAATAATGCCACCCTTCAAATTACGATCCATGAAGGAAGAAACAGGCAGGTCAGAAAGATGTGCGAAGCTATAGGACATCCTGTAATTCGCTTAAAAAGGATTGCCATTGGAAAAATTTTGTTGGGAGATCTTCCTGTAGGCAAATATCGAAGTCTGACACCAAAAGAGATTGATTACTTAAAAAACATATAAACTTTATGAAAGGAGCAAGTCAATGGAACTTTGGTTTACTGAAAAGCAAACTGAAAATTTTGGTATCACTGCTAAGGTGATTCAAAGCCTTCATACGGAAAAAACGCAGTATCAGCAGTTGGATATGATCCAAACTAAAGAATTTGGTAACATGCTGGTATTGGATGGGATGGTGATGACTACCGAAAAAGATGAATTTGTATATCATGAAATGGTGACCCATCCAGTGCTTTTTACTCATCCTAATCCGAAAAACGTTTTAGTTGTCGGAGGCGGAGATGGAGGAGCTATAAGAGAAGTTTTAAAACATCCAGAAGTAGAAAAGGTTGTTTTAGTTGAGATTGATGGAAAAGTAATCGAATACTCTAAAAAGTATCTTCCAAGCATAGCAGGCAAATTAGATGATGAAAGAGTACAAGTATTGATTGACGACGGATTTATGCACATACATAAAAATAAAAATAAATATGACGTGATCATGGTTGATTCTACTGAACCGGTAGGGCCAGCAGCTCCGCTGTTTGAGAGAGGTTTTTATCAAGGTATTTATGAAACTTTAAAAGAAGATGGTATATTTGTCGCGCAGACTGACAATCCTTGGTTTAAAGGAGAACTTATTAAAAAAGTTTTCAAAGATGTCAAAGAAATCTTCCCTATTACAAAACTTTATACCTGTAATATTCCTACTTATCCCAGTGGTATGTGGACATTTACAATAGGTTCTAAAAAATATGATCCGGAGGCTGTTGACATTACAGTAATCCCTGATATAGATACCAAATATTATACACCGCAGATTCACAAAGCATGTTTTGTATTACCAAGATTTGTTGAATTATTAACTAAGTAGGAGAATGTGTATGAGCATACTAAAGAATAAACAGACGCTTTTTCCGCATTTTATGGGTTCAGCTGAAAAGTATGAAGACGCAGATATCATTTTATTTGGTGTGCCAATGGACTTTACAACCAGCTTCAGACCTGGTACAAGGCAAGGGCCCATGAAGATTCGAGAAGTATCCATAGGTATCGAAGAATATAGCTTTTACCAAAATAAAAGTCTGGAAGATATTTCTTATTATGACGGCGGTGACTTGGATCTTCCTTTTGGGAATGTGGACAAATGTTTGTCGCTTATTTCACAAGCAACAAAGGAAGTATTGGATGATCACAAACTTCCTATAGTAATAGGGGGAGAGCATTTAATAAGTCTTCCTGTCATTCAGGAAGTTTACAATAAATATAAAAAGGATTTGGTACTTATTCATATTGATGCTCATGCTGATCTCAGAGAAGACTATATTGGAGAAAACAGATCCCATGCAACAGTAATAAGACGCTGTTGTGATTTTATCAATCCTAAGAATATCTATCAATTTGGCATTCGTTCCGGAACAAAAGAAGAGTTTGAATTTGCTAAAAAGAATCTGAACTTCTATCCCTTTGAGGTATTGGAACCGCTTAAAGGATGCATTGAGAAATTAAAAGGCAGACCGATTCATGTTACCTTAGATATCGATGTTTTGGACCCTGCATATGCTTGTGCTACTGGAACGCCTGAAGCTGGAGGGATATCGTCAAAGGAAATGATTGAGAGTATTTTGCTTTTTAATTCTCTTAATATCGTAGGGTTTGATTTGGTTGAAGTTTCTCCTGTATACGATGTGGCTGACCGTACTTCTCTATTAGCAGCTAAACTGATTAGAGAAATGATGCTCATAGTATCAAAGTAGGTGATGAATTGTTTTTAAATACCAAATTAACAGAAATGATTCATGAAATACTAAGACCAATCATTAAGCCGGGAGATTTGGTAGTAGATGCAACACTTGGTAACGGCTTTGATACGTTGTTTTTGGCAAAAGCGGTAGGACCTCAGGGAAAGGTTATTGGATTTGACATTCAGGAGTGCGCTATTGAGAATGTGAGAAGAAGATTGGAAAATGAAGGATTACTGGAACGAGTCAGCCTCATTCAAGACAGTCATAGCAATATTGACAAATATATTTTTGAACCTATTGGGGGAGCTATGTTCAATTTGGGTTATTTACCTGGTGGAGATAAAGAATTGATCACGAAACCTCAATCGACTGTAGAAGCATTAGAAAAGACTTCTTGCTTGTTATCCCGGGGAGGATTTATTACTATATTAAGTTACTGGGGACATGCTGGCGGAAAAGATGAAAAAGAAGCCGTTGAAAAATTTCTAAGCAAGCTGGACAATAAAATATTTCTTACTGCAAAGTTTAAATTTCTAAACCGTTCAGGGAATCCACCAGTTATTTATCTAGTTCAAAAGTTATAAAAAAGTTATAAATTTAATATATTTTATATTTTTAAAGTACTTGCATGGATTAGAATAATAATGTAGAATAAACTTGGCGATTGTTGCGTTTTTTGAGAGCCTAAAATTTAAAAATGGAGGGTTATAAATGAGTACATTGTCTAAAGTAAATGAACTCGATGCACGTCGTTCTGCAATAAAAATGGGCGGCGGTGAAGCAGAAATCAAGAAGCTTCACACTGATGGCAAGTTGACTGCTAGAGAACGCATCGAAAAATTTCTTGATGAAAACAGTTTTGTAGAAATTGGTACATTTGTTACACACCGTTCTACAGCCTTCAATATGGCAGATAAAGAGGCTCCTGCTGATGGAGTTGTAACAGGTTATGGTACTGTTGAAGGGCGATTGGTATATGTATATAGCCAGGATTCTACTGTGCTTGGAGGATCTGTGGGTGAAATGCATGCACAAAAGATTAATTCTCTTTACGATCAAGCAATGAAAATGGGAGCTCCAATCGTTGCATTTTTAGACTCAGCTGGATTGAGACTCCAGGAAAGTGTAGATGGTCTGGATGGCTATGGAAAGCTGTTTTTGCGACAATCCCTTGCATCTGGAGTGATCCCTCAAATCTCTGTTATTCTCGGAGATTGCGTAGGTGGAGCTGGATTTATACCGGGACTTTCAGATTTTACTTTTATGGTTTCTAAAAATGCAAGATTGTTTATGAACAGCCCAAATACAATTGAAGGTCCAGAAGGTAAAAGTGCAACTTTTGATACTATAGGAAGTGCCAAAGTACATAGTGAAAAGAGTGGAATGGTACATTTCCAATATGATAAAGAAGAAGAGTGCATTGAGAATGTAAGAAAATTAATTGCTTATCTTCCTGCGAATAATTTGGAAGATGCACCTGTTTATGAAGTAAATGATGATTTAAATCGTGTGGATTCTGTTTTGAATTCCATTGTTCCAGATGATTTGAATGCATCTTTTGATATTAAGACAGTTATAAGATCTCTGGCTGATGACAGAGAACTTTTTGAAGTACAAGCCCAATTTGCTAAAAATCTTGTGGTTGGTTTCATTCGTCTTAATGGAAGCACTGTAGGAATAGTAGCTAACCAGTCTCAAGAAGAAGGTGGACTGCTAGACAGTAAAGCTGCCCAAAAAGGAGCTGAATTCATCCAATTCTGTGATGCCTTTAATATTCCTATTGTTTCTATTACAGATGTGGCAGGCTTTAGGGCTTCTGTTGAAGAAGAGCAAAGAGGAGTATTAAAGCAAAGCAGTAAGCTGGTATATGCATTTGCTCATGCAACAGTTCCAAAAGTAAATGTCATTGTAAGAAAAGCTTTCGGAAGTGCTTATATTGCAATGAACAGTAAACATATAGGTGCTGATATTGTTTTTGCTTGGCCAACTGCTCAAATTTCTGTGATGAATCCGGAAGGGGCAGTAAATATTATGTATGCGGAAGAATTAAAAACATCCGAAGATCCTCACAGCTTAAGAGCAGAAAAAATTGAAGAGTTCTCTGCTATGCAAGCTAGTCCATATACAGTTGCCGCAAGAGGATACATTGATGATATTATTGAACCGGCGGCTACAAGAAAACGCGTAATTGCAGCTTTAGAAATGCTTTATAGTAAAAGAGAGCAAAGACCAACTAAAAAGCATGGCACGGTTTAAATAAACGTGAGGTGATAAAATGGAAGAATTTATTCATGGTTTAATGGTAACAGTCATTGGTATGGGAGTAACATTTCTGGCTTTGATTGCTTTATCCTTCATTCTTGATCTCTTTCGTGTTCTTGCCGAAGGTCCTTCCAGTAAAAAAGTAGAAGCACCAAAGCAAGAAGCAACAGTTATTGAAGAAACAGCGGTCAAAGAAGAAGCATCAGAAGAAATTATTGAGCAAGATGATTTAGAATTAATTGCTGTGATTACTGCAGCGATCGCAGCCAGTTTAGAAACTTCTACAGATCAATTAAGAGTGCGTTCTTTCAGAAGAATTAATTCTAATGGTTCGGCGTGGAACAAAGCAGGCCGAATGAATCAAGTTCAAAATACATTTTAATTAAGTTCTAATATTAAAGGAGGAGTTAAAATGAGAAAATTTCAAGTTACAGTAAATGGAAATATATATGAAGTTGAAGTGGAAGAATTACAAGGAGGTCAAGCAGTGACTCCAGCAGCGGCACCAGCAACTGCGGCACCTGCACCAGCGGCACCTGCAGCTCCAAAAGTAGCGCCACAAAAAGCTTCTGCACCAGCAGCAGTACCAGCAGGCGCAACAAAAGTTACTTCCCCAATGCCTGGAACAATTTTAGATATTAAAGTAAATGTAGGAGATAGCGTAAAATTAGGAGATACAATTGCTATTTTGGAAGCAATGAAAATGGAAAATGAAATTGTTGCAACAGCTGACGGTAAAATAGCTTCTATCAATACATCCAAAGGAGCATCTGTAAATACAGGAGATTTAATTGCAACCATCAGCTAATGTCCTGACCATCATTTGAAAAGGAGGGAGCAAGACAAATGAATTTTATAAACATGTTAGGAAATACTTTAAAAGATTTGTATTTTGAGTCTGGATTTGCGGGCTTAACGATAAGTCATGTTATTATGATCGGCGTTTCATTGATTTTAATGTATCTTGCAATTAAAAAAGAGTATGAACCGCTGTTACTATTACCTATTTCTTTTGGGATGCTACTTACGAACCTACCTTTTGCAGGAATGATGGCAGGTCCTTCCAATGGTGAAGCAGGTGGTATGCTTTATTATTTGTATCAAGGTGTTAAATTAGGGCTTTTTCCACCCCTTATTTTCTTGGGAGTAGGAGCTATGACGGATTTTGGTCCATTGATTGCAAATCCAAGAAGTATACTACTTGGAGCAGCAGCTCAATTGGGAATATTCGTTGCATTTTTAGGCGCATTACTGTTGAAACATGTTGTACCAGCAATTAATTTTAGCGGCGCAGAAGCAGCTAGTATTGGTATTATCGGAGGGGCAGACGGTCCAACAGCGATTTATCTAACATCCAGACTCGCCCCCCATTTGCTAGGACCTATTGCCGTAGCAGCCTATTCTTATATGGCATTGGTGCCTATTATTCAGCCACCAATCATGAGAGCGTTAACAACTCCAGAAGAAAGAAAAGTAAAAATGGAACAGTTAAGACCTGTTTCACAAAATGAAAAAATCTTATTTCCAATCATCGTTACAATACTAGTTTCTCTTTTACTTCCATCAGCAGCACCTTTAGTAGGAATGCTTATGTTTGGTAATCTGATGAGAGAAAGTGGTGTTGTAGGTAAATTAGTTGAAACTGCATCCAATGCGTTGATGTATATCATAACAATTTTCTTAGGTACTACAGTTGGGGCAACAGCCAGTGCAGAGAACTTTTTGAATCCAAAAACTCTAGGTATTTTAGCCCTTGGATTGGTAGCCTTTTCATTTGGAACTGCAGGTGGCGTACTCTTAGGTAAAGTGATGCATAAGGCATCTGGCGGAAAAGTGAACCCTCTGATTGGAGCAGCAGGAGTTTCTGCGGTACCTATGGCAGCCCGTGTGGCACAAAAAGTAGGTAAAGAAGAAAATCCAACGAATTTCTTACTGATGCATGCGATGGGACCGAACGTTGCAGGAGTTATAGGTTCGGCAGTTGCAGCAGGAGTATTATTGTCAATCTTCGGTTAATATAATCTAAGAAGGAGGTAGAACGATGTCAGAACAAGTTCAAAATAGACCAGTAAAAATTACAGATACTACATTTCGTGATGCGCATCAATCTTTGATTGCAACACGAATGAAAACTGAAGAAATGCTTCCTATAGCAGAAAAAATGGACCAAGTAGGCTTCTACTCTATGGAAGTATGGGGAGGCGCAACATTTGATGCATGTTTACGCTTCTTAAAAGAAGATCCATGGGAACGTTTAAGAAAACTAAGAGCAGCTATAAAAAACACAAAACTCCAGATGTTATTAAGAGGACAAAATATTTTGGGATATCGTCACTATGCAGATGATGTTGTTGAATATTTCGTTCAAAAAAGTATTGCAAATGGAATTGATATCATCCGTATATTTGATGCGTTAAATGATGCAAGAAATCTGGAAACTGCCATAAAGGCAACCAAAAAAGAAAAAGGCCATGCGCAAGTTGCTATTTCTTATACTTTAAGTGAAGTACATACACTTGAATACTATGTGAAATTAGCAAAGCAATTTGAAAACATGGGAGCAGATTCAATTTGTATTAAGGATATGGCAGGATTATTACTTCCATATGATTCATATGAATTGGTATCTGCCTTAAAGCAAGCTGTAAAAATCCCTATTGAACTCCACGGACATTATACCAGTGGCGTTGTAGCAATGACTTATATGAAGGGTGTTGAAGCTGGAGCTGATATCATTGATACAGCTATGTCACCTTTCTCTATGGGAACTTCTCAGCCAGCTACAGAAGTAATGGTGGAAACCTTCAGAGGTACTCCATATGATTCTGGCCTTAATCAGGAAATATTATCCGAGATTGCAGAATACTTCAGACCTCTTCGCGAAAAAGCAATGGAAGAAGGACTTCTTGATCCTAAAGTATTGGGTGTTGATATTAAGACCCTTATGTACCAGGTTCCAGGAGGTATGTTGTCCAACTTGGTTTCACAACTTAAGAAACAAAATGCAGAAGATCGTTTCTATGAAGTGTTACAAGAAATCCCAAGAGTTCGTGCAGATTTTGGATATCCTCCATTAGTAACTCCATCCAGCCAAATTGTAGGAACTCAAGCGGTTTTAAATGTATTAATGAATCAAAGATATAAAATGGTTACAAAAGAATCTAAAGCGCTTGTTCGTGGTGAATATGGAAAAACTCCAGTGCCTATTTCAGAAGAAGTTAGAAAAATGGTTATTGGAGACGAAGAACCAATTACATGTCGCCCAGCCGATTTATTAGAGCCTGAATTAGAAAAAATTGAAGCAGAAATGAAGCAATATAAAGAACAGGACGAAGATGTTTTATCTTATGCATTGTTCCCACAAGTGGCAGAAGAATTCTTTAAATATCGTCAAGCACAAAAAACAAAGATTGACCCTGCTTTAGCAGATACAGCAAATAAAGTTTATCCAGTATAATAAATAAAGGAGTTTTGAAAAACTATAAAGAGTTTTTCAAAACTCCTTTTTAACAGTGTTTATGAAGAAAGATTTGATTGGGACGATTGCTTTCATATTTAATAATTTTAACCTTTTCAGAATGTTTTAGTTTTTTACCGCATTTAAGACAGTAATATTCTCTTTTTGAAGGAAGATAGCCATATTCAATTTCTAAAGGAAGGTTTCCGTATTTTTCCCAGCTTTTCCAGCCGACTTTACATAAAAGCCTTCTGTGATCATAGTCTGCATAGACCCATTTTAAAATGCGGTGAAAATGAAAAGGATATTTTGTATATTTTATAAATGCTTCAGGAAATCCTAATGAAATTACATATTCTTCAAAACTTTTTTCTACTTTTTCCTGCAAAGGACCTGTTATAACTGTATTTTTCCAGATATAATTTTTTTCATCCAGCCATTTTCTTAACTCGTCAAACATATAGCCTCTACAGATTTCTATTGGTTCATCTTTTCTTACATTTAATTTCTTAAAGCCTCTTTGGACTATTTTCACTACATATCTCAGATAAGCCTTCTTCTTCATATTAGCTTTTGAATAATATTTCAGAGGGATGACTTCATCGAAATATTCTCCTGTTTCAATACGATACATTCCAATGATTGTTCCTCCAATTAAGCTGCCACTGCCAGCATCATCTATTTGAATCAAGAAAATCAGCTCCAACATTCATTTTTCTAAAAATTAACAGAAAAAACTTTGCCCGACTATTCAACTGTAATAATAAATACTAATTTTATTTTTAATACATAGTTCATGGAGATTAAATCAGACTTCTTCTTTTTACATAATATTATTTGTAAAAATTGATTTTTTATATATAATAATGTTATGAAATATCTTTTACTTGTTCATTCAAATGGATGAAAATTAATTATTACAAGATGTGAGGGAACGACATGCATAAAAAGAATGATTTAATTCAGAGAATTCAAAGTAGTCTGCCTAAGCTCAGTAAAGGTCAAAAATTGATTGCAAATTATATTTTGAATCATTACGATAAAGCAGTGTTTTTAACTGCTGCTAAATTAGGCAGTATTGTGGGAGTTAGCGAGTCAACAGTAGTTAGATTTGCCAATGAATTAGGCTATGATGGATATCCAAAACTGCAGAGGGCATTAGAAGAATTAGTAAAGAATCGACTTACTGCTGTTCAAAGGATGGAAGTTGCATCCGATCGTTTAGAGCATCAACATGTATTAAGATATGTGCTTCAATCGGATGCAGATAAAATTAAATATACTTTGGAAGAAATTGACGAACAGGTTTTTGATGAATCTGTAAATGCAATTCTTAATGCCCGAAAAATATATATATTAGGCGTTAGAAGTTCCGCTGCTTTGGCCAGTTTTTTAGGATTTTATTTCAATCTGCTGTTTGATAATGTGAAATTAATCCATACAAACAGTGTAAGTGAAATGTTTGAGCAAATTCATAAATTGAGTTCTGAAGATGTTGTTATAGGAATTAGTTTTCCAAGATATTCAAAACGTACTTTAAAGGCAATGGAATTTGCCAAATCACAAAATGCCACAGTGATCACTATTACAGACAGTCCACTGTCTCCAATGACACAATATGCCACTTACAGTTTGCTGGCCAGAAGTGATATGGCTTCTTTCGTAGATTCTCTGGTGGCTCCAATGAGTGTACTTAATGCTTTAATTGTTGCCATCAGTTTAAAGAAGAAAGATGAAATATCAGAAACATTAAGTAAACTCGAAAAAATTTGGACAGAATACCAAGTGTATGACAATGAAGATGAAGACTTGAATTTAACTTATTCATTAAATAAAAAGTAGGGTGAACACATGACAAAATTCTATTTAATAAGACATGGAGAGACTGAATGGAATGTTCAAAATAGATATCAAGGGATTACAGACATTCCTTTAAGTTCTGTCGGTAAATTGCAGGCACAAGCTATTGCGACCAGGATGAAAGATTATGAAGTAGATGCGATTTATGCTTCTGATTTATCAAGAGCTTTGGTTACAGCAAAAAGTATTGCCAAAGAGAAGAATTTGGAAGTCCGAACCCTTCCCCAGTTAAGGGAAATTAATTTCGGAGAATGGGAAGGTTATACGATGACTGAGCTTGAGGAAATATATGGGGATGACTATAAGAGATTTTTTATGGAGCCTCATAAATATCCATTTCCAGGGGAAGGATCTATGGAAGCGGTCCAAATGAGAGTAAAAAAAGCAGTAGAAATCATCACTTCAAATCATGATCATCAAAAGGTTGTTATTGTTTCCCATGGGGGAATATTAAAAGTTCTGATTATGACTTTATTAGAACTGGATTTATCTTTTTACAAAAGTTTTTGGCTAGGAAATACATCGCTTTCTATACTTGACCAAAAGGATACGGGCAAATGGGTATTAAGCTCATTAAATGACCGATGCCATTTAAATACTATGAAATAGGAGAAATCAACTATGTCTGTAGCTGTAATACGAGGAGCAATTACAATAGAAAAAAACACAGAGGAAGATATTCTTCAAAATACTACAATTCTTTTACAAGAAATCATGGCCAGGAACAATCTCAAAATTGAGGATATAATATCTATTATTTTTACTGCAACAGATGATATTGATGCTGCATATCCTGCGGTTGCAGCAAGAAAGTTAAATATCATTCATGCAGGACTGATGTGTTTTCAAGAAATGAAAGTTCAAAACAGTTTAAAAATGTGCATACGAGTGATGGTTCAGATTAAAACAGAAAAGACACAAGATCAGATGAAGCATGTGTATTTAAAGAAAGCAACAGTGCTAAGACCGGATTTGCTAAAGTAAAAAATTTTATTCCAATCAGGGTGGGCAATGTTTTTGACAGAATAGGGAGGAAGAAAGATGAAGTATTTTTCAATAGCAATTGATGGACCCGCAGGAGCTGGTAAAAGTACAATTGCTAAAATGATAGCCAAAAAACTAAATATTATATATATAGATACTGGCGCCATGTATCGTGCAGTAGCACTATATTGTATCAATCATGGCATACAATGTACTGATAAAAACAATGTTGAAAAGATTTTAGATCAAATAGAAATAAAAATTCTATACAAAGATCATACGCAAAGAATATTTTTAAACGATGAAGATGTATCAGATATAATTCGTACTCAGGAAATCTCCCAGGGCGCTTCAGATGTTGCTACGATTCAGGCTGTGCGTGTTAAAATGGTAGAATTGCAAAGAAATCTTGCCAAAAGCGCTTCAGTCGTCATGGATGGAAGAGATATAGGTACGCATGTATTACCTAATGCTGACTTAAAAATATTCCTTACTGCCAGTGTAGAGGAACGGGCCAGCAGAAGATATAAAGAATTGACGCAAAAAGGCATAGAATGCAGTCTGAGTAAGATTAAAGAAGAGATTGAAGCACGAGATAAAAATGATACCTGCAGAGAATGCTCTCCTCTAAGAAAAGCAGAGGATGCTGTTGAAGTAGATACAACAGGAAAAACGATACAAGAGGTTGTAGATCAAATTATTTCCTTAATCCCTAAGCAATACGACATTAATAACGATGACACAATTTAAGGAGGAGAATAATGAAAATTATTGTAGCTCATACTGCAGGATTTTGTTTTGGTGTAAATCGTGCAGTGGATTCTGTGTATAAGAATATAGGTCAACAACCTTTATATACTTATGGTCCTATTATACATAATCCTCAGGTAGTGGGGGAACTAAGAGAAAAAAATGTTATTCCAGTGAATTCTCTTGATGAAGTGGAAGAAGGGACCATTATTATACGATCCCATGGGGTTTCAAAGGATGTATATGATACCATCAATAGAAAGGGATTGACTTACATTGACTCAACATGCCCTTATGTAAAAAGAATCCATAAGATTGTGGATGAATATTCGAAAAAAGGGTATCAAGTGATGATTGTAGGGGATAGAGAGCATCCAGAAGTTCAAGGAATATCAGGATGGAGCAATGGTGAAACAATGATTGTAGAAAAGACAGAAGATTTAGAAGGACTGAATCTTTCAAAGACTAAACCGATTTGTTTAGTGTCTCAGACAACCTACAGGGAAGATAGATTTGAAAGTATATTAAAAGCCCTGAAAGATCATCAGTATGAAGTAGAAGGCTTTAACACAATATGCAAAGCGACCTCTGATAGACAGCAGGAAGCAGTAAAAATTGCAAAAATGGTTGATAAAATGATTGTAATTGGTGGTCGTGACAGTTCTAATACAAAGAAATTATACGAAATTTGCAAAAAATTTTGCAAAGAAACTTATCATATAGAGACGCTGGAAGATTTAGAGTTGAATAAATTTAATTCTAATGATAAAATTGGAATAACTGCAGGGGCCTCAACTCCTGCTCGTATAATAAAGGAGGTTATTACAGCAATGAACGATTTAGAAAATCATGGCAATGAAAGTTTTGAAGAATTGTTGAATCAGTCTTTTGTTACATTAAGAAGTGGCCAAATTGTAAAAGGAACGGTTATTCATGTTACGGATTCTGAAGTATCCGTTAATTTGGGATATAAATCTGATGGAATTATTTCAAAGTCTGAGATTTCCAATGATTCAAGTTTGAGTCCAAAAGATGTGGTTAAGGTTGGGGACGAAATAGATGTATATGTTTTAAGAGTAAATGACAGCGAAGGTATTGTTGAATTATCGAAAAAACGAGTAGATGCTCAAAAGGGATGGGAAACTGTCAAAAAGGCTTATGAAGAAGGTACCATTTTAACTGGAAAAGTTGTAGAAGTAGTTAACGGTGGTGTAATTGCCATATCTCATGAAGTAAGAGTATTTATACCTGCTTCTTTATTAGGTTCAAAATACAGTAAAGATTTAAATCAATTGATCGGAAAAGACATAGAATTTAAAGTTTCTAAAATTGATGCAAAAAGAAAAAGAGTAGTAGGCGACCATAAGCAAATTTATCTGGAAGAATTTCGAAAGAAAAAAGAAGAAATATTCAATTCGCTTGAAGTGGGACAAAAGGTAGAAGGAACTGTAAGAAATATTACGAACTTTGGTGCGTTTATTGATTTAGGTGGAATAGATGGTCTGATCCATATTTCACAAATGTCCTGGAAGAAAATTCAACATCCTGAAGAAGTTCTTAAGGTAGGTCAGGAAGTAGAAGCAACTGTATTGGAAATCGATAAAAATAAGGAAAAAATATCATTGACATTAAAAGATGAAAAAAGCAACCCTTGGTTTAAAATAGAAGAAAAATATCCCGTTGGTTCTATTGTTAAAGGTAAAGTTGTTCGAATGGTGCCCTTTGGTGCTTTTGTTGAATTGGAACCCGGAGTAGATGGATTGGTTCACATTTCTCAAATTGCTAATAAACATGTGGTTAAGCCTGAAGATGAGCTTAAATTGGGAGAAGTTATTGACGTAAAAGTTCTTGAGATCAATAAGGATGAGAAGAAGATTAGCTTAAGCAAAAAGCAGGCGGAAGTTCAGCAAGTAGAGGTTCAGCCAGAAGAAACTAATGTTTCAGAAGAGTAGTATATTTTGATAGTTATTTTCTTATCCCTTAGTGATGATATTTTAAGTTTAGGGGAGATTTTTCATGATTAAGACATATGAAGATTTTAAAAAAGAGATATTACGGATGTCAGGAATTGATTTGAATAGTTATAAAGAGAGACAAATGAAACGTCGGATAGATGCTTTGATCAAAAAAAATAATTATAACGATTATGAGCCTTATGTTATGGCTTTAAAAACCAATAAAGAACTTTATAATGAGTTTATTAATTATTTGACGATTAATGTTTCGGAATTTTTTCGGAATCCTCCACAATGGGAAGTGTTGGAAAAAGAAGTGATTCCTTATTTATTGAAGAGATCTTCTTCTTTAAAGATATGGAGTGCGGCTTGCTCAACAGGAGATGAACCATATTCTTTAGCCATGCTTCTGACTAAATTCTTTCCTTTATCTAAGATTAGAATATTGGCCACCGATATCGACAGACAAGTATTAGAAAAAGCACGAATGGGCTTATATAACAAAAAAAGTATCGAAGGTGTTCCTAAAGAGTTTTTATCAAAATATTTTGAGAAAACAGGTGAATCTTATAAGATTTCTGATGAATTAAAACGATGTATCGATTTTAGACAGCACAATTTATTAAAAGATCCTTATCCGGATCAATGTGATTTAATTATATGCAGAAATGTACTGATTTATTTTACAGAAGAGGCAAAGGATGAAATTTATAAGAAGTTTAATAAATCTTTAAAAACTGGTGGCGTATTATTTGTAGGAAGCACTGAGCAAATAATATTGTCTCATAAATATGCTTTAACCCCAATTAAAACATTTTTTTATAAAAAGGAAGCAGATTTATAACTTAGGTGATTCTTTTTAGCATAAGCAGCAATAAAAAAGGATGGGTGACCCCATCCTTTTTTATTGCTGCTTATGTTTCTTATCTGTTTTAAATGTCATTAGTTCCTGTGCGGATTCCGTATCCAATAATAAATCTTTTGGATTATTGGTATGATTCTGTTTATCCTGATTTCTTGAAGTATGGGTAGGATCCGGATTCTTTGATTTAACTTTAGACATTATCTTACCTCCTATATTGATTTAAGTATATTATTTCCTCATTTTACACAGGAATATGTACGATGATAGAACATGTCGTTAACAGTATAAATAGATATCATATGGATAATAATTCGCATAAAACTTATTGACACGTGGAATAATTAATGATAAAATACATCTTCGTCAGTCAAAGTTAAGAAAAACTTGAACTATATAGTGTTATTTAATGTAAAAGATATTTTGAAAAAGTTCTTTAAAAAAAGTATTGACAAAGAGATCTGTTCTTTGCTATAATGACATTTGTCGACACGATTTGACAAGCTCATCCACAAATGCTACAGATTGGATGAAAAAATAAAATCAAAAAAGTGTTGACAAAGCAAAAAAGATGTGATAAGATATTTTTCGTTGTCGCGAAAAACGCGAAGAAATAAATACCAAATAACATCATCGATCTTTGAAAACTAAACAGCACACCAAATAAAACCCAATCAATTCCATTGATTGAAGGATAGAAAAAGCTAGCA
>Ga0134100_1000549_pt1 | contig 43628 bp, 41 predicted proteins | sample 11_taG_2_FD_94444 | JGI IMG/M metagenome (GOLD analysis project Ga0134100, IMG submission 94444) | Switchgrass degrading microbial communities from high solid loading bioreactors in New Hampshire, USA - 11_42_5_180_A3 metaG | ecosystem: Engineered > Bioreactor > Semi-continuous > Anaerobic >...
ACGTTTGATGGTATAATGGACATGAGACCTAAACGCTCCTTTCTGGGAGGTAATGGTTGGTGGCAGTTTCCATTATACCAGAAGCGTTTCAGGTCTCATTTTTATTATTAAGTTAACAGAACATCTAGAAACCAGTGGAGGAAATCAGCATGATCGAAATAAAAGAAGTATCCTTAAGGTACCGTGACGGAACATTGGCATTGAATAATATCAATCTTACTGTTGGCGATAACGAACTTGTTTACATTACCGGTCCCAGCGGATCAGGGAAAACCAGTCTGTTAAAACTTATCATGGGTATGGAATACCCCACTTCAGGTACGGTGAAAGTAATGGGGCAGGAAATATCCGAAGGAAAATCCGAGGAATTAAGAAGATTACGGAGAAGAATCGGGCCGGTATTTCAGGAACTTAAGCTTGTTCCGGGAAGAAGCGCTATGGAAAACGTCATGATGGGAATCCGATTTCTTGATTTTTCCGGACAGGAAATAAAAAGTTATGCGGCCGATGCGCTTGAAAAAGTGGGGCTGTCCCATAAAGCTGATTCCATGGTGGAAAATCTGTCATGGGGTGAAGCCCAGAGAGTGTCAATTGCAAGGGCTATAGCCAGGAAACCAAGATTAATATTGGCTGATGAGCCTACGGGGAATCTTGATCATGACAATGCCGTTAACATCCTCAATATATTAGCGTCATTTAAGCAAAAAGATACATCGGTCATTGTTGCAACTCATGCCACTCATTTAATAGAAAACCAAAGAAATGTCACCATCATTCGGATGAATCAGGGAAATATTTCAGTGGAAAAGCGAGGTGGTGATGAATGAAAAACTTCATCGCAAATTTAGGATATTTTTTCAAAGAGGCCGGGAAAATTATATTTTCAAATAAGCTCTCGAATATTTTCACATTTTTGGGAACGGTTCTTATACTGCTAATGCTGGCATCGGTGGCGGCAGGCTGGAGTGTTTCATCACGACTGGTGGGAATGCTGGAAGAAGAGGCTGAAATAAGCGCTTTTTTCCGTGAAGATTTAGATGAAAAAGAGGTACTTGACCTGGCAGAAAAACTGGGTAAATTGGACGGAGTCCGAAACGCACGGGTTGTCGATGAATCGGAAGCCTATAACAGGATGAAGGATATTCTTGCAGATGATGCAGGTATATTGGAGCTTTTTGATGAAAATCCCTTTAAAGCGTATATAGAGATCAGGATTGATCCGGGTCGGACTGATTCAATAGTCGAAACCGTAAGAGGCTTTAAAGAAATAGATTTTGTCAGAGATAACAAAAGTGTATTGGAGAGCATAAACGATATAATAAAGGGTATAAAGACTGTTGGAACCCTGATTATATTTGCCGTTGGCATAACAACCATCATAATTATTTCACATATGATCCGGCAGGGAATCTACAATAACAGAGATCAAATCAAAACACTTCGCCTTTTGGGTGCTTCCCGCACGTTTATCGGATTCCCTTTTATATGCGTAGGTCTGCTTATGACGGTGGCGGCCGGGATACTTGCATCACTGGTCATGGTACTCCTGATTCACAAGGGATATCAAATCATGGGCGGCTCAATACCCTTCATTCCTCTTCCTCCAATGACTGATTTGTTGATGGGAGTTATTCTTACTATTATGGGAGTCAGTATCATCCTTGGAACTGTCGGCAGTCTGTTTGGCCTGTCTTCTATAAAAGATCAATAGTATTACTGTAATTATGGTAATAAAACCAATATATTTAACGACGCAGCAACCGTCCGGCTTTTGACTATGCGCATGCTTCATCGGTCAATTTTTTAAGTTTGTATTGACAGCAGCATGATTATATGTGTAAAATTAAGTATCGATTTAATACGCTAACGAGATAAAGCGATGAAGTGAGGTCTTAACCATGAAACGTTGGAATATTTACACGCCGGAGGGCGTTCAGGATATATTGTTCGAATCGTGCAGACAGAAAAGACTGTTGGAGAGCAGAATAAGGAGAACCTTTCAACTTAACGGATACAAGGAGATAGAAACTCCAACCATAGAATATTACGACACATTCGGGGGAGAAAGAGGCTTAATCAAACAGGAAAGTATGTATAAATTCTGCGACGCCAAAGGCCGTCTGCTGGTGTTGAGACCCGACCTTACAGTACCTGTTGCCCGGGTAGCAGCTACCAAACTAAAAGATGAACCTCTTCCAATAAAATGTTTCTACATAGGCAACGCTTTTAGCTTCGATGAACTGGGGGGAGGAAGGCAGAATGAATTTACCCAGGCAGGCTGCGAGCTTTTAGGTATTAATTCCGCCGAAGCCGATGCCGAAGTGGTGGCAATGGCGATTGAAACCGTTAAGGCATCGGGTATTGATGAATTCCAGATTGATATAGGCCAGGTGGGCTTCTTTAAAGGGCTTATGGAAAAATCCGGACTTTCAGAAGATGAAATAGAAGAAGTAAGGGCGCTTATTGACCAAAAAAACCTTGTGGGAGTAGAGCAGGTTATGGACAGGCACAAGGTGAAGGACCCGTTAAGGAAACTTATTCTTGATCTTCCCAAGCTTTTTGGTTCCAAGGATATTTTACAAAAAATAAATCAGGAGGATATCGGTAAAGAAGCGGCCAGAGCAATAGAAAATATTAAGGAAGTTCTTGAAATACTTGATGATAGAAATCTTGCTCAATATGTGTCATTGGATTTGGGTATGGTACAGAGCCTGAACTACTATACCGGAATTGTTTTCAGAGGCTATACTTATGGAGTGGGATTCCCCATTCTCAGCGGAGGACGTTATGACAGGCTTTTGGCGAAATTCGGTAGAGAATGCGAAGCAACAGGTTTTTCTCTTGGAATCAATATGGTAATGATGGCTTTGGAAAGGCAGAAAAAGCTTGCCAGGCAGGAACCCGAAGGAGTTTTTGTTACCTACGAAAAAAATGCAAGAAAACTTGCCAGTGATTATTGCAGACAATTGATCCGGAATGATTGCATAACAGAGTTGGATCTTATGCAAATGGGGATGGAAGAAAGCAAAAAATATGCTAAATCACGAGGATTCAGCAAAATTGTTTGCATAAAAAATGACGGCTCAAGAGAGGAGATAGTGCTATGAGATATATTACTTTCGCTTTATCCAAGGGACGACTTACAGATCTTAGCATAAAACTTCTTGAGGGAGCCGGAATTGACTGCACCGAGTTGAAAGGAAATTCCAGAAAACTGATCCTTTCAGATGAGAAGAATAAAATTCGTTTTTTTCTGGCAAAGCCTGCCGATGTTCCCGTATATGTTGAGTATGGTGCGGCAGATATAGGCATTGTGGGGAAAGACACATTACTTGAAGAAGGCAGGGATTTATACGAGGTCCTGGATCTTGGGTTTGCAAAATGCAGAATGTGTGTTGCAGGTCCCAAAGAGCTGGAAGGGAAAATGGACTCGGTTTCAATTACCCGCGTTGCCACTAAATATCCTGAGGTAGCAAGGTCGTATTTTCAACATAAAAGGCGTGAGTCTGTAGAGATCATAAAGCTGAGCGGTTCAATAGAACTGGCGCCATTGGTGGGGCTTTCAGAGGTTATTGTGGATCTGGTTGAAACAGGACGCACATTAAAAGAAAACGGTCTTGTGGTCTTGGATACGATTTATGAGATCAGCGCAAGGATGGTTGTGAACCGTGTCAGCATGAAGATGGAAAACCAGCGAATTACAAAAATTATCGAGGATATAAGAAAACAGCTCTAAAATATTTTTACAGAGGTTGCTATTATGAAAATTTATGAATACAAAAAGGATAGTTTAAAACCATTGCTTGATGCCTTAAGCAAACGCAGCCCCGAGGGGCAGTCCGAAATAGAGCGAGTCGTAGCCGAGATCATCAATAACGTAAAAGACCGCAAGGATGAGGCTCTTATTGAATACAGCAAAAAATTTGACGGTGTTGAGCTTACTTCAGAAACTATAGAGGTTTCTCAAAACGAACTGGATAATGCATTAACCTTAATTGACAGGGATTTACTGACGGTTATTGAAAAAGCAGCGGCGAATATACGGGTTTATCACGAGAAACAGTTGGAAAATTCGTGGTTTACCACCTGTGATAACGGAGTGTTCCTGGGGCAAAAGATTACGCCTCTTTCAAGAGTGGGCGTGTATGCTCCTGCAGGAAGCGCTCCGCTGCCGTCAACGGTATTGATGGACGCAATCCCGGCGAAGGTGGCGGGAGTGGGGGAGATTATTCTTTGCTCGCCGCCAGGTAAAAACGGGAAGGTTAATCCGTTGATTCTGGCTTGCGCGAAGCTGGCCGGAGTAAACAGGGTGTTTATGGCGGGAGGGGCGCAGGCTATTGCGGCCATGGCCTATGGAACCCAGACTATTCCCAAAGTCGATAAAATAGTGGGACCGGGCAATATTTTTGTCGCCACGGCCAAAAAAATGGTTTTCGGAAGCTGCGGTATTGATATGATAGCCGGCCCAAGCGAGATAATGATCATCGCTGATGAAACCGCAAATCCTGCTTTTGTTGCGGCTGATCTGCTTTCACAGGCGGAACATGACAAGCTGGCATCGTCAATTCTGTTAACCACATCAAAAGAGCTTGCCAAAAATGTTTTAAAGGAGCTTGAAATGCAGCTGGCAGGCTTGACAAGAAAAGAAATAGCTTCCGAATCGATAGAAAACTACGGAGCCGTAATTGTTACCGATACAATAGATGAGGCGTTGGATATAAGCAATTTAATAGCTCCCGAACATTTGGAGGTATGCACACAAAACCCGTTTGACCTGTTACCTTTTATCAAGAATACCGGTGCCATATTTCTGGGTAGTTTCTCTCCGGAACCTCTTGGAGATTATTTCGCGGGACCTAACCACACATTGCCTACATCAGGCACGGCCAGGTTTTTCTCGCCATTGGGTGTATATGATTTTGTAAAGCGTCAGAGTATAATTTCATACAGCCGGGATGCATTTGATGCCGTTGCTTCCGATGTTGCCTCCTTCGCACAGGCTGAAGGGTTAACTGCCCACGCTGGGGCAATAAGGATCAGAACAAATCATTAACCACTGTCATTATGAGCGGAGAGAATCATCCCCACTGTCCACTCTGAGCATAAGCGAAGAACCTTTAAATAAAATCCTTCGTTTTCGCTCCGCTGCGCTCAGGATGATAGCAAAGGACACTGTACGAAATAAGGATGACAGTAAACGCAGCAGGTGCCGTGAGTTGCGGTTTTACACCGGACAAATCCCTGTTAACATGTCCGAAATGGAGGTTAAAAATGAGTCGCTTTTATAGTCGCAACACAAGGAAGCTTATCCCCTATGTGCCGGGAGAGCAACCAAAAGATAAAGTGTTTATAAAACTCAATACAAACGAAAACCCGTATCCGCCTTCACCGCTGGTTATGGAAAGGATAAGGGATTTTGCTTTGGAAGACTTGCGGCTTTATCCCAACAGTGAGGGTGCCATAGTAAAGCAGGCTGTTTCAAAGTATTATGGCATATCGGCTGACGAGGTTTTCGTAGGGAACGGGTCCGATGAAGTTTTGGCATTTATTTTTAAAGCCTTTTTTGATGACACCGAAAAGATCGGATTTCCTGATATAACCTACAGCTTTTATCCTGTGTATTGCGACCTTTTCAATATTCCGTATATAAAGGTGCCTGTAAGTGACGATTTTTCCATTGATTTATCACAATACCCTGAGGGCTTGAAGGGTATTATTTTTGCTAATCCCAATGCGCCGACCGGTATTTATATTACGCCTTCCAGGATAGAAGAGCTGCTGAAGAGACGGCCCAATACACTTGTAATAATTGACGAGGCATATATCGATTTCGGCGGGGAATCCTGCGTAGGGCTGATTTCCCAGTATGATAATCTTATTATTGTTCAAACACTATCTAAATCAAGATCACTGGCCGGAATAAGAGTAGGTTTCGCCATGGGACAAAAAGAACTAATGGACGGATTGGTAAGGGTTAAAGACTCATTCAACTCATATCCTTTGGACAGAATGGCTCAAACAGCGGCAGAAGCCGCATTTATTGATATTAAGTACTTCGATGAAACAAGACGGAAGATTATAAATACTCGTCAGTGGACACGAGAAAAGCTATTGAGCATAGGCGTCCAGGTGACTGATTCAAGAGCAAATTTTCTCTTTGTCAAAATTCCTGGAGTTTCAGGACCCGAGGTTTTATCGAAATTGAGACAGGAAGGCATCCTGGTAAGGCATTTTAACAGCCCGAGAATATGCGATTGGTTGCGCATTACAATAGGGACTCAGGAAGAGATGGAAATACTTGCGGAAAAAATAAAGAAGATAATGGCAGGATGATTTTGGTAATGATATAATGAGTTAAGATGAGAATAGAGATTGTACAAACATCTTAAGATGTGGGAAGGTGATACTGTTCATAAGCGGTTGAATTCCCTTTTTGATAATTTAAAAGATTCTGAGCCTGATCGATCATGGAGGTATTATGGTTAGACGTGCTGAGCTGGTAAGAAAAACAAAAGAAACTGAGATCTCTCTTAAACTGGACCTGGATGGGAAAGGAGAAAGTGACATTTCAACGGGAATAGGCTTTCTGGACCACATGTTGTGCCTTTTTTCAGGCCACGGACGTTTTGATCTCTCGCTTCAGTGCAAGGGGGACTTAACCGTAGACAGTCATCATACAGTTGAGGATATTGGAATAGTTCTTGGAAAGACAATTTCTGATGCTCTGGGAAAGAGGGAGTCTATTAAAAGATTTGGAACAAGCTTTGTTCCCATGGATGAATCCCTGGCTATGGTAAGTATTGACCTTTCCAACAGACCGTTTCTGTTTTTTGAAGTACCTTTTTCAACTGACAGGATCGGGGAAATGGAAACCGAGATGTTTGAGGAATTTTTCAGGGCGTTGGCGGTTAATGGCGGTATGACGCTGCATATTAAGCTGATACATGGGAAAAACAACCACCATATGATAGAGGCTGTATTCAAAGCTTTTGCCAGAGCATTGAAAGAAGCGGTTACCATTGATTCTTCGATTCAGGGAGTACCATCTACCAAGGGTTTATTGTAGAATGGCAATAAGTTGAAGATTCTTCGCTGACGCTTAGAATGACAAAAGGTGCTCAGAATAGCAAAAGACCTGATAACCACTTTCTGAAGGACTAAAGAACCTGGATTTATTTAATCATTATAAATTTTAACGGAGGATACATTTATGCTCATCAAGGATACCAATTTTATTGACTTACCTGTTTTCATCAAAGGAAAAGTTAGAGATGTATACAAGGTTGGGGAAGACAAGCTGTTAATGATTGCAACCGATCGCATTTCAGCATTCGATGTAGTGTTTGATGATCTGATTCCTGATAAGGGTCGCATACTCAATGGTATTTCCGAGTTTTGGTTTGATTTTTGCAAAGATATAATAGGAAACCATTTGATTACCACTGATGTTTCCCAATATCCTCTGGGCTTGTCAAAGTTCAGTGAGGAACTGCAGGGGCGTTCCATGCTGGTGAAAAAGGTGAAGATGATTGAGGTCGAATGTATAGTACGGGGTTACCTAGAAGGATCCGGCCTGAAAGACTATAAAGCTACGGGAGAAATCAGCGGCATTAAACTGCCGGAGGGATTAAAACAGGCTGATAAGCTGCCCGAGCCGATTTTTACTCCTTCCACCAAGGCTAAGGAAGGTCACGACATCAATGTAAGTTTTGATTATATAAAAGGACAAATAGGCGAAAAACTGGCCTCAGACATTAAAGAAAAATCCGTAAGCCTTTATAAAAAAGCGGAAGAATATGCTTTAAGCAAAGGAATAATACTGGCTGACACAAAGTTTGAGTTTGGTATACTGGACGGACAGCTGGTTATAGCTGATGAAATGTTTACACCCGACTCGTCAAGGTTCTGGGAATTATCGGATTATGAGCCCGGCAGACCACAAAAGAGTTTTGATAAGCAATATTTGCGTGAATATCTTGAATCCCTGGACTGGGACAAGACTCCGCCTGCTCCCAGGCTTCCAAAAGAGGTCATAGAGAAAACCAGGGCAAAATATATTGAAGCATACGAGAGACTTACCGGAAAGAAGTTTATTTCATGATTGCGATAATCGACTATGACGCGGGAAATCTTAAGAATGTGGAAAACGCCTTTAAGAAACTGGGTGCAGAATCTGTGATAACATGCGACGAGCAGACTATCCTGGAAAGCGAAGCAGTTGTTTTACCGGGAGTGGGTGCATTTGCCGAATGCATGGAGAGCCTTGTGAAAAAAGGTATGGACAAGGTTATAAAAACCTGCATTGATTCAGGTAAACCCTTTTTAGGGATATGTCTCGGCTATCAGTTACTGTTCGAATACAGTGAAGAAGACCCTAAGGGGCTTGCCAAAGGCTTGGGTATCATTAAAGGAAAAGTTAAAAGATTTCCGGAAGATGCAGGATTAAAAATTCCACATATGGGATGGAACAGTCTAAGTTTTCCAAAATATTGCCCATTGTTTGACAATCTTCCGAGGCAACTGTTTACAGGACTGAAATCTGGTTCCCGATTTACGAACAATACACAAAGTGAAGGATCATATGTATACTTCGTTCATTCATATTATGTGGAAGCAGAGGACAGAAGCGTGGTAGCTGCGATAACCAGATACGGTATTCCCTTTGACGCTGCCGTATCAAAAGATAATGTTTACGGTACCCAGTTTCATCCCGAAAAAAGCGGAATAGTAGGGATGGCAATATTAAATAATTTTTTAAAGGTGGTGCGGAAAGTATGACAATTTATCCGGCTATTGATATACGAGGCGGCAAATGCGTACGTTTAAAACAGGGAAGATATGACGATATAACGATTTTTTCCGATGATCCGGTAAAAATGGCTCTGCAATTTCAAAATGCAGGAGCCAAATACCTTCATGTAGTCGATCTGGATGCCGCAAGAGGTGACAGTGATAACCGTGAAATAATCAGCCGCATTGCCAAGGAGCTTAGTATTCCGGTACAGACCGGAGGCGGTATAAGAACCATGGATGATATTGAGGAAGTATTAGGGTTCGGAATCTCCAGGGTTATTCTAGGGACATCGGCAGTAAAAGACCCTGAAATGGTCAGAAAAGCCGTTAAAAGATACGGGAACAGTATCGCTGTAGGCATAGATGCCAGAAACGGTTTTGTGGCTATCGAGGGATGGGAAAAAACAAGTGAGCTTAAGGCTGTGGATCATGCCAGAAATATGGAGGCTTTGGGAGTACAAACAATAATATATACGGATATAGCTACCGACGGCATGTTGGCAGGGCCCAATATACTGGCAATGTCGGAAATGGTTAAGAAGGTCAAGATGGATGTGATTGCGTCAGGTGGAGTGGCCTCTTTAAAAGATATAAGACGTTTAAAAGAAGTCGGCGTAGCGGGAGTAATTGTAGGTAAGGCTATTTACACCGGAGATGTGGACTTAAGGAAGGCATTGGAGATTGTATAAATATATATTTTAAGCGAAGTTACCCGAAAAGAGGAAAATACTATGCTTACAAAACGAATAATTCCCTGCCTGGATGTCCACAGAGGCAGAGTGGTCAAAGGCGTGCAATTTGTAAATCTCGTAGACGCAGGAGATCCGGTGGAATGCGCCAGAGCATACGATAGAGCCGGTGCTGACGAGATTACTTTTCTGGATATTACCGCCTCTTCAGAATCAAGGGATATTATGCTGGATGTGGTATCAAAGGTGGCTCAGGAGGTTTTTATTCCTTTTACGGTAGGAGGAGGAGTAAGAACAGTCGAGGACTTTCGGAAGATATTGCTGGCAGGAGCCGATAAAATCGGAGTTAATTCAGCAGCATTAAAACGGCCGGAGCTCATAAGCGAGGCAGCACTGCGATTCGGTTCCCAGTGCGTTGTTGTGGCAATTGATGCAAAAAAGCGCACAGACGGGTCAGGATGGGATGTTTATTTAAACGGAGGTCGCGTAAATACGGGAAGAGATGCGGTAGAGTGGGCATATGAGGCTGAAAGGCTGGGAGCCGGAGAAATTCTGCTGACAAGCATGGATCGGGACGGAACCCAGTCAGGATATGATATAGAACTTACCAGAGCGGTGTCGGAAGCAGTCAAGATCCCTGTAATTGCCTCGGGCGGTGCAGGTAAATTCGAACACTTTAGAGATGTTATAACAGAGGGTAAGGCAGATGCTGTTTTAGCTGCTTCTCTGTTTCACTTCGGTCAGATGAAAATACAGGATCTGAAAAAGTATTTGAGGGATAACTGCATTCCTGTAAGATTGTAATTGCTATTAGCCGGTAGATTTTCCCACTGACAGTGATCAATCTGAAAGATTAGGTAAAATATTTATTTATCGCTACAAATTGACAAAAAAATAACAAATATGATAGTATTATGATAGTATTATATAGTATTATAAAGTATTATAATAGTTTTAAATAATAGTTTTAAATATAACAAACAAAAAGATGCATTTTAAAGGGGAAATAATAATGGGAGAAGACAAGAAAATCTCTATGGCTGTCATAAGACGACTACCACGGTATTTTCGTTATCTTTCTGATCTCTTACATTTAGACATCAAACGCATTTCATCAAAGGAACTAAGCGAAAGGATGCATATTACAGCATCTCAAATTCGTCAGGATTTAAACTGTTTTGGTGGTTTTGGTCAGCAGGGGTACGGTTATAATGTTGAATATTTGTATAATGAAATAAGCAAGATTCTTGGAACAGACAGAAGGTTTAATTGTATAATAGTCGGAGCAGGAAATATGGGAAATGCTCTGGCTAACTATGAGAATTTTAGAAGAAGAGGATTTGATATTATAGCTATTTTTGATGTGGATGAAAAAAAGATAGGTACCAAAATTAACGGCATCGAAGTTTATAGCACTGATAAACTTCCTGAGTTCACTGCCAATAATAAAGTCGACATAGCTATTTTAACAGTGCCGAATAAGAGAGTAATCGAGGTTGCAAAACAAATAACTTCTTTAGGCATAAAAGCCATATGGAACTTTTCTCCGACGGATTTAAGACTTGGCGATGACGTTATTGTGGAGAATGTTCACTTAAGTGATAGCTTAATGGTTCTGGGATACCGACTGCGGGAGAAAGGTTATTAGTCTCATAAAGTTTACGGCAATTACAAAAAACATATGGAACGAATAATAAAACATAAAAAAAGAAATTCAACAAGAATTTCTTTTTTTATACAAGTGTACCTTCATAAACGCAACAATTTATGGATTTATATCTGAAACTCTATTATACTAGATATTAAAAAGGAAGCGAGTTGATTATTTGTTCAGGGTAGCGGTAGGACAGGACAGTCACAGATTTACCGAGTCAAATGAGAATAAGAAGCTTGTTTTAGGTGGAGTCGTAATTGACGGGCATCCCGGGTTAAAAGGAAACAGTGATGCCGATGTGGTGCTCCATGCAATCACAAACGCCATTTCCGGTATTTCGTGTGTAAATATCCTGGGAAAAAGAGCAGATGAACTTTGCCTGAATAAAGGGATTACCGACAGTTCGATATATCTTAAAGAGGCAGTTGCAACTCTGGGAAACAAAGAAATCATCCATGTTTCTATATCAATTGAAGCCCTTAGACCCAAGCTGTCCCCATATATTGAATCCATGCGGCAAAGTATATCGTCCATGCTTGGTGTCGATATAAACAGCGTTGGTATAACCGCAACTTCCGGAGAGGGTCTTACCGAATTCGGAAAAGGCAACGGAATATATTGTACCGCAATAATAACCGTGAAAGAAACGGATGACGGAAAATAAAGTGAAGAGTATGATTTCATTGCCATGAGCCCAACTTATGGTATAATTCTTTTAACGGGAGTAATAATTAACCATTATTCCGATATTATAAATTACTTTTATTCTTTAGAAATTTTGGAGGGACCACTGCAGTGAGTAAAAAAACATTCTACATTACAACACCAATATATTATCCCAGCGGAAAGCTTCACATAGGACATTCATATACAACCGTCGCAGCAGATGCGATGGCAAGATATAAGAGATTACAGGGCTATGATGTAATGTTTCTGACGGGCACCGATGAGCACGGGCAGAAAATCCAGAGGGTGGCCGCAGAAAACAACGTGACCCCAAAAGAATATGTTGATAATATAGTCGATGGAATTCAGAAGCTGTGGAGTCTCATGAAAATTACCAACGATAAGTTTATACGAACCACTGATGAATACCACGTAAAAGCGGTTCAAAAGATATTTAAGGCTCTTTATGACAAAGGAGATATTTATAAGAGCGAGTACGAAGGCTGGTATTGTACTCCCTGCGAATCTTTCTGGACAGAAACCCAGCTTGTGGACGGTAAATGCCCCGATTGCGGCAGAGCTGTTGAGAAAACAAGGGAAGAAAGCTATTTTTTCAGACTTTCAAAGTATCAGGACAGACTTATTAAACTTTTGGAAGAGAATCCGGACTTTATTCAGCCTACTTCACGCCGCAATGAGATGCTGAACAACTTCTTAAGACCCGGTCTTGAAGATCTATGCGTATCAAGAACATCTTTCAACTGGGGAATTCCGGTAACATTTGATGAAAAACATGTGGTATATGTATGGATTGACGCTCTTTCCAACTATATCACAGCACTTGGATATCTGTCGGAAAATGATGAAGATTTTAAAAAATACTGGCCTGCCGATGTTCATCTTGTCGGCAAGGAAATTGTCAGATTCCACACAATAATATGGCCGGCAATGCTTATGGCATTGGATCTGCCTTTGCCAAAACAGGTTTACGGTCACGGATGGCTTGTGCTGGAAGGCGGGAAAATGTCAAAATCCAAGGGGAATGTTGTTGACCCTGTTGTCCTGATTAAAAAATACGGCCTTGATGCCATCAGATATTTCCTGCTAAGAGAAGTGCCTTTTGGAGCCGATGGAGTTTTTTCAAACGAAGCTCTTATCAACCGTATCAATTCTGATTTGGCAAATGATTTAGGCAACTTAATCAGCCGTACGACGGCTATGATAAAGAAATATTTTGATGGGGTTATCCCGGAAGAAAGAGAAAAGGGCGAATTTGATGAGGAGTTAAGGGACTTTGTTGTCAGCACAAAAGCAAGAACTGAGGAATACCTGGATAAACTTCAGTTCAGTTCTGCTCTGGCGGAAATATGGAAAACAATTTCGCGGGTTAATAAATACATTGACGAAACAATGCCGTGGGCATTGGCCAAAAAAGAGGAAACCAAAGCCAGACTTGCGGAGGTATTGTATAATCTTGCAGAAAGCATACGTATTATATCGATATTAATTCAGCCGTTTATGCCTGAAACTCCGGAGATCATTTGGCGTCAGCTGGCTATTCCCGAGAATCAAAGGACATGGGACAGCGCAGGAATGTGGGGAGTTTATCGGCAGAGTGAAGCCGTTACAGCCGGTGAAATTATATTCCCGCGTATTGATCTTGAGAAGGAAATGGAGACCCTATCGGATTTAACTTCAAAAAATAACAAGCCCGAGACGCCTGCTCCCCAACAAAAAGTGCCGGAAGAAAAGCCTGAAGGAGTTGCCCTGATAGGGATAGACGATTTTGCAAAAGTTGATTTAAAAGTGGTAAAGGTAATTTCATGTGAAAAGGTGGAAAAGAGCGATAAGCTGTTAAAGCTGGTCGTTGAGTGCGGGGATGAAAAAAGACAGGTCGTGTCAGGCATTGCCAAATACTATACGCCTGAAGAAATGGTGGGCAAGACATTGATCCTTGTGGCCAATTTGAAGCCCGCGAAGCTACGGGGCATAGAAAGCCAGGGAATGATTCTTGCTGCTTCCAATAATGATAAACTTGTCTTGGTAACTGTTGATAAAGATATACCTACAGGCAGTAAAGTTAGCTAAAGGACGGAGAATTTGCATTGATTGACTCACATGCACATTATGATGACGAAAGATTTGATGAAGACCGCGATCAAGTTCTGCAGGACTGCATTGCCCATGGTGTAACGCATATAGTTAATGCAGGAAGTAATATTGAGAGTTCTGAAAAGTCTATTGAGCTGGCTCAAAAATATCCTTTTGTCTACGCGGCCATAGGTGTTCACCCTCACGATACTTCGGAATGTGACGTGAATACTATAGAAACTCTCAAATTACTGTCAAAAACAGATAAAGTGGTGGCAATAGGGGAAATAGGACTGGACTACCACTATGATTTTTCACCCAGAGAGGTGCAAAAAGAGTGGTTCGCAAGGCAAATCAACCTTGCGCGTGATTTGAAGCTGCCTATAATTATTCACGACAGAGAATCTCATAGCGATATTTTAGATATTATAAAAAGTGAGAAAGCCTATGAAGTCGGGGGAGTATTTCATTGCTTCTCAGGATCGAAAGATATGGCGCGAGAGGTTTTAAACCTGGGTTTCAGAATCGGATTGGGAGGGGCTATTACATTTAAAAATGCCAGGAGGCCTGTAGAGGTGCTGCAATATGTGCCTCTTGATATGATCCTGGTGGAGACTGATTGCCCTTATATGACTCCTGAACCTCACAGAGGAAAGAGAAACTGGTCTGGATATATTAAGTATGTTCTGGATAAAATTTCCGATGTAAAGGGAATAGATTATGCTTTAGCCGAAGAAACTACGTCGAATAACGCAATTCATCTGTTCAAACTGCAGTCCGATTACTAAAATTCCGGGGGAGTTGGCTATGAAAAAATTTGTAGTAGTTATGATCTCTGCAATTGTACTATTCGTGTTTCTTATGCTTAATTATCTGGTATGGGATAAAGAAAAACTGCAGAATCAGCGGGAAAGCGATAAAATAGAACAGGATTGGTTAAGGGGACAGAATCGTATCCTTACAGCCACAGTTGATGAATTGGAAGAAGAAAATAAAAAGTTGGAAAAAGAGATAACTTCTCAAAAAAAAGAGATAAGTGATCTGGAAGAAAAGTTGCGCGATGCCAGACAAAAGGAGGCAGATTATCTGCAGGAAAAACAGAAACAAAAAGAAGCGCTGGATACTTTTAAGAGCATTATGAAAGATGATGTAAAGCTAATCGCCCAAAAATGGTTTTCAAGTATAACACAAAAAGCCTATAAGGATTCATTTGCCCTTCTTGACGAAGATTTCACACTCTGGGGGAAATCTTTTGAAGAAAAAGAATACATAGATTTAATATCAAAAATCGACTCAATATCGTTAGCTGAAGAAAGCGACTCCAGCCAGGAGAGCGTTTTTACAGTCCTTCCCGGCGGGGAACCGGACGTTGTACAAGCCAGCCTTTTGGTCAATGCATATATTGAAGAAGACGCTCATAAAATCCTACCCCATATTGTTAACGGTAATAACACTTTGGAGGTAGGTTTTGTTTACGATAAAGATAAAGAATCATGGGTAATATTGTATGTAATGACAAAAGAATAATGGTAACCCTTGACAAAAAAAATAAACATATATAAAATGTAAAAGCCTCGCAAAGCCTTCAGAAAGAAGATTATTTACAGACCAGATATACAAAAGAACGGCTGTTTATGCCGATTTAAGAGACACTCCCAGATAAAAGCAATGGTAGTATTGCCGGATTGATAATGTAATTATATAAGGAGAGGTAGTTTGAATGAATGGATTATATTTAACTTTCTTCAAACGTATACTCCCCCTTAAGCAATTGGCCATGCTGCTTATCCTGTCGGCGTTTGCCGTATTTACAGGCATAAAACTTTACAATAGCCTCAGTAAGGATGTTAAGATAATTGACAACGGCAAGCCAATCGTCGTGAAAACAATGAGCGCCAGTGTTGAGCAGGCTCTTGAAAAATTGGACATATCTGTAAGACCGGTTGACTATATCAGCATGCCGCTTAATGCGAGTTTAGATAATGATTCCATGAATGTTATCAATATTAAACGGGCAGTGCCGGTTAACCTCATAATCGACGGACAGCTTAGGGAGGTATGGTCCTACAGGGACACGGTCGAAGAAGTTATAAAGGAAAACGGTATTACGTTAAATCCGTTGGATAGATTGGAGGGATTAACGCTTACCAGCCAGGTCTCATCTGACATGGTCATTCGGATAGTCCGTGTAAGTGAAGAAATAACAACTGAAAAAGAGAATATACCGTTTGCCGTGGTTGAAAAACCCAACAAGACGATGAATGAAGGTGAGACAAGGGTTATCGTCCGTGGCGAAGATGGAATAAGAGAGAAGTATTTTAAAATTACCTATGAAGACGGAAGACCTGTAGACAGGTTATTTGTCAATGAAAAGGTTGTAAAAGACCCCGTAGATCAGGTGGTCGAGTATGGAACAGTGATGAATTTCAGAAATTCACGAGGCGAGCTTGTAAGATATTCAAAGGTTTTAAATATGAGGGCGACTGCGTATACATCGTCATATGCAGACACCGGAAAAAGTCCGGATCACCCTACCTTCGGTATAACATATACGGGGATAAAAGCGAGAGAAGGCGTGGTTGCGGTTGATCCTAAAATAATTCCTTTGGGTACGAAGCTTTATATTGAGGTTCCCGGATCCGCTCCGGACTACGGCTTTGCTATCGCAGGAGACATTGGAAGTGCTGTTAAAGGGAATCACATCGACTTATATTTTGATACCCGTGAAGAAGTAAGAAAGTGGGGCAGTAAAAAAGTAAACGTGTATATTCTAAATGAGCAGAATGACAGTCGTTGGAAGAACAATACAAACGCATGCAAATAAAATTTTAATGCAATTATTTTCAGGCGGGTAATACCGCCTGTTTTATTGTGAAAGGAAGGGCGCTCTGCCCGTTATACCACGTATATGGTATTATGAAAAAAGAGTTATTACTAAAGTCTGTGTGAGGATTAACCATGATTAATACCAACGAAGTTTTGAAAAAGTATGGGCTGAAGCTCACAAAAACTTTAGGTCAGAATTTTCTTACTGATATCAATATAATCAAAAAAATAGTAGAGACAGGAGAAGTAAGTTCCTCTGATTTAGTTTTGGAAATAGGCCCGGGAATAGGCGCCATGACAGCGGAGATCGCAAAGCGTGCCGGAAAGGTAGTTGCGGTGGAAATTGACAGAAACCTTATCCCTGCGCTGCATGAAAACCTTGGAGGGTTTTCCAATGTAACCATAGTCAACCAGGACATAATGAAAGCGGATATCAAAGAGCTTATCAACGGCTGGACCGGCCCAAAGAAAGTTATTTCAAACCTGCCCTACTATATAACAACTCCCATCATTATGATGCTTTTGGAAACTGATATAGCCTGGGATATACTGGTGTTTATGGTACAGAAGGAAGTTGCGTTCAGGCTTGCCGCGGCTCCTTCCACAAAGGATTACAGCGCCATATCAGTGGCGGTGCGTTACTATTCTGATCCCAAACTTGCATTTACCGTCTCCAGAAACTGTTTTATCCCCAAGCCCGATGTTGACTCGGCAGTGGTAAAACTCAGGAGACGGGATCTCGAATGTGTAAGCGATATTAACAAAGAACTGTTTTTCAGGATTGTAAAAGCATCTTTCAGTCAGAGACGCAAAACACTTCTTAACTCATTGGGCTCACAAGGCTGGCTGGAAGGGGGAAAGGAACGTCTAAGAAACGTTCTTGTCAAACTAGGCATAAAAGAAGCTGTCCGTGCAGAGGAACTGACCATAGAGGATTTTGCCCGCCTTTGCCGGGAGCTGGCAGAATAATCTGACGGGAATTACAAGGGAAATGTTATATCAACCTGATCAGGCGCGTATACTTTCATGAAAGGGTCTGATCGGGTGGTATTATGCAGGCAGGATTTGCGAGGAAATATGCCATAATGGAAGAGCTTGACGGCGGATTCAGTGCAGGAAGCACGCCTGAGGCATTTGTCCGTTTAGATTGCTGGGAGGGCAGAATTCAAGTATCAATCCACGTTAAAGGCCTGAAACAGGGTCCGTTTAAATATGTCCTTTATTTGATTTTTGCAAGGGATGACACACTGATACCTATAAAAGCAGGTGATGTAAATATATCATTTGGCAGTGTGCAAAGCGGACTTGCAATAGAAGCAGATACATTAAAAAATAATTATTTGAAGCCAGATTCAGTACGCTTTGCGGCACTGACAGCCGAAAGCCAGAATAAAAAATGGATCCCGCTTTTCGCCAGTTTTGAAAAAAACCATAGGTGGGACGAGAGTATCAGACAAATTCTTCTGATGGATACGGCAAAAAAAGAAAAAACTGAAATAATACCCGAACCGGGAATAGCTTTTACCGGAGACACTTCTGATTTACCTGAAGCAGAACCGGTCATAAAGGAAGAAACAATACCCGGATCTCCGGTACAGGAGACAACTTCTGATGATGACACAGCGATTGACGCAATTAATTATACTTCACAATTATATCCTTCCTCAGAAAATACCAGGGAAAACAATAAACCAGGAAAGCCTCACCGAAAGAACTCTTCTTCAGGCATATGTGATGTAGATAAACTGGAAGGCCTTCTGAGCAATAATTTTGAAGTGCATTATCCTTTTAAACGAGCCAACAGGGGTTATTCGTGGTATCGGGTCTCGGACCTGGCAAAGCTCAGCAATATTATGTATATGTCAGGAATAAATGTGCCTTTATTTGCCAATCCGAAAATTTTAGTCGGTTTATTTAAGTATAAACACATTCTCGCTGGCCTGTACCGCGGGGATGACGGATCCAATTATTATGTAATCGGTGTTCCAGCCAGGGATGATAAAGATAATAAACCTTTTGACAATGCCTGCAGGTGGGTGCCGGTACTGGATAATTCGGTACGTGATATGGGAGGTTACTGGTTGGTATATGTAAGTTTGAAATCCGGTGAAATCGTGGTATAAAAGGTCCCCCCCATACCTTGAAATATTCACGAAAGGTTTGCTTTAGCCAAAATTATATTATTTTATTTAAGATTTCAGTTCTGTAATGAGAGGGTGATACCCCTTTTTCTTTTTTGAAGGTTTTTGAAAATTGCAGAGGGTCATCATATCCTACTGATCTTGCCACATCGCTTATACTGAGCAGGGGATTTCCCAGAAGCTCACAAGCCTTATTAATGCGGTAGTTAATGATAAAATCCCTGGGCGATATGCCAAGATGCCTTGAAAACAATGTTGAAAGATAACTCCGGTCAATTTTTAGATGATGAGCGATCCCGCTGACCGAAAGAGGACCTGAGTAGGTTTTTTCAATATATTCCACAGCCTTTGATACATAAATGGATGAATCGGAATTTTTAGCGGTAAATGATTTCCAGGGATCAAGACTCTTAACCAAACGCGCAAGGAACTGGTATAATAGTCCCGACAGCATTAAATCGGAAGGCCGGCGGCTTCTTGCCTCATTTATCATTTCGTCAAGGCTTTCCACAAGAAGATCCCGTTCATTATAACGAAATGTGGGCACATCAATCGATAGTCCGGCCCTGTTTATAATCTGCTGAGCTTTAAGGCCGTGAAAGCCTACCCAGGAATATTTCCATGGCATAATGCTGTCGGCTTTGTAGCTGACAATCTCTCCGGGGCAAATTAAAAAGCCCTGACCGGCCTCGAGGTTATGGGTCTTTCCGTTAGCAGTAAAACAACCTTTACCCGAGATTATTAAATGGATTATATAGTGATCCCGTACGCCGGGACCCCAGGAATGATTCGGCATGCATTCTTCAATACCACATCGATAAACGTTTAAGTCTGTGTTGTCTTTCTTAGAAATATAATACTTTTCAAGCAAGGCTACCATCCTCTTGGTCAACAAAAACACATATTATACTCACATTATAACATTTACCCCCCACAATGTGAAATTCTATAATCAGAGTAAGTAAGTAAAAATAATAAATCGGATCCAGGGAAATTTACGGAAGGATGATATAAATGGCTGAGCTGAGATGGCACCCGCTTATTAAGGACTGGGTGATGATTGCTTCCCACAGGCAGGACAGACCGCAAATGCCCGCGGACTGGTGCCCGTTTTGCCCGTCAGGCGGCAATGTTGATGATTACGATGTAATGAAGTATGACAATGACTTTCCTGCCCTTATGCAGGATCCTCCTGAGCCGGACAACGTGGGCAACGATTTTTTCAAGGTGGCGCCTGCATACGGCAAATGCGAGGTCATCCTATATTCTCCTAATCATACCATAACCTTGCCTCAACTGTCGGACAGTCACGTAAGAAAGCTGGTGGATTTATGGACTGAACGATTCCTGGAACTACGAAAAGATGAAAAGATAAAATATATCTTTATTTTCGAAAACCGGGGAGAAGTTGTGGGAGTAACCATGCCCCATCCCCACGGACAAATATACGGTTATTCATTTATTCCCAAGAAGCTTGAACTGGAGTTGGAGTCGTGCAAAGAATATTATGACAGCACAGGTCAATGCCTGATTTGCAGGATGCTTTCCGAGGAAAGAGACTTCAAAAAAAGAGTTATTTTTGAAAACGAGGACTTTACAGTGGTTCTGCCCTTCTTTACAGAATATCCTTACGGGGTATACATTATAAGCAGAAGTCACAAACAGAATCTTACCCAGTTTAACGAAAGGGAAAAGGATAACCTGGCAAGAACGATACGGCAGACTGTCGGAATGCTGGATTCTTTGTTTGATAAACAGTTTCCCTACATGATGTGTATGCACCAGGACCCTGTAAACAGCGGAGATTATTCTGATATCTATCATTTCCATATAGAATTTTTCCCGCCCATGCGTTCGGCCGTCAAGCAAAAATTCAACGCATCCAGTGAAACCGGTGCATGGGCCCATTGCAATCCTACCGCGCCTGAAGAGAAGGCGGAAGAGCTCAGAAAGGCATACAGGAAGTTTATTGATAATGATTAAAGTTATTTTAACCTGCCAGGGAGGAAATTTTTATGAATCAGGAAAAACTTATCCAAAGCTTTTTAGGGTATTTTGGCGGAAGCAGCGAACAAATCCGGATATTCACCTCGCCGGGACGTGTCAATTTAATCGGTGAGCATACTGATTATAACGGCGGATTTGTATTCCCGGCCGCGCTTACATTGGCTACGACGATTGTTGCAAGACCACGTAACGACAATAAGATAAGACTTATCGCAGATGATCTTGAAATTATGGTAGAGGCTGACCTGGATGATTTGTCAAGATATAAAAACCTTAAATGGGGGAATTATCAGCTGGGGGTGGCGGATGAGCTTAAAAAAGCAGGATATAACATCATAGGCTGTGACCTTATGTATAATGATAAAGTACCGTTGGGAAGCGGGCTGTCTTCCTCGGCTGCAATAGAGGTTGCAACGGCCATTGCCCTGGTAAGCCTGGGAGACGGGACTTACGGAAAGACCAGAGATATTGATATGGTGCAAATGGCATTGATAGCGCAGAAAGCCGAACATAATTATGTCGGTGTAATGTGCGGAATAATGGATCAGTTCACCTCGGCAATGGGGAAAAAGAACCATGCGATTTTCCTGGATTGCAAGGATTTAAGCTTCGAACTTGTTCCTGTAAATCTCGACGGATACTCCCTGGTTTTAGGCAATACAAATAAGAAGCGAAGCCTGGGAGAAAGCAAATACAATGAGCGCAGAGCCCAGTGTGAGGAAGGTCTCAGCATTCTAAGAAAAGTGTTTCCTGAAGCTGCTTTCCTTAGGGATATATCGGTTTCAGATTATGAAAAGCATAAGGGCTTGCTGACCGACGAAACGATCAGGAAACGTGTTGAGCATATCATTTATGAAAATCAAAGGGTTATCGACTCTGTTAAGGCATTGAAAAAAGGAAATTTGAAAGTATTTGGAGAACTGATGAATCAATCGCATGATTCCCTCAGAGATTTATATGAAGTAACCGGAATCGAGTTGGATACTTTGGTTGACGAGGCAAGAAAGATTGAAGGGGTACTGGGCGCACGGATGACCGGTGCCGGGTTCGGCGGATGTACCGTAAATCTGGTTGCTGACAAAGCCATAGATCAATTCATTGAGAAAGTAGGAAAGGCTTATAAAGAAAAAATAGGATATGAAGCCAGCTTCTATATTTCAGATATAGGAGACGGGGGAAGGGAAGTGAAGGTTACAGTATGAGCATATTAGTGACAGGCGGGGCAGGTTATATCGGAAGCCATATGGTAGCCGAACTTTTAGAAAGAAATGAAGATATCGTAGTGGTTGATAACCTTCAGAAAGGTCACAAAAAGGCTGTTTTGGGAGGCAGGTTCTACCAGGGGGACATCCGGGACGGCGAATTTATGGACAGAGTATTCACCGAGAACAGTATTGAAGCGGTTATACATTTTGCCGCTGATTCTCTCGTGGGCGAAAGCGTAACCATGCCTCTCAAATACTATTACAACAATGTATACGGAACCCAGTGCCTTTTGGAAAAAATGAAGACTTACCAGGTCAAATATATGGTTTTTTCGTCTACTGCGGCAACCTATGGGGAACCGGAGAACACTCCGATCCTTGAAAGCGACAGGACTATTCCCACAAACCCATACGGAGAGACCAAACTGGCCATTGAAAGAATGTTGAAATGGTGCGATTCAGCCTATGGAATAAAATATGTGGCCTTAAGGTACTTTAATGCCGCGGGAGCCCATAAAAGCGGAAGAATCGGAGAAGACCACAGGCCTGAAAGCCATCTGATTCCTATTATCCTTGATGTGGCCTTGGGAAAACGGGAGAGTATTCAAATTTTCGGAGACGATTATCCCACCCCCGACGGAACCTGTATCCGGGATTATATACACGTATCGGACCTTGCAAGAGCCCACAGCCTGGCGCTGGACAGCTTGAGGAACGGCAGTGAAAGTACAGTTTACAATCTGGGAAATGGTGTAGGCTTTTCGGTAAAGGAAGTGGTTGAGGCCGCCAGAGAAGTAACCGGACATAAAATCCCGCAAACTATCGTTTCCAGACGGGCAGGCGATCCTGCAGTGCTGGTGGCATCCTCGCAAAAGATTAAGGATGAACTAAAGTGGAACCCGACCCAAAATGATTTAAAGACCATCATAGCCAGCGCCTGGGAATGGCACAGGAATCATCCGGATGGGTATGGAGACTAACGGATGAACCAGGAGGAACGCCTCTGCTTGCTGCTCAAACAAGGGCGGATACAAGGTCTTTCTTTGATATAAGCCGGTTTGCTTCGAAGGAAAGGCTGCCGAGCGGTAACCTGGTTGAGAATGAGTGAGCGACCAGATGGAAGACCTCACGTCCGGGACATGATGGAGCACAAGCGGAGGAATGTCATAAAACGGCGATATTGATCTTATAGACCTGGGTATGTAAAAGCGTTCGAAATGAGAACCTTGCACCCGCCTACGAGTTAACGTAATGAGGCGGATGCAAGGTTTTTAATTTACATAAAAATATTTATTTTATATATTGACAACATAAAAAAATCCTAATATAATTCCTATTAATTCATATAAATCCTATAAGATTTATATTATTAATGAAAGCGGGCGTGATCCAATGAATCTGATATTTGAAGAACTGCTTCGCCAAAACTTCAGGAACGGACGAATGTGCCGGTGTTAAAAAATCATATTGACCCAATGACCAATAAATTAAAATTAATAGGAAAGGATTTTTTGACATGGCAAATAAGAAATATAAGTTTGAAACATTACAGATTCACGTAGGGCAGGAAAAGCCCGACAGCGCTACTGACGCCAGAGCAGTGCCCATATATGCCACAACATCCTATGTATTTAAGGACAGTGCTACGGCTGCAGGCAGGTTTGCTTTAACTGAAAGCGGAAATATTTACACAAGACTAATGAATCCGACAACGGATGTTTTTGAAAAGAGAATTGCGGCTTTGGAGGGCGGAGCTGCTGCATTGGCCACCTCATCAGGTTCAGCCGCAGTAAGCTATGCCATCCAAAATATCGCAGTTGCCGGGGATCATATAGTATCTTCAAAAACCATATATGGAGGTACATATAATCTCTTTGCAAATACTTTTTCAGATTTCGGAATAGAGACAACGTTTGTTGATGGCAGTGATGTAAGAAACTTTGAAAATGCAATTAAGCCCAATACAAAGGCAATATTTATTGAAAGCCTGGGAAACCCCAACAGTGATGTTATCGACATTGAGAAAGTGGCCGGGATTGCACATCAAAACGGAATCCCTCTTATAGTTGACAACACTTTTGCAACTCCGTATCTTCTTCGTCCCATTGAGTACGGAGCAGATATAGTAGTTCACTCAGCCACAAAATTCATTGGCGGACATGGTACGGTTTTGGGCGGTATCATAATAGACAGCGGAAAATTTGACTGGACACAGAATGATAAATTTCCAGGAATTTCAAAGCCGAATCCGAGCTACCACGGTATCGTATTTGCTGAGGCTTGTGGGAACCTGGCTTATATCGTTAAAATCCGGACTACCCTCATGAGAGATACCGGAGCGGCTATCAGTCCGTTTAACTCTTTTCTTCTCATTCAGGGGCTTGAGACACTGTCTCTCAGAGTTGAACGCCATGTAGAAAATGCATTAAAGGTTGTGGATTATCTTTCAAAACATCCTCAGGTTGAAAAGGTAAATCATCCTTCTTTACCCGATCGCCAGGATTACGCATTATATAAAAAGTATTTTCCAAAAGACGCAGGATCGATATTTACGTTTGAAATCAAGGGCGGCGCAAAGGAAGCTCAGAAATTCTGCGAAAGTCTTGAGCTGTTTTCCCTGTTGGCAAATGTGGCTGATGTAAAATCATTGGTTATCCATCCTGCTTCCACGACACATTCCCAAATGAGCGAAGAGGAATTGCTGGACTGCGGTATCAAGCCCAATACGATTCGGCTTTCTATCGGTACAGAACATATCGACGATATTATCGCGGATTTGGAGCATGGTTTTGAATCAATAAGATAAAATCAGTGAAAAGCTTACTAATGCACTCCAAATTGCCGTTTGGAGTGCATTTCAGTATGTATGGAAAGCTATTCGCTGCAAAAAAATAACATAAAGATTATAAATTAGTTCAAGTATTTATTTACACCAAGGTGCTAAAACATATATAATAAGACATAATTGATTTATGTACAAATTTTTATACAATTTTTTATTAAGACGGAGGAATACGTATGGCGGCTATTGTTGTAGTTGGAACTCAATGGGGAGACGAAGGTAAAGGAAAATATATTGACATCTTATCCGGTGATGCGGATTATGTCGTCAGATACTCCGGAGGAAACAATGCCGGGCATACAATCGTTTATGAGGGTATAAAGCACGCATTTCATCTTATACCATCGGGGATGTTGAGAAAAGGTAAGACATGTATTATTGCAAATGGTGTGGTCATTGACCCTTCGATACTGATTACCGAGATTGAACGTCTTAAGGATGAGGAAATAGAAACAGCGGAATTGCTCATAAGCGACAGAGCTCATGTTATTATGCCCTGGCACATTGCACTGGACAATCTGCAGGAGAAAATGAGAGGCAAGGAAGCTCTCGGCACCACCAAAAGAGGGATAGGACCTGCATATGCGGATAAGGCCGAGAGGAGCGGTATCCGGATGGGAGATTTGCTGGATGCTGAATATTTTAAGGAAAGAGTTCATGCAATCATTAAGATAAAGAATGCAATTATTGAAAAAGTATACGGAGGTGCTCCCATCGATCCGGAAAAGACAATAGATGAATATCTGGGTTATGCGGAAAAACTTAAGCCCTATATCACCGATGTAAATTCCATTATCCATAGAGCATTGGAAAATAGCAAGACTGTTCTTTTCGAAGGAGCACAGGCTACCTTCCTGGATCTTGATTTCGGAACATATCCGTATGTAACATCATCAAATCCAATCTCCGGTGGTGTTTGTGTCGGTGCCGGAGTAGGACCGAAAATGATTACTGAAGTTCTGGGGGTCATGAAGGCATATACCTCACGAGTCGGTTTAGGGCCATTTGTTACCGAACAGAATAATGAAATCGGAGATAAAATCCGTGAACTGGGGCATGAGTATGGGACAACGACCGGACGGCCCCGCAGGTGCGGATGGCTTGACCTTGTTATGATAAAATACGCGGCCAGAATAAACGGCCTTACGGGACTTTGCATAAATCATCTGGATACAATCGGGAAACTGGACAGCATTAAGCTGTGTGTGAATTACAAACTAAACGGGGAAATAATAGATTATTATCCTTCAAGTCTCAAAGAGCTGTCTGCCTGTGAACCGGTATATGAAGAATTTGAGAGCTGGAAGGACTGCGATATATCGCGAATAAAACGTTTTGGAATGCTTCCGGAATCGGCCAGACAATATATACGCAGAATCGAGCAGATTACCGGTGTACCAATAAAGTATATTGGCGTAGGGCCGGGTAGAGAGCAGACTATAACCATGTAAGAATGATCATTGCTCAGTTTTTAAAACTGGGCAATTTCTTTTAGATCGCTCATAAAAAGGCATATAAGCAGGATTATACATAATTCATGCGTACTACGTATAAGATGAATAAATATGTAAAAATCATATGTTAGGATTTTAAATACTTAATGATTGGAGTAAAAAATATGGGTTTGCTTTTAGACGAATGGAAAATAATACAGGAAGGTTTTTCACCGGGAAAAAACCGTTTTTTCGAAAGTATAATGTCTTCGGGAAACGGCAGAATGGGACTGAGGGGAAATCACGAAGAGGACTATTCGGGTGATACATTTAAAGGCACCTATATAGCGGGTGTTTACTATCCGGACAAAACCAGGGTCGGTTGGTGGAAGATCGGGTATCCCGAGTACTTTGCAAAAGTATTGAATGCAATTGATTTTATAGGCATCAAAGTAAGAATTGACGGAAAGGATGTTGATCTTGCCGCCTGTAATTTCTCTGATTACAGAAGAGAGTTGGACATGAAGGAAAGCGTTCTAAGAAGAAGCTTTACTTATATCGATTCTTCAGGTTCAAAATATCAAATCAGAACAGAGAGATTTCTAAGCTATCATGACCCTGATATTGCGGCCATCAGGTATACGGTAACAGCGCATGACAAGGACGGAGAACTGGAAATGCTGCCGTATTTGAACGGTGATGTAAGAAACGAGGATGCCAATTATCAGGAGAAATTCTGGGAATATGTATCCAGCCGTGCAACTGATTCTATATCCTATTTGCACATGAGGACATTAAAAACCGGTTTCAATGTTGCCGCTGCCTTTGCATGGAATATAACCGGTGCCGGTATTTTAGCGAAAGAAGCAGTAAATTTAAACAACGGCGAGTTTGTCGGGACCCGGATAAAAGTTGATATTTCCAGAGGCGAAACTGTTATTCTTGAAAAATATATCTCGGTTATAAGCGACAGATATTATGAAGCAGGCGAAATATGCGGGGTTTCGGAAAGGAAAGCAAAGGAGGCCTTAAAAACAGGGTATAGCAGTCTGTTTGACGCTCACAAGAAAAAATGGGCTGATATATGGCATATGGGAGACATCAGTATTACAGGTGATTTAAAAGCTCAGCAAGGGATCAGATTCAATATTTACCAGCTTAACTGTACCTATTCCGGTGATGATCCGCGTTTAAACATAGGTCCAAAGGGATTTACAGGAGAGAGATACGGAGGAGGTACCTATTGGGATACCGAAGCTTACTGTCTGTACTTTTACCTGGGAACGAGAAATCCTCAAGTAGCCAGAAATCTCCTGGAATACCGTTATAATCATCTTGAAAAAGCAAAGGAAAACTCAGCTAAGCTGGGGACACAGGGAGCCCTGTACCCCATGGTGACCATGAACGGCGAGGAATGCCATAATGAATGGGAGGTAACCTTTGAAGAAATTCATAGAAATTGTGCGATAACCTATGCAATAAAGAATTATACCGAATATACAGCTGATGAATCATATCTTTTTGAAAAAGGGATAGATGTATTGGTTGAAACCTCCAGATTCTGGGCTTCAAGAGTGACATATAATCCAAATAAAGATGTTTACATGATACTTGGTGTTACAGGGCCTAATGAATATGAGAACAATGTTAATAATAACTGGTATACAAACCGTATGGTAAAATGGAGCCTTAAGTATACAGTGGATACTCTGAAAATGATGGAGGAAAAACATAAGGAGCTATACGAGGAAACTATCAGGCGATTGGGCATTTCGCCTGATGAGACGGAAAAGTTTAAAGAAATCAGTGAAAAGATGTACCTTCCGGAAGATAAAAGACTGGGAATTTTCCTTCAACAGGACGGTTTCCTTGATAAAGAGATGATACCGGTAAAACAGCTGAAACCTTCGGATTTGCCATTGCATCAGCACTGGTCGTGGGACAGGATACTGAGATCATGTTATATAAAGCAGTCTGATGTTCTGCAGGGATTATGGTTCTTGAATGATGAGTTTACAAAGGAGGAAAAAATAAGGAATTATGAGTTCTATGAACCTTTGACGGTGCATGAATCGTCTCTTTCTCCATGTGTCCATTCTATTCTGGCAGCCGAAATCGGACGAAAGGATAAAGCCTATGAGTATTACCTGAGAACAGCGAGGCTGGATCTGGAAAATTATAATAATGACACTGAGGACGGACTTCACATTACTTCCATGGCAGGTACCTGGATGAGCATTGTGTACGGTTTTGCCGGAATGAGAATAAGAAATGGGAAGCTTCATCTTTCCCCCTTCAAGCCCGAATCGTGGGATGAGTATTCCTTCCGCCTGGTATTCAGAGGCCGTATTTTAAGAATTGTTGTAAGTGATAAAGGAATAACGATTAATCTTGAAAAAGGAGACCCAATTGATATAGTTCTTTTCGGAGAGAATGTGACAATAAAGGAAGGCGAAAATCAATATCTCAACCTGAATTCATAACAGATGATAACAATACAGCCCGGTGCAATGCTGCATAGGCGGTAAGAAGCGGCGGTTGGTAACTTACAACCTATTGGTGCTGACAGCCGGGAGGGAATAAAAGAACCGGGGATAAGAACTCCCCGGTTTTACTGTGAATATGCTCAAATTGTCAAATCCACGTGTTGTATAGTGCCTACCTCACCGTTTTCTTTAAGGAAAACACCTGTTGAACGAATCTGACCCAATGAATCGTTCCCTGCGTTTTTTAGTCCATACTCCGAGCGAATATTGCCCAGATAAATGGCTCCTACTCCCACCTGACCTAAGGCCAGAAGGACTTTGTTTCCCTCTTCGTCCAAAGTCCATATTCTCAGCTTATCGAATATTTCATCATTCTCGTCTATCCACTCGTTTTGATCTTCGTCATAGACAGCCAACTCGCCAAAACCGTTACCGCTTTGGGGCCCAAAAAGCTCGCTGCCGTCATCAATAATACCGTTATTGTTGCGGTCCAGAGCCAAAAAACCTGAGCCCATTCCAGTAAAGGCTATGAGATCATTTTTGCCATCGCAGTCAATATCAAAGTAATAGTTCCTGTCTCCAAGGGTCGCCGAAGTGTTTTCGAAATTAATGACAAGAGGATCGATCAAAGCATCTCCCGCACGAATGGATATGTTATGATAACTCATAAATTCACGGCTGACATTAAAATTCAGGTTGAAGTTTATTGTACGGCCATCTTCGGTTACTACACTGCCGGAAGAGCTGAATGACATACGCTCAGCCTCACGGTAGAATTCGTGCTTATCATACTTTAATCCCCAGCCGACAGGTGTTAAAATATTCTGCCCTGATACCACTGTTTCCCTGTCTTTAAAGTCTTCCGGATTAATGGTTTTAAACTTAATTCTTTTACCGGTAAGGACATAAATAAAGTGTTCGATAAGATGAATTTTTTCCTTGTCCTCGTCAGTCAATTTAACAGCTACAACGTTTCGGGGGCCATCCGCGGCTGATATTTCGGCATTTTGCTGCAGTGCTTTTCCTTCATCTGATATGTCGATCAAAATATTATCATTTGTAATTTGATTCTGTTCCTGGGTCCAGAACTGAATTGTTTCTTTTGCAGAGTGAAGCTTGACAGCAGACCACTGAGCGTTCATCTGAACGCGGGAATCCGCAATTTTCATAAGACATGCCTCCTTGCAAAAAAACACCTATCCCTGGTTATGATTTTGTTATTAATAATATCGGCATTTTCAGGGAATGCATCAAGCATTTTTTTATTGTATGATATATAAGTAGAACGCACAAGCTGTGCAATCCATCCCCGCTGTCACCTGCGACACCTGTTACATACTACCTGTATTAGGACGGGTGCAAGGTTTCTCATGGAGATAAGCCGGTTTGCTTCGAAGGGAAAACCACCGAGCGGTAACCTTGTTGAAAATGAATGAGCGACCCGTGAGAGAAAGACCTCTCGGCCGGGACATGACGGAGCGCAAGCGGAGGAATGTCATAAAACGTTGATATTGATCTTATAGACCTGGGTGCTTAAAGGCGTTCGAAATGAGATCTTTGCACCCGCCCACTTATTGACATAATATCTATCACTAATGCTCAGAGTTACATCAGCGAGGCAGGTGCAAGGTTTCTTATGGGAATAAGCCAAGCCCGCTTGTTTACATCATTATAAGAATAGAAGGCAAGGGATTAATAATGAATAAATGGGACGAATTTGTAAAAGCATGCAAATCATGTGAAAAATGTGGCCTTCATGAGAACAGAAAAAATGTCGTCATAGGCAGAGGGCTGGTTAAACATGCACCAATCCTGTTTGTCGGAGAGGGTCCGGGAGAACAGGAGGATATTCAGGGCGAAGCTTTTGTTGGCAGAGCCGGAAAGCTTCTTGATCTTCTTTTGGATGCTCTGGAGATAAAACCCGAAGATTATTATATTGCAAATGTCGTTAAATGCCGTCCTCCCAATAACCGTATCCCGACAAAGGATGAGATTGATGCCTGCATGCCCTGGCTGAGATATCAGTTTAGCGCAATAAAGCCGTCAATAGTGGTTTGTCTTGGAGCCACCGCCGCTAAGGCTATAATAGATAACGATGTTAAAATTACCGAAATCCGCGGCAAATGGATAGATAAGCAGGGGAAAATACTAATAATGCCTACATATCATCCGGCGGCGGTATTGAGGGATTACAGCAAGAAGGCTGACTTCTATCTTGATATCAAAAAGGTACGGGAGAAACTGTTTCAGCTGAATTTAAGGTCGTAATCAGGCCCGGGACACTTAAACTTGTCTACCTGCATATCATAGTATATGAGCTTTAAGACAAGAGGTATTTGATGTACTATTTAGATAACGCGGCCACTTCATTTCCTAAGCCTGTAGAAGTTTATGACAGGATGAATCAGTTTATAAGAGAATCATGTGCAAATCCCGGACGGTCATCTCATGAGATGGCCAGAAATTCTGCTAATTGGGTAATGAAAACCAGAGAGGCCGCAGCCAGCCTTTTTAATATTGACAACCCACTCAGAATAGGATTTACGGCGAACTGCACTCATGCCCTTAATATAGCCATTCAGGGCGTTCTTAAGAAGGGCGACCATGTCATAACCACGGCAATGGATCATAACTCGGTTTTAAGGCCGCTGTATGAACTTAAAAAAAGAGGATTGATAGATTATACCGTTATAATGCCCTACAACTCATTCGGGGCTATAGACGCTTATGCCGTTTACAGGGCTGTGAGGGCTAATACCAGGCTGATCATATTGACGGTGTCATCGAATGTAACAGGTACTATTATGCCGTATGAGGAAATCGGGGAAATTGCAAGGAACAAAGGAATTATTTATTTGATTGACGGTGCCCAGGGAGCTGGTGTATTGCCCTTGGATGTAAAAGCGATGAATATTTCCATGCTGGCGTTTCCCGGACACAAAAGCTTGATGGGCCCTCAAGGCACAGGAGGATTGTACGTAAAAGAGGGAATAACCTTAAAGCCAATTATGCAAGGGGGGACGGGAAGCCGCTCATTTGAGACGGTCCAGCCGCTTTTTATGCCTGACGTCGTTGAATGCGGAACAATAAATACCCCGGGGATTGTAGGACTGGGCGCAGGAATTGAGTTCATTTTAAAAACCGGTACAAATAATATTCTAAAAAGGAAAGAACTTCTCCTTGAAAAGCTTTATGAAGGTCTGGCGGTACACAGGAAAATAAAGCTGTATTCAACTGCGGAAAATCATAAAAATAGCGGGATAATTGCTTTTATAATTAATGGGATGGATTCTTCCGAAATTGCCGATATTCTGGATTCAAGATACCATATTGCGGTAAGATCCGGTTTCCATTGTGCGCCATTGGCCCATAAAGCACTGGGAACGGAGAAAACCGGTCTTGTAAGGATAAGTTTGGGGTATTTTAACACACCTGACGAAATTCAATATACTATTGACAGCATTAAAGAGATTGCTGATGACAATAAAACCTAGATATCAATAAAAGTAATCTCGGGGAGGGAGCCAAGCCTGAAAGGAACAATGACATTTCCTATCCCGCGGCTTATATAAACCGGAGTGCCGTTAATTACATGCAGACCTTTACGGTAACCTTTTCTGCAGGTAACTTCTCTTCTTAAGACTTTGTATTCCAAACCGAAGGGCATCCAGATCTGACCGCCGTGGAAATGACCGCACAACAGGATGTCGACTTCTCCCGGCAATAATGATAGTGCAATATCCGGATTGTGACTGATGACGATGGTCATATCCGCAGAAGGATCTTTCTTTGACAGGGCAAGCTTCTTATTTGGCTTGCCCTGTTTAAAATCATCTATGCCGATGAGGTTTATTGTTTTTCCGTTTTTCCTGAAAACTTCAGTGTCATTTATCAATAACCTAAGTCCCGTGTTTTTTAAAGTGAACATAAAAATTTCTTTAGACTCTGGCCTTTTTTTGAAACAGGCGTGGTCATGATTTCCCAAAACAGCGAAAACAGGAATATTTCCCGCGATTTTTTTTATCCAGCGGTTAAAAGAATAGATATGTTTTTCCCTATCAATAATGTCTCCGGCTATAATAATCAAATCGGGCCTGTTTTTCAATACGGCTTTTGCAACATGACCGGAAGGAACCAAAAGAAGCCCCATATGAATATCAGATATCAGGGCAATTCTAATGTTCAAATTTTTCTGAGGTATTTTTATAAATTCGCATTTCAAATATCCGGCCTGCAGCACCATTATAATAAACAGGATAAATATAAAAATAGCAAAATACAAATTCTGTCACCACCATTAACAGCTTATCACATGATTCATAATACCTACAAGCTCTAAGCATGCTAAGAAAGACAAATCGTATTTTTAATGCAAATACTGTTTTTACAACGATTGACAGGTGATAAATAAGAAATAGCGTATAATTTATACTGAAACAAGGAGTTTAATAAATAGCGGAGACGGCAGAGAATTTGGTGTTTGGAGACATTCGAAATGAGATCCTTGTGCCCGCCCATTTGTTGGCATAAGATCCTTCGTGAAGCTCAGAATGACATTTATAAGCGGGAGCAAGGTTTCTTTGTGGTAAATATGCCGACTTCAAAATAAATGATAAGAAAGGTTGAATTTTTATGAGAATGGTTGATATCATCATTAAAAAGAAAGAAGGATTTAAGCTTTCCAAAGAAGAAATTGAATTTTTTGTTAGAGGAATAACCGACGGTTCAATTTCTGATTACCAGGCCAGTGCCTTATTGATGGCCATCTGTTTAAAGGGTATGGACGATGAGGAAACCCTGAATCTTACACTGGCAATGGCGGCTTCCGGTGATACTATTGACCTTTCTCAAATACCCAAAATTAAAGTGGATAAACACAGCACCGGCGGTGTAGGTGACAAGACCACATTGATTCTGGGGCCTATGGTTGCGGCACTTGGGGTTCCGGTGGCTAAGATGAGCGGCAGAGGACTGGGGCATACCGGCGGTACCATTGATAAGCTTGAATCAATACCCGGATTTAATACCCAACTGACTCAGGAGGAATTCATCAAAATTGTTAAGAATATAGGCCTTGCTGTGGCAGGACAGACGGGTAATCTGGTTCCCGCCGATAAAAAGCTTTATGCCCTCAGGGATGTAACAGGAACGGTCGACAGCATTCCGCTTATCGCATCGAGTATTATGAGTAAAAAACTGGCCGCCGGGTCCGATGCCATTGTGCTGGATGTAAAAGTTGGAAGCGGCGCCTTTATGAAGACCATTGAGGACGCCCGAAGACTGGCGGAAGCCATGGTGGAAATCGGTAAGGGGGCTAAACGTAAAACCGTGGCGGTAATAACCGATATGGATCGCCCTCTGGGAAAAGCCGTCGGCAATGCTCTGGAGGTAAAAGAAGCTATTGAAGTGCTTTCAGGCCATGGACCCGATGATATAACAGAGGTTTGTATAACACTGGCAGCAAAAATGTTGGAACTTGCCGGAATGGGCGACTTTAAGAAATGCGCTGAGTTGGCTGAAGGAACCATCCATGACGGCAGTGCCCTTAAAAAATTTAAGCAAATGATAAAAGCTCAGAATGGAAATGAAGAAGTTGGGGACAATCCGGATCTTCTGCCTTCAGCCAAATATACAACCGAGTACAGAGCTGCTTCGGATGGGTATATCTACTCTATTATTTCTGACAGATTGGGTATTGCATCAATGCTGTTAGGTGCAGGCAGAGCGACCAAGGAAGATTCTATCGACCCGGCTGCGGGAATAACTCTGCTTAAAAAACCAGGCGATGCAGTGGAGAAAGGAGAGCCCATAATGATACTTCATGCCAATTCTCAATCTCTGTTTAAAGAATCTGTCAATGAACTGGAAAAAGCAGTTAGATTAAGCAGTGAAAAACCTCCCGAAACCCCGTTAATAATTGATATTATTCAATAAAATGTTTAAAAATCGAATAACCCCGATAAGCCTGCATATAGTTTTTATGGATAAGTCTATGGAGTGATATCTATGAAAGGTAAGTGCAGGTTTATTCTATCTTTGATACTGGTGATTTGTTTAGCGTCCGGCATGACAGCTTTTGCTGATGATTCCGATGCTCTCACAGGCACATATGATTCCGAAATTTCCATTATGACAATTGAATCTCCGGCAGATAATTCCGAAGATGCCTCAGCAGAGGAAGAAGAGACTTTAAAAGTTACTCCTCAGTTTAATGTTAATGCAAAAGCCGCAATATTGATTGAAGCGGATACAGGAACTGTATTATTCTCTTACAATGAACACGAGCCATTGCCTATTGCCAGCATAACAAAAATCATGACAATGCTGCTGGTCATGGAAGCAGTTGATTCAGGGAAATTAGACTTTAAGCAAAAAACAACCGTATCTGCAAATGCTGCGAGAATGGGCGGTTCACAGGTTTACCTCAAGGAAGGCGAAGTTTTTACGGTGGAGGAACTTTTAAAGGCAGTGGCGGTTCATTCGGCAAATGATGCTTCAGTGGCACTTGCCGAGACAGTTGCAGGGAGCGAAGAAGCTTTTGTGGCAATGATGAATCAAAAAGCCCAGGAGCTTAAAATGAAAAACACTATGTTCCTTGATTGTACAGGTCTAACCGATGAAGGTCATTACAGTACGGCTTATGATGTTGCGGTCATGTCAAGGGAATTGCTTATCAAACACCCTAAAATAGTGCATTTTACAACAATATGGCATGATACCTTCCGGGACGGCAAATTTGATTTGGATAATACAAACAAACTGGTTAAGCGGTATAGAGGAACTACGGGACTAAAAACAGGCTTTACCAACAAGGCAGGCTTTTGCCTTTCAGCCTCGGCAGAGCGCGACGGCACCAAATTTATTTCGGTGATATTAGGTTCGGATTCTAATGATCACAGGTTTTCGGAAACAGCCAGACTCTTGGATTTTGCCTTCAGCAATTGGGAAAGCGCCAGGATAGAAAAAAAGGCCATGGATGCCGGAACAATAAAGGTAAAAAAAGGTGCAGTGACCGAGATACCGGTAATTTTTTCCGATAATGCCATGGTGGTGGTCAGAAAGGGCAGTAAGGGCAAAATTGCGGAAAGAATAGAAATGCCCGAGATTATTAATGCCCCCGTGAAAACGGGTCAGGCCGTAGGTGTTCTGAATATTGAACTGGAAGGTGAAATACTGGCATCAATAGATATCGTTGCCGCAAAGGATTCACAAAAATGTACTTTTGGTTTGATATTCGGAATGATAGCAAGAAAATGGGCCACATTGTTTTGCTGATATAGAAAAATATCCAATAAACAAAAATCACCTCAATAATCGAAAACTATGAGGTGATTTTTTTTACTTAGGTATTTTGTTCAGAACAATGATAATTGCTCTACCTGGTATGGCTTTTTGTATTCATTGATAATATCGTTCATTTTATATAGAATACCGAGTTTATTGCATTTTGCCCTGAAAAGATCAAATAATTCTTTTGCTTTTGGGGACCTGCATTCGTAAGAGTTTCCGTAATGTTTTATATATTTGTCTTTTATTTTGGGAAACAGTTCATCCAGTTTTTTGTAGTACCAGTCCCTTTGATTCTGTCTTAAAGTAACTCCAAAAGCCGGATAAATAAACCGGGCCCCATTTTTTTGGGCTAGTTCCGTAATACTTTTGATATTTTCTTCTGTATCCTCTATAAATGGAAGCACCGGCATCATTAAGATCCCCGCAAAAATACCCTGCTCGGAAAGTTTCCTTATTGCTTCGAATCTTTTGGATGAAGGAGCTGCATTAGGTTCGATCTTACTGCAAAGATCATCATCAGCAGTTGTAATGGTTATTTTTATCAGTACCGGAGAATGCCCGGATATTTCTTTTAAAATATCTGTATCACGAATTATTAAATCATTTTTCGTGGCTATTGCTGCACCAAATCCGTATTTATTAATAAGTTCCAAAGCCCCCCTTGTAAGTTTATACTCTTTTTCATATGGATTATAGGGGTCACTCATTGCTCCGGTTCCCACAACACCCTTTTTGCGTTTTGCTCTTAACTCGTTCTCAATTAAACTAAGGGCGTTCTCTTTAGCTCTTACCTTATCAAAATTATCTATCCGGTAGCACTCACTTCTGCTGTCACAATAGATACAGCCATGACAACAACCCTTATAGATATTCATATTGTAGTTGACCCCAAACCAGGGATTTTTCTCGGCATAACCTGATATTATTGTTTTGGCACTGATGAAATCCACCTTTAATACCTTGCCTTTTATAATTTAAAGTTATATTACCGGTTTAAGATATCCTCATGTTAAAACGACGTATACCTTGGCCTTCAGCGGGGTAGAGTAAAAATTGAATGACCGGTTTAGATCTTGATTATAATCATACCACATACAATATGACAGAGGTATGACATGTTTACGAAAGAATAAACACCACTCCCTTTGTCCGGATTATATCGGACAAGAGAGTGGTGCTGGTAAGAAGACCGCATATGTAAGGCTATTTGATATTTTCTATTGCCTTTTCCGCAAATTCGGTGGTAACAATCTTATCATAAGGAGCGCGTTTATCCAGAACCTTTGCCTCTTCCATAACGACCTGTAAAAGTTCCAGGGAGGATTCCTTCAGGACAGGATCCTTATTCCATGCATCGATATCCTTATAGCGCTTTGCTACATTCTCAAGTATATCAATATCAGTATCCGGGAAGAAATCCTTAATAGCTTCGGCAATTTCTCTCGGACTGTGGGTATCAACCCATTTTTGTCCCTTGTATATGGCATTTGTAAAGCGCTGAATTAAGTCGCTGTTCTTTTCAATAAAACTCTTTTTTGCATAATAGGCTGTATAAGGTATTTCGCCGCTTTCCTGGCCTATGGATGCCAAAACGTAACCTTTGCCCTCCTTTTCCAGCATAGTAGCGGTCGGCTCAAAAAGTGTTACATAATCTCCGGTTCCCCCGGTAAACGCTCCCGCCATTACAGCAAACTGGACACTGGTATCCACAGTCAGATCCACATTTGGTTCAAGATTATGTTTCCTGAGCACATGCTCCAATGTCATCTCAGGCACTCCGCCTTTTCTGCCGCCTATGATGTATTTTCCTTTTAAGTTTTCCCACTTAAAATCAGGTTCAGGCTCCCTTCCAACTAAAAACGAACCGTCTCTCTTGGTCAGTTGGGCAAATACTACTGCATAGTCTTCTTTTCCCTCGTTATATACGTAAATACATGCTTCGGGACCTGAAAAGCCGATATCAACCTGCCCGGAAATCACTGCGGTCATTACTTTATCTGCGCCCTCATTGGTGCTTAATTCAAGAGTAATGCCTTCCTCTTCAAAAAATCCCTGATTTATTGCAACGTATTGAGGTGCATAAAAAACCGATCTGGTTACTTCATTCAAGGCAATTTTCTCCTTTGTGTCTTTTCCGCAGGAACAGAGGATCAAAGACGTCAGCATCAGTATAGTGACAAGTATAACCCCCATCTTTTTCATAAAATTACCCTCCTATAAAAATATTTGTGCAGAGTCTAAGGTTGCTGATTGAACCATCCCCCGGAAAGCTTTTTTTGCAGCAATACCACCCCCTGATACATTAAAGCTGCAGCAGTGGCAAGGATTATTACACTGGTCATAACAAGGTCCAGCTGAAATACCTGACCTCCATATACGATCAGGTATCCCAGACCGGCTTTGGAAACAAGAAACTCCCCTGTTATTACACCGACCCATGATAACCCAACATTGACCTTCAAAGCATTTATCATGGCAGGAATGTTTGACGGAAAAACAACCTTTGTGAATACCTGGAACCGATTGGCCCCAAAAGTCTCGACCAGCTTAATCTTATCCTGGTCTGTCTGCAGGAAAGCGTTCAAAACTTCCAAAATAGTTACGATCAACGAAATGGCCAATGCCATAGTGATTATGGCAGCGGGGCCCGCGCCTATCCAGACGATAAAAATAGGCCCTAACGCTACTTTCGGAAGACTGTTCAGTACCACTAAATACGGTTCAAGAACATGGGAGGTAAACTCCGACCACCACAGAATTATAGCCACAATTGTACCAAGTATGGTTCCTATAATAAAGCCGGCTACAGTTTCAAGGCATGTGACTCCTATATGTAATAAGAGATTTCCCTCTGTATAAAGGTTAACAAGAGTTTTAACCATTCTGGAAGGCTGGCTCGTCACAAATGAATCTATGAGCTTTAAGTCGGCGGCAATCTCCCAGAAGGCAAAAAGCAAAACTACGATTAATAACCGGAGAATCCAGGTGGCAGTTCTTCTCATTTTCATTTTCTTTAAATAGGCTATTCTCTCTGCAGATAAATTATCAATAGCTTTAGACATGTACATCCAGCTCCTTCCATATCAGATTGAAGTATTCGCGAAAGCTGGGGTGCTCACGACATTTAAGCGGTGTTCTATTTGGACAGTCAAAAACGATCTGGTGAATGTTTTTGATAACTGCTGGGCGCTTTGAAAGCACGACTACTCTGTCCGACATACTGATGCTTTCGGAGATATCATGGGTGACCATAATTGCTGTCTTGTTTTCACTTTTTATGATGCTGTATATGTCTTCGGTAACAGCCAGACGGGTTTGATAGTCCAATGCTGAAAAGGCTTCATCCAAAAGAAGTATTTCCGGCTTAACGGCCAATGTCCTGATAAGAGCGACACGTTGCCGCATTCCTCCCGACAGCTGGCTGGGGTATTTGTCCTTAAAATCATAAAGCCCATAAGTTTTTAAAAGGTTAAGGGCAAAATCTTTATTTTCAGGGGTCAGGATTTTCCTGATTTCCAAACCGAGAATCACATTCTGATAGATGGTACGCCAGTCAAAAAGATAATCTTTCTGAAGCATGTAGCCTACCTTGTCAGAGGTTTTGGTTACCTCTTCGCCATCTATGAACACTTTTCCGCTGGATGGTTTCAATAAACCTGAAATAATAGAAAGCAATGTAGATTTCCCGCATCCGCTGGGGCCTACAAGACTCACAAAGCTTCCTTTTTCAACAGAAAAGCTGATATTTTCGATTGCCGTTATTTCACCGTTTACAGATTGGTATTTCATCCCTACATTCTGAATCTCAACGATGTTTTTTGACATAAGTGCCCTCCTCTTTGGAAACAACCTCAAAATAGAGGTGTTTTTGCTTGCATTATTATCATATTGCGAAAGGGGAAAAACGTGCTTGGCTTGAAATGAGAAGTGGGGAATATAAGGTGGCAGTTTAGAGTATGCTGTCATTTGTTCAGGAAGACATAAAGAGGGCGGGTGCAAGGTTTCTCATTGAGATAAGCCGATCTGCTTCGGAGGAAAGACCACCAAGCGGTAACCTTATTGAAAATGTATGAGCGACCCGTAATGGAAGACCTCTCGTCCGGGACATGACGGAGCGTAAGCGGAGGAATGTCATAAAAACGGCGATATTGATCTTATGAACCTGGGTGCTTAAAGGCGTTCGAAATAAGATCCTTGCACCCGCACCGTCTTAACATAAGGATATATCAATAAAGCATATACAAGGTTTATCAAAGTATTTTACATATATATATCGACGCCAACATCCCCATATAGGAAGAAATCAGGGATGCCGCTACGGCATGGCGGGTATCCTTAACATTTGTAGCGCCGAAGTAGACGGCAAGGGTATAAAGCACGGTTTCACTGGAACCCATGATAGTTGACAAAACTCTGCCTATATATGTATCCGCTCCATAGGTTTTTATTTGCTCACTGAATATCCCTAATGAAGCACTTCCTGAAAACGGGCGTATCAAAAGGATAGGAGCGGTTTCGGGCGGGATTCCGATCAAATCCAAAGGTTTTGAAATCAAATTGGTTAAAATATCAATAAGGCCCGACGCGTTTAGTATGGAAACAGCCGCTATAATTCCCACCATGGTAGGAAGAATATTAAACGCAGTTTTTGCACCATCTCTGGCTCCCTCTATAAATACGTCAAATACAGGAACGCCTTTAAGATATGCAGTCAATACGATTATCAGGATTACTCCGGGAATTGAAAAGTCTGAAATAAAACTCATCAAAATCATCCCTTCGGTAAGTTGAATTTTTCTAATAATTTCGCAGCTGTAATTCCTGAAACCAAAGAAAGAAACGATGCCACCCAAATACATGGGATAACCGATGACGGGTTGGAGGATCCTGCCTGCTGGCGCAGTATAAGTACAGTTGAAGGAATGAGTTGGATGCAGGCCGCATTTACGACGCCGAACATTACCATCGCGTTGCTTGCCACGGGTGAGTCATTATTAACTTTTGAAAGCTCTTTCATAGCCATAATACCCAATGGAGTTGCTGCATTTCCCAGACCTAAAAGATCTGCGCTTATACTCATTGCGATGGCTCCGTTTGCGGGATGATCCTCGGGTATACCTGGAAAAAGGTATTTAAAAACTCCTTTAAGAAGCTTTGCAAGGCTGTTTACAAGGCCGGCTTTTTGAGCTGCTTTCATAAGACCCGACCAAAGACACATGGACCCTAGCATTGTAATCACGAGATTTACTGAATTTATGCAGCTTTCTAAGACCGCATTGGATATTTCGCCCATTCTGCCGGTGAGAATTCCTGTTATGACACCGGCGAAAATCATAATAATCCAAATTGTATTCAGCATAAAATCAACCGATTTCTAAAAATTCCCTCTCTTAATAAATATAGAAAATATATTTTTTTATTCATAAGGAAAATCTGAATATAAAATAAAAAGATCAATTGTATGTGAATACTTTTCAAGCATAATTTAGCAAAAATCGTAAATTAAGTGATATATTATGTTGACCTGTCCTTCAATTATATGGTATTATGACTTATATAAAAAAATAGGGGGGAAGTTTGGTGAAATCAACTGGTATCGTCAGAAAAGTTGACGAGCTCGGCAGAGTTGTTTTGCCAATTGAGCTCAGAAGAACTCTTGATATCGCTGAGAAGGATGCTCTTGAAATTTATGTTGACGGAGCAACCATTATCTTAAGAAAATATGAGCCAGCTTGTATTTTCTGTGACAGCGCTAAAGATATCACGGTTTATAAGGGAAAGAATATTTGTAACGATTGTTTATCTCAACTGAAGGGTTAAACAATTGTAGCAGATATACATGAGAGGCCGTTTCAATAAGAAACGGCCTTTCATGTATTATATCAGAATCTTGAAAATACTTTGGCAAAGATATCCGCAGCTTCATCCATAAGCTCTTTGGTGTGAGTAGCAGTATAACTGGTCCTGATCATGCTGTATCCCTGGGGCACCGCCGGCGAAATAACAGGATTCACATATACTCCCTCATTAAGCAATTCCCTGCAAAGTACGAATGTTCTGGTGTCATCATACGTCATTATAGGAATTATAGGAGTATTGGTCTCCTTAAGAGGAATGTTTCTTTCTCTTAAAAGCCCTCTCATGTAATCAGCTATTTCATTTAGCTTACGGACTCTCTGAGGCTCCTTTTTAAGAATGTTCAGAGCGCAGAGAGCAGAAGCCGCATTTGCAGGTGGAATAGAGGCGCTGAAAATAAACGGACGGGATGTGTGTTTGACATAAGAGATAACCTCAGCGCTGGCAGCCATATATCCCCCTAAGCTGGCAAGGGATTTAGAGAATGTTCCCATCAAAATGTCAACCTCATCCTCCAGCCCGAAATACTCGGCAGTACCACGCCCATTCTCGCCAAGTACACCAAGACCGTGAGCATCATCAACCATAACACGGGCGCCGTATTTTTTAGCCAGCTCAACGATTTCCGGGAGCTTGCAGATTTCTCCGCCCATACTGAAAACACCGTCTGTAACAATAAGAATTCCTTTTGACTCGGGGACCCCCTTTAAGGCCTTTTCCAAATCTTCCATATCGCTGTGTTTATAGCGGATCATTGTAGCATAGCTTAAGCGGCATGCATCATAGATACTGGCATGGTTTTCTTTATCGCAGAGGATAACGTCATTACGGCCAGCGATAGCCGAGATTATTCCCAAATTGGACTGAAAGCCGGTACTGAAAGTAATGCAGGCGTCTTTGTGCAAAAACTCGGCTAATGCGTTTTCAAGTTCAATATGCAAGTCAAGTGTGCCATTAAGAAATCTTGAACCGCTGCAACCGGTACCATACTTTTCTGCAGCTTTTATAGCCGCTTCTTTAACTCTTGGATCCGATGTCAGACCCAAATAATTGTTTGAACCAATCATAATGGTTCTGTGCCCTTCCATTGTTACAACTGTGTCCTGACCTGATTGCAGTGCATGAAAATAAGGATAGATACCCGCTTCAACAACTTCTTTCACCTGTGTGAACTCATAGCATTTCTTAAATAAATCCATCTCGACATCCCCTTTAATAATAGGAATTATATTATGACCTGATTATATTACCAGGACTATATATAATACTATTTTATTGTATCATATTAATATCAAATATCTAGTATTATTTGATTTATTTAAATAGCTAAAGTGATTCAGGAATTTTTTGCCGTGTTTCCTGCTTAATGCGAAGTAACAAGGTTCCCGGGTCCCCAACAGCAATCTCTGATTGCGTGTTGGGTGGGGTTCTTATTCTACGAAGTATCAATAACTTGGGCACCCGTTCGAAATCTTTGATTTCGGTAAGGGGTAATGTTATTCATACGAAGTATCAATAACTTGGGTACCCGTTCGAAATCTTTGATTTCGGTAAGGGGTAATGTTATTCATACGAAGTATCAATAACTTGGGCACCCGTTCGAAATCTTTGATTTCGGTAAGGGGTAATGTTATTCATACGAAGTATCA
>Ga0134100_1000552_pt1 | contig 43537 bp, 32 predicted proteins | sample 11_taG_2_FD_94444 | JGI IMG/M metagenome (GOLD analysis project Ga0134100, IMG submission 94444) | Switchgrass degrading microbial communities from high solid loading bioreactors in New Hampshire, USA - 11_42_5_180_A3 metaG | ecosystem: Engineered > Bioreactor > Semi-continuous > Anaerobic >...
CCCATCCATCTCCTTAGGCCGGAGATGGTTGTCGTCTCTCTCAGAGTGACCTGGCAGTCCTGGTATTTGCGGGGGTCGCTCTTCTTTCCTCGACCTGTTGCCTCTGCGCTTGTTAAGGTACATTCTGCCTCCGGCAGAATGACTGGGAGTTTGCCGGGAAGCTGCGCTTCCCGCAAACATCCAGTACGCTTCTACTGGAAGCTGGGGGACAAAAAACCGCCGACAACCTGCTCTCGGCGGAGGAGCACACACGGATATCGACTTCGCTTCCTGCGTCGCTTGTCTGCCTATCCGGTTGCTCACCTCCCTCTGTTAACTCGCAGTCAGGGTGCTATCCCCTGATGCGGCGAGAAGTATATCCCAACCCGGCCCGGCTTGCAAGAGATTCGTCGACAAATCTCCGAACTCTTGCATCATTTTAACATGCTCTTGATAGGGAAATGCCCGTGCCGTGCGGGGTATACTTCAAGTTAAGGTGCAGAACGGAAGTGTACCGCGTAGACTTAGTGAGTCAAGATTCGACATCAAAGTACATAGGAGTAGAAAATGGTCCCGCAGAGAATAGACGACGACGTGGTCGTCGAGCTTCAGTACAAGCTGTGGTCGGATGGTGAGCTGATTGAGGAGTCCGAAGCCGACGACCCGCTCGTATACCTTCATGGGCATGACAACATCATCCCGGGGCTGGAGCGCGAACTATACGGCCTGAGCATCGGGGAAGAGAAGGAGATCGTCGTTAGTCCGGAGGACGGCTACGGGTATCGCGACCCGACGAACGTTGAAGAGGTCAGCCTGGATGAGCTACCGCTCGGCTTTCGGCCCGAACCGGGGATGCTGCTTGAGGTTCAGGATGAGGATGGCAACGTTTATGTAGCCCAGGTCGAGGATGTGGGCGAGAACACCGTCACGCTGGACTTTAACCACCCGATGGCCGGTAAGGAGCTTCGCTTCCAGGTCCGGGTGACTGCCCTGCGCGAGCCAACGGAAGAAGAGCTTGAGCACGGGCATGTCCATGACAGTAGCCATCACCACCATTAAACAGTCGCCGTGCAGCTTGTTCTGGCCTCACGGTCGCCTCGCCGGCGCGAACTGCTTGCCCTGACCGGCCTGCCCTTCCGCGTGGTGGTGCCGGAGACGGACGAAACGCAGCGCCCTGACGAGAACCCAGAAGACTACGCCCGCCGTCTCAGCCAGGTAAAGGCCGGGGCGGCGGCTGCCATGCTGGACGAGCACGCGCTGGTCCTCGCCGCCGATACGATTGTGGTGGATGGGGATGACGTGCTTGGCAAGCCTGCCGATGCTGAAGAAGCGGCGGCCATGCTGCGCCGTCTGCGCGGGCGGACTCACCGCGTCATGACAGGGGTGACGCTCCTCGACACGGGCAGCGGGCGGCGGCTGACGGAGCTTGCCATCAGCCCGGTGCCGATGCGCAACTACACCGACGAGGAGATCGCCGCCTATATTGCGAGCGGCGACCCGTTCGACAAGGCGGGTGCGTATGGTATCCAGAACCGCGACTTCCACCCGGTTGAGAATTTCGAGCACTGCTATGCCAACGTGATGGGCCTGCCGCTGTGTTATGTGACGCGGCTGCTGCGCGCCTTCGGTGTGGAGCCGCCGGTGGATGTCGCCGCCGCGAGCGAGGCGGCTCTCGGCTATGCCTGTCCCATCTTCCACCGCGTACTTGCCGGTGAGGGCTAGAGATGCCATGCAGAAGCCGTGCCGCGAAGTTGAGTCACAAACCACCAGCCAACAGGTGAAGTGATGCCCGACCAACTCGAAACCGAGATCAAGTTCCCCGTTCGCGACCCCGCCGCCCTGCGCTCCGCGTTGATGCGGATCGGGGCGATCTCGCAGGGGCAGGTCAGCGAATATAACATCCGCCTGGACGACGATATCTGGTCGCTCAGCGAGAACAACGTTGTGCTGCGCCTGCGCCGCTCCGAGGAGCAGAACGGGGAAGTGATACGCACGCTCACCTTCAAGGCCGATCTCGATCCGCAGGATGCCGACTCGCCGGTGCAGACCCGGCGCGAGATCGAGGTGAACATCTCCGACATCGAGGCGATGCTTGCCATCCTGCGCGAGCTTGGCTACATACCCTACTGGCGCTACGAGAAGCGACGCGAGGTCTTTACCTGGCGGCGCGTCGAGATCATGCTCGATGAGATGCCCTACGGCTGGTTTGTCGAGATCGAGGGGGATGAGGACGATATGCGCCGACTCGTTGAAAAGCTCGGCCTGAACATCGCGGACAGCATCCCCTACAGCTATGCGGAGATCTTCCAGCACGTCTGCCGCAACCTCGACCTGAACGTGCATGACCTGACGTTCGAGGCGTTTGCCGGGGTGGATGTACCGCCGGAGGCGTACTACCCGGCGGGGTAGGGCCCCTCATCCCGGATGCTACCGGAGGTCGTTGGGGAGAGGGGAAACACCGTTTTATAAACTTGATAGACGCATGCCACCCCGCTCTCTATAGATGGTCTGTAGGGGCGGGTGTGATGCGTGGTGCTCCGCATCGACCGCATCATTAGACCCGCCCCTAACGTGATTTTTGATGGGTGACTGCTCCCTGGCAGGAGGTAGTACCTAACCCGCCGCGACTAAACGTCGCGGCTCCTGTGTGCTGCGCCCCACTACGATTTTGACGGGCGAAATCTAACCGCTTCCTGCGGGAGGGTGTCGTTCTGCTCGAATTTTCCTCGCGCCTTGTGTATACTCTCTCAAACTTGACATTTAATATCTACTAAAACTTGTGAAACCACGTTCACCACGAGGGGGATCATGGAATCAACACACACACGCGCCCCGACGGAGCGCCTGACGCTCGCCGACCGCTGGGAGAACTGGAAGGCTGCCGTGCTCGGCTGCAACCTGCCGAGCGGGCGGACCTTCGACTTTGTTTCCAAGTGGCTGGTGCTGACCCGCGCCTGCGTCTTTTCGATGACGCTGACAGCGGGCATTATCGGCGGGCTGCTGGCCTTCCGCGCACCGGGCTTTAGCTGGCTGGCTTTTATCTTGAGCGTCGTCGGGCTGACGGCTGCCCACGCCGCCAACAACCTCGTCAACGACTATTTCGACCTGGCCGTCGGGCTGGACTCATCCGAGAACTACGTGCGGGCGCAGTATGCGCCGCACCCGCTGCTCTCCGGGCTGACGAGCAAACGTGAGATGATCGCGGCCATCCTGCTGCTGAACGTCCTCGACCTTGCGATCATGATCTACCTGACCGTCCTGCGCGGGCCGCTGGTGATCGCCTTTGCGCTGGCGGGGCTGTTCATCAGCGTCTTCTACACTGCGCCGCCCATCCGTCTGAAGCGCATCGGCCTGGGTGAGTTGGGCGTGTTCCTTGTGTGGGGGCCGCTCATGACGGGCGGCACGTACTACGTGGCGGCGGGCGAGCTGCCCGGCTGGGCGCTGCTCGCAACCGTGCCCTATGCCATCCTTGTGACGACGGTGCTCATCGGCAAGCACATCGACAAGATCCCGCAGGACAGCGAGAAGGGTATCCGCACTCTGCCGGTGATCCTCGGTGAGAAGGCGGCGCTGCGGCTAAACCAGGTGCTCTTTGTGGTGTTCTACCCGGTGGTGTTCGCGCTCGTGCTGGCGGGCAACCTCAGCGTGTGGCTGCTTCTGGTGCTGTTCTCCGTGCCGATGCTGCTGGAGACGCTCGGCGCGTACTCAAAGCCCAAGCCCGCCGAGCCGCCGGAGAACTACCCGGTATGGCCACTGTGGTACGTGTCGATCGCGTTCCGTTACACGCGGCTGGCCGGTGGCCTGTTCATCCTCGGGCTGATCATGCACATCATCTTCCCGCTGACTATCGACCTGTTCTAGCGGTTGGCCCGGCGGTTATCTATCCGAGGGGCGTGCTGCTGCACGCCCCTTTGCGTGATCGTGTATGATTGGGGCAGGCGAACGGATCAAAAGGGAGCCGCTTATGGCACGATACCTGCTCAAACGGACGCTCTCCGGGCTGCTGGCGCTGTTTCTCTTCCTCACGCTCGTCTTCTTCCTCACCCAGATCCTGATCCGCGGCGATTGGGTGCTCGCCAACATGCCCTTTGCCCCGCCAGAGATGAAGGCAGCCGTGCGCGAGCAGCTTGGCCTGGATGACCCGCTCGGCATGCGCTACGTGCGCTGGCTGGGTGATCTGTCACGCGGGGAGCTTGGCCGCTCCTACACCACCGGCGAGCCGGTGCTGCAAGTCATCGGGAACGTGCTGCCGGGAACGCTCCTCGTGCTGATCCCCGCCGGGGGGCTGGCCTTCGTGCTGGGGCTTGTGCTGGGGACAGCAGCAGCGTGGCGCGGCCCAGGGCTGATCTCTGACTCGGCGACGGTGCTGGCCGTGCTGCTGTACGCGATGTTCCCCCCCGCGCTTGCCTTTGGACTGGAGCACCTGATGGGCCAGTCATTTCGCGGTGTGGGAAGCTGGCAACAGCTGGTGATGACGCAGTACATGCGGAACTACCCGGAGTTCCCGGTTGACGAGGTGTACCGGCGGATGCTGTGGCTGCTCGTCGGCGCGGTCGTCGCCGCCGTCCTGCTGCTTGTCGTCGTGCGGCGCGTGCTGCGGTGGCGGCTGTCGCCGCTCGCCGGTGTGTTGGTTGCCTCCGGGCTATGGGTGGGGAGCTGGTACCTGTTTGGCATCTCGGAGCCGGTGACGGCGCTGCTGCCGCTGCTCTCGATACCGTTCATTATCTTCACGCTGCTCACGCTCGGCGACCTGCTCGTCGTGACGCGCACCAGCGTCACCGACACGTTGCATGACCAGTACGTGATCACAGCCTGGGCGAAGGGTGTGTCCGACCGCGACGTGCGCGACCTGCACGCGGCGCGGAACGCGATGCTGCCTATCGTCAGCAAGATGGTCGTCAGCATCCCGTACCTGATGGCCGGGCTGGTCATCATCGAGGTCGCGTCAGGGGTACGTGGCATCGGTAGTATGCTGTTTTACGCGACGAACATGCGGGACATCCCCCTGATGCTTGGCGCGCTTGTGGTCATCGGCCTGCTGACGCTGGTGCTGCGGCTCGCGCTGGATGTGATCACGGCGCTGCTCGACCCGCGCATCCGGGTTGAAGCGGCTTCTGAAGTGATACGGAGCCCATGATGGCAACCATGCAGGACATTTCTCTCGAGGCTTCGTCGGGGTTCTGGCGGCGGCTTGAGATTCGCTTTTCCATAGCCTGGCGGCGCTTTGTGTGGAGCTGGGCCATATTCCGGCGCAACCGTCTGGCGATGTTAGGCGTGGTGATGCTTGTGCTGTTCGCGCTGATGGCTGCCATCCAGCCCATCCTGATCGAGTCGGGCGTCTGGCCGCGCGGCATTTACCACGCGCAGACCGGCTATGACGGGACTATTTCGCCCTGGCCCGCGCCTCCCGGCGAAGGGCATGTTCTCGGCGTGGACGCGCTCGGGCGGGACAACCTGAGCCGCCTGATGGCCGCCACCCGCCCGACGTTTGTGCTCGCGCTGACCGCCGCCGCGACGACCGCCGTGCTCAGCACGCTGTTCGGCGCGTTCTCGGCCTACTATCGCGGCCCGCTCGACTTCATCTTTACGCACATCGCGGATGCCCTGCTGCTCATCCCGCCGCCCGTGCTGATGATTGTCCTCAGCTCGCGCTACTACGAGCATTTGTCGGCGGCGGTGTTCGGGCTGATCTACGGGGTGCTCGTCGGCGGGGGCAGCGGCGCGATTGTAATGCGCTCGCACGCGCTGCGCCTGGTGCAGCAGCCGTTCGTGCAGGCGGCGCGCGTCGCAGGGGCCGATGGCCCGCGCATCATCTTCCGGCATCTCGTGCCGCACATGCTGCCGCTTGCGGGCGCTCATATGATGTCCGTCGTGGTGGGGGCGGTTGTCGCCGACGGTTTCATCGGCTTCCTGGGGTTCCGTGCCGTGCGGCTGAACTGGGGCCAGATGGTCTACGAGGCGATTGGCTGGCTGAACGTCTTTTCCGAGCCATCCTGGGCGGCGATCTTCGCGCCCGCGCTCGCGCTGTCGCTGTTCGCTGCCGCGTTCTACTTCATCTCGCGCGGACTTCACGACGTGGTCGACCCGCGCCTGCAAAGCTAGCCGGGCGCTGCTGAACCCACAGAACTATTCACACGCTCGCCAGAAGTCGTTACGATACTGTTACTCATGAGGAGCCGCAAGGCCGTCCGCTCAACGCAACCTATCTATCCGACGGGAAGGAGGATCAAGGGGATGGTGAGCACAAGGCCTGCCCAGGATGAGTGGTTGAACGGGCGTTATCTGGAAAAGCGGCTGCAAGCATGGCAGGACCGCCGCCACGAGATCCTCAGGCAGTTGGAGAACAACTTCAAGGCGCCGAGGCTCCTCTCGCTTGACGAGGCATATGCTGCAGTCGATGTTGCCTTCTACCTTGTCGACGAACTGCGCAACTATGCGCTCTGCCTTGAGGCCCAGGCTGGCGAGATATGCGAGAAACTGCGCCGCTGGGAGGCCAGGCAGGCGCCCGGCCAGCGGCCCCGCCCGGCAAGACAATGATGATCGAGACGCCCCGGCTCAGGCCAGGGCGTTTGTGTCTCACCCGCTTTTACTTGACCGCCGTGACAACAGCCGTTAAGCTTTGATTACCAGTTGAACTCGATCCCTGTATTGGTTGGTCTGTTGGGTTGCTCTGTCTTCGGTATCTCTTTCGCCTTCTTTCTCCCTCTGCAACCAGATTGCGTGTGTTCCCGACAAGTTTCCGGCCTACCGGGTGACGGGTTCAAACGGGGGCTGGCCCGCGGAGGGACTCATGTTTTATAGTTATAGGCGTCTGGTAGGTTTGCTGTCACTGGCCGCGCTCCTCTTGGCGGGGTGTCGCGCTCTTGGGCTGTCTCGCGAACCCGAGACGGTCTTTTTGGATTCCATCTATACCTCCGAGATCTTCATTCCCGGCGAGACGGCGCTCACGCCGCCGGCGGATGTTCCTTACCAGCTTGTGCGTGTGCCCGGCAATCTGATGCCGCTCGCGGTGCCGGTTTCCGTGGAGCCAGCGCGGACGGAGGTCGCCGGTGTGGCGGGGGGTGGAGTCGGCGAGGTCGCTGTGGGGGTGGCAACCACCCGGCGCGATGGCCTGGTGTCGTTCTATGACAAGCGCCTCGGCGGGACGGTGCCGGTGCTCGCCGTGGATGCCGTCGGGCGGGCCATCGAGGGCATCCAGGTCAACTACCTCGCCGAGGGCGACGAGATCGTGCTGTCGCTGTCCGACTTCAACGGGCAGTACGCTCCGCGCATCGTCGTTGTTGACAGCAACCTGTTGACCAACGAGGCGGCGGCAGACGGCTCGACGGTGCTCGTGTCCACAGGCGGCGCGCAGAGCGATGTCCGCTTCCGTGCTATCCTCGTATGGTTGTCGCTCGCCGGGGACCCGCCTACTGCGACGATCCACCGCTACGGCAACGTGCTCAACAGCAGCGGCACCGGCGAGGTTGCCTACCTGTGTGTCACGCCGGAGGCGATGGAACTGAGCCGCACGATCGACCCCGACCTGCATGTCAGCGACCCGTTCATCCGCTTCCCGGAGAGCGGGGGGCAGGGAGAAGCGTTCGCAGTGGCGTTCGGGCGGGAACGCCCCGGCCCGATCCTGCGGCTGGGCTGGGCGGCGGGCGCGCCCCGGCTTGTGCGTGTCGAGTACTGGTCTGAACGGCGGGTCGAGCTTTACCGTGAGTTCTATGATGCGGTCACCCGCAGGAACCCGGAGGCCCGCCGCGACTTGCTGGGCGCCCCGGGACTTCGCATTGCATCGATGGAGGAGATCGGTGAGTGCACGACCGTGCCCGACGTCGTGGGCCGCCACCTGCAGCGTGCACGCACCAAACTGCGGCGCAGCGGCCTGGCGTGGGAGGAGATCTACGTCGATGCGGCGGGGAACCGGCTGAACAGTCTGACGCCGGGCGAGCTGTCCGGGCGGATGGGCACGGTGATTGCGCAGCGGCCCACCCCCCAGATCGAGAGCCTGGTAGCTGGCGGCCAGGTCGATGCCCTGATGCCCATTGGCGATGTCGAGGGCATCCCCGGCGCGGCGGTGCAAATCGTGGTGCGGGTTGACCAGGTGGCGGCTGGCAGCAGCCGCGTCTCGGCACGCCGGGTGGACTGGCAGAAATGTGAGGTGACGATTAGCTGGGATTACATCGTCACCGGAGGCGGGTATGTGTTGGTCGCGGGCGAGCGCCACCCGCTCAAGGGGCAGACAACCGTTTGCCCGCAGGGCGACACGGTGTATGAGGTGCGCGTTCACAATGAGAACGACGTGTTGCTGCATGCCGACCGGCACGCGGTGCAGGTCAACGTGCCCGACGCGATCGTAAACTCCGGCGGTGTTCGCGTGCCCACTCGTACCGGGCCCGGCCCGAACTTCCCCCGCAGCGGCGTGCTGTCTGATGGCGATACAGTGGATGTGCTCGGGACGAACCCGGCACGCACGTGGGTGCAGGTGCGGCTGCCGAGCGGGGCGCGGCGCTGGGTGCAGGCGAGCATGCTGCAGTTCGTGGGCGTGCAGCTTGACGACCTGCCTGTCGTCGGGGCGGGGGCTGGCGTGACGCCCAGTGCATCGCCCGAGCCGACTGTCACGCCGGCGGAAGAAGGACCGGCGGAGCAGCAGCCTGCCGCGCCGAACAAGCCCAATCCGCAGTTGACGCGTCAGCCGATCAGCCCGACCCCGACGACCCCGCCGACGCTAACGCGTACGCCGGTGCCAACCCGCACGCCAGTGCCAACCCGCACGCCGACGCGGGTACCCAGCCAGACGCCCGTGCCGCCGACGCAGACCCCGGTTCCCTCCAGCACGCCGACGGCCTCAAGCACGCCGACGCCGACGCGCACGCCGACCCATACGCCGCCGCCGACGGCAACCCTGGCCCCGACGGATACACCCGTCCCGCCGATGCCGACCGAAGTGCCGCCGACGGCAACCCAGGAGCCGACGGAAGAACCGACCGAAGAGCCAACGGAGGAGCCGACGGCAACCGAGGAGCCGACGGAGGAGCCGACCGAGGAACCCACCGAGGAGCCGACACCCGGGGATGAGGCGAATGGCGGGCTGCTGGATCAGATCTTACCGCTGCTCGGCCTGGGGGGAAATAACAGCTAGAGCGCGCAGCCAGAGAATGCATGACGAACAGACCCCCTTCCGCTGACCATAAGTGCGGAAGGGGGTTTATGATATACGCATCCTGATCCGTCAATGCTCAGCTTGGCGTTTGGGTGGTTTGATCTGCAAGCTGGACCGCAATCTGCGCCGCGATGCGGGCATTCTGCACGAGCAGCCCGATGTTGACCTCCAGGCTGCGACCCGCCGTGATCTCGCTCACCCGCGCGAGCAGGTACGGGGTTAGCGCCTTGCCGGTGACGCCACTCACGCTGGCGTCGCGCATCGCCGCCTCGACCGCCGCTTCGACCTCCTCGGCGGGCAGCGCGAGGTCGGCGGGTGGGGGCACGGTGACGAGTACCGCCCCCTGCAGACCCATCTCCCACTTGGCGCGGATGATCGCCGCCGCCTCCGCCGGGGAATCGACGCGCGTGTCGACCGGCAGGCCGCTGCTCGCTGCGTAGAACGCCGGGAAGGTATCCGTGCCGTAGCCGAGCACGGGCACGCCCGCTGTTTCGAGGTATTCCAGCGTGCGCGGCAGGTCGAGGATAGCTTTGGCGCCCGCGCACACCACCGCAACCGACGTCATCGCCAGTTCGGGCAGGTCGGCGGAGACGTCGTCTGCGTCGCCCCGGTGCACCCCGCCGATGCCGCCCGTCGCAAACACCTGAATGCCCGCGAGGTAGGCGGCGATCATCGTCCCGGCAACGGTCGTCGCGCCCAGCTCCCGCCGGGCGATGGCAATCGGGAAGTCGCGCCGGGACACTTTGCGGATGTTCTCGGCATAAGCCAGCGTGCGAAGCTGGTCGTCATTGCAGCCGACGACGATCTGCCCGTGAAACAGCCCGACGGTGGCGGGCACGGCCCCCGCCTCGCGGATGGCGGCTTCCATCTGGCGGGCGGTCTCGTAGTTGTGCGGGCGCGGCAGCCCGTGCGAGATGACAGTCGATTCAAGCGCAACGACCGGCTGCCCGGCGTCGAGCGCCTCCTGCACGGGCGGCGCGATGGTCAGGTAATCGGTGATGGGCATTGGCAGGTCACCTCGCATCAGGTAGCAAGCTCGTTGTACAGCAGGTCAAGGCTGAGGTCCGAGCGGACGGTTTCGCGGGTGCGGAGAGTGAGCGAGGCCGCCGTCACGCCGAGGCGCACGCACTCATCGAGCGGGATGTCCTCCAGCAGCCCGAAGATGATCGCCGCGGTGATGGCATCGCCTGCGCCGGTCGGGTCGACGATGTCCGTCTTGATCGCCGGGACATGGCCCATCGTGTCGCCGTTGGCGTAGACCGCGCCGAACTCGCCCATGGTGATGACGGCGATATCGACGCCCAGCGATACGAGCTTGGCGGCGGCTTCCATGGCGGCGTCGCGGTCGTTCGGGTCGAACTCCACGTCGCACAGGGCCTTGGCCTCCTGCACGTCAGGCGAGGTCATGTACAGGTCCTGCAGGTGGGGGCGCAGGCGCGCGGCGAGCGTGGTCGATGTGGGGTCGGCGGCGAGGGCGACATCATAGATGTCGCACAGCTCCACGACCTTGGCAATGGCCTCGGGGCTGAGGTTGGCGTCGATGACGACCAGGCAGGCGTCGCGGAACAGGTCGCGGCGCTCCTCCAGGTAATCCGGCGTGATCATCTCCATGATGGACATGTCGTCCAGCGCCACATCGAGCGTGCCATCCGGCGCGAGCAGCGCCATGTACGCGCCGCTCCGCCGCCCCTCGGCAATGTACGCTTCGGTGATGTCGATGCCGACGCCGGCGGCCTGCCCGAGCAGCCGCTCGCCGATCTGGTCATCGCCGACGGCGGTCAGCAAGACGGTTTCAACATCCAGCCGGGCGAGGTTTTCGGCGATGTTGCGCGCCACCCCGCCCAGGCTGCTACGGATAATGCCGGGGGCCGAACTACCGCGAATCATCTCGCGCTCCGGCCTGCCCTTTACGTCCAGATTTGCCGCCCCGATGACGAGGACGTGCCCGCACTCCTCTTCCAATCGTTCTCCTCCTGAGGTGCCCTGTAGGTAACGCTCATCATGCCCGGCAGGGCAGAATGAGCGTCGAATAGCTTAAGCGTATCACACCCATCAAGGCCCGGCAAAAGACGCCTGCACGCCCTCATCCCCCTGCCAGAGGGGGGAAGCGTGACTCGTTGCTGCGCCGCGGGCGGGGTGAGGGCATCCTGCATGTGAGCACGCTATGATCAGAAGGGTAGCTCAATTTGTGAGCGAGCATAGTCTGAAGCACACGCCAAAGGAGAGAACTCGATGGCGAAACAGTACAGCAGCCCTCCTGAAATGGTCATTGACCCGACGAAGCGGTACCAGGCGATCCTCAAGACGGAGCACGGCGACATCCGGGTGGATTTGTTCGCGGATCGCGCCCCGAAGACCGTCAATAACTTCGTGTTCCTCGCACGCGAGGGCTACTATGATGATACGACCTTCCACCGTGTGATCAAGGACTTCATGGTGCAGGGCGGCGATCCCACGGGCACCGGGCGTGGCGGCCCCGGCTACCAGTTCGACGACGAGCCGGGCGCGCTGGCGCTGCTCCATGACCGGCCCGGTATCCTGTCGATGGCGAATGCTGGCAGGAACACCAACGGCAGCCAGTTCTTCATTACGCATGTGCCAACGCCCTGGCTGGACGGCAAGCACGCCGTCTTTGGCGCGGTGAATGACCCTGACTCGCTGGAGACGCTCTTCCGCATCCGCGAGCGCGACCCGCAGCGCGATCGCCAGCCCGGCGACCGGCTGATCAGCGTGGAGATCATCGAGGAGTAGGCGCAGGCAGCCCTCTGCTTGTGGTGGGGGTGTGGTAGGGGCAGGTCTCAGACCTGCCCCTACGATGCCTGCTGTATTAAGCGAAGCCAAAGACTAGGACGCGGGTTTTTACCCCATCCCCTTCCCTGCTAGCGGGGAAAGGGAGTTCGCCTGTTCCCCCTGCGATGCGGGGTGAGGGCGTTGAGAAATCGCTTCTCTACGTCCCGCGCAGCGGCTCGAACCCGGTCGTTGGGCTTTTCGGCTTTGGCGGTTCGGATGGGCCCTGCGGCGGCGTCGAGGGCGGGCCGGGGATATCCGATGGCGGCGCAGATGACTCAACGGGCGTTGGCCCGGAGCCGCCACTCACCGTGCCGAGGGGCCGACGCAGCACGTACGTCAGCGGGCGGCGGCCCAGACCACCCTCGTTGGCGACCACGCTGACCAACTCCCAGCCCTGCTCGCCCAGCTTGGCGAGCATCGCGGGCCAGTTCTGGTGCAACTCCGTCTCGACGGGCGAGCGATCCGCGAAAAACTGCCTGAGCACGCCGGTGTCGTTGGTGCGCGTTTCGATCTGGCAGTACTGCCAGCGAGTTCGTTGGGTCATCGTAGGGTCACTCTCCTGTCCGTGTTGTGTCTCGATGGGTAAGCGTCACGCTTGTGGCAGCCTGCCGCTGTCACCCTCTCAGCGCTCTTCCTCCGCCTCTTTTTCGACGTTTGCCAGCACTTTGAGGATCTCGTGCCCGTACTTCTCGGTGCGCCACGGCCCCAGGCTGTCGATGGCCTTCAACTCCTCGATGGACTGCGGGGCTTTGTACGCGATCTCCCACAGGGCATCCTTCGAGGCGATCACGTCCGACGCAACGCCGCGCTCAAGCCCGCGCTCCTTGCGCCAGGTATGGAGGGCGTCGTAGCGGCGCTGAACGTCCTCGTCGGGGCGGGGGTCCACGCGGCGGGGCGGGCGGGGCGGCTCGGCCTCAAGCCCGCGCTGTATGGCCTTCAGAATGCCCATGCCATAGCGGCGCACCTGCACAGCCGAGATGCCGCGCATCCGGCGCAGTTCGCTCAGCGAGCGGGGCATGGCCCGCGCCAGCGCCATCAGCGTTTTATCGCCCATGACCTTAAAGACGGGCACGTCCCGCGCCTGAGCCTGCTTCTCGCGGAACAGGTACAGCTCGCGCAGGATGGCGATCTGCTGTGGCGGCAGGCGGCGCGCCTCGTGGATGCGCCAGTAGCCCTCCGGGTCGAAGCCGGTGCCGCTCCACTCCGCCCGGCTGACCTCCTCAAACATCTCGCGGGCCTCTTCAAGCCGCCCGGCGGCGGCGAGCATGTCGTGGAACTCGTCGCGCAGCGTGAGCAGGTAGTGGGTATCCATGCGCGCATAGCGGATCAGTTCGGGGGGCAGAGGGCGCTGGCCCCAGTCTGCGCGCTGGTTGCCCTTGTCCACCTCGATGCCGAAGCGCTCCTCGAGGATCGCGCCCAGGCCAAAGCGATCCCAGCCGAGCACGCGCGCGGCGATCATGGTGTCAAACAGGTTGTGGAACTCCCAGCCGAAGTCGCGCCGGAGGATCATCACGTCGTACTCTGCCGCATGAAAGACCTTCTCCACGCCGGGGTCGGCGAAGATGTCGCCGAGGAAGGCCAGATCGCGCCCGCCCTCGAACGCGAGCGGGTCGATGACGATGTCCTCCGTGTCGGTGCTGAGCTGGATCAGGCAGACATGCGCCTGGTAGGCGTGCAGGCTGTTGGCCTCGGTATCGACGGCCAGCCGGGGGACACCGTCGAGAAGCTGCTTTAACGCCTCCAGCTTGTCGAGGGTGTCGACCATCATGACCGGGCCCAGAATAGGGTGAGATTTATCTTGGGAATCCGTTGGGTTATCTGTCATAGCCACTTCTTGTACTTGAAGTATCCTAACAGCATGGCGACGAGCGCCACCATCACGCCGATGATGACGAGCCAGGCATAGCGGAAGTCCTGCAGCGGGAGCAGGACGTTCATGCCCATAAAGCCGACGATCACCTCCAGCGGCAGCAGCACCAGCGAGATAACCGTCAGGACACGGATCACCTCGTTGATGCGGTGAGATGCCAGTGCATCAACGGTATCGGCCAGGTTGGCGATGACCTCGGTGTTGTCGTCAACGATGTCGCGCGCCTTCTGGAGGTGGTCGAGAATGTCCCCGAAGTACACCTCCAGGTTGTCGTGAATGAAGGACCGCTTAAGCTGCTCCAGGTTGAAAACGATCGGCACCTGCGGGCGGATGATCCGGCGCAGTGCGACGATGTCACGCCGCACGATGGAAATATCCTGAATGGTGCGCTGCATGTTCTCGTCGAACATCGTTTCCTCGATGCTGCGGATGTTCGCATCGACTTTATACAGGATCGGGAAGACGTAGTCCACGAGCCGGTCGATCACGGTGTGTAGCAGCTTGCCGGGGCTGGTGAAAAACTGGGCGCGTGCCTCCTCGCTGCTCTTGCACAGCTCGAAGAAGTTGACCAGCGGCTTGAGTTCGCCCTCATGCACGGTGACGAGATAGCCCGGCCCGATGAAGAAGTCGACCTCGCCGGGTATGGAGATGCGCCGTTCCGGGTCCCACACAGGGAAGTGCATGACGAGGAACAGGTAATCCTCGTGGTCGTCGATTTTCGGGCGCTCGATGCGGCTCAGGCAGTCCTCAAGCTCAAGCGGGTGGAAGTTGGGATGCTGCTGGCCTAGCTGGGCAATGTCGGCAGGCGTGGGCCGGACGATGTTGGTCCATATGAGTTGATCATGGTGAAGGGTTTCAAGGGCCATAACAGGGCGCACATCCGACAGTGATGAGCAGGCTGCTTACAGACGATCTGAGTATAGTCCCGTGCCGGAAGGGCTGCAAAAGGCCTCCCTTTGACAGCTCTAGGGGCCGCGACTTTCCCCCGCAGCAGCGGCAGAGGGGGTACCCCAAGCAGCCCCTACCGCCCCTCGCTGCCCGACAGCCGGAACTGCTGCCTCTGGCGGCGTTGCACACGGCGAGCAGCCCGCGACTGCCACGCGCTGACCCCGGCGACGTGCAGGAAGGCAAGCGCATACAGCACCATGAATGGCACAACCGCCGGCAGGCGCGTCAGGGCGACGGCGGCAGTTGCCGCCGCATAGAGCGCCATCAACACCTCAAGCGTTGTTGTCAGGTCGCTGAGCAGCGCGTAGCTGCTTGCTGCCCAGCCCCGGTCGGCTCCCCGCGCCTGGAACTTCGGCGTGCGCTCGAAGGGCTGCGCCCGGCCCGAAAGCCCGCGCAGCACGGCGGCGGTGTTGCTCACCGCGATGCCCATTCCGCCGAGCAGCAACGCGGGGAACACCAGCAGCCGCCGCGCCCAGTTGTCACGGTGCAGCGCGCGCTGCGAGATCGTAACCTGCACCGGCGAGCCGAGCATCGCCAGCCCCAGCCCGGCGAGCGGCAGGTTGTTCAGCCCGCCGAGCAGCAGCAGGGGCAGCGTCAGCAGCAGGACGATGAGCATCAGCGGGTGCAGGAAATACCCGCCGAGGTGCAGCAGCGCCTCGATCTTCTGCCAGGGCGTCAGGTGCGAGCGGATGAGCGTCCCGCCCATCTTGCGCAGGCACTGCACCGTGCCCGTCGCCCAGCGCGACTGCTGCCGCTTCAGCCCCATCATCAGCGGGGGGATCTCTGCCGGGACGCCCACGCCCGGCAGGTAGAGGAAGCGCCAGCCGCGAAGCTGCGCCCGGTAGCTGAGGTCGATGTCCTCACTGAGGGTGTCGTGATGCCAGCCGCCGCTGTCCTCGATGCAGGCCCGCCGCCACACGCCCGCCGTGCCGGAGAAGTTCATAAACAGGCCGTTGCGGTGGCGAGCGGTCTGTTCAACGATGAAGTGCGCGTCGAGCGCGAGCGCCTGCCCGCGCGTGAGCAGGTTCTGCTGCTCGTTGAGGTGCGCCCAGCGCGTCTGCACCAGCCCCAGCCGGTCGTCGGTGAGGAAGTAGGGCACAACCTCCCGCAGGAAGCCCGGCGGGGGCGTGAAGTCGGCGTCAAAGATGGCGACAAGCGGCGCGTCGTTCTGCTCCAGTCCGTAGGCGAGCGCGCCTGCCTTGTAGCCCTCTCGCGTGCCGCGGCGTACGTGCTCAATCTGCAGCCCGGCGCTGCGTGCTGCCTCGACGGCGGCGGCGGCAATGGCGACAGTGTCGTCGGTCGAGTCGTCGAGTACCTGCACCGTCAGCCGGTCGCGCGGGTAGTCCAGCCGGGCGACCGTCTCGATGAGCCGCTCAACGACGTGGCGCTCGTTGAAGATGGGAAGCTGCACCAGAACCGGCGGCAGGTCAGCCTCATCGGGGGTTGGGGGTGTGGGCGGCTCTGCCTTGCGCTTGCGTAAGTAGAGGAGCGAAAGCAGCAGTGAGTTGAACCCGACAATCGCCAGCCCCACGGTGCTGGCGACGTACAGGACCTGCAGGATGGTTGTCAGCAATTCCATATCAGCTCGTCGCAGTCCGTTCCGGTACAGGCAGGCATAAAGAAAGCAGCGGTCAGCACGGGCGCAGCCCGTCTAACCGGCTGCTGCCGAATCATACCACATCCCTCGCCGGGTGCGGATATCACCTGTGGGCTACGCCATTTCCTTCCGGTTCGGGCGCACTGCGCAGGCAGGCGTTCAGATCATCGATGGCGTCCGTGCGGACAAACGCGGTGATCAGGTCCCCGGCCTGCAGCCGCGTGTCGCCATGCGGGATGAGCGTCGTGCCGTTGCGCTGCACGGAGACCAGCACAAAGTCGAACGGCATCTTCGCCACCGCGTCCCTGACCCGGCGGCCAACGGCGGCGTCGCCCTCCTTCAGCCGGATCTCCACGAACTCGGTGCCCTCTGCGTGCTGTAGCTGCATCCGCTTCTGGCGGTGGGCCAGCTCCGAGCGACGGGCGAGGGCAAGGTTATAGGCGCGGACCGCGTCGATGTGCCGCACCAGCCCGACCAGGTGGCGCGGGTTCTCGCGGGAGACGACGGGCAGGTGCGCCAGCCCACGCGTGCCCATCCGCGTGAGCGCCGCCCCCATTGACTCGTCCGGGTAGGCAACGGGCAGGCGCGAGAGCGGCGTGCCGATCTCCGAGACGAGCGTGCGGCGGGGCCGGTCCTCCGCGACGGCCCGCTCCAGGTCGGTGATGGTCACCATGCCCCACAACTCGCCGCTGGCATCTACGACCGGGAAGCCGTGATAGCGGTTGTGGCTGAACGTCTCGGACAGCTCGACCAGCGTCATGGTCGGCGGGACCGTCTCGACATCGCGGACCATCACATCCTCGATGGGCACGCTCTCCAGCACGTCCACGTCACGCCCGCGCCGCAGGCGGATGCCGCGCCGCGCCAGCTTGAGCGTGTAGATCGACTCGTTGCCGAGCAGGCTGCGCCCGACTATCAGCGCGATAATGATCGTCAGCATGAGCGGCAGGATGATGCGGTAGTCCCCTGTTAGCTCGAACAGCATCACCACCGCCGTGATCGGCGCGTGCGCCGAACCGGCGAAGACCGCGCCCATGCCGACGAGCGCATACGCGCCCGGCGGCGCTGCAATGCCGGGGAAGAACGCGTTGACCACCTGCCCGAACGCCGCGCCGGTCATCGCACCCATGAACAGCGACGGCGCGAACACGCCACCCGACCCGCCGGAGCCGAGCGTCAGGTCGGTTGCCAGAATCTTGAGCCAGATCAACACGAAGGCGGGCAGGAGCAGCATCTCGCCGCCGAGCGCCTGCATGATCGGCTCGTAGCCGCCGCCGTAAATGTCCGGCATCACGTCGTAGCTCAGGAAGGGGAACAGGCGCGGGATCAACAGGCCCAGTATGCCCAGCAGCAGGCCGCCGATGGCCGGCTGCACCCAGCCGGGGATCGCCTTCTGCCGCTCAAACAGGTCTTCCATCCAGACCAGCGAGCGCACAAAGGCCCAGGCGATCCAAGCCGCGACGACGCCGAGGACCGCATACAGGATGAACTCCCACGCGCTTACCAGCGTGTACGGCTGCTTGACGCCGAAGATGTACTCCCCGCCGAGGATGGCTTTCATCACGGCGTTTGACGTCACCGCGGACACGACGATGGCGCTGACGTGCCCCACGTTCAACTCGCCGAGGATGACCTCCAGCCCGAAGATCACGCCCGCCATCGGCGCGTTGAAGGTGGCGGCAATGCCGCCCGCCGCGCCCGAGGCCACCAGCCCCCGGATGCGGTTATCCGACAGGTTGAAAAGCTGCCCGACGGTCGAGCCAATCGCCGAGCCGATCTGGATGATCGGCCCCTCGCGCCCGGCGGACCCGCCCGTGCCGATGGTGATCGATGCGGTGATCGCCTTGAGGACGGCGACGATAGGCCGGATGCGCCCACCTTGCAGCGCAATCGCCTGCATGACCTCCGGCACGCCGTGGCCCCGCGCCTCCCGCGCGAAGAACCAGGTCAGCGGGCCGACGAGCAGACCGCCGATCGCGGGCATCGCCAGCACGTACCAGTGACTTCCGCCGCCCAGCCGGGGCGCTGCGCCGTACGAGACGCCGCTGATGAACTCGATCAGCAGGTTGAAGACGACCGCGGCAAGGCCTGTAGCCAGCCCGACGAGCAGGCCGGTGCCGAGCGCCACGACCTCGCCGGATGGCTGTACCCGGTTAAGCAGGCCGCTGATGTGCAGCGCCAGGCGATACATGATGCCCTGTGAGGGGAGAGATGATGTGCCAGGCGAGTTCATTGATTATTATATGAGTGCCCCATAACTTATCGAGTGTTGCGCCGGGCCGTTATAACTCTGAGGGTGTGGAGTTGCAAGCAGGGGAAAGCCCCCTTTTATAGCCCCATTCTCCTATAGCCCCAGCCCTGTGAAAAATGTAACTTAGGCCCCGCCGACCCCCGGTATGGGACGGTAGGAAAATCCCCCAGTACCGGCTTCAGGTAGGTGATCACCTCATTATGTACGCCATCAAGACGGGCTAGACTGTGCGCAGCATCTAGCTCAAACGTCAAACAACATTTTCAACTTGTTAACCTGGTTACCAAATGAATATCCTGACTCTCTTTTCGACCCGTCGTATTCTCGTCGCCCTGTTCGCCCTGACCCTGCTGTTCATCGCTCTGAGCGCTACCGCTCTGTCCATGCTGCAGCCCGTATACCTCATCGGCGTGGATGGCTCTGCGCCCTCCGCCGCCGCGGCGAACCCCGGCAACTATGTGCTCTCCGGCTACCGCTGGAACAAAGACACGGTCACCTTCAGCATCGCGAACTGCCCCGCCTCGCTTGACTGCGAGTCCGCGCATGGTGCGGTCCGCGAAGCCGTCGCAGCCTGGAACGCCGTTATCGGCCTGAACCTGGTCGAGGTTCCTGCCGATGGCGATATCGTCATTAGCTGGGGGCTGACCGGCTACGGTGGCCGCCACGCGTTTGACGGGAAGGGCGGTAAGGTCGCGCAGACCTACTACCCGTACACCGGCGGCGCGGTGTGGTTCGATGGCGACATTGTGCTGGACGACTCGGAGACGTGGGTTGTCGGCACGCCCGCCCCGTTCCCGCAGGAAGTTCACCTTGCGACCGTCGTCACGCATGAGCTGGGCCACGCCCTGGGGCTGGCGCACAGCTACAACCGCGGCGCGCTGATGTGGACGACTTACACCGGTGTGCAGGGGCTCAGCGAGCACGACATCGCCGGTGGTCAGGCGCTTTACGGGGCGCCTGCTGCCCATTAGCTGACTTCCGACCGCTTCGCCCACCCCGCACCGGTCACATCAAAGAGCCCTTCGCCTGTCGGGAGCGAAGGGCTCGTTTTGATTCTGCACTTATAGCGACGGTGAGATTTACGCCTCCGGCAGCCGCGCGGACCAGCGCATCAGCCCCAGCCCGGCGACCATCAGCAGGCCGCCGCCCAGCACCCACTGCCACAGGATGCGCAGCGGAGCGGCAGCGGCGGTCGGCGGCTTGTCCCCGAAGGCGGGCAGTTCTGCCGGCAGGACTGTCACACAGGCCTGGTTCGACGCCGCGCTGCCTGCGAAAGCCTGGTTGCAGGACTGCGCTGGCGGCAGGACCTGCTGCGCGACCGTCTCGGCGGTGATCACCACCTCCTCGCCCGGCTGGACCTCGCCCACGTTGACGGAGAAGCTGCTGCCATCGACGGCCGTTGTGCCGCGCGAGGACGAGACGCGCACCAGCTCGACGGCGGGCGGGATGGTGTCGGTCACCGTGACGCTGCCGGTGGGGGTATCCGCCGGGTTGGTGACGCGGATGGTCCAGGTGACAGTCTCGCCGACGGCGGCGATCTCAGGCGTGACGAACTTCGCCAGCGCAGGCAGCCCGGCAACAGGCGCAGCGGCAGCCTGTCCGCCCTCAGCCGGTGCCTCGGCGGGCGGCTGCCCCGGCTCGGTTGTCGGCGAAGATGGCGGAGGAGGCACCGCCCCCGCGCTGACTACGTCGATGTCGTTATCCGAGACGGGCGGGAAGTTGTGCTGGAAAACGTCGCTGCAATCAGCAACCGCGATGTTTTCAAGCTGCGTGCCATCCGCCAGGCCGGGGTCAACTGCGGCGGTCAGCGTGACCGTGCCCTCGTTCGGCAGCCCGCTCTGAGTGCCCGGCAGGAACGCCCCATTGTTCACCAGTGTGTTCCCGGTGATCTGGTACTCGACGCGCCCCGGCGACGTCTCCGAGCAGGTGCCGATCAGCGGCTCGTTGACCTGGCAACTCACGAAGGTCATGCCGGGGGGCAGGGTGTCGACGATCTCCGGCTCGTTGTCGGGCAGCGGGAGCGCGCCCGCGATCCCGTTGTTGCGGACAACGATGTTGTAGGTCGTTTGCCCCGGTGATGAAACCACATCTACCCCGTCGTCCTTCTCAATGGCGAGTTCGGGCAGGTTGGGCGGCTGAAGGAACACACGGTACCTGCTGACCTGGAACAGGTACTGGTTGTCCGCCTCAACGCAGAGCTGCGCCCGCCACAGGCCGGGCGCCGGGTTGGCGATGGCATCCCCCGCGAAGTCACCCTGTGCCGGGTCGAACGTCTGCATCTGGGTGAAGTCAGGCCGTATATTGGACTGGTCGTCCATTGACAGGACGTTATTCCACGTGGCGTTGCCTGAGCGGGTGCCCTCGATGATGGGTGCGCCCGGGTAGCCGTTCAGACAGTCACCCTGCACACCCGGCGGGAAGTAGCACACGTGCCCCAGACCGTAAGTCTCGGGCCGGTCCATGTCGAAGTTGAAGATGGCCATGTCCTGATCGCCATCGTTCACAAACCAGAAGAAGTCCTGGCAGGCGGTATCGCCCTGCAGGTAGGCAATATCGAAAATGCCGATATCTGCCTGATCGCCCGTCCCGAGCAGCCCATCCGGCCCGAGTTCGGCTTCAAAGCCGACGCCCTCCACGCGAAGCTGCCAGGAGTTGTCGTCGTTGTACCAGCCGACCTCATACGGGTCCACCGCGCCGGTGACGGTTTCCAGCAGGTAGACGCCGCACGTCTCACCCAGCACCGGATCGGCGGGCAGGGTGATGGTGGCGAAGGTAGTCCAGACCTCGCTGAAGGTCATCGGCTCGTAGATCTGCTCGGCGAGGAGCGTGCCGTCAGGCGCGTAGAGCCAGTAGTGCGTGTTGTCGAACCACTGGGGATCCTGCGTGCGGTTGTTCAGGTTGTCAAAAAACTCGTCGCGCACGACAGTGCCCGGCTCGACGCCGGGGTCGAACAGTTCTACGGTGTACTGGAGGTTAGGTTCACACGGGATCACGATCTGCATCTGGTGGCGGCCATTATCACCCGCCCCGGCAACGTCGAAATCTTCTCCCACGCCGACGTCAACCGGGTCGTTGGTGATGTAGTCGCCAAAGGCGAGCACCTGCAGCGGCCCGGTGGTCTGGATAAAAACCGCCTCGCTGGACTCGGGCACGAGGATCTCGGCAAGCACGTTCGGGACGACGGCCAGGGCCAGGCCGAGGATCATCATCAGCATACCGGCGAGGTGGAAGACTCGCCGGCGGCGATGGGGGCGGTCGCTCGATGGCCTGCCTGCGGAGGACTTGCTATGATGCGGTACCATCTTCTTCTCCTTCGCTGTGACGGTAACAATACAAACAAAACCACGTCTGGCCGGGAGCCGGCCCGGAAACAGGTTAGAGTCTCAGCAGGGTCATCTGACGGCGCCGGTTGACCGGCTCGCGCCAGCTTCAACAGCCGAAGGTTGGTTGTTAGGTGTTGCCCGGAAGGAGGAACAGTGAGGAGAGAAGGTAGACTAAACTGTTTGTGTTGGGTCAGGTCGCCATGTGGGCAGTGATGCAACCGAGCTTATACCTGTCATTCTAGTCATGACAGGAAATAGAGTCAACAGAAGAGCGGAGACCGTATCGCCGGTATCCCTCTCCTGGATCGCGACGGCCCAGAGAAGCAGCCCCGCCCGTAAAGCAGCGAGCCCCTCGCCACACGCGAGGGGCTCGACGTGATTCTGCACTTGTAGCGGCGACGGAGGGCCTACGCCTCCGGCAGCCGCGCGGACCAGCGCATCAGCCCCAGCCCGGCGACCATCAGCAGGCCGCCGCCCAGCACCCACTGCCACAGGATGCGCAGCGGAGCGGCAGGAGTCGGCGGCGCGCCCCCGCCGAAGGCGGGCAACTCAGCCGGCAGGATCGTCACGCAGGCTTCGTTGGAGGCCATGCTGCCTGCAAAGGCCTGGTTGCAGGACTGGGCCGGCGGCAGGATCTGCTGCGCGACCGTCTCGGCGGTGATCACCACCTCCTCGCCCGGCTGGATTTCACCGAGGTTGACGGAGAAGCTGCTGCCGCTGACGGCGGGCGTGCCGCGCGAGGATGAAACGCGCACCAGCTCGACGGCGGGCGGGATGGTGTCGGTCACCGTGACGCTGCCGGTGGGGGTATCCGCCGGGTTGGTGACGCGGATGGTCCAGGTGACGGTCTCGCCGATGGCGGCGACCTCAGGCGAGACGAACTTGGCAAGCGCAGGCTGCCCGGCGACAGGCGCGGAAGCAGGCGCAGCAGGCCCGCCGCCCGGATCCCCCGGTACTGCGGTAGGCTGTACCTGCGTCGGATCGGGCGTCACCGTCGGCGTGACGCCTTGCGCCACGACTATGTCGATGTCGTTATCCGAAACCGGCGAGAAGGTGCGGCCCGACGGATCGCTGTATTCGACGGTCACGACATCTTCAAGCTGCGTACCGTCTGCCAGCCCGGGGTCAATCGCGGCGGTGAGCGTCACCGTGGCGGTGTTGGCCCCGCTCCCCGCGCCGGGGAGGAAGATCGGGGCGGGGAAGCCCTGATAGCCGGTGATCTGGTACTCGACGCGCCCCGGCGATGTCTCCGAGCACGTGCCGATCAGCGGCGCGTTGACCTGGCAACTCACAAAGGTCATGCCGGCGGGCAGGATGTCGACGATCTCCGGCGCGTTGCCGGGCAGGATCGCCGCGTCACCCTGGCCGATGTTGGTGATCGTGATGGTGTAGGTCGTCTGGCCCGGCGAGGTCACAACGTCCACGCCGTCATCCTTGGTGACGACGAGCTGCGGCACGGGCTGCGGGAGCTGCGGCGGCTGTACGAACAGCATGGCGTTCACATGGAAGGAGAACTGGCTGTCCGTGCCGGGGCAGAGCTGCGCGCGCCATACGCCGGGCGCGGGGTTCGCAATGGCGTCGCCGGTGAAGTCACCCTGAGTCGGGTCGAACTTCTGCATCTGATCGAACGTCGGGCGCCCGACGCTCTGGCTGGCAAAATCCGGCGTGTCGTTCCACGAGCCGCTGCCGGACACCGTGCCCAGAATGACCGGTGGGCCAGGGTAGCCGTTCGTGCAGTCACCCTGCACGCCGGGCGGGAAGTAGCAGATCAGCCCGATGCCGTCTACCTCCCGATCAACAAAGTCGAAGTTCTGCATGACCAGGTTCTGCGAGCCCTGCTCGACCACCCAGTACAGGTCGGCGCAGAGATTGTCGTCGATGACGTGGTAGGACAGGTTGCCCAGCCCCACGGCGGCTTCATCGCCCGTGCCCGGCTGCCCGTCCGGCCCAAGCTCCGCCTCGAAGCCGACGCCGTTCAGGCGCAGTTCCCAGGCGTTATCGTCGTTGTACAGCCCGATCTCGTACGGGTCGATAGCACCGGTCCGTGCCTCCACGACGTAGTTGCCGCAGGTCTGGCCCGGCTGCGGGTTGGCGCCCACCGAGATCGTCGCGAACAGCGTCCATGCGTCGTTCGAGGTGCCCGGATCGAACACCGTCTCCTGCAGGACGGAGCCGTTCGGGGCGAGCAGCCGGAACATGGTGCGGTCGAACCACTGCGGGTCTGTCGTGTTGTTGAACTGGTCGTCGCGCATCTCGTCCGGCGTTACACCCGGGTCAATAGCGGGGTCGAACAACTCGACGGTGTACTGGACATTAGGCACGCAGGGGATGATGAGGAACAGCCGGTGCGGGCTGTTATCGCCGAACCCTGCCGGGTCGCGAGACGATCCACCGGTTACCGAGACAGGGTCGTTGGTCGTGTAGTCGCCTGAGTCCAGTTCAGCCAGCGGGCCGGTCGTCTGGAAGTAGAGGTTCATCGTGCCGTTCGGGACGACGATGGCGGCGAGAGCGTTCGGAACGATGGCGAGGGCAAGCCCAAGAACCATCATCAGAATGCCAGCCGCGTTCAACAACCATCGGCGGTTGGGGGATCGTCCTCGGTCGTTCGGACGATGTTCGGGCTGGGTCGTGCGGTAGCGGGGCATTTTAGTCTCCTCCATGATAACGATAAAACACGAGGAATGATACAGTGAGCCGGTGCGTGCCGTCCGGGAGAACGGTTCGCTGCCTACCTGTGTCCTGCCTTAGACTATGGTTACCTAATACATCTAAAATAGGCGCCAGCTCCACTTGCTGGGGACAAGCAGTTATCGGTTGCCCGGTCTGTTAAGGTGGTTGGGAAGTGTTTGAAGGGATGGTAAGGGTACGGGCACGCCGGCTATAAGAAAAAAGTACCACTACAGACATTCTAGTCACGAGGGCGGCTGGAGTCAACTAACTGGCTGAGGGCCGGTAGGCTGACCTGGCTCGGACAACAAACGGGGACCGCACAGGCGATCCCCGTTGTGATTCCGGCTGGTGGCCTGCCCGCGTAATCAGGGGCCAGCATCAGCGAGGGAAGGGCGCGGTTACATCCTGAACAGGTCGCCCAGAACCATCACGCCCGATACGACAACCAGCAGCAGCGACGCTTCGAGAAGCGCCGGGCTGAGGCCGTGCGGGTTGCGGAACAGATAGAATAATGCAGCGACGCTCACCAGCAGGGTGAGCCCCTCACCTAACGATACTCGACGCACCATGTTAGAGTTGCTACCTGTACATCTCGTCCACGTCCTCCCACTGTAGCACGGATTCGCCGGGGCGAGCCTAAATATTTCCCAAATATTGGCCCTGCCGGGCCGCTTGCCGCCCTTCAGGGTATGTGGATAAAAATTCATAAAGAATTCACACACCTGCTCCGCGAAGTGTTGTATAGTCGCTCTAAGGGATAGATGCGCTGGTATAGGCCCCGATGCTGGGACTGGCATTATTCCGGGGCGGGCCGCAATTTTATTTCCAGTCTCAGCCCCCCACCTTCTTTCAGCACGCATTATTTTGCTGACGCCGACGCGAGCGGTCACCGGCGCACGTCCCGACGGATTGGCTCGCGGCGCTCCGCGACCGCACATGCCCGGCAAGTACGCCGGGCGTTTTTTGTCCAACAAATGTACAGGCCCGGTCATAGCGACCGGGCCTGTATTTGATCTACCGGGTAGACGGGCTACTCGGGGATGATAGCCGCGTCATACAGCGGGCCATCGTCCACAGGCGCACCGTTCGGGCCCTGGTTGAGCGGTACGCCGACGAGCACCACGCCGCTGCAGCTCCCGCCCTGGCCATCCGTGGCGGTGAAGCTGACATGGTACACGCGCCCGTTGCCATTACCCGCGCGCTCGGCGCGCAGTTCAACCACCGATGTGCCGATGCCCTGGGCGTCGGGCGCGAAGTTACCGCTGCCCGGGCCGAGAACCGGCTCATCCTGGAAGACACTGGTGATGGTAATGGTCACCGGGTCGCCGTCGGGGTCTGTCACACCGAGGATCTCGACCGGCACGAACTGGTGGTTCGCGGGCCAGAGCGACGCGACGCTGGGCATCGCGCCCGTGCAGACCGGCGGCGCGTTTGTCGGGAAGGACAGCCCGACGATCACCGGGTCATGGTCGGAGGAGCGGAACTCGTTCGGCTCGAAGAGCGCATCCTGCGGGTCCTTCTTGAAGGTCATGTCATAGTCGATGATGTCCGGCTCGTCGGTGTTGATGTGCCACGCCATCGCGCCGGTCACGAAGGGCAGGATGGGCTGGCTCGCCAGGGCGTAGTCCAGATAGCCAAGCTGGCCGTCGAAGACGTACGTGTAGGCGAACTCGCCCTCGAACTCGAACAGCAGGTCGGTGTAGTCGTCACCCGTGCCGAGCGTGTCGTCCGCACCCGCGCGAATGGCGTCGATCGGGTCTTCCTTATCGTAGGCGTTGAGGTCGCCGATGATCAGGTAGTTGCCGCTCGTGTCCCCGGTCGGGTTGGTCGCCAGCCAGTCGACGAGCGCCCGCGCACCCAGCGTGCGGGTGAGGTTGCAGTTGCCCTGCACCGGGTCGTCATCGCCGGGGCCGCACGCCGAGCCCTTCGACTTCAGGTGGTTGACGACCACCGTGAAGGTCGCACCGCTGGCGGCGTCGGCGAAGGTCTGCGCGACCGCCGGGCGGCTCTTCTGCTCGCCCGTGCCCAGCGGGTCCGTGAAGGACGGGTCGTCGAGGATTGCGACGCCGCCCACCGGCGTCACCGCGCCCGGCTTGTAGATGATGCCGACCGTGATCTCGTCCGTGCCGACCACGCCTGTATCGATATAGGCGTAGGTGCCCGCGCCGACCGCCGCGTTGAGCGCATCGACGAGGTTGGCGATGGCCGTGACGTTGTTCTCGATCTCCATCACGCCTACGACCTCGGCGTCAATCGCCGCCAGCGCGGCGACGATCTTGGCCTGCTGGCGCTGGAACTCCTCGGGGGTGTCCGCGCCACGGCTACCGAGCGTCGTGAAGTAGTTGAGCACGTTGAAGGCTGCTACCTGCAGGTCGCCGCCGACATCACCCGGCGCGCCGGGGCGCGGGTTCTGCGGGATGTAGTTCGCGCCTGCCGTCGGCTGGATGCGGTACAGGTCGAAGCGGAAGTCGAGCACGCCCGTCAGCCCCTGCACGATGTCGCCGCCCCGGAAGCTGTTGTCCAGCGCGAACACCGCGCCGTTGGGGTGGATCGCCGGGTCGGGGTTCTCCTCGGAGCGCCCATCGTCAAGCGTGATGCACACGCTCGCGTTGTGCGCCGCTATCGCGTCAGCTTCCGGCGAGCCGGGCTCGGCGACCGCCGTCGGCTGGAACAGCCGCTCGGTGCAGACGAGGATCTCGCCGAAGCGGTCATAGTTGAAGTACTCGGAGATGACCAACTCCTGCGGGAACGTCACCAGCATGCCCTCGTAGCGCTCGAAGATGCTGGTATCGACCGTGGGGACCGGCACCGGGTCCGGCAGCGGGCCGCCCGTCGAGCAGATCTCCATGGCGGTGACGTTGGTCAGTTCGGTCATGCCGAAGAACTCTTGCACCGTGCCGGTCACACGCACGACATCGCCGGGGTTGACGTCAGCCACGCCCGGTGCAAAGACGAAGATGCCGTCTGAGGTTTCTTCATTGCCGTCGGCGTCCTCCGGCTCTTCCTGCAGGTAGAAGCCGTCGAGGTCGCTGTTGAACGGGTCGCCGTCAGCCTCCTGGAAGTCGCCCACCACGATGCCCTCGATGGTGTGCTGTTGGCCCACAAACGGGCTGCTCGGGCCTGCGCCCTGGATCTCGTGGATCAGGGTGGCGGGGTCTCCGCAGGTGAGGGGCGGGGGAGGCGGCTCATCCTCGCAGGCGTTGGCCGCGCCGGGGGTGTCGTCGCCACCGTTGAAGTTGCCGATGCGCCAGCCGTCCTCACACTTGAAGACGTGGCCGGGGACGTTGCTGCCATCCGGCCCGACGGTCGTGTCACAGTAGGTCAGCTCGCTCGCGGCGGCGGTCAGCAGGGCGACGCACTCGACCACCTCTGACCAGGGAGTCACGTCAAGTACACCGTCGTCATCGGTGTCCAGGTCGGCGCCATCGCTGCCCGTGAAGTCGCGGACGAGCATGTGTGTCACGTTGTCGCTGTTCTCAAAGTTAAGGTTGGTCACCATGTCCGCCGTGCCGAACGTGAAGGTGCTCTCGGCGGCGACGAAGAAGCCGCTCGCCGGGATGACCTGGCCGGACAGGTTGACCACCACTTCGATCACGCCGCTGCCCTGTGCCGCCGTTCCATCGCCGATGACGATGTACGTCAGGCCGTCGAGGACCTCACCCGGCTCGCCGGTCAGCTCGAAGTACTCGTCGTTGTCCGTCGAGGGCTGGTCAATGCGGATCTCGCTCAGTGCGGCGACCGCCGGTTCGGTGGGTGGCTCGTCGTCGCAGGGGTTGGGAGCGCCCGGTGTGCCGTCAGGCGTGTCGAAGTTGAGCAGGTTGCCGTCGAACGTGCCGCCGGGGCCGTTCGGGCAGCGGAAGGTGCCGGAGGGCAGGAAGGTGCCGTCCGGGCCGAACACGACATCGGCGTAGGCGACATCGCCCGCGCCGCCGTCGGTGATTGTGATGCCGTCCACCACGCTCGTCCACGGGGTTGTGTCGAGCGTGCCGTCGTTGTCGACGTCCAGATCATCGTTCTGAGCGCCGGTGAAGTCCGTGACGAGCAGGTAGCTGGTGGTGCTGTTCTCGAAGGTGTCGTTCGGGAAGCCGAAGTCGGGAGTGATGCCGTAGGCAGCGGCACCTGCCGGGCTTGCACCCACCCAGTAGCCGTCATCGGGGATGGTCTGCCCGGCCAGCGACAGGGCGCGGTCGATGGTGCCCATCGCTGTGCCAGCGTCGGATTCGATGACGAGAAGGGTCAGGGAACTGAGATCGGTGCCGGGCGTGCCGGCCAGTTCGATGAACTCCCAGTCCACGCTGGCGGTGCTTACCTGAATCTCGTTGATGACAACGTTCTCCACCTGCGCCGCACGGGCGGCGGGTGGAGCTGCAACAAGCACCAAGAGCAGTGCGGCCAGCATCAGCACGATCTGTGCGGGCCTTCGCTCTTTAAGGCTAGCTTGCATGAACCGATTTCCTCCTGTAGGCCTTCATGATAAGGTACAAGACCTTGCTATGCTCACTTCGCTGTTGTTGTCTTCCGAGGATCGATCACTCCTGTGTGGTACTGTTAGTACCGACTTCGATGGGCCACCTCCTGTTTAAACCCAATGTCAAGTAGGGAAAATACCTATATTGTCATTCTAGTATGAATTGTGAATTGCGGGAAGTGAGCGCGGCCCCGCACGCGCAGGAGGGTGGACCATCGTACCATGCGGGTGCTACTGTCCGTTAGGATAAGCAACACCGCGAATGAAATTCGGGGCTCCTCGGTGCGAGACAAGCAGCGGGGACAATATCGCTGCGACTGAACGTCGCGGCTACCGTTTTGGACACCGATTCACCCTCCTTGCGATGCGGGTGGGGGTGGGGTTCCTTCTCGGATGATACCACCTCCCCGGCTCGATACACTCAGGGCGCAACGACAGGCAGCGATAGGGCAGTGGGAGGGAGCAACCATGCAGCAGGCGCGATTATCGCCACTCTTTGGCGTGAGTATTAGCCCCGCGACTGACAGCGTATCTGAGGCGTTCGAGCGGGCCCGGCTGGCGGACCAGCTCGGGCTGGACCTCATCACCAGTATGGACCACCCGTATAACGCCCGGCTGGTCGATACGTGGACGTTGCTCACGGCCCTCGCGACCGTCACGCGGCGGGTCCACGTTGCCACAAACGTAGCGAACCTGCCGCTGCGCCCGCCCGCGATGCTTGCCAAGCAGGCCGCGACGCTCGACGTGCTGAGCGGCGGACGCGTTGTGCTGGGGCTGGGCGCGGGCGCGTACTGGCAGGGCATCCGCGCGATGGGTGGGCCGATCCGCTCCGGCAGCGAGGCGTACCGCGCCTTCCGCGATGCGCTGTACATCATCCGGGGCATGTGGGAGAACGCAGGCGGCTCGTTCAGCTATGAGGGTGATGTGTACCAGGTGCGGGGCGTGCGCCCTGGCCCGGCCCCGGCACACCGCATCCCCATCTGGGTCGGCGCATCCGGCCCCAGCATGCTGCGGCTCACCGGGCGGATGGCCGACGGCGTGATTGTGTCCAACACATACCATCCGCCGGAGCATTTGCTGGAGATCAACCGGCTGATCGATGAGGGCGCGGCGGTGGCAAGCCGCCAGCCCGGCGAGATCCGGCGAGCCTACAACATCATGGGCAGCATTGCGCTGACGCCCGCCATGCAGGCGAGCCAGACGGAGGAGGGCCTGCACGGCTCCGTCTGGTTCTGGATCGACGAACTGACCCGGCTCTACGAGATGTACGGGCAGGATGTCTTCATCTTCTGGCCCACCGGTGAGAACCCGCACGCGCAGATCCAGGCGTTTGCCAACGAGGTCGTCCCGGCGGTGCGGCGGCAGGTGTCGTCACCACACCGCATGGGCGCGGAGTAGCGCCCCTCTCCACCCGGAGCGAGCCGGTCACCTGTCGCGGCAGTGCGGGTTGCTCGCGCCTGCCGGACCCTCGCAGACGTGAGGGGGCACAGCGCCGTCACAGCCGCCTTCCGGGCAGGCGTTCGTCGGCTCGCCGGGCGGATCGGTTGGTGGATCAGCCGGCGGCTGATTGGTTGGTGGCGGATCCGCCGGTGGTGGGCCCGGTGGCGGATCGCCCGGCGGCGGATCGCCCGGCGGCGGGTTGCTCGGCGGTGGGTCTCTCGGCGGTGGGTTGCCCGGTGGCGGATCGTTTGGCGGGCCAATGCCTGCTCCTGGCGCAGGGGGCGGCTGGGCCGGGCCTGTATCGGACGCGTCCGGCGGGTTGTTGGGTGTCGGCGTTGCAGGCTGGTTGACCGGCTGCGCCCTCGCCGCAGGCGGGAAGAACGCACTCGCTGGCGGCCTGGTGGGCAGCGGTGAGGGTCGTGGGGTCGGCGAGATGAACGGCGCGCCAATCAGCGGGCCGGGCTGCCTGGTACCCTCCGGCGTGGGCGTTGCCCCGGCGAGCGTTGGCGTGGGGCTTGTTGCCTCGGCGACCGGCGGCGCGGTCGGCTCAAGGTCCGGCTGTGGCTCCACGTTGAGCGGCTCGCCAATCCGGACTGTCAACTGATAACCGGCGGGAACGGTAGCGCCCTGGCCATCGCTGCCAGTAACCCACACCAGACCCTCTTCGACAGCGACCTCGGTGGTGTTGTCGTCGATCACGCGCACGCTGAACACCGTGCCGCGCACGGATGTGGTCGAGGATGGCGTGCTGATCGTAAAGGCGTCGTCTGCCTCGATGAGCTGGTACACCCGGCTGAAAGCCTGCCCGGCAAACAGGAACAGCCGCACCCGGAGGCTGCCGGGGGTATCGGACAGTTCGACGATGTGGAGCAGCGCCTCTTCGGAGAGTTCGACCGTGCTACCGTCGCGCAGGCGGAGCGTGGCGGTGGCGCCCTCGCCAAGCTGGACGCTGTCGCCCGCGCTCAACGCGAGCGTCTGCCCGGCGGCGACGGCCTGGGGCGGTGTGGCTGCCAGCACGGCCAGGAGCGTATCCTTGCCATACTCGACGACCGCCTCGCCTTCCGACACGATGAGCGTGGCTTCGGTCACGTTGGGGCGGCTGAAGGCGAACACACCCAGAAACAGGATGATGGCCGTCGCGCCTCCCAGGACCCATAGCCTTTTGAACATACCACTACAACCCGGTTCGAACTAGGCGTACTTACATGCCGCTCAGTGCCCGGCTTTGCTTTTCCATCTTAGCGTGAGTTGGCCTCGCCTGTCCAGAGGTATGGTGTATGTTCGGTTTGCCGAAGGCAGCCGCCCATCGCACTCTGGTAATGGTGTAGTATCGAGCCTATAATAACTTCTATCAGGCTCATCCCCACCGACCCGCACCCGAACCATCCTGCCTCACCCCTGCCGCATACTGCTGATACCGCTCAGCCGCCGAGAGAGGTCCATGCTGTCAGAACTCCTCAGTCAAGTCCCGTTGTTCGCCAGTTTTGATGAGGGCGACCTCCAGCAGATTTGCTCCATCGTCGAGGAGCAGACGCTGCCTGCTGGCGCGGAGCTGTTCAAACAGGGCGACCCCGGAGACTGTGCGTACATTGTTGCCGAGGGCGAGGTCGAGGTCGTCCAGCAGACGCGCGGAGGCGCATTGCTGCTTGCGGTGCAGGGGCCCGGCACTGTGATCGGCGAGATGTCGCTGCTGGATCGCGCCCCGCGCATGGCGGGCGTCCGCGCCCGCACCGATACGCGTCTGGTGGTCATCAGCCAGCCGCAGTTTGAGCGCCTGCTGTATGCCAGCCCATCCGCAGCCCGCGCCATGCTGCGTACCGTTCTCCGGCGGTGGCGGCAGAACAAGGCGCTGCTCCAGCACTCCGAGCGGATGAGGCAGCTTACCACGCTGGTGGCGGGCATTGCGCACGAGTTGAACAACCCCGCAGCGGCGATCAAACGCGGCGCGGAGCTTCTCTCGGCGCTAGTGGCGGACTTCGAGCGGCTGAGCGGGGAGATCGCCGCGCTCAGCCTGAGCCGCGAGCAGCGCCGCATTCTGAGAGAAGCCGGGCGCCTGCCGCCATCCGGCCAGCCCGCACCGGCCTGGAGCGGGCTGGGGGACGATCTGGAGGCGCGTCTGGAAGCGCGGGGTGTGAGCGAGGCGTGGCGTCTTGCGCCGGACCTGGCCGACCTGGGCTACGACGCCGCGCGCCTCGCGCCGCTGCTCGACGCGTTCGAGGGGTATGAACTGGACGTGGCGCTTGAGTGGCTGCGGACGCTGGCGATGGCCCAGAGCCTGCTGAGGGAGATCGGACAGGGGGCGGAGCATATCGCGGAGATCGTCGGTGCGCTCAGAACTCACGCCTACCTGGACCGGGGCGAGATTCAGCGGGTGGATGTCAACGCGGCTCTGGAGGACACGCTGCGCCTGATGCAGGATCAGCTTGCCGGGGTTGCCATCCGGCGTGAGTATGACCCGGCCCTGCCACAGCTTGAGGCGTACGGCAGCGAGCTTAACCGGGTATGGCTGAACCTTCTGGACAACGCGGCGGATGCGCTGCAGGGGCGGGGCACGCTGACGATCCGCACCCGACGCACGGAGCAGGGCGTCATGGTCGAGGTGGAGGACGACGGGCCGGGTATCCCGCAGGACATCCAGCCGCGGCTGTTCGAGCCGTTCTTCACGACGAAACCGCCGGGCAAAGGGGCCGGGCTGGGCTTACACGCCAGCTACTACATTGTCGTGTTGAAGCACGGTGGCGATATCCAGGTGGAATCCGAACGAGGCCGGACGGTCGCCCGCGTCTCGCTGCCGCTGTCGGTGTCCGCATAGGGGCGGGGTACGCGCGAATAAGGAGTTTGCATGGGGCGTGCGGCGCTGGCGGCATGCCCCGGTTGTTCGGTCTGTCGGCGTTAGCCCGTTAGCCGACGATGGGGTTCAGCACGCGCAGGGGTAGCCACGTACGGAAGCGGAACCAGGTCGTTGAGCGGAAGCTGGCCTGTCGCCGGGTGCTCTCCATCGCCAGCTCGCCGATCTCGTCCATAATGCTCTGCGCCGCGTTGCGCACGTACTCCCAGTCGTTAATGTCGCCGTCCAGGTAGATAGGCTCCCCAACGGTAATCGAGTAGGGGCCGTTCAGATACCAGCGTGCATCGTCCGTGAGGTCGCCAAGGGTCGTCTTGACGATGCGCAGGCGCGTACGGTCCAGCGCGACGCCAACCGGGATGATCGGCGCGCCGGTGAGCAGTGCAAGCCGCGCGACGCCGGTCCGCGCCGGGCACAGGCCGCCTTCCGCCGGGCTGAGCGAACCCTCGGGGAAGATGCCGATGGTGCGGCCCTGCTTGAGCAGTTCGACGGCCTGATTAAACGCGAGACGTGCGTTGGACTTGTCGACTTCGACGTGCCCGGCGGCCCGCAGGTAACGGCCAAACAGCGGCGCGTTGAAGGCGATCCGGCTGATTAGAATGCTGATCTGTTCCGGGGTGATGGTGAGCAGGTAGAAGGGGTCAGTGGTACTGGGGTGGTTAACAGCGAAAATCTTCGGCCCTGGCGGTAGTGGTGCGTTCCGGACAATGTCCCGATGCAGCATCCAAGACGAGAACAGGCGAAGAATGGCAACTCCTAGCCAGTATACAAGCTTTTGAAACAAAATTAGTCCTCTTTCATCATCTAACAGGCTTGCGCTGGGCAGCCCGCAAAGGTTGTGTCCCACTTAGGGGCCTGGCAGCGCCAACTTGAGTGGCCCTCCGCCTGACATCATCTGGAACACCTCACGGCACCAAACGTTATGGTGTTTTTTGATGATAACAGACATTCTACAACAATCCCACATTTCTTTCGCCCTGCTAACGTACGAAATCATCTCAGACTTTTGACGGTACGGTATGGTGAGGACACAGGACTGGCCTTGCAGTGCAGGGCGCATGATCGCTAACATAAAAAGCATGGAATGACTGGAAACCATTAAACAGGTGTAGTGGTAGGAGAGAAACCCGTGCTATCAAGCAGCCGAAAAATCCTTCTCGTGTTAGTGCTGCTCGCGATGCTGGTTGGGTCAGCCTTCACGACCGTCAGCCCGGCGCGTGCGGCGGCTGACGCGCAGCAGGACGACGGGCGCATCACGGTCCTGCTGCTCGGCGCGGATACCCGCCCGCGCTACCGCACCGAGCGCCCGCGTACCGACAGCATCATGCTGCTGATGGTGGACCCGCAGCAGCAGACGGGCGGCGTGCTCTCCATCCCCCGTGACCTGTACGTGGAGATCCCCGGCTGGGGCTTCTCCGACCGCATCAACGCCGCCTACCGGCTGGGGGGTGGCGAGCTGGCGATGAAAACCGTCGAGCATAACTTCGGCATTCAGGTGGATTACTACGTGCTGGTGGAGTTTGACGGCTTCACCACGCTGATCGATGAGATCGGCGGGCTGGATGTCTACGTGCCGCGCCGGATCCATGACCCTCTCTACCCTGGTATGAACGGCGGCTTCGACCCGTTCACCATCGAGCAGGGGGTGCAGCACATGGACGGCGAGACCGCGCTGAAGTACGTCCGCACCCGCTATACCGACAGCGACTTCGGGCGGCTGCAGCGCCAGCAGGATGTGCTGTTTGCGCTGCGTGACAAGGTGCTGAGCCTTAACATGCTGCCCACGCTCATCGCAAAAGCGCCCTCGCTGTATGCTACAATTGGCAACAGCATTCGCACGAACATGGGGCTGGGTGAGATGATCGCGGCGGCACAGGCCGCGTACGGCATCCCCCGTGAGAATATCCGCTCCGCGACCATCGACCGCAGCCATACGACGCCGTTCGTGACGACGCAGGGAGCAGACGTGCTGCTGCCGGATGAGGAGAAGATCAACGCACTCGTCGCAGAGGTATTCTGGTTGAGCGAGGAGTAGGCTGCTGCCGGCTGTACGCTCATCCAGCCGCCTGAGCAGCGTGCCGCTGCTCCATGTCGAGTATGTCTTAGTGTGGTTGGGGCAACACTGCGCGCCATTCGCTCTCCTGCCTGCCATGAGACCTTCGCGTCGCCGGGCAGGCGGAGAGCGTACACCCCGCCGTCCCATCCCGACACAATCGCCTTGAAACGATTGGTATAACGCAGCACGTTGCCGCAGCGGCACGTGAGGGGTAAAGTGTAAATGTGTGAGGTCGTCCGGGGGCAAGCAGATGCTGCGACGCGTCGCAGCATCGTGCTAAATGGCGGCCAGAGAGGAGAATTCAATGGAGAGTCAAGGGCGTGAACCGCCCCGTGACGACCGGCTTGAGGCGGCATTCCGACCGCGCCTGCCCGAACTGCTCATCCACCTGCGCGAGCGGGCTGGATGGTCCCAGGTTGAGCTGGCAGAACGGGTCGGCGTGGATCAGAGCCTGATCAGCCGGATCGAAACGGGCACCACCAAACGTCCGCAGCGCCGCACGCTGATGCGCATCGCGGATGCCTTCAAGGAGGCCGGTATCCAGGTGGAGGTGTCGCAGCTTGAGGACGCCGCCGACGCCTCGGTGCCGGTTGGGGCTTACGGTATGGACGATCGGCTGGTGCGCATCTACGAGCGAGTGAGCACGTACCCGCCGGAAGTTCAGGATGCGTTCTACGATGCGCTCTACGCCGCCTTCCGGCTGATGGAGAGCGCGCATTCGGCTGGACGCTATGAGACGCGCTGAGGGCTGAGCGCGGCCACACAGCGCAACTGGCTGTGTCTGACCGCTTTGCCGTGTGTTTCCCACGCTGACCGCCGGTCGAGCCTTACAATAGGGCGGTCAGCACGCCTTCCCACGCCTGCCGCAGTGCCTCGTTGACCGGACAACCCGGCGCGAACAGGGTGACAGGCAGTACCTTTACTATTGCCTCCACGACGATTGAATCGAACGGGCTGTGCGCGCTCACCGGGAGATCATTCGTGTGGCAGTCGTTTTCGGCTGCCTGGTGGCGGGGGAGGTATTGCGCCTCGTCATAAGTGCAAGCTACTTGCCAATGTTAAAGAAAAGAGCACTTAATTGCGGAATTCTGTGTTGAATGTAACACAAGTGAACAGCCAGACATGAGATTATACGACAAAAGTCGTTGGCCTCGACGCTTATTTTTAGAAACTGCCCCTCACCCACCCAACTCCGCCTGAATCCGCTCCACTGTCTCACGCGGCACGGCGACCCGGTGGCTCGACTCGTACAGCGCCTTGAAGATGCCGACCCACTGCCGATGCTGCCGGTCCTTTGGCTTCGCGTTGAACAGCGCCGGGCTGCCCACGACGATCCGTTTGAAGCGCGGGCGCGTGATGGCGACGTTCAGCCGGTTGGGCATGAAATAGAAGTCCGCGCGGCTGGCTGCGTGTGCCGGGTCGCTTGTCGTCAGCGATAGGATGATCAGGTCGCGTTCCTGCCCTTGGATGCGCTCGACGGTGTCCACGACGATCTCGTCCACGGTGGCGCGGTCCCCGTTGAGCGCGCGCCACAGCAGGCTGCGGATCAGCCGCCCCTGCGCCCGGTAGGGCGCCACCACCGCCACCTCGGCGGGCGGGACGCCGCAGCGCAGCGCCTCCCGCACGAGCGCCGCCACCACAAGCGCCTCCTCCGGCGAGGCCATGCCGTGCCCGGCGTGCGGCACCTCCGCAAAGACGCTCGGCTGGTCAGGGTCGAGCACGTCCGCCAGCAGTGCGGGCCTTGAGTGCAGCCGCAGTTTGCCGTGCCGGTTTGTGCCGCCAGTGCGCAGCCTCCCTCCGTAGAACATGCGGCTGGGGAAGTCGTTGATGCCGTCGTTCATGCGGTAGGTGGTGTCGAGCATGGTGCTCGGCGTGACGTCGAAGAGCAGCTCAAACGCAGACTTCGCCACCCAGTTCGGGTTGTGCTCCGCCACGATCACCGGCGGCATCTGCTGGTGGTCGCCGATGAAGATCGTCTTGCGCGCCGCCATCATCCCCGCGAAGGCCAGCGGGAGCGTCATCTGCCCAGCCTCATCGAAGATCACCGTGTCGAATGGCACGTCCTTCAGCCGCCCCGTGCGGACCGCGAAGCACGTCCCGCCGATGATCACGCCCCGCGCCCGCACGGGCAGGCCGATTTTCTCGTACCGCTCAAAGTTGGGCACGTTGCCGAGGTCGTCGGCATGGTAGCTCTGCCCGACCTTGAACACATACGGGTAACCGGTCGTATCGGCGATCTTGCGCAGGGCGTTGTTGATGGCGCGGTGGGTAAACGCGGTGATCAGCACGCGCTGCCCACGCTGAGCCAGCGCAACCGCCAGATGCGCCAGCAGCCATGTCTTGCCCGTGCCCGGCGGCCCCTGTACGAGATAATGGTTCTGCGCGGCGAAGGCACTGGCGAACGCCTCGACCTGGCTGGGGTTCATGCCGAGCTGCGCGGCGTGCGCCTCCGCCTGCCGGAAAAGCTGCGGGTCGATGCCGGGGTCGAGCCGCCCGCCGAACGTGTCGAAGATGCGCTGGCGGTGCTCGGAGCGCTCCAGCTCTTCGAGCGTCTCAAGCTGGACGCGGCGCACATCCACCTTGTCGCGGTCCAGCACCCACTCGGCACTGGCGGGCAGCCCGGCGAAGGTCTGGCGGAAGCCGGGGGTCAGCACCAGCGTATGATCCTGTTCCTCCTCCAGAACGCAGCCTACAGACGGCGCCTCGAACGGGTTGCCGAGGTTCAGGCGGAGCTGATCGCCGGGCCGGAACTTCGATGCGTTCTGCTCGAAGGCGAGCACGGCCCGGTTCGGCGTGATCTCTCGCACGCGCAGCCCGGCAATCGCCTCGGCCTCCTGCACGCGCACGCCGACCGGCTGCCGCCACAGGTCCAGCACCTGCCGGACCTGCGTTTCGGCCTCCCTGTTGATGAAGTCCACGAGGTGCTGGAGGGTCCGGGACACCTTCGCGTCGAAGGACGGTTTCTGTGCGGGCTTCAGCAGCTTATCAAATAGAGACTGCATCAAGGGGTTTCTCCTGACCGGTAATGAAGACAGGGCAGCGGGACAGCAGGCATCAGCGCGGGGGTGCGAAGGCTGCCGCGCCGTACGTGCTCTGAACCGTAACGGGCTGGTCGAGGTCGCCGTAGCGCTCGCGCAGCAGGCCGGTGAGGAGTTCTGCCGCCTCGGCGATCTGCTCGTCGGTAGCGTGCCACGTCCACGAGTGCGTGCGCCCGGTGATGTACGTGATGAGCCGTCGCGGTATGAACTGCTGCGGATAGGTGTACTCGTCCTGGCCCAGCTTGCGCCAGCCTGTGGCGAGCAGGTGGGCCTCAAGCTCCTCCCGATCCCGGATGCCGACGCGGTGCTCGACGCCCACGCGCTCGCGCACCTCGCGCCACAGGTCGCCGTACCTCGCGCCGCCCCAGGCGGATATAAGCCGTCCATCCGGGCGCAGGACCCGCGCGATCTCGTTCACGACGGTGCGCCAGTCGCGGATCAAATGGAAGACGTGCACGGCGATGGTGGCGTGGAAGGTCGCGGCGGGGTAGGGGAGGCGGCACGCGTCACCTTGCACGAGAAACACACGCTCATCCTGCTGCTTGCTGCGCAGCCGCTCCATCATGGGGCGGGAGAGGTCCAGCCCGTAGATGGCGCCGGCATGCGCGGCGAGCGGCAGCGCGATGCGGCCCGTCCCCACGCCGACCTCGAGCACGCGGCTGGAGCCGTCGAGCGCGCCGAGGCGGGCCAGCAGCAGGGCGACATCGCGCTCGACGCCGGGCGGGAAGCCGCGCGTCTGGTCGTAGTAGTCGACGGCCCGGTCGAACGGGATGGAATCGTATGCTGCCATGGAGTGCTCCGTGAGTTTCAGGGTGTGCCTGTTTGAAACTATAGCGGTTCGGGGCGGGAGGGCAAGTTGGGGGAGGGGGGAGCTACGCTGAATCAAAAACCGCCGATGCAGCGCATCGGCGGTTTTGCATGCCCCCTACGGGACTCGAACCCGTGTTTCGGCCTTGAGAGGGCCGCGTCCTAGGCCGCTAGACGAAGGGGGCGGCTCAACGACGAAAATTGTACCGTATGCCCCCGGCGTCGTCAAATCTTTTTGCCTGTTGATCTTGCTTCTTATGGCGTTCTGAGAGTCGCCTCCCCGGCGGCGATCCGGTGGCGCTGACCGGCATCATCTCGCAGCCACAGCGCCCCCTGCGGCGTGATGTCCTCCGCTGTGCCCTCGACCACCCCGCCGGGCGTCTCGACGCGCACGCGCTGCCCCAGCGTCACGCAGCGCGCCCGCCACGCGCCGAGCAGCGCCTCCCCGGCCAGCGCCCGGTTCCACGCGTTCAGCCGCGCCATGATCGCCGCCAGCAGCGCGGCGCGGTCCACGTCCTGCCCGGTTGCGGCGCGCAGACTGGTCGCCGTCTCGCGGAGCGGGTCGCCAGGCGCGAACACCTGGCTGACGTTCAGCCCCAGCCCGACGATCACCCAGGCCGCCCGCTCGCCCATGATGGCGCTCTCCGGCAGGATGCCCGCCAGCTTCTTCCCGCCGATCTGCAGGTCGTTCGGCCACTTGACATCGACCCGGTAGCCGGTCGCCGCCTCGCACGCCTCCGCCGCCGCCAGCCCGCAGGCCATCACCAGCCGGTAGATGTCGCTCGCGGGCAGGTCGGGGCGGAACAGCACGCTGAACAGCAGGCTCGACCCCGGCGGCGCTTCCCAGCGGCGACCCATCCGCCCGCGCCCCGCCGTCTGCTCGTCCGCCACGACGAGCGTGCCCTCGGGGGCGTCGTCTGCCGCCAGTTCTTTCAGGACGTCGTTTGTGCTGCCGGTCGACGCGTAGAAGTGCAGGTCCGCGCCGAACGGCCCGGCATCGACCTCGTGCAGCGCCGCGCGGATGCGTTCGGCGGAGAGCGGCGTCATGCCCCCGCCTCCCGGTTCAGCGGCGCGCTCATGTACAGCTCGCCCAGCTCGAACCCGAAGCGGCGGTAGTACGCCCGCGTCCCCACGGCGGCGATCACCGCGATGCGCTCGAAGCCCGCTGCCCGCGCCGCGTCGAAGGCGTGCCTGATCAGCGTGCTGCCGATGCCCTGATGCTGCGCCCGCCCGTTGCCGTCGGCGTCCAGCGGGACGGTTGGCCCGTACACCTGCACCTGCCGGATGATGGCCTGCCCGTCGATCTCCTCGACCGGCGCAGGCGTGGTGGGCAGCGACAGCCGCAGGAACCCCGCCAGACGGTCGCCGGGCGTGACCGCGCTCAGGAACAACTCGCGGCTGTGGTCGGTGTCATAGGTCAGTGTCTCATAGCGCAGCGCCCCCGGCTCGACGGGCTCGCGGCGCACCTCGCGGCAGCGGATGCAGCGGCAGGGTGTGCCCGCCTCACGCAACCGCTGCTGGACGATCTGCCGCAGGTTGGATGTCGTCACCCCGTCGGCGATGTCCGGCGCGGGGATATCCCGCATGACGCGGTTGAGGCGGCAGTACGGCGGCACGATGCGCTTGCACGCCGCGAGCAGGTCTTCAAGCTCGGCCTCGGTGTAGGGGCGGTACTCGCCGCGCAGATAGTGCTCGTAAAGCTCGGTGTCGCGCAGCAGCCCGGTCGGGTACAGCTTCATCTCGTCGGGGCGCAGCGCCGGGTCGGACCAGAACCGCTCGAAGTCGGCGAGGTCGGTTGCGAGCGTCGCGCCGAGCAGGTTGGGCATCCAGTGCAGGGCGATTTTGAAGCCTGCACCGCGCAGCAGGCGCACCGCCCGCCGCACGTCCTCGACGGTGTGGCCGCGCTTGTTGAGCGCCAGCAACCGGTCGTCGAGCGACTGCACGCCAAGCTGCACCCGCGTCACGCCGAGCCGCCGCAGCCGCCGCACCTCCGCCAGGGTGATGCGGTCCGGGCGCGTCTCGATCACCAGCCCGACGTTCCGGTGCGGGGCGTGTTCGTTCGCGCGCTGGGCCGCCTCAAGCAGCGCCCACTCCTCCGCCTCGGAATGCTGCCCGGCATATCCGTCGCCGTCCTGCCCGGCGTGGTTCATCGCATCGAAGCAGCGCCGCACGAACCACACCTGATAGCTGCGCGGGTATGCCGACCACGTCCCGCCGAGGATCAGCAGTTCGATCTTGTCGACAGTGTGCCCGACGCGGCGCATGGCCTCGATGCGCTCGCGCACCTGCACATACGGGTCGAACTCCAGCATGAGCGCACGCATCGCGCCCGGCTCGTTGCTCAGGTACGACTTCGGCATGCGCACGTCGTCCGGGCAGAAGATGCACTTGCCGGGGCAGGGGAAGGGCTTGGTGAGCACCGTCACTGGGGCGACGCCGCTCAGCGTGCGCGTGGGCTTCATGCGCAAGCGGCGCAGTACGACCGGGTTTTCCTCGACCACGCCCCGCTCGATGAGCGCCCGGTAGCCGCGCCGGATCTGCGCTTTGGGCAGGATAGGATGCCCGGCGCGTGCCAGCCGCCGCACGAGCTTGTTGTACACGTCGTTGTTCCACTCGTCCGCCGCCTCGATAGCCTCAACGACCGCGAGGATGTGCTCCTGCGTCTTGTCGAGGTCGGGGTCGGTGCCGTAGCGCTCGCGCCACTCGGCCTGCTGCTGCGCCGACGTGCCTTTCGCCCTGGGGGTGTAGGTGTACTCCGACATAGTGCACCTATCATACCGGGATTTAAAAGGCGCGGCGAGGGGGATTAGAGTCCACAGATGGCACAGATGGCACGGATTAAAAGGTTAGTCCACGAATGTCACGAATAACACGAATGATTGAATCGCGGAAAGGCGGAACAACGCGGAGCACGCGGGAGTGGTAGCTCTCCTCTCTCCCAGCGACCGAAGGGAGCGACCGGGAGAGGGGGTGAGGGGCCGCTTGCCAGCGCCGCGTGTCTCGGCTACGCTCAGAATAGATATGCTGCCCGGCTGATTGCAGCGTCGGAATGGAGGAACCATGCCGCACAGCGAGAACGCGCACGTGGTCTATATCGTCTCCGATGCGACCGGCGAGACCGCTTACCGCGTCACGCGGGCGGCGCTCGCCCAGTTCAAAGACACGCTGATCGAGCTGGAGTGGCGGCAGGGCACGCGTACCGTCGAGCGGATATGTGAGATCGTCAGGGAGGCCGCCGAAACAGGCGGGCTGATCGTACACTCCTTCGCCATTCCGGAGTTTCGCGAAACGCTGCTCGCCGAGAGCCGCGCGCACGGCGTCCCCTGCGTGGACGTTATCGGGCCGGTTCTGATGCACTTCTCGGAGTGGCTGGGGGTGGACCCTGCCAACCAGCCCGGCATCACCCGCAGCATCGGGCAGGAGTACTTCCGGCGCATCACGGCGCTGGAGTTCGCCGTTCAGCACGACGATGGGCGCGCCGCGCACGAACTCGACCGCGCCGACCTGGTGCTGGTGGGCGTGTCGCGCACCTCGAAGACCCCGCTCAGCATCTACTTTGCCCATCGCGGCTGGCTCGTCGGCAACGTGCCGATCGTGCCGGGTGTGCCGCTGCCGCCCATCCTGTACGAACTGCCGCGCGGGTGTGTCGTCGCGCTGAGCATCCGCCCCGAGCGGCTGCTGGCGCTGCGCGGCGCCCGGCAGAGCGCCCTGCGGATGACCGGCAGCTACGACGACCCGACGAGCGTGTACGAGGAGCTTCGCTACGCACGGCAGATCATTGCGCAGGCCGGCTGGCCGGTCGTGGATATGAGCGTTAAGTCGATAGAGGAAGCCGCCTCGGAGATCCTCCAGCTTATCGACTGCAAGAAGGACCCGGAAGGTCGCACGAACCGGGCGTGAGGCTCCCCGCGTTCCCCGACTTTTGCCAGGGGTTTGTGCGCCCATTATTCCGCAGCTAACTCGTCTTGACACCCTCTCCTCAAGCCCTTATACTCCGTTTAAGATCGCGATCTTCAACGTTTAATCGAGCTTAGCAGAAAGGAGGTGACTTGTGAGTTGTGGTCAGTCACCCCTGATGGGAGCGGAGCACTAACCTAGGGGTCCGCCCCAACTTGGCAAGTCCCTCTCTCTGATGGGGGATACCACGACGCCCGGCCTAACCCGCCGGGCGTTTTCTATTCAGTACACAGGTAGATCAGCGAGGTCGATGCCAGCGACATGGAGAATGGCTGCGCCATTCTCCCGGTGCATTTGCGGAGCAAATGCTACGCCCGGCCTAACCCGCCGGGCGTTTTCTATTCAGAACA